>Ga0335081_10014205_pt1 | contig 12884 bp, 7 predicted proteins | sample Lox_Sample_35_FD_206713 | JGI IMG/M metagenome (GOLD analysis project Ga0335081, IMG submission 206713) | Soil microbial communities from Loxahatchee National Wildlife Refuge, Florida, United States - Lox_Sample_3.5 | ecosystem: Environmental > Terrestrial > Soil > Wetlands | place: USA: Florida...
CGACCGCCGAAAATATCGCGTCCATTCTTACCGGAGGGTATCGCTACGCCAGCACCACCGCCGGACTGTATCGGCCGTTCACCACTTTTTCCTATCTGCTGAATTACGCAGTCTTCGCCAATGGTACACGCCCAATGGGCTATCATTGGGGCAATTTCGCGGTGCATGCCGTCAATGTTGCACTGGTGTATGCGCTCGGCATCGTGGTATTCGGCGAGGTTGCGCCGGCTTGGGCATTGGCTGCGGTCTGGGGATTGCATCCGCTGCTCACCGAATCGGTTACGAACATTGTGGGGCGCGCCGACCTGCTGGCCGCTTTCGGCGTTCTGGCGGGTCTGTTGTGCCACATAAAAGCCTCGTCGGCCTCGGGGCGGCAGAGGCTGGCATGGCTGGCGGGCATCGCGGCGTTCCAGGCCACGGGACTTTTTTCGAAGGAGAGCGCCGTGGTCTTGCCTGGTATCATGCTGCTTTACGACTTGACGTGGTATCGGCGCACAACGTGGCGGCGGGGCGCGTGGGCGTACGGAGCGCTGGCACTGCCGTTCGCGGCGTTCTTCTATCTCAGAGGGCGGCTGCACCTGCATTTGCTTACTCCCTTTGCCGACAATCCATTGGTGAATGCCGGCTTCTGGACCGCGCGGCTCACCGCCGTCAAAGTAATCGGCAAGTTCCTATTTTTGTTTTTGTGGCCAGCCCGGTTATCCGCAGATTATTCCTTCAATGCCGTGCCGTTATTCGGCTGGCAGGCGGCAAACTGGGAAGATGCCAAAGCAATCATCGCGCTCTCGGTTTGCCTGGGCGCCGCGCTGCTGATCTGGCATCTGGGCATTCGCCGGCGTCAGGCGGATAAGCCGCTGCTCTTCTTCCTGGCTTTCTTTTTCGTTGCACTGTTGCCCACTTCGAATCTGATCATCCTCATCGGCAGCATCATGGCCGAACGCTTTCTTTACGTACCGTCGGTGGGACTGGCTGGATTCGTGGTCGCAGCGATCTATGCGCTGGGCCGGAGAAGTCCGCTGCTGCCGAAGACTGCGCGAGGTGCCTGGGCCGCGCTGGGGGTGGTGTGCCTGGCGCTCGCCGCGAGAACCTATGCACGCAATTCCGACTGGACCGACGAAGTCACTCTTTGGACCAGTGCGGTGAATGTCTGCCCCGGCAGTGCCAAGGCGCACTACAACCTCGGCGAAGCTCTTGAGAGGCTCCCCGGCCGGCTGCCGGATGCGATAGCCGAATACAGGGTAGCGGAGCGGATTGACCCCGATCCTGCCGATGTGCACAACAATCTGGCGAACGCGCTCTCGGCCATTCCCGGCCGGCTCTCAGAGGCAATCGCTGAATACCAGGCCGCACTCCGGATCGAACCGGATCGCGCCGAACCGCACAATAACCTCGCAAACGCATTGGCGCGCGTACCCGACCGGTTGCCGGAAGCGATTGCCGAGTACCGGGCGGCACTGCGCATTCAGCCCGATGGCGCGGAAGTTCACTATAACCTTGCGAACGCGCTGCTCCGCCGGCCCGACGGGCTACAGGAAGCCATAGCCGAATACCGAGCGGCGCTGCGGATTGACCCGGATCATGCGGATGCGCACACCAATCTCGGAAATGCCCTGGCACGCTTACCGGGCCGCCTCCCGGAGGCAATTGCCGAGTATCGGGCCGCGCTGCGGATTGAACCTGGTTCTGTGGGCGCCCATATCAGCCTCGGGAACGTGCTATCGACCGTCCCTGGCGGGCTCTCCGAGGCGATTGCCCAATATGAAGGCGCCTTGCGGATTCGTTCTGATGACGCCGAAGCCCACTATGACTTGGGAACCGCGCTGGCACGCCTACCCGGCCGGTTGCCGGAGGCGATTGCCGAGTTTGAAGCGGCCCTGAGGAGCGAACCCGGCCTCGTGGAAGCACACGTCAACCTCGCAAATGCCTTGGCGCAAACTCCCGGCCGGCTTGCGGAGGCGATTACAGAGTATGAAGCCGCCCTGCGCATCAGGCCCGATCCGGTAGTGCGGCAAATGGTGGATCGATTACGCGCGGAGCGGCGGGCGCCAAAATGAGTTGGCGAAGTCAATCCTCTCAACGACTGCCGGCGGCCGCCCGCTCATCCGCGGCACATACAAACTGCGCGGCGTCGTCCGTGCTGCCGAAACCGCTCCACTTCGCGATCTGCGGATGGGGGCAGAGGGGGCGCGTCCGGTCCACCGTGCCATTGGTGGAATGCGACGCGATGATTTTTTCGGGCGCGGTCCCATCTACCACCCATCGATCGAGAGCCGCTAGCATGTCAAACGTGTTCGGCCCCGGACCGCCGCCGCAGTGGCCCATGCCGGGAACCATGAACAGCCGGAAGAACGGCAGGACCGCCACTGTTCCACCCATGGCCTGGGCGACCCTCTCGTAGTAGCGTATGCCGTCCTCGGGTGGAACCACCGGGTCGGCCCACCCGTGATACATCACCAGCTTGCCTTGGTTCTTCTGAAAGGCGGTCAGGTCAGGGTCGTTGGCGTCAATGAATCCGACTTTCCGATCGGCATCCGTCAAATCGCGATCGAAACTGAATTTGCGTGGATCCCAGTCCGGTTTGTCGAACACCCAATAACGCCAGAACTCGCTGCGAGCAGGTTCGGGCTGTCCCACAAAATAGGCTGCCCACCCGCCTCCTCTGCCGCCAAGCGCTTCACTGCCCCTGGCCCAGCCGGCGAAGACCCGCTCTCCCGTTCGCGGATTACGCGCGCCTTCATAGATTGTGCGAACCGCGGCCACTTCCGAGGCTGTGAGGCAAGTCCCATCGTCGGCGCCTTTGCAGAGTAGCGTGCCAGGGTCGAAGCGGCAACGGCGCGGGTCGGCAATCAGACCGTCCTTGATGCCGTCGAGGGCGTCACAGGCATCGACCACAGCCTTATTGATGAGGGGCAGTTTGGAGGCAGGCAGAGGGTGTGCGGCGTCGCGATTGGCCGCGAGCCAGGACCACAGAAACCCGGCGTTCAGCCGGATCCGGTTGTTTCCCGGATCTCCCGCCACAATGCCGTCATAGTCGGAGGGATAGCGCTGCGCTTCCATCAAGGCCTGGTGCCCGCCCGTCGAGCAGCCCGTGAAGTAGGAATGCGCGGGCGCACGCTCATAGTATGCGCGAACCACGGCCTTGGCGGTCTCGGTCATGACGTGGACGGCGCGATACGCCCAATCTCTGATTTTCTCCGGGTGCCCGGCGCCGAATTTCATGTCTCCGCCGTCGTGGCCGGTGTTCGATCCTGCCGTTGCGTACCCGCGCGTGATCGCCATCCGCATGTCGGTATAGCCAAGCGCGCCGGAGTAGCCGCCATTTCCCGTGCCCAGGTACTTGCCGTTCCACGCCGAGGCTGGCGGCAGCCAGATTTCGATCTGAATTTCGGAATCATCCACCGGCTTGGCCACGACCTTGACCTGACAATAAGCCGGCAGAGTCGCGGTTGCGGGCACGGGCACGGCAGCGGTGATCGTGGCCTTAGCGATGGGGAGCGAGGACAAGGCTTCGCACGCAGCGGCACTGGCGGAGACAGGACTGATCGCCGCGGCTAACAGGATACAAACTCCGGCGCCGGGAACGTTCTTCAGAAGCATTGCCATCAACTCTACCGCAAAACCGCCGCCACCCTGATGACGGGAGTGCATTTGCGATAAGATCGCGTGCAAAGGAGTCAAAAATGCGATCTGCCGCCCGAGTCCTGCTCTTTGTGGCGCTCCCGCTGGGCGCGGCCATTCAGCAGCCGGTGAAGATCGACGGAGGGCAGGTAGCCGGAGTTCCCGGCAAAGATACCTCCATCCTGGTCTTCAAAGGTCTCCCGTTTGCCGCGCCGCCGGTGGGCGACCTGCGCTGGCGCGCTCCCAAGCCGGTAATCCCGTGGCAAGGGGTCCGGAAGGCCGACCAGTTCGGCACCAGTTGCATTCAGAACATCGTCGCGGAGCGGAAGCCGTGGACCTACGAGTTCATGACCCATACGGAAGTCAGCGAGGACTGCCTTTTTCTGAACGTGTGGACCGGGGCGAAGAGGGCGGGTGAGAACCTGCCCGTATATGTGTTCATTCACGGAGGCGGAAACACGGAAGGCTCGGGCGCGGTTCCGGTTTACGATGGCGAAGGACTGGCCAGGAAGGGCGTCGTGGTAGTGACCGTGAACTACCGGCTGGGGATTCTCGGGTTCTTCACTCACCCCGGTCTGACCGCCGAGTCGGATGTACACGCCTCGGGAAATTATGCGCTGCTCGATCTGATCGCGGCCCTCGAGTGGGTGCGCCATAACATCGCGGCGTTCGGTGGCAACCCCAATCGCGTGACGATCGGCGGGCAGTCCGCGGGCGCTTCCAACGTGCATAGCCTGGTGGCTTCGCCACTGGCAAAGGGTTTGTTTCACGGCGCGATTGCCGAAAGCGGGTCGAGCGTCGGGGGCCTCGGACTGATGGGCGCCCGGACCCTCGCCGACCAGGAAAGCGTCGGCGTGCGCTTCGCCGAGGCCAAGGGGGCACATTCGGTGGCGGAGCTGCGCAAGCTTTCCTGGAAGGAGCTGACGACGCCGGTTCCCGGGTTGCAGGTGCGCTTTGGTGTCGTGGTGGACGGCTACGTGCTGCCTCTATCCGCGAACGAGGCTTTCGCGCAAGGCAGGCAGAACGACGTGCCGACTCTTACCGGCTCCACCAAAGAAGATCTCGGCGGCGCGTCCACCCATCCCACTGCGACCGTCCAGACCTTTCAGCAGACTTCGCAGCGCTATGGCGATCTGGCCGGGGCGTTCCTGAAACTGTACCCGGCCGCCACGGACGAAGAGGCTGGAGCGGCGCAGAACCTCAGCGCGGTGGATTCCATGCGTTCCTCGACTTATTTGTGGGCCCTGAATCGCGCCAAGACCGCGAAGACCAAGGTGTACACCTACTTCTGGGAGCATGCCATGCCCGGACCAGACGCCGATAAATACGGAGCCTTTCACACCTCCGAGGTTCCGTATGCGATGAACACGCTATCCATGTCGGATCGACCTTTCACCGGTGCGGACCACAAGATCGCCGACACGATGTCTGACTACTGGGCGAATTTCATTCGCACCGGCGACCCGAACGGCAAAGGGCTGGCCCACTGGCCCGCGATATCGGAGCAGCCGGGGATCACGATGGAATTGGGCGATCAGTTCGCCGTAATTCCGGTCGCTGAGGACCAGGAGAAGCTGGCGTTTTTCCAGGACTACTTCAGCAAGCCGAGGCCGCCGGCGATAGCACCGGGCAGGTAACCCGGCCTCAGTTCGGAACGCCGACTCGACGCATGGGATAATCAGCCATGCCGCTTAGCGGGCGCGCCGCCGCTGTGATGGTCCTGTGCGCTCTTTTTATCTCCGCTCAAGCGCCGGTCCAGGAGGTCGTGATTCATACTCACCCTTACACGCCGGTCCTCCATGCCGAATCGAACCTGGTCGAAACGGGGCTTACGGTGCGCGATTCGAGCGGCAGGCCGGTCGCGGGCCTGCAGGCATCCGATTTCGAGGTTCTCGACGACGGAGTGTCGCGGCCCATCGCGGCATTCTCGGAGTTGCGCGCAGACGGCACACCGGCTTCGTCTGGCGTCCCTGGAGTTCGGCCCGCCGGCTCGGTGCCGCCTTCCGAGGCACCTCCCTCCCAACCGAGATTCGTCACCTTTTTCTTCGACGACTTTCATGTGGGGAATGGCGGAATGCTGTTCGTGAAGCAGGCGGCTCGCGCCTTCCTCGCGAAAGGACTGAAGCCGGCGGATCGCTTCTCGATCATCGCCACCTCAGGCCAGGGCGATCTTGATTTCACGAACGATGCGAAGCAGTTTGCCGATCGGCTGGAACATGTAAGCTCCCACGTGCGCCCCATCCCGATCTTGCCCTGCGGTGTTTCTCCCACCGACTCCTACGTCTTTCTGCACAATCTCGACGGCGACATCCGCGAGGCCGCGATCGTCGCCGCTATGCCCTGCACGAATTGCAGCAGCAGCGACCCACCGGCACAGTGCCGCGCGAAGGCCGCTGCAATCGCCCAACAGATAGCCAGCTCCACGTGGGAGCAGATGCAGGCGCAGTCGCTCGACACGATCTCGGCGCTCCGTTTCGCCGTGAAGAGACTCTCCGAAATGAAGGGCACGCGCATTCTGGTGATGACCTCTGCCGGCTTCCTGCTGCGTCCGGGAATGCCCCCGGAGCTCGAGGGCGTGCTGGACGGCGCGGTTCGCGGCAACGTCGTCGTGCATGCGATCGGCGCGGAGGGCCTGGATGGCAGTATCATGGGGCGCAAAGACCTGCTGTATCGCTCGATTTATGCGGCACCACTCGCTGAGATGGCCGACGGGACGGGAGGTCACTACTTCCACGATACGAACGAGCTGGCGGGCGCCATGGACTCCGCCGCGAATCCCGAGGTCAGCTACCTGCTGGCGTTCCAGGCCGGGAAACCCGACGGGAAATTTCATAACCTGAAGATCCGCTTCCAGTCCAAGCGGACTGCCAGCATCGAATTCCGGCCCGGCTATTTCTCGCCCGACCCGAAGAAGGAGCAACCGCCGCGCGCCAGGCTCGACGAGGCGGTTTTCTCGAAGCAGACGTTGCGGGAGATTCCGGCGAGCGTTACCGTCTCGGCAGGCGCTTCCGAAGGTGGCTCCGTCCCCATTACCATTGCTCTCACGGTGGACGTCAATCGGTTGCAATTCGGCGACGCCAACGGGCGACACATGCAGCAACTTGTGTTTCTGATGACGCTTCTCGACGCCGGGGGCGGCCTGGTCACCGGCAAGGAGTCCATCATGGACCTCGCACTTACGGATGCGAAGCTCGAGTCGCTGAAGAAGGACAGTCTGAAGGCCGTGGCCACCTTGAGCGCGCCTCCCGGAACCTATCAGGTCCGCACGATTGTGCGCGAAGGCATGAAAGGCGGTATCGCGGCCGCCACCACGCCGGTGGAATTGCGGGCGCAGTAACGCGGCTGTAATTCTTCGCAGGGTCCAGCCCGCGGCAGCTTCGGATATCCGGCTCCCATCTGCTATGTTTGAAAAGCATGCCCCGCCGTTACGTTCATGTCCGCCGTGTGGATGAGTGCGAAACACTCGACGAGCTTTTCACTCACTGCCTCCCGGCGTTCGGAGGCGCCTACCTGCGGCGCATCTACCAGATCCTGGATCGCGCCATCGGGATGGGATGCCCGCTGACGCTTTCCATCTCCGGCCCCATCACGGTATCCGGCCAGCACCACACCTGGCTCACACCACTGCTCGAAACCGGGTGGGTGGCCTACTTGAGCACCACCGATGCCGTCTGCTACCACGACGGGCACCGCAGCCTGGATGCCTACAAATCGGGCCCCATCCACGAAGTTCCGATTTTCGGCGACGACGCTGCTCTGCGCGCGGAAGGCACCATCCGGGTCACCGACATGGCTTTCGACGAGGGCGTGCTGCTCGACCAGGATCGATTTGTGAGTGCCGTGCTGTCACGGCCCGAATTCCAGCGCAGGATGACCGGCACCGAAATGCGCTACCTGCTCGGCAGGTATTACGCGGCACAGGAGGAGCGAAACGGTATTGCGCCGGGATTGCTGGCGGTGTGCCACCACCTCGCCATTCCGGTATTCGTGGGCGCGCCCGCCGACGGCAGCGTCTTTCTGAATTCGATGAAACTCTGGGCGATGCAGGAGGCCGGGCTGATCCCGGAGCACCGGTTCGACCTCGACCTCCATGCCGAAGTCTTCGAAGCCTGCGCCTATCACCGCTGGGGGCTGTTCGATCATCCGGCGCACGCGTTAGCCACCTTGATCCTGGGAGGCGGAGTGCCCAAGAACTACAATCTCCAGCCCGAACCCGCCCTCGGCCAGGTGTTGGGCTTGCCCAACGTACGCGGCTACCAGTTCGATGTGCAGATCGTGACGGCTCCGGTTACCGACGGGTCGCTTTCCTCCTGTCCGCCGGCCGAAGCGGTCACGTGGGGCAAAGTCGACAAGGACACCTACCTGCAGACGACCGAGAGCCTGCAGTCGGACTACTCGATCGTTCTGCCGTTTTTGATCAAGGCTCTGCTCGACAATCGCAAGCGCTACGAACGCCGGGTGGCCGAAGAGGGGGAAGCGGCAGTCTTCGCGAACGAGCCCAAGGCTCGCGGGTATCTGCGGCCAAGCGGCGGCTACCGGCTCTTCGAGCAGCGCGACGAACTGGTGGGACGGCTTAAAGAAGACGTGCGCCGGAATCGCGAGTGGCTCATGGAGAGTGTCGCGTACCCGCTGCCCGTTTAAGGATGCTCCGAGGGGCACGCGCCACATCACCCCTATAATGAGAAGTACGTGGGGACTTACTTCGTTCAGAATTTCGGGTGCCGGGCTACTCAGGCGGACGGCGCGGCGTTGGAAACGCTGCTGTCAGCGAAGGGACTGGCGGCAGCCAGCGAGCGCTCGCGTGCAGACCTGGTGGTGTTGAACACCTGCACCGTCACGTCGTCTGCCGATGACGACGTCCGGCAGACCATCCGCCGCGTTCACCGTGAAAACCCCGCGGCGCGGATTCTGGTGACGGGCTGCTATGCGCAGCGCGCGCCGGAAGAACTAGCCTGCATGCCGGGCGTGCAGTGGGTCGTGGGCAACTCGCACAAGACTCACATTCCTGACTTGATCATGATCGGGTCTCCGGCGGATCCGTTGCCTGGCAGTGCTCCTTACCACGGCAATATCCACGTAGGTGACATCTTCGCCCAGCACGAGTTTCTGGCGGCGCCGGTGGAAGACGCCGCGGGCGACCGGACCCGGCCCAATCTCAAGATCCAGGACGGGTGCAACAACCGCTGCTCGTTCTGTATCATCCCCTTCGTGCGCGGACGCAGCCGCAGCGCTCCGGTAGAGCAGGTGGTGGAGCAAGTGCGCAGTCTTGGGGTGCGCTACCGCGAAATCGTTCTGAGCGGCATCAACCTGGGACGATGGGGAAGGGAACCGGGCAGCCGCATGCGCCTGGCCGATCTGATCCGGGTGTTGCTGTCGGAGACGGACGTCGAACGGCTGCGTCTGAGTTCCGTGGAGCCGATGGACTTTTCGGACGATCTGCTGGAATTGATGGCCGGATCCCCACGCATCGCGCAGCATGTGCACGCACCGCTGCAAAGCGGCTCGGACCGGACGCTCCGCCGCATGCATCGCAAGTACCGCCCCCGCCATTACGCCGCACGCGTTCTCAAGGCGCGCGGACTCATGCCGGATGCGGCTATCGGCGCCGACGTGATGGTCGGGTTTCCGGGCGAAACCGATGCCGATTTCGAAGACAGCCGCCGGTTCATTGAGGAACTGCCCTTCACGTATCTGCACGTGTTCACTTACTCCGAGCGCCCCGGCACGCCCGCGGTGGAGCAGCCCGGTGCGGTGCCCATGCCGGTCCGGAAGGGCCGCAACCACATTTTGCGCGAGCTTTCGGAAGCCCGGAACCGCGAATTCCGCGAGCGCATGGTAGGGCGGACGCTCTCGGTGGTCACCCTGCAGGAAGGGCGGACGGCTCTGACGGGAAACTACCTGAAAGTGCGACTCGCCGCACCTCGCGAGCCGAACGCAATGATCGACGTAGAGATCAATTCGGTCACGGCGGACGGCCTCGCCGAAGCTGCTCCGCGTTGAGCCTCTGCAGTCAGGTACCATGCCCACGCGTCCGGATTGGGACTGCGCCCCATACGCTAAACCCCTTCGGGTCCGTCATTCCACACCGTCTCCGTGCCTTCCAAGCCCCGGGGGGACTAGAACCATTTTGCGGAATCGGTTGGAAAAGCTATAGGAAGCCGAGCCTTTCGGTAATATACTGCTCTGAGAAGTTGCGGCCGCGGAGTTAGGAATGGCCGCCTCCCGCTGATGCTCGGGAAATCAACTGAGCGGGCTCCCGGTGGTAAGGTCTGGTGACTTTGGCCGTCAACACGTTTGCAGTAGAAGGAGATTGAACGATGAATTGGTATGTCGATGTTTTGAAGAAGTACGCGGAGTTCAAGGGGAGGGCACGCCGGAAAGAGTACTGGATGTTCGCCCTCTTCAATATCATCATTTCGTTTGTCATCGGCTTTGTGGCCGGCCTGCTCGCGTCCTTGGCGGGAGTTCGGGCGCTTGGCCAGTTGAGCCTGCTTTACAGCCTGGCGATTCTTGTTCCCAGCATTGCCGTGGGCGTTCGCAGAATGCATGATACGGGGCACTCCGGATGGTGGCTTCTCTGCCCCATCGTCAACCTGGTCTTCGCGTGCACGGACAGCCAGCCAGGACCGAACGAGTACGGTCCCAATCCCAAGATGGCTTAGAACTGCCGCCAGCTGCTATCCAGACTTCCTCTGTGGGCGAGCCGGGGGGCGGCTCGCCTGACCTTCAGAACTTGCTCCAGGCTTCGTAGCAATCGATAGCAATAATATGTAAAATGGCGATGGCTCAGAGTGATGCCTCGTCGTCAAAGTGGGCGCGTTGCCACCCCGGTTCGCCGTCTCTCGTTGCATTCCCAAGGTGTTCTGGTCGTCGCCATCCCGGTTTGCGCGCTGCTGGTGGCGATGTTGCTCTTCTACCAGTTTCAGCGGGATACACGCCTGGCGGCCGCGACGGTCGAGCAGTCATATGAGACACGCTCCGAAATCCGGCGGGTGCTCACGCTGCTGGTGAATGCCGAGACCGGCATTCGCGGGTATCTTTTGACCCGGCGGGATGCTTTTCTGGAACCCTACCGGCAGGCACAGCAGGAAATACCGGCGAACGTCGAGGCTCTCCGGCACAGCGTCGAATCGAATACGTCTCAAACCGCACGCCTGGAACGCGTGGAAAAGTTGATCGCCGCGGTCATTCAAGAGTTCGATCGTTTGCGGGGGGAAGCAGTTGGGGGTCGCCCGGCGGCCGGCCTGGATGAATTGGAAGCCGCCAGGGCCTCCATGGACGCCCTTCGCCGCGAACTGGCCGGCATGCAGCAAGGCGCGGCAGAGGTTCTGGAACAGCGCCTGGCGGCCCAGCGTGAAGCGCAGCAACGACTGCAAAACGCCGTCTTTCTTGGAGGGCTGCTCGGACTGATGGGCGGCGTCGCAGCGGCGCTCCTCTTCAGCAGAGGGATCGCGCGGCGGATTCAGCATCTCGAAGATCAAGCCCGTTTGGTCGCTCAAGGACTGCCGATCGTCGAAGAGCCCTCGGGAACTGACGAGATCGGACGCCTGGAGATTACGCTGAAACGGACCTCGGAACTGCTGGTGCAACAGGGCGAAGAGTTGCGCAAGGCGCATGGTCAACTGGAAGAGCGGATCGAGAAGCGCACCGCGGAACTCCGTGAGGCTAACGAGGAGTTGCGCCAGGCGAACCAGGTGCGGCGCGCGGTAGTCCAGTCCTCCCCTTTGGCTATCTGGGCCGTGGACCTCGACGGGAATGTCACGTTCTGGAACCCGGCGGCCGAGCGCATTTTTGGTTGGAGCGAGGCGGAAGTCATCGGTAAGCCCCTGCCGGTGGTAGCAGGCGGCGAACAGGAGGAATATCGGGACTGGCTTGAAAGATTTCGCAACGGCGAGGCCTTCGCCGCAGTTGAGCGGAAGCGGGTTCGGAAGGATGGCTCGAGCATCGACGTGGTCATCTGGACCGCTCCCCTGCGGGATGCCGGCGGGCAGATCAGCGGCACAATTGCCATCGACAGCGATGTCACTGAGCGCAAGGCCCTGGAGGAGCAATTCCGCCAGTCGCAGAAGCTCGAGGCCGTGGGCCGGCTGGCAGGCGGCGTGGCGCACGACTTCAATAATCTGCTGACCGTGATCACGGGCTACTGCGAAATGCTGGTGGCGGAAGCCGGCCAGGACTCCGGCCTACTCGATTACGCGCAGGAGATTCGATACGCAGCCGATCGGGCCGCCGCGCTCACGGCCCAATTGCTGGCATTCAGCCGGCGGCAGATCAGTCAACCCAGAATTCTCGATATGAACGAAGTCGTCGCCCACTCCATGAAATTGCTGCGCCGGGTGATCGGCGAGGATATCGAGATCAGCACTCACCTGGCCCAGGGTCTCGGGATGATCAAGGCCGATCCGATTCACGTTGATCAGGTGATCATGAACCTGGTCGTGAACGCCCGCGATGCCATGCCTCATGGCGGAATGCTGACCATCGAGACCTCCAACCAGACGCTCGACGCCGAGTACACCGGCCGTCACTTCGGCGTGGAGCCGGGTCCGTACTCCCTGTTGGCGATCAGCGATACGGGCGTCGGGATGGATTCGGCTACGAGGAGCCGTCTGTTCGAGCCATTCTTCACCACCAAGGAGGCCGGTAAGGGCACCGGCTTGGGACTGTCGATCGTTTATGGGATCGTGAAGCAAAACGGCGGCGAGGTCATGGTCTACAGCGAACCCGGTAAAGGCACAACCTTCAAAATCTACTTTCCCATGGCGGTGGTTCCGCAGGAATTTGCGGTGGTTGAGCAGAAGCCCGCCGAAATGAAGGGCTGTGAGACCATCCTGGTGTGCGAGGACGAGGCGTCCATCCGCAAGCTCGTTCATTCCATGCTGACCAGGCACGGATACCGGGTGCTCGAGGCGCATACACCGGAGGAGGCCATTGAGCTGGCACGCCAACATGCGCAGACGCTCGCCCTGCTGCTCACGGACATCGTCATGCCGCAGGTCAGCGGCTTCGACCTGGCGCGCGAGATCCAGCGAAGCTGTCCTCGAGTCAAGGTCTTGTACATGTCTGGATACACCGATAACCAGGTGAGCCGGAACTGGGTCCTGGATCCGGGAACGCCCTTCATCCAGAAGCCCTTCACGGCCGCCGCGCTGACGCAAAAGGTGCGTGAGGCGCTGCAAACGCAGGCGGCAGCATCGTAGAGCAAAGCAGAACACGCGTGAGCACGATGTGGCGCAGGCCCTCCTGCCTGCCGCGTCCCGACTCTT
>Ga0335081_10014206_pt1 | contig 12884 bp, 12 predicted proteins | sample Lox_Sample_35_FD_206713 | JGI IMG/M metagenome (GOLD analysis project Ga0335081, IMG submission 206713) | Soil microbial communities from Loxahatchee National Wildlife Refuge, Florida, United States - Lox_Sample_3.5 | ecosystem: Environmental > Terrestrial > Soil > Wetlands | place: USA...
GCCCTCCCCCGCAGGCGGGGGAGGGAGCGCAGGCGCCGTGCCACCTCACTCCGCCTTGATCCCCGCCGTGCGGATCACCTTGCTCCAGCGCGCGGTCTCGGCGGCGATCAGCTTGCCGAAGTCGGCCGGCGTGCCCGGCATGGCGATGACGCCGAGCTCGTCGAACCGCGCCTTGATCTTCGGATCGGCGAGCGCCGCGTTGACGGCGCGGTTGAGCGTGTCGACCACGTTGGCCGGCGTCCCCTTCGGCGCGACCAGGCCCTGCCAGAAGCTCGTGTCGTAGCCCGGCACGAATTCCGCCACCGTCGGCAGGTCGGGCAGCGCCGGCTGGCGCGTCGTCATCGTCACGGCGAGCCCGCGCAGCTTGCCGGCCTTGAGGAAGCCGATCGAGGAGGAGATCGACGCGAACATGATCTGCGCGCGCCCGGCCATCAGGTCGACCAGCGCGGGGCCGGCGCCGCGATAGGTCACGTCGACGAACTTGGTGCCGGTCATGCTCTGAAACAGCTCGCCGAACAGCTGATTGCCCGAGCCGATGCCGGCCGACGCCATGGTGAGCTTGCCCGGATTGGCCTTGGCGTAGGCGATCAGCTCCGGAACGCTGTGCACCGGCACATCGGGATGGACCTCGATGATGAAGGATTCGCGGGACGCGCCCGCGACCGGCGTGACGTCGCGCACGAAGTCGAAGCTGAGGCCCGGGTAGAGCGCCCCGTTCGCCGCGTTGGGCAGGCACCCTTCGAGCAGCGTGTAGCCGTCGGGGGCGGCGCGGATCGCCATCTCGGTCGCGATGTTGGTGCCGGCGCCGGTGCGGTTCTCGACGAGGAAGTTCTGGCCGAGCCGCTCGCCGAGCCAGGCGCCGAGCAGGCGCGCCATGATGTCGGTGCCGCCGCCCGGCGCGAAGCCGACCAGGATGCGCACCGGGCGCGTCGGATAGGCTTGCGCCCGCGCGAGGCGCGGCGCCGCCGCGAGCGTTGCGGCGCCCGCGGCAAGGCGGAGGATTTCGCGGCGTGGAAGATTCATGACCCGGCAACTCCGACGTGATGTCGCGATGCGCGGGAGGCTATCATGCGGGAAGGCGCGCGCGAAACCAGCCTTGCGGCATGGCCGCCACGCGCGTTCGCCGCCGCTCGCCGCAACAGTCGCGACGAAACGCCTCGCATATTGACGGTTGTCTGCAACTCCCCGATGCTCGCCGTCATGGACTTGAACCATCTGCCATGGCCGTTTTTCGATTCCGATTGTCGTGACTTCGCCGAGCGCTTCGATCGCTGGACACGCGCCGAGCTCAGTGCATTCGAGCCGGACGAGGGCGGCGATGGCGCGGCCGCGCGCGAAATTTTCGAGCGGCTCGCGGCCGCCGGCTGGTTGCGCGACAGCCTTCCGGTGCCGGCGCCGGGTCGGCCGGACGGGATCAGCCTGCGCCACGTCAGCCTGATGCGCGAAATCTGCGCCTTCTCGTCGGCCATTGCCGATGTTGCGCTGTCCGAACCGTGGCTCGGCATCCTTCCCGTTGCCCTCGACGGATCGCGCGACCTGCAGGACGAGCTGTTGCCGGGCTACCGGTCGGGCCGTCTGCTGCCGGCATTCGCCTTGTCGGAGCCGGGTGCCGGCTCCGACGCCGCCGCGATCGCCACCACCGCGCGGCGCGATGGCGATCACTACGTCATCAATGGCCGCAAGACCTGGACCTCGAACAGCGGGCTCGCCGACCTCTACGTCGTCTTCGCGCGGGCCGAAGGCTCAGCCGGCGCCGGGGCCATCTCGGCCTTTGCGATCGACGGCGACACCCCGGGCATTGCGCTCGAGGAACGGCTGTCGGTGTTGCCGCCGCATACGGTCGGCACCTGGACGCTCGCGGATTGCAAGGTGCCGGCCCGGCGGTTGATCGGCGCGCCGGGCCAGGGCTTCAAGATCGCGATGCGCGCGCTCGAGCTGTTTCGCCCGACGGTCGGCGCCGCGACGCTCGGATTCGCGCGCCGCGCGATGGCCGAGGCGATCGACCGCAGCGTCGCGCGGGCGGCTTTCGGCAAGCCGATCTCGGCGCATCAGCTCATCCAGGCGAAGCTCGCCGACATGGCCGTCGGCGTCGACGCCGCCGCGCTCCTGGTCTATCGCGCCGCCTGGCAGCACGATACGACCGACCGCGGCATCGCGCGCGAGGCTGCGATCGCCAAGCTGCACGCGACCGAGACGGCCTTTGCGATCATCGATCAGGCCGTGCAGATCTTCGGCGGGCTCGGCGTCGTTCGCGGCACGACGGTCGAGCGGCTGTTTCGCCACGCCCGGGCATTTCGCATTTTCGATGGAACGAGCGAGATTCAACAGCTCATCATTGCCCGCGACCTGCTGCAGAACCGCTGAGCTAATGCGGCACGCAGCCGGCCGCGCCCTGTCGCGGCACGGGCTCCAGCGAGGAGTGATGCTGCGCGATCAGCCATCCCGAGGCCGTCCGGTGAAAGATGAAGGTGTAGCGGGCGTGCAGCTGCGGACCGTTGCCGGCGTGCAGCGTGAAGGTGTAGAGCCCGGACGCAAAGCCGAAGTCGCAATCGCCGCCGATGTCCGCGGCCTGCGTGTCGATCTCGCTGCGCGGCTCGTCCTTGAGGAAACCCTCGAAATAGATCTTGATCTCGCCCTGGCCCTTCTTGGGCCCGTTGGCGCAGGTCGGCAGCAGGACCGAGTCGACCTTCTCGTAGGTCGCGACGACCGGCTCCGGCTTTTCCGACGTCGACTCGGCAAGCTTCCTGGTCCAGTTCGTCAGCAGCTCCCGCACGATCGGCTTCACGTCGCACGAGCGTTGCGCCATTTGCGACCATCCCGCGGATGGCGCGGCGAGAACCGCAAGGAGGATCGCGGCGGCGAGCGTGCATCCACGCAAGGCAATTCGATCAAAGCGCATCATCGGGTCCCTCCCTCATCGAGGCGCGCAATCATGCACCGGAATTGAGCCCGTGAACATCCCCAGATTGCATTCGCTCGGCTTTCGACTCTCGGGGGCGCGGCCGCCCACGCTGGCCACCGCGCATGACGGCGGCCCGAGGGAAATGCCGGCCTGTCCGCGCCGGGTCTGCGCGCGTGCAGTGCTCCGATTGATCCGCACGGGGCCTCGCCCCTCGGGTATAATGCGACACGATGAACGCAGGGAAACCGACCGACCCGCTCGCCGAATTCGAGCCTCGTCTCGACATCCTGCCGCCGGCGCAGCGGCGCTTTTGGCCGGAGCTTTCGCAGACGCCGGCGCAGTTCACCCTGCACGGCGGCACCGCGATCGCGCTGCGGCTCGCTCACCGGCCATCGGTCGATTTCGACTTCTTCGCGTCGGAGCCTTTCCTTCCGAACGACCTGTTGCGGACGATTCCCTATCTGCAGCGCGCCACGGTCCGTCAATCGGCGCCCGACACGCTGACCGTGACCATCGCGCGCGATGGACCCGTGCAGGTCTCGTTCTTCGGTGGACTGAGGGTCGGCCAGGTCGCGCCGGCCGAGAGGGCCGTGGGGCCCGGGATCAAGGTCGCGTCGCTGATCGATCTTGCCGGCTTCAAGGCGGCCGTCGTGGCGCAACGCGTCGAATGGCGCGACTACGTCGATGTCCACGCATTGTTGACGCGGGCGAAGATACCGTTGGCGGACATGCTCGCCGCCGCCATGATCATTTACGGGTCGCAGTTCAATCCGCTGGTCGCCCTCAAGGCGCTTGCCTACCACGACGACCGCGCGTTGGCCGATCTCTCCGCAGACATCCGCCGCGATCTCATTGCGGCCGTCAAGGCGACCGATCCTCGGCGCCTGCCGACATTGGCCGCGATCAAGCCGGCGCCGGAGAGCGCATGAAACCCCTGCCCCGCAACGCCGATCTCCTGCGCGTCGCGCCGCAGGTAATGTGGTTCGAGCCGCCCGAGCGGGCGCTCGCCGAGCCGGTCCGCTTTCTCGCCTATGTGATGACCTATGCGACGGCCGAGGAGATCGAGGTGGTGCGGCGCTATGTCGATCTCGACGGCTTCCGCGAGGCGCTGGAGCGCGCGCCGCCGGGCATCATGGACGAGCGGTCTTGGGCCTACTGGAACGCGGTGACGGGGCGCTATCCGCCGCCGCCGATGCCGCGGCGGGAGATTCGGTAGGGCGCAACCCGGCCGATTTCCCAGTGGTAATATTACTGTCGAGCAATTAAAGATGGTGTCCGGCAAGCGACCGCGGCGCCGCTTCGTCGGATCTCGCCGTTCGGCCGGTGCCCTGCCGCGCGCTGCGACTGCGGTCGCGGCGTGGCGGGTGTTGATTATTTCAATTGCCGACAGATGGAGGGGACAATGCGACAGCCTACGCGGACGCGAAGCCAGCATGGGCTCAATCCCGGCGACGTTCGGCCCCGCCCGAAGGCGAAGCACTCGCAGGCGCATCCGGGGGTGAGCCCGCTCAATCCGCTCACCCATCGCAACACCAGCTTCCAGCCGCTGCCGCGGCCGCTCGGGCTGCCGCCGTACAACTACGACATCGCCGAGCATTTCCCCGCGATCGCGCAGGCGATCGGCGCCAAGGGCCCGATGGTCCTGCACGTCGTCGGCGATACCGGCGGGGTCCAGGACGCCGAGTTCCAGAGCAACGTGGCCGAGCACATGATCGACCAGCTGATCAGCGGCAAGGGCGGCAAGCCGCAATTCTGCTACCACGTCGGCGACGTCGTCTACTTCACCGGCATGAAGGACGAGTACTACGCGCAGTTCTACGAGCCCTATGCGCATTACGACGTGCCGATCTTCTCCATCCCCGGCAATCACGACGGCGAGGTCGACGACCCGACGGCGCAGACCTCGCTCGACGGCTGGGTGCAGTATTTCATGCAGGCGCATCCCGACGTCGATCCGCTCTCCAAGGATGCGCCGCGCGTGCAGCTCGACCTGCCGAACGTCTACTGGACGCTGGTCACCCCGATGGCGACGATCATCGGCATGTACACCAACGTCCCCGAGCACGGATCGATCGACTCGACGCAGCAGCAATGGGTCACCAACGAGTTCGCGACCGCGGCCGACGATCGCGCGCTGATCTTCGCCCTGCACCACCCGATCTATTCGTTCGACGTGTTTCACAGCGGCAGCTCGAAGATGGCGGACGTGCTCGAGAACGCCATCCGCGACACCGGCCGCGTGCCGAACCTCGTCCTGTCCGGCCACGTCCACAACTACCAGCGGATCGAGCAGACCATCGCGCCGGGCGGACCGACGCCGTTCGTCGTCATCGGCAACGGCGGCTACCACAACCTTCACCAGGTGCATTCGGCGGTCGGCGACAAGGCCGCGGATTCCAACGCCGTGCTCAAGGCTTTCGCCGTCCAATGGGGCTTCATGACGCTGACGATCGACAAGAAGACGATCTCCGGCGTCGCCACCGTGATCGACCGCGACGGCACCGTGACGCAAGGCGACGCCTTCAGCTATCCGGCCGCGCCGATCCGTCTCAAGGACCCGAAATCGGTGCCGACGCTGTAGCGCGGCGGCGGCCTTGCCGCACGGCAGGCCGCGCCCGTCCAGCAGGACCCTCCGCACAGGCAACAACAATCTCCGCATCGGTTGCGGAGATTGGATCTCATGATCTCCGCACGGCGCGTTGCTATCCCGGCCCGGATTCGCTCAGCGAGCCCGGCTGCGTGCCCGCGGGAAAAAATCGCGGAATCACTTCGGCAGCTCTTCCCGGGAACGATATTTCAGCGGCACGATTTCGCGGCCGTTGCGGTCGACCATTCCCCACAGGCCGCCTTCCACCAACCCGTGCTCGCCGCCGTCGCGTTTCGGCGCGCAGCCGCGGCAGACCACCGCCCTGCCGTGCGCGAACGGAAACCCCCAGTCATAGCGCGGCGCTATCGCGACCCGCAGCGTGCGGTCGATATAGCCGATCCTGCCGTCGACTCGCGTTCTCGCCCGCCCCTCGACGAAAGCGTCCGGCGCGTTGTCGTAGGCAACGACCGGCACCATGCGCCCGTCCCGCCCGACATAGTAGAAGCCTTCGACACCCTCGATCCAGACGGCCGCGATTCCGTGCGCATCGAACGACAGGGCGCGCCGGTGCTCGACCTTGACCCATCGCGCGCCTGAGGAATCGACGCGCGTGCACGGGCCGAAATCGTTCCATCCATCCCGGAAAGGCACGCAATCGGCCGCCGCCGCCGCGCCCGCCGGAACCGCGACCAGCAATGCGATCCACAGAAGAGCAAGCCTGATCATTCGTCGCCCCTGCTGGGCGCGAGAGTACGCCCAGCGCGCCGCTAAGTCTCCGCAAACAACCGCGGAAACAGGACGTCGAGCGCCTCCGCGGGAAGCCGCAACGACAGCGGCCCTTTGGGCGTATCGGACGCGAGCAGGCCGTGCGCGATGGTTGCGGCCGCGGCCGATCGCTCGGCGACCGCATCGGCAATGTCGGGCGCGTGTCCTCGAGGCGGGTCGGCTCGACGCCCGTCATTGCGAGGAGCGCGAAGCGCGACGAAGCAATCCCGACCCGCATGCGCATGAATCTCTGGAGCGAGATTGCTCTTCGGGTCGGGAAACAAAGACGTGGATGCCCGGCATTCCGCCGGGCATGACGGTGACGATTCATCGCTCCCCTTCCAGCAACACCTCCGTGACCTCGTCGGAGAAGCGCTTGCTGCGGCCGGCGACCAGCACCCGCTCCGGATTGTCCGGATCGGGCACGGCGCCCGGCATGCCGTGATCGAGCAGCGCCCGCGCGCAGCCGGCCCAGTCGCCGCCCGCGACCGGTTCGTTGCACGACGCCCATGCCAGCGTGCCGCTGACGTTGTCGCCGTAGCCGTGCTCCTCCTGCCAGCTCGCGCCATGATCGAGCAGAAAGCGCGTCAAGCCGGCATTGCCGCGAAACACCGCGAGATTGAGCGCGGACGCATCCCAGTCGCCGCCGCGCACCGCGACCGGCCAGCCGAGCTCGACCATCAGCCGCGCGCCCGCCTCGCCCCCCTCCGCGACGAGATCCGGCAGCCGCCGCAGCTGCGCCGCCGCGAGCGCGCCGGGCAGATCCGGCCGCCGCGCGCGGATGCGTTGCGCCTCCCCCGCGTCGCCGCGCGCGCAGGCGGCGATGAACTGCTCCTCCGCGGCGAGCGGTCTCGCCGCGCCATGCTGGCGCAGGAGCTCGGCGACCTCGCTGAGGCCGAGCTGCAGGGCGAGGCTGTAGGCGCTGACCCCGCTGCGCGTCGCCGCCGCCGGGTCGGCGCCCGCTGCGAGCAGCGCCGCGACGTGCCGGGGCGATCGCCGCCGCTTGATCGCCCAGAGCAGCGGCAAGCCCCATTCGCCATGGGGCGAGTTGCCGAGCGGCTCGTTCGGATCGGCGCCATGCTGCAGCAGCAGCTCGAGCGCGGCGAGGTTGTCGAAGTCGAGCGCGTGGAAGAGCGCGTTGGTGCCGGCGATACGCGCGCCGTGCTCCAGGAGCGCCCGGGTGCAGACGAAACCCTCCAGCGAGTGGTAGAGCGACTCGCCGTCGTTCGGATCGGCGCCCGCCGCGAGCAGCAGCCGCGTCAGCGCGAGATCGTGGTTGCGCCCCGCCGCGCCGTAGAGTGCCGACAACGGGTTGGCATCGTCCGGCGCGTCGATCGAGGCCGGCGGCCAGCGCAGGCCGATGCGCTGGTTCGGATCGGCGCCGGCCGCGAGCAGGAAGCGCGCGCAGCCATGCAGGCGCTCGCGAAACTCGGGCAGCTGGCCGAGGCTCGAATGCGTGACGGCGACGAGCGGCGGCAACCGCAGCGGCCCGCCCGGCCGGTTGAGCCAGGATCGATCGGCCGCCGTCGCCGCCCGCAGCGCGTCCTCATCGCCGATCGCGCACGCGAGATAGGCATCGCCCGCCGCGAGGCCGGGGCTCTCGCCGAGCACGCGCGCGGCGACGCGCGGATTGGCGCGATCGATCCCGCGCCCGTCGACCTCGCCGGAATAGACGAGCCGCAGCCACTGCCGCACGCGCGCCGCATGATCGCCATCGCGGCGCGCCGCCGCCTGCACCTCGAGGTAGCCGCGCATATCCGCCCACGAGGCGAACCCATAAGCGCGCGCGACGCAGGACTGCGCGTCGTGCAGCCGCAGGTCGAGCGCCGCGATCTCGGCGTCGCCGCGGCCCGCGGCCGCCGGCAGCGCCTCGCGAAACTGCGCGAGCGCATCGCGATCGCGCGCGCGGTAGCGGCGGATCAGCTCTTTGGCTTGCTTCTTGAGATAGGCGAGATTGGCCCGCTCGGGCAATTCGCGCATGGGAGACCTCCGTGCATCTATTCGCCGCCGACCCGCAATACCGGCTGCACAAAGGCTCAGGCGCTGAATAACAGATGCAAGTGGGTTCAACCCTTCCCGCGGGTCCGGGCGCGGCTTGCTCCGCGGGGATGAGGTTAGCGGCGGGGCCTGGGGAAATCAATGCAGCGGGCGGCCGAGGATCGGCGTGCGCGGCCCAACAAGATGTCTCCTCGGAGCCTAACCGAAAATCAACAAACCAACCCCGTCATCCTGAGGCGGCCGCGCTCTTGCGCGGCCCTCGAAGGATGATCGGCCGAGGTGGCGCCGCAAGCGAGCAAGCGGCATCGCATCGGCCGTCGCCCTTCCGCCTTCGCCCTTCGGGCTACGGCGGACAGGTCGAGGCCCGCCGAAGCCTTGGCGAAGGCGGGCACCTCATCAGGGTGACGGGTTTCACACCGTTCAATCCGCGCTACAGTGTCATGATGACGGTCGCCCAAGCGGGCCGACCCGGCATTCAGGCGTCCATGAGCAAAGCCTTCACACGCGAAAGCGATTCCGATTCCGATTCCGACGATCGCGACGACGCCGCCGGCGACGCGCTCCCCGCGCATGCCAAGAACTATGTCACGCCCACCGGCCACGCGGCGCTGCAGGCCGAGCTTCTCCACCTGCGCCAGCACGAGCGTCCCAAGGTCGTCGAGGTCGTCAGCTGGGCGGCGGGCAACGGCGACCGGTCGGAGAACGCGGACTATCACTACGGCAAGAAGCGGCTGCGCGAGATCGACCGCAGGGTCCGCTATCTCACCAAGCGGCTCGAGAGCGCCGTGCTGGTCGATCCGGCGCAGCAGCAGGCGCTGCGCCAGGTCTTCTTCGGCGCCACCGTCACCTATGCGCGGGCGGACGGCAGCGAGCACACCGTCACGCTGGTGGGCGTCGACGAAGCCGACCTGTCGCAAGGCAAGATCAGCTGGCGCTCGCCGGTCGCCCAGGCGCTGATGAAGGCGAAGGTCGACGACACCGTGCAGCTGCGCGCGCCCTCCGGTGTCGAGGAGATCGCGATCGTTGCGACCCGGTACGGGGCGTAGGCCGCTGCGGAGTAAGGTTTGAATCCCGGCAAGGACTTATAGACATCCGCACGCATTGGCTTCCTCGCCTGCTCGGTTGCACATGCAACCGGCTAGGCCTGCGCCAATGAGCGGGGGTTGGCAGTCAAGGCCGACGGCGGGGTTGAGGGGGATCACCCGCCCCATTCTTCCTCATGGGGGCCGCGCCCTTCCCGCGGGTCTGCACGGAGCTTCACCAAAGAACACGAGTCCAAAAAGGGAGGGCGCCGAGGTAGCGGCCACTCCGAAAATAACGCGACGACGGGCTACCTACCACGTTTTTTCCGCTTCATCCGTGATAGTATGGATTTGGGTCAAGGACGTCGTTGAAGCGCGTGTAAGGATAGACCGACGCCCGCGCCATCACCGGCCACAGGTGGCGGCGATCAATAGGGAGGTGCATGGCAATGTCCGACGTGATCGTGTGGGCAGGTACTCTATTTTCATTATTAGGTATACTCGTTCCGTTCATAATATGGTATTCATCTATAGATAAGAAGTTGGATAGAATAATATATCGGGATTGCACACTTGATTTACAACAAGCGGAAGCCATTGTTACGATGTATGTCATTATGATTAGATACGTTCTTATGGAAGCGATTTCTAGGTTTTTCGAGAAGGAGCTTTCTGATCACGATTTAAGAGAGGGTGGTACTGTCGATACGTTTGTTGATCTTGAAGTGCCAGACACCTTAAGAAATAATAGAGCGAAATTGCAGCCATTCAGATTACATAACAATGTAACGGTAGAACAATTCCTGAACGAGAATAATCCAATTGAATCCGGTACAGTAAAAGATGCCAGAGTGAAGGTTGTGAAGTTGGTTAAAGCAGGATTACAGAGTCATGAGGCAAATGATGAGTTAAAAAAGAGTTAAAAACGCAAGTATACTCCATATTACTAAAAGCGGGCTCGGATAGTATAGATGACTTTTCACGCGAGTTAAAAAAGATTTATGGCGAAAAATCGTTTGTTGCGAATGCCAGATCGTAGCCATTCGTGGAGATGCATGTGGCAAGCCTGGATGGTGCACACTTCTCATGACGCGCGATGACGAAAGTCCTGAAGGCCGAAGTCCCGGCGCGGCCCGGACACTCCGCGGCGAGCGCCTCGAATACGATCTTGATCGTCACGTTCGACTGCGGGGGAAACCGCGTGTCGTAGGGTCACTTAGCAAGCCGCCGATTTTTGCGTAGCCGCGGATGTGTGACTGGAACGCGTTCGCCTCCGACCGAACAGTAGTCCTGACAGTGATTGACCAAAGGCGCGGTTGGCTTGTTGCCAAGCCGGGCATCAAGCGCGTGACCGACGACCAAAGTGTTTAAACCGAGATTGAGTTCACGGTAATAACTGCAAAAGACGGCGGCGTTCGCGCTGGGAAGGTAAGGAATGTTGTGGCGCGTAAACCATTGGATTTTGTCCTTGGACTTGAGAAGCTTGTACGTCGCTTCTGCCATCCAAAGCTGCGATCGGCGTAGATAGTTGAGCGCGAAAAATTGGCTCGTCTTGATCGCCTGGAGGGTCGCCGAGTGTGTGGGCACAACCAGCGTCACATAGCATTCATCTTGGTCATCTAAAGGGAAGGCTGCCGAGTGCTCCGTGACGACGGTTGCCTTGAAATTCGGGCGTGAGGCGGTGACGATCGCTACCGACATAGCACGATAGTGGCAGGCTACCTTGAAGTCCTTGGTCGTGAATGCCATGACCGCGTCCCAAAACAGAAAACGCCGCACGAGTGCGGCGCGGGATGCGGTAGCAGCCGAATGTCTTGTCGACGAGCCCCCGACAGCCCCCGCCGTCCCTAACGTGTGGTCGCCCTGGTGCCTCTTCCTGTCTTTGGTCTCCGTCCATTGGCTATGACGCGGAACAATTTCGGACGGAAGCCCAGACCCTTGGTAATCTCGCCGATGTCTGCCATCTGAGGCGGAACGTCGACGGCATTCCCCTGCTTGTCCTCCATCACCACGTGTTGGAGATGGCCGTCCATGATGAGACAGCGAACAATCGTGCCGTCTCGCCTGATGAACTGCCTCCACTCCTCAGAAGGCTTGCTTGACTTCTGAATCCTGGGGCGGGTTCGTGAAACGTTGGCCATGGTGCTCTCCACCGAATGAGTGCCATTCGCGTGGAGAGGATCATGCCTAAAGCCGGTTTCAGTCATTTCTAAACGTCCGTGTTAAGTGAGCTTTATGCTTAAGATTTCACCAACACGGACTCTGAGGTCGTGACCTCACCGAGCAGTGGATCGACCGATAGTAGTCGAATCACACACTTAGGTTGAACATCTTTCCAGGCGATTTCAACAGGATTTGCTTCGACCGGGGCGGTTCTCAAGCGGGCTTGTGAAAAGGATGAAATATTTAAGATATTGAATGCACTCGGCATTTCATCGCTCCGAGGGGGAACCCGACCCTCGCTTGGCAAAATGGCGGCAACTGCCATAAACGCCAGTGATGATCCATTTCGTCCGCAGACTGCCCGCGCGCTGCACTCAGCCCTCGGCGCGGTGTTGACGTGGGTTAACTTGTCGAGCGTGCCGCGGGTTCCTCGGCACGGATACCCAGCGGTCACGGGAAGCGGGAAATCGCCTGGTCGGCGATGCGCCTCCTGGTGCTGGCGTTCGCGCGGCGCGCGGCCAAGGGGTGCGAACGCGTGCGCTTCGTCCAAGCGGATGCCCAGGTATTCCGCTAGAGCATTGGCAGGTATCTGCGCGCGTGAGCAGCCGGCGAAGTCCTGCGGCGCCGGCCGCGTCGAGCACCGCGATCGTGCGCCGCCAAGGAACGAGTTGCGCGCGTTCTAAACGAATGGCCTTGCCCAACAAGATGTCTCCTCGGAGCCTAACCGAAAATCAACAAACCAACCCCGTCATCTTGAGGTGGCCGCGCTCTTGCGCGGCCCTCGAAGGATGATCGGTCGAGGTGGCGCCGCAAGCGAGCAAGCGGCACCGCATCGGCCGTCGCCCTTCCGCCTTCGCCCTTCGGGCTACGGCGGACAGGTCGAGGCCCGCCGAAGCCTTGGCGAAGGCGGGCACCTCATCAGGGTGACGGGTTTCACCCCGTTCAATCCGCGCTAAAGTGTCATGACGACGGTCGCCGAAGCGGGGCCGATCCGGCATTCAGGCGTCCATGAGCAAAGCCTTCACCCGCGAAAGCGATTCCGATCCCGACGATCGCGACGACGCCGCCGGCGACGCGCTCCCCGCGCATGCCAAGAACTATGTCACGCCCACGGGCCACGCGGCGCTGCAGGCCGAGCTTCTCCACCTGCGCCAGCACGAGCGTCCCAAGGTCGTCGAGGTCGTGCGCTGGGCGGCGAGCAACGGCGACCGGTCGGAGAACGCGGATTATCACTACGGCAAGAAGCGGCTGCGCGAGATCGACCGCCGGGTCCGCTATCTCACCAAGCGGCTCGAGAGCGCCGTGCTGGTCGATCCGCGCCAGCAGCAGGCGCTGCGCCAGGTCTTCTTCGGCGCCACCGTCACCTATGCGCGGGCGGACGGCAGCGAGCACACCGTCACGCTGGTGGGCGTCGACGAAGCCGACCTGTCGCAAGGCAAGATCAGCT
>Ga0335081_10014207_pt1 | contig 12883 bp, 13 predicted proteins | sample Lox_Sample_35_FD_206713 | JGI IMG/M metagenome (GOLD analysis project Ga0335081, IMG submission 206713) | Soil microbial communities from Loxahatchee National Wildlife Refuge, Florida, United States - Lox_Sample_3.5 | ecosystem: Environmental > Terrestrial > Soil > Wetlands | place: USA...
CGTGGGCGACCAAAAGGATAGTGCAACACTTTCCATCGAGACAAGCCCACCCAAAACGGCCATCATCGTGCTTTCGTGTATGTAAATTCGGGCTACCCAGCCATGCACAGCGCTGGGCGGAGACAGTTGGAGAGAGGCATTGGATGAGATACAAACCTAAACTTGGGGTTCTTCTAGTGCTGTTGTTCGCATTGGCGGTCGCAGTACTGATGCTTTATCGGATCGCCGCCAACTTGCCTTGAAGGCAGTTGGCAAATCGACTGCAGCAATCACCTGAAATCATGTTTTTTCGCATCGTGCCGGCGTTTGCCGTTACAATGACGAAAATTTCGAGCCTTTTTTCTTCCCCAAGTAAGAACCCTGATTGCCAAACTTTGGCCAACCGCTTGCTTAATCTTAGAAATTGCAGGACAAGAAAATGGAGGAAATCAAGGCCGCAACGCGGGCCGAGAATGCGCTCGACGTGACTCATCTATCGGTCCATTATGAGACTACTCGGGTTTTGACAGACCTCAGTTTCACCGTTGCGAGGGGCAGTGCGCTAGCCATTATTGGACCGAATGGTGCCGGCAAGACCGTATTGCTGAAGACGCTAATCGGGTCACTTCCGTTCACCGGGACTGTGCGGTGGGCCACCGGCGTTCGCATCGGCTACGTCCCGCAGAAGCTCGACATCGAACGGGACATCCCAATCACCGGCATCGACTTTCTCACAGCGCGTGAGGCAGTGGCTCATAAGCCGCCCCATGACATCTCATCCGCACTAACTCTCGTAGGGATGCCATTGCAGGTCGCTCAACGGCCCATTGGAACAATGTCCGGAGGGCAGTTCCAGCGCCTTTTGGTAGCGTTCGCGCTGGTCGCTGATCCTAACGTCTTGTTGCTCGATGAACCGACTGCTGGAGTTGATGAGCCCGGCCAGGAGCAGCTCAATCAATTGGTGCGCCGGCTGCAGAAAAGCCAGAGTCTAACTGTGCTTTTTATTTCGCACGACCTATCCGTTGTGTACAAGTATGCGGACAATGTGCTTTGTCTTAGCAGTGAGCGCGCCTGGTTTGGAGCACCCAGCACGATTCTCACGCCTGAGTCGCTTCGTCAAGTCTATGGTGGGGAGGTGAGTTATCACATCCATGAGCATTGAATCCCTGCTGCTGTCGATCGCCATGGCCATTGCTGCCGGGTTGGTCGGTTCATTCGCCGTTATGAAGCGGATGTCGCTTGCCGCGGATCCTCTGTCCCATGTTGCTCTGCCGGGCATCGGCATTGCGCTCGCGCTCCATATTTCTCCAGTATTTGGGGCGGTTTCCATGTTGGTCTTCGGCGCTCTGTTGGTATGGGCAGTCGAAGAGCGGGGCGGAGCAACTACAGAGAGTGTCATTGGTGTAGTCTTCTCGGCTGCGCTTGCGATTGGAAGCATCATGACCACTGGCGAGGATCTCATCGAGGCCTTGTTCGGCGGAGCTGGGGCTCTTAGCTTGTCCGAGAAGATATTTGGCCTGGCGGTTGCGAGCGCGATTGTCGTATTTATCGTAGTTTTCAGAAACAGCCTCATCATCATGATGGTGTCTCCGGACATAGCACGGACCGCGGGAATCAAGGTGCGGCGGTTCGAGCTGCTGTATCTCGAATCTTTTGCCCTGACCATCGCGCTCGGATTGCGCTATCTGGGCGTTCTGTTGATGGGGGCATTGATCATAATTCCGGCAGCTACAGCCAAACGCTTGGCGCATGATTTGAAGGGCATGATGTGGATCTCGGTAGTGCTCTCGGTGACCTCAACGATTCTCGGCACCGCGATTGCTGTACACCTGCATGGCCAAACAGGACCAGTTATCGTCCTCGTCGCAACGGCGTTATTTTTGCTCAGCCTATTGCCCCAACGGCGCGTGAGTACGGTCCGCGTGGGTTCAGCGCGGGGAGGAAAACATGCCTGAATTTGGCAAGCTGCTGATTGTTTTTGGGACGGTCCTGTTACTTACTGGACTGCTGTTCGTGGGGCTCGGCCGAACTCATCTGCCGCTTGGGCACTTGCCAGGCGACATCTATTACAAGGGCAAGAATACGAGCTTTTATTTTCCCCTAACCACCTGTCTTCTGCTGAGCATGGTCCTTTCGGCAATTTTCTATTTGGTAAATCACTTCCGACATTAATCCGCATGGGAGGATTCTGGGCGTGGAGGTGCATTGATTTTAGTTATCGATGACGAAATCTCGCCATTCTGACGAGAGCCCACAAAACGAGCCCCAGCTGCTTTCAGCCGAATCAGGGTATTCGTGGCCTTACAACCAGCATCCAGAATGTTGGTCTGGCAACTTGAATGCACTTCTTGGACCATACCGATCATGGCGGACCGCATTCCATTTCGCGTGCATCCCATGCTGGCAACGCTTGTCGATCGACCATTCGATAAGCCGGACTGGATCTATGAAGAGAAATATGATGGGTATCGGATTCTCGCCTATAAAGAAGGTTCGCGCGTCACGCTCTTTTCCAGAAACGGAAAGGACCGTACCCTCAGTTTCTCCGTAGTTGCCGATGCCGTGAGGAAGCTTGTGGCGGAAACTCTTCTCCTGGACGGCGAGGTAGTTGTGTTCGATCGACATGGGGTCTCCCATTTTCAGCTTTTGCAAGGGGGAAGCGCTTCTCCATCGTACGCAGTATTCGATTGCCTGTATATCAATGGCCGTGATTTGCGCAAAGATCCACTGTCTGAACGCCGAGCGACTTTGCAGAAGCTAGTTCCAGATAAGGGAACAGTTTTTCTTTCCCACCAACTTGCAGCAGACGGTATTCGAGCCTTCGAGGAGGCAAAGAGAAAGGGTTATGAAGGCCTGGTCGCTAAAGATCTTGCCTCTCCCTATGCTGAGGAACGATCCAGCAAATGGCTAAAAGTGAAGGTACACCAGGAGGAGGAATTCGTCATCGCGGGATATACGGCGCCCACCGGATCACGGGTCTGTTTCGGAGCTTTGTTGCTCGGCGCTTATAGCGGTAAGCAACTAATGTTCGTGGGAAAGGTCGGGACAGGCTTTTCAAGGGCGATCCTACGATCGCTTTTTCGACGATTTCAGCCACTTATCCGGAAGACGCCATCGTTGGTTGATCCACCTCGCGAAGCCCGTCTGACTCATCTCGCTCCGAAGTTCGTGGCACAGATCGCATTTGAAGAATGGACGGCCGACCAAAAGCTGCGCCAGCCCGTGTTCTTGGGCCTGCGTGACGACAAGGTACCCGAGGACTGCCGAATGCCGATGTTAAGGCCGTGAAATCTTCAAATGCAGCAGATTGATTCCAGTCGTGCAGGATTGGCCTATGTGATGTGGTAAATAAGCGCCGCCATGGGAACTAGTGCTTTATCCCGAATGATTGTGTTTACCGGTTTGCTTTGCGGAGGCACAATCGTTGCCCAGGATTCTCCCATTTCTCTGGGACGAACAGCCATTGATTTTCCCCAGGACGAGGCCGAGCTAAACTCGACGGCACCGTGCTTTGAGCCGCCGGCGGTCGTCCACTGGGAAGATTACCATGGCAAGTTCCAGAAATCCGTCGGACTATTTGCGCGCAAGCTGGAACGGAAATCCGTGCCCCGGCCACACTATAAGGCTGGCGCTCTGCTTTGCACCCTGGTAGTAAGAGACAAGTTTCAGTTGTTTGCGCGAAATACCTTGGATCCGGCGAGTTTTGTGAGCGCGGCGTTCTACGCCGGTCTGGATCAGGCACAGTACAAAGACCCCTCTTATGGCCAAGGCGCAGCTGGTTATGGAAGGCGCTTCGGCGCCAATTTCGCGGACTTGGCCTCCGCCTCGTTTTTCGGAGATTTTGTGTACCCAACGGTGTTCGCCGAAGATCCTCGTTACTATCGTCTGGCCCACGGCAGCAAGCAAACGCGCCTGCTGCACGCCTTAGGACACGTATTTGTGGCAAACCGAGAAGATGGAACACATATGGTGAATGCTTCACAATGGTTCGGGGCGGCCACTGTGGTCGCTCTTAGCAACACGTACCACCCCGATTATCAGCGAGGTGTGGGTCCCGCAGCGCAGCGAGTCACCTACGTTGCCGTGCAAACGATGGGTTTTGACGTACTCCGCGAGTTTTGGCCCGAGGTCGCGCGCAAATTCAAGCTGCCATTTCGGGGGCAAACAGGAAACCGGAGCTCGCCACGAACGCAATGATGCAATAAGGCCTACTCACTAGAGATGATTCATGAGTGACGACGCGGTTTGACCTATTCGTCATTTTGACGGCATAACGACGACGCTGGCGCTTTCTGGAATTCCGGATATCTTCGCCTAGCATTGATTTCGTTTCCTTTCAGGCAATTACAGGCACAACATCAAGGCTCAGGTCTGGCTTCCCGGATGCACTGGTAAGGGCATACCTGAGGTGCATCATGGCCGAGATTATAGATGTAGGCGACCAACACAAGTGCGCGCATCTGCCGTGCAGTTGTCAAATCCCTTCTTTTGAAAAGCATTGCAGCAACTACTGTGCCGAGGCCGATAAGGTGAAAGAGGTTGAAATTGAGTGCGACTGTGGGCACAGTGCATGCAAACTGGATTGAAGCTTGCAGTTTCGCAGGTTCTCGTCGGTAAGAAAACTGCGGACGGTAGCATACGCGAAGCTGATGACAGATAGCGAGAGTGGGCGACAATGTTCTCGATCGACGATCGAGCCGGAAATGTGATCACGACCGTAATTCTCTTTCTGGTCGCGGCAGCTATTCTCTATTTGGCGCGGGTCGCGTTTCTCGTTCTACTCGGTTCTGTTCTTTTTGCTCATATGCTGGAACCAGCGGTCACGGCGGTACAACTGCACTCGCGTCTGGGTCGGGGCAATCGCAACTGGGCGATCGCCCAACTGTACTTGATTGGGACGCTCGTGTTCGGAGGTCTAGGCTATGGGTTCGGGTCCCGTATCGCCAGCCAAGTAAAGAACTTCAACTCGGCTCTCCCGGAAATACTGCAAGGGCTTATCACTGGCCAGGTTGTTTCGAGGCTGGAAGTCAAGCATGGCTTGAGCGCAGTTCAGCAATTGCAGATACATGATTGGTTGGCGCGTCACCAGGATTTCATAGCTGACATTTTGAAGCGCGGTGGTGCCTTTGCAGCACACGTTGGCGCCAATGCGGCCTGGCTGTTGGTCATTCCTGTTTTGGCCATCTTTCTCTTGCGAGACCGCCAGCAGATCACGAACGCGATCCTCAAAGTTGTTGAACGGCAAGGCCAGCCAACAACGTTCGGAAAACTTCTGCGGCATGTTGATGTGACCCTTGCCCACTACATGCGCGCCCAGCTAACATTGGCTGCCCTCTCATTCGTCTTTTACAGCACTGTTCTGCTGATCCTGAGGTTTCCATATGCCCTGCCTCTCGGAGTCATCGGTGGTGTTCTGGAGTTCCTTCCGGCGGTAGGCTGGATTACTTCGGCCGTGGTCATCCTCACGATCGGCGCCCTGGTGCACGCACATTGGATCTGGATGGCGGGCCTGATCGTCGTATGGAGAGTGTTGCAGGACTATGTGAACTCTCCTCGGATTATGGGGCGCAATTTACAGCTACCTTCTCTAGTCGTGCTTCTGGCTTTCATGGTTGGGGGTCAAGTGGGAGGTATTGCGGGTATCTATCTTTCGGTGCCCATAGTCGCCGTGCTGCGAACGGTCTGGCTGGACTACGTTGCGGCTGGAGACTCAGCCGTCACTTGTCCGGCGCACGAACCAACAAAAAGGACGTCGGTGGCCGCATAGGGCAGGCAGCCCACGAAGGAGGCACTGTCCCCAGGTAGTGAGCGAATCACGGCGTTAGTTGGTCACGTAGCGATCACTGTCCATTATCCGCAGGGAACTTTCGCGCGACCGTTACCATGGCCGGACGCAGCAGGCGATCCTTGAATTTGTAGCCGCACTGAAGTTCGCCGACCACAAGGTCATCCGGCACTAGATCGGTGTCAACGGTTGAAACCGCATGGTGAATCCTCGGATCGAAGCGTTCGCCCAGTGCATGGATGGGATATACCCCAATTTTGAACAATACTTCCAGTAACTGCTTGTGGATTAGCGCTACGCCACTACGTAAGTCCATGCCTTCACAAGGTCCTGCTTGTAGCGCCCTTTCAAGGCTGTCTAAAACTGGTAACAGCGCTCTAGTCATGTCAAACTCAGCGTATTCCTTAGAGTCCTGTTGTTCTTTGAACGAGCGTTTGCGAGCATTTTCAAAATCAGCTTGCAATCGCGTCAATCGCTCCCGAAGCTTCACGGGGTCATTGTCGTCAACTTGCGAATTCTGCCCGAAGCTCCTTGGCCCACCTTCAGCCTCTCCGGTCGTGCTATCTGGCGTCTGCACGTCGGCACGCTTTTCCAGGGAGAAAGGCTCGTGATCCCAATCCAATAGATTAGTCGATGTGTCCACGCTCACTTGTCTTGACCTCAATTCCGAATTGTCCGGTCCGCTAATTCACTGTTCCCAGGCATATCTCAGCTGCTCATGCAACTCTCTTTCGCCCGTTTTATGAATGCCGCCGATCACGGTTGCCGACGGAGGCGAACAAACGCACAACAGCTTCAGGTCTTTACGACCAACGTTTTTTAGGTTGTGGTCCTCTCCTGAAGCGACAAAAATCGCGTCGTGGCGTCGAATCTGTTGTTTTCGATTGTTTAAAGTAACTTCGCCCTTTCCTTTGACAACGAAAAGAATCTCGTCGGCATTCTCGTGAACCTCCTCGCCCAGTTCGGCGCCTCGCGCTAAGCTCATGACCGCCAGGTCGCTGAACTTACCGTCATAAATCACTTTGCGAAAGCGCACATTTTTCTTAGCCGCTTTATCGATCTTTTGATGGAAGACGACCGATCGGTGATTTGTCCGGTCACCCGGCATATGCACCTCCTTGTCGAACAACCTCGACCGAGCAGTGGGCATGCAAGGCAACTGATTCAGAGACACTTCCCAGGAGCAGGCGGTTAAACCCGCGTCTACCGTGCGAGCCAACTACGATCAAGTCGGCCGCCCACGAACTGGCTTCATCCAGGAGAGTGGTTCGAGGATCGCCAACCGGCATCTCTTCGGGAGCCTCAGAGATGGCTAGCCCCGAGTTTCTTAAAATCGAGCTTGCCTCCCCAACCGCATTCCCAGCGCGTTCTCGAGCAACTTCGGAAAGCTCATCAAGTAAACGTTCCGAGTAATCGGCGTCTGATAAGGATGCCGCTGCTATAGCTTCACGACCTACAAATTCGGGGACAGAAACGATCCTGACTTGACTTCCCGGTGGCCAAGGACGCTTGCCCACTGAGCAGACAGCCTTGCAGGAAAACTCAGAGCCATCGGTTCCAAGCAGTATTTTCATGCCCTCTCCAGAAGGCGAACCGTCACTAACGACCTGTCGCACAACCTCAACTGAGCAAGGTGCCGTGCGGAGAACCGCTTGCGCCACGCTGCCCAAAAGAAATCTCGTAGCCGCACTCAGTCCCCGCGATCCGATGAAAATCAGGTCGGCCTGCCACTTGCTGGCGAGATCCTGGATAGCGTCCTTCGGCGCACCAAGAGAAATTTCGGAGAACACCTCGTATTTTGATCGATCCAGCTTTGCGGCAGCGCTCGTCACAAGTGCGTCGGCAGCCCTTTTCACGAGCTTTTCCGCCCTTTTCTTGGAATCCTCGATAAGGACCGGAATCTCTTCCAAGCTCGAGATGTCCACGACAGTCATTACACAGAAAATGGCTCTGGAAGGCCACGGACGCGATGCAGCTTCCCTGACCACCGCTTCTGAAGCGGCTGAGGAATCGATTGCCAGTAGGATTTTCATGACCCAAACCTCGTGATTGGGTCTTTGAAGCTCAGCAGGACATGTTGCCAGCTCAAGAACTGCCACAGCCAGGGAAGGACGCAGCCATCGTCAGCATTGGGCGCTGTCCCAGCGACTGCCGCTGATGAAAAACATCCCGATAGAAGGAGTGGATGAATTCATAGCAGGGTCGACTGCTTCCGTCCGGGAGCTTGCGAGGTGCCCGCCGCCGCACCATATGTTGGCGGCGCGAGAGGGCTTCGCAAGTGTTTTCGAACTCTTCCTGATTCGTGCTCTTGACGATCGCGCTATCACCTGTAGTAAACGATTTGCCCTTGCCGCTGGCTAGTTCCAGAACCTGCTGCTCCTTAAAACTCAGCTTCTCGATTTGGATCTCGATCATCTCCCGTAAACTGTCCGGCGGATCCAGCTCTAGACTGTCTAGTGGCGCCTTTATTTGCCAAGTCCCATTTTCTTTTGCGATCAGTCCACGCTCACGCATGTGAGTCAAGGCAGCCATGACGAACAATGGATTGCCCTCGGTATGCCGATAAATCAGGCTGATCAAGGCGGCAGGTACGGCTGCGCCTTCTGCGCGAATAGTCAGATATTCGGCAACATCGGCCTCTGTCAATGGCTCCAAACAAAGCTCCCGACATAGCTGATGCACCAGCAGCTCCTGCTTCACCGCTCTTAATGGATTTTGCACGAGCATGGCGTCAGGCGTGCGATAGGTGCAAATCAACATCAGATTCGCCGACCCGTAGCGGCGCGCTAGGGCTGAAATGAGATCGACAGTCGATGGATCCGCCCAGTGCAAATTTTCGAGGACAAGCACTAAAGGCGTATCGGAACTGATCGTCTCCAGGGCCTCACAAATCTCCCGCAGCATGCGTTCCTTTGTGGCGCCCAAAATCTCGCGCTGCAGCGTCTGCCGCTGCTCCGCTGTTAAAAGCGCTGGAAACTGCACCAGCCAGGTGGGCGCGTGGGCACACAAGGTCCGTGCAATGGCTTCTCCATCAAGGACACGGCACATCTGCGACAGTGCTTCGAGGACGGGATAGTATGCTTCTTTGCCTCCATAGCCCTCAATGGACGAACCGCGTGCGATCCGAATTTCAGGCACATCGGTGGCGGCGCGTTGCAGAAATTCATCTACCAGCGAAGTTTTGCCGATCCCAGCTTCGCCCGTAATGAAGACAATCTGACGTTGGCCGCCCATAGCTCTCCACAAGCAACTTTGCATTTGGGTCAGTTCTACGCTTCGGCCGACGAGTTTGTGGGAGAGCAAACCAAACCTAGGCTCCGCCTTGGCGAACGCACTTCTGACCGGTGCGATGAACTGATATCCCCGGCGAGGCAAAGTCTCGATGAAACGAGGATTCTTGGCGCTATCGCCTAATGCGCTGCGAATATCGAGGATGTGGGTTTTCAGCACCTCTGGCTGAACAAACGTGTTAGGCCACACTGCGTTCAGCAACTCATCCTGAGTAACCAATCTGCCTGCGTGCTCTACGAGGTAATGCAGGATGGCAAAAGGCTTGGGTGTCAACCGGATGCATTCGTCTTGGCCGCCGTCTCTCCGCCGCCACAAGCATTGGTTCACGTTATCCAGTCGGAACGGAGGGAACTCTGACATTCTGGGGCTTACCATGCGGGGAGGGGGTGCTGCGCTCATGGCCGTGCCTCCTGTCCTTCTAATGACAGATTTTTTTGAGAGACACTGCATGCGGACAACCAATCCTAGACTGCCTCTAAGCTATTGGTCTCGCTTGTCGCCGATGGTGCCTTTCCACAGGCACTTCTGCCCTTCACGTGGGCAATTGCCAATAAATGGGCAGCTTTTCACGGACCTGCAATTTACCCGAAACGTAATCGCACGGATTACTTACAAAGAAATTGGGATATTTACCCGCGCAATTTGGATCGTTTAGAGGAGTTCATGAATTGGCACACAATGTGCACCAATCACGCTGATCGAAGGATGCTTTTGATGCTGCGCGTTACCTTTGAAGATCGCCCATCTGACACTACAATCTTGAAATTGGAAGGTCGTCTTGCCGGCAAGTTTGCCGAAGCTGCCAGCGCGGCAGTAACAGGGCGTAAGAAGCTTCCGCACAAGCTCGTCATTGATTTAACAGCGGTAAGCGTCATCGACGAAGTTGGGGAAAAGCTCTTGTTGTGGCTGAGGCAAATTGGTGGTGAATTCATTGCAGAAAACTCGTATTCGCGTTTTGTTTGTGAGAGCTTGCAACTGCCGATTGCAACGGAGCCCGTCGGTTCGAGATCGAATGAATGCCACTGTTATTGACGTGAGTTATTGCTTGTCGCAAAACTCTAAATTAGACGGCACTCGACCCACCGGGTTCGGGCTGATGCCCAGCCGCTGCATTTTGTGTTGCAGAGTCGTGCGCTTCAACCCGAGCCGTTCGGCGGCGCCTCCTTTCCCTGAGATCCTTCCCGACGCAGCTCTCAATGCATCAATGATCATCGCGCGCTCCGCTTCTTTAACTGTCTCCGTCATGGCACCAGCACCGTCCCCAACAGAAGACGTGCTAAGCTCCGCTAGCGGTACCTCCAACTCGTCACCATGTGTAAGAATGACGGCACGTTCAAGGAAGTTCGCCAGTTCTCGAACATTGCCCCGCCAAGGGTGATTGTTTAAGACGTTCATGGTTTCCTTGGGGATCGATTTGATTTTCTTACCCATCTGTCGAGACAGGTTGGATATAAAATGGTTCACCAGCAGCGGAATGTCTTCTCGGCGCTCGCGTAACGGCGGGATCTCAATCGGAAACACGTTCAGCCGATAAAACAAGTCTTCGCGAAATTTACCATCACGAATCATCGCCCGAAGATCCCGATGGGTGGCAGCGATGATTCGAACATCGACACGGATCGTTTTGGCACTCCCCAGACGCTCGAACTCCTGCTCCTGAACAGCACGTAACAGCTTGGGTTGCAATTCCAGGCTGATATCACCGATTTCATCGAGAAAAAGCGTACCGTGATCGGCGAGCTCGAATCTCCCGCGCCTTTGCATCAAGGCCCCTGTGAAAGCCCCTTTCTCGTGCCCAAAGAGTTCGCTTTCCAGCAAGCCCGATGGAATCGCAGCACAGTTCATCCGCACAAAGGTGCGATCTCTCCTGGAGCTAAGGTTATGGATGGCACGTGCAATCAGTTCCTTGCCTGTGCCTGTCTCACCATGGAGCAAGACAGTGGAATCCGTCGGTGCAACCACCGATACCTGCTGAAGCACGCCCTTAATGGCTGAACTTTTTCCGACCACGTCTTCGAAGTTGTATTCCGAGCTGATTTCTGATTCCAGATAGACCCGTTGATCTTCCAAATGATCGCGAGATGCTCGCAGGCGCCCATAAGCCAGAGCGTTATCCAGCGCCAATGATATTTGAGTGCCGATCTGAGACATTAAATCGCGGTCCGCCTTGTTGAAAGCATTCGGCTTTTTGCTGGCGATGTTCAACAGACCCAAGGGACCGTCGGCACCCACTAGAGGCACAGACACGGCCGACAGGATCGATTCTGCCCGATCCGCCGCGCGGAGCGCGGGAGGCAGCTCTGCTTCCGGCGGTGAATAGAAGACCGGCTTGCCCAAGCGCCACCATTCGTTTAGTAGCTTCGAGGGTTCGACGACGGCGACTTTTTCGAGAATGCCCCTGCCAGTCGGGAAATCGAGGAACTTACGTTCCAGACAGCCTGACTGCTTGTTAAGCATTAGGAATGAAGTGACATCATTAACGAAGTGCTTCCGTACGGATACAGCCACAGCGCGAAAGAGTTCGTCCACCTCGAGCTTATTCACGATGTGGTTGTTAATCTCCAGCAACAGGGCGAGCCGGTCGTGCTCGTGCACCAAGTGAGCTTCACTTCTCCGCAGCTCTTCCTCGGCGCGCTTGCGTTCCGTGATATCCCGCATACTGGAGCGATATCCGAGTCTGGCGCCGTGTGAGTCATAGATGGGTTGCCACGAAGCAGCCACCCATGCCATATGACCGTCTTTGTGACGGACACGGAACTCGAAATCGTTCCCGCTGGACCCCTCGACTGCTTCTCTCATCTGCGATACGACTGTTTGCCGATCAGCCTCAGCGATGATAGGCATGGGGAAATCCGGCATGGCCATACATTCATCGACCGAATAACCTGTAATGCGCTCGACGGCCGGGTTTAGCCAGAGCAGCTTCCCGTCAGCTCCGATCCAGTTCTCCCAGTCATACGTGTAATCCGCGATGGCACGGAAACGTTCCGAAGCCTGACGCCGCTCTTCTTCGGCCCGCTTGCGTTCACTGATGTTCCGTGACGAAGCCAGGTGAAACCGTCGTCCATCACTCTGGTATGGGCGGACACGCACCTCCACCGGGAACACAGTCCCATCCTTTCGCCGATTACGAGTCTCAAACGTGCAGACCTCTCCAGCGGCGATTTGATCGTCAATCCGTTGAAGCATCGCGGCGTCGACATCTGGATCGAAGTCCTGGGGAACCATGCCGATCAGTTCTTCGCGAGTGTAGCCGCCGCTCTCGCACGCTTCCCGGTTGGCGTCAATGATTTTGTGCTGTTCATCGAAAACGCAAAATGCATCGGCGGCATGGTCCCAAAAGGAGCGGAAGCGCATTTCGCTCTCGCGCAGCGCCTCCTGGGCCCTCTTGTGTTCCGTAATATCAACGACGGTGCCCACCACTTTAACTAGCTCGCCCCCATCATTCAGGACAGGGTGCCGGATCACGTTAATGTATTTGCACGTTCCACTGGGCAGCACGATCCTGAACTCGCTCGGCGTATCTACTTTTTCGCGCAGCAACTTCTCAAAGTCCCCCCGCGTTATGTCCCAGTCTTCCGGATGGATGAGTCGGGAAACCCCTTCCCGCAGCGGCAGACTCTGTTGCGCATCGAGCTCAAAAATTCGGAGGCATTCCTCCGAAATGTAAATGTACTTATTGCTGGCCACATCGAAAGCAAAGCTACCTGTATGGCTCAGCCTTTGCGCTTCCGCCAGATAAGTTTCACTTTGCCGCAAGGATTCCTCGGCCCGTTTGCGTTCCGTGATATCGACCGTGGTACCCACCAATCGAACGACCTCTGCTGC
>Ga0335081_10014209_pt1 | contig 12881 bp, 6 predicted proteins | sample Lox_Sample_35_FD_206713 | JGI IMG/M metagenome (GOLD analysis project Ga0335081, IMG submission 206713) | Soil microbial communities from Loxahatchee National Wildlife Refuge, Florida, United States - Lox_Sample_3.5 | ecosystem: Environmental > Terrestrial > Soil > Wetlands | place: USA: Florida...
ATCAGCTGGTTAATCGTCGGCATTGTTCGCCTTCGCTACCCTCGTTTGGACTCGGATCGAGCCCGGAATCGTTAAGGGCTTCCGCCCCTCAGCGCGTTCGTGCGGACGCCCTCGCCCGCGCTTCGTTTTGGGCTTATCGCCCCGGCATTCCCGCGCGACTTTTCCACGCGCAAAACGAAATCGCGCCATCCGCCTGAATTGCGGGGGCGCTCTTCCGTTCCGGACGACCACGATGCGGTCACAGCACCGCGGCCGGTCACTTCTTAAGCCTGACAGTGGCTGTCAGAGGCAGCGTCTGAGCTTCTTTCCTCGAGGCGATGCGCCGGCCAAGCTTTGAGAAAGCAAACAGTCTCAAAGGGTTAGTCGGGCGGCCGTTCCGAGCAAGCGAAGCTCACCGCCTGCCGAAAAGTGTGGCGTATGTATCGGCCGGACTCGCGCAAGTCAAGGCGCAAACATCGTGAAAATCGCGATTTGGCAGCGATTCCCGGCCCTCGCCGTGCCGCCGAGATTGGCTATCAATCAAGCCTGACCAGCAGGCCGTCGTTTCCGGCCAAATCGACTCGTCCGCGTAGGCTTTCACCGCTCCGGTCGCCCAAAAGGGAGAGCGCGACGGTGCCATGGTATGGAAACGACAGCGACGCCGGCGCGGAGCCGAAATTGAGCGCCACCAGCAGCCGCTCGCCGGACTGCTCGCGGATATAAGCAAGCATGTCGCCTTCCGCGGGAATCGGGCGGTAGCCGCCGATCGCCAACGCGGGATGCCGGCGGCGGAGGCTCAGCAGGCGGCGGTAGAGATTGTACGGCGAACCGGGATCGCCGCTCTGCACCGCTACGTTGCGGGCCGCAGCATCTTCGCTCAGCGGCAGCCACGGCGGCGGCGCCGAGAACCCGCAGAAGCGCGACGCATCCCATTGCATGGGCGTGCGGCAACCGTCGCGGCCGAGCGCGGGCACGCTGCGGGCGACCGGATCGCGCAGGCGGTCCCGCGGGATTTGCACCTGCGGCAGGCCGATCTCGTCGCCGTAATAAAGCGTCGGCGTGCCGCGCAGCGTGAGCAGCAGCATGGCAGCGACGCGCGCTTGGCGGTCGCCGACGCGGCTTGCGATGCGCGGGCGGTCGTGGTTGCCGAGCACCCAATTCGGCCAGGCGCCCGGCGGCAGCAGCGCCTCATAGCGGTCGATGAGCTTCGCGACGGCACGGGCGCTCCACGGCGTTTCGATCAGGCTGAAGTTGAATGGCAAGTGCGCACCGGCAAGCCCCTTCCCGTAATAGGTCACCAGCCGCTCGGGCGACAGGTAGATCTCGCCGATCAGCAGACGATCGGAAAACTCGTCAACCACCGCGCGCAGCTCGCGGATCACCTCGTGTACCTCGGGCCGGTCGGCCGAATAGAACGACAGCAGGCGGCGGTGCGGTAGATCGCCTTCGCGGAATTCAGGATTGGGCGGATTGTCGCGGAATTCGGCGTCCTTAATCAGGTGCCAGATCACGTCGACGCGGAAGCCGTCGACCCCGCGCTTGAGCCAGAAGCGCATGACCTCATGCATGGCCGCGCGCACGTCGCCGTTGCGCCAGTTGAGGTCGGGCTGCTCCGGCAGGAAGGCGTGGTAATAATATTGGCCGGTGCGCTCGTCGAAGGCCCAGGCCGAGCCGCCGAATTCCGACAGCCAGTTATTGGGCGGCCCCCCGCCCGGCGCAGGATCGCGCCAGATGTACCAGTCGCGTTTTGCGCTCTCACGCGAGGCGCGGCTGTCCTTGAACCAGGGGTGCTCGATCGAGGTGTGATTGGGCACCAGATCGAGCAGCACTTTGAGCCCGCGTGCATGCGTCTCACGCAAGAGTGCGTCGAAATCGCCCAGCGAGCCGAATAAAGAATCGATCGCGGTGTAGTCGGAAATGTCGTAGCCAAAATCGGCCATCGGCGACACGAAGATCGGCGACAGCCATAGCGCATCGACGCCGAGCTCGGCGAGATAAGGCAATCGCGCGGTAATGCCGGCGAGATCGCCGATGCCGTCGCCGTTCGCGTCCTGAAACGAGCGCGGGTAGATCTGATAGAGGACGGCGGATTTCCACCAAGACCCGGTCATGGGCTTACAATGGCCTGACTCGTCATGACAATTTCACGACGCTACAAAAGAAAAGGGCCGCCTTGCGGGCGGCCCTTTCCTGGGTCGTGGCGCGGCAGGCGCTTATTCGGCCGCCGGCAGCGCCGGAGCTTCCGCCGCTTCCGGCTTGGCCGCGGCCGCCGCTTTGGCCGCGTCCTTTTCGCGCTCCTCGAGGATGAGCGCGTCGCGCTTGATGGCGACCTCGCGCAACTCGTCCATCATCGCGCCGGTGCCGGCCGGGATCAGGCGGCCAACGATGACGTTCTCCTTGAGCCCGTCGAGCGTGTCCGCCTTGCCGTTGACGGCGGCCTCGGTGAGCACGCGCGTGGTCTCCTGGAACGACGCCGCCGAGATGAACGAGCGGGTCTGCAGGCTCGCCTTGGTGATGCCGAGCAGCACCGGGTGGCCGGTCGCCGGCTTCTTGCCATCGCCCGCGGCCCGCGCGTTGATTTCGTCGAGCTCGGTCTTGTCGACCTGCTCGCCTTGCAACAGCTCGGTCTCGCCGGAATCGTCAATCTCGACTTTCTGCAGCATCTGGCGAACGATGACCTCGATGTGCTTGTCGTTGATGTTGACGCCCTGCAGCCGGTAGACGTCCTGGATTTCGTTGACCAGGTAGGCGGCCAGCTCCTCGACGCCCTTGATGGCGAGAATATCGTGCGGGGCAGGATTGCCCTCGACGATGTAATCGCCCTTCTCGATGACGTCGCCATCCTGCAGATGGATGTGCTTGCCCTTCGGGATCAGGTACTCCTTCGGCTCCTCGCCCTTGGCCGAGGGCTCGAGCGTCAGGCGGCGCTTGTTCTTGTAGTCCTTGCCGAAGCGCACGGTGCCGCCGATCTCGGCGATGATCGCCGCATCCTTCGGCTTGCGCGCCTCGAACAGCTCCGCCACCCGCGGCAATCCGCCGGTGATGTCGCGCGTCTTGGCGCTCTCGGTCGGGATGCGCGCGATGACGTCGCCCGCCTTCACGTGACCGCCCGGATCGACCGAGATGATCGCGTCGACCGCCAGGATGTAGCGAGCGTCGCCGCCGCGAGCGAGCTTGAGCACCTTGTTGCCCGACTTGATCACGATCGCCGGCCGCAGCTCCTGCTGATTGCGCGAGGATCCGGTGCGCCAGTCGACCACCACGCGCTTGGCGATGCCGGTCGACTCGTCGAGCGCTTCCGACATCGACAGGCCGTCCACCAGGTCTTCGAAGCCGATTTGGCCTTCGACCTCGGTGAGGATCGGCCGCGTGTACGGGTCCCACTCGGCGATGCGCTGGCCGCGCTTGATGTCGGCCCCGTCCTCGACGCGCAGCCGCGCGCCGTACGGGATGCGGTGATGCGCGCGCTCGGTGCCGTCGGGGTCAACCACCGCCACCACCATGTTGCGCACCATCGCCACCGTGTCGCCGTCCGAGTTCTTGGCGATGTTCTTGCCCTTGAACTTCAGCTTGCCGTCGAAGTTTGACTCGATGAACGACTGTTCGGAGATCTGCGCCGCACCGCCGATGTGGAACGTGCGCATGGTGAGCTGGGTGCCCGGCTCGCCGATCGACTGCGCCGCGATGACACCGACCGCCTCGCCCATGTTCACCGGAGTGCCGCGGGCAAGATCGCGCCCGTAGCAGGCCCCGCACACGCCGTTCTTCGACTCGCAGGTCAGCACCGAACGGATGCGCAACTCCTGCACGCCCGCCTTGGTGATCGTGTCCACCTCGGGCTCGCCCAGGAGCGTGCCGCGCTTGACCACCAGCTTGCTGGAAGCCGGGTCCTTGACGTCCTCGGCCGTGGTGCGGCCGAGAATGCGCGAGGCGAGCGAGGCCACCACGGTGCCGGCGTCGATGATGGCGCGCACCTTGATGCCGTTCTTGGTGCCGCAATCTTCGCTGGTGATGATGCAGTCCTGCGCCACGTCGACCAGACGCCGCGTCAGGTAGCCCGAGTTCGCGGTCTTCAAGGCGGTGTCGGCGAGACCCTTGCGGGCGCCGTGCGTCGAGTTGAAGTACTCGAGCACCGACAGGCCTTCCTTGAAGTTCGAGATGATCGGGCTCTCGATGATCTCGCCCGAGGGCTTGGCCATCAGGCCGCGCATGCCCGCAAGCTGACGCATCTGCGCCGGCGAGCCGCGCGCGCCGGAATGCGCCATCATGTAGATCGAGTTGACCTGCTGATCGCGTCCCTGCGCGTCCTTCTTCACCGAGGAAATCTCGCGCATCATCTCGTCGGCGATCGACTCGGTGCACTTCGACCAGGCGTCGACCACTTTGTTGTATTTCTCGCCCTGGGTGATCAGGCCGTCGTTGTACTGCTGCTCGAACTCCTTGGCGAGTTCGCGCGTCTTCTCCACGATCTGCCACTTGGAGTGCGGCACCACCATGTCGTCCTTGCCGAACGAGATGCCGGCCTTGAACGCGTGATAGAAGCCGAGCGCCATGATGCGGTCGCAGAAGATCACCGTCTCCTTCTGCCCGCAGTGGCGGTAGACGGTGTCGATCAGCGTCGAGATCTCGCGCTTCGTCATCAGCTTGTTGACGATGTCGAAGGGCAGCTTCGGATTCTTCGGCAGCACGCTGCCGAGCGCCACGCGCCCGGGCGTGGTCTCGTACCACTTGTGATAGGTGTCGCCCTTCTCGTCGACGCCTTCCCAGCGGTACTTGATCTTGGCGTGCAGCGTCACCGCCTTCTCGTGGAGGGCGTGATCGACTTCGCTGAGATCCCGATAGAAGCCCTGCACGCGGTTGCGCTTCTTGCCGTCGCGCTTGAGCTCCTCGTCCTTATGCAGCTCGAACTTCCACTCGCCCGGTTCGCCCTCGCGCAGCAGCGTGAGATAGTACAGACCGAGCACGATGTCCTGCGACGGCACGATGATCGGCTGGCCGTTCGCCGGGTGCAGGATGTTGTTGGTCGACATCATCAGCACGCGCGCTTCCAGCTGCGCTTCCAGCGACAGCGGGACGTGCACGGCCATCTGGTCGCCGTCGAAGTCGGCGTTGAAGGCAGCGCAGACCAGCGGATGCAGCTGGATCGCCTTGCCCTCGATCAGCACCGGCTCGAAGGCCTGGATGCCGAGGCGGTGCAAGGTCGGCGCGCGGTTCAAGAGCACCGGGTGCTCGCGGATCACCTCGTCGAGGATGTCCCAAACCTCCGGCTTTTCCTTCTCCACCAGCTTCTTCGCCTGCTTCACGGTCGTGGACAGGCCCTTGGCGTCAAGCCGCGAATAGATGAACGGCTTGAACAACTCGAGCGCCATCTTCTTCGGCAGGCCGCACTGATGCAGCTTGAGCTCGGGACCGACCACGATCACCGAGCGTCCCGAATAGTCGACGCGCTTGCCGAGCAGGTTCTGCCGGAAGCGGCCCTGCTTGCCCTTGAGCATGTCGGCGAGCGACTTTAACGGTCTTTTGTTGGCGCCGGTGATGACGCGGCCGCGGCGGCCGTTGTCGAACAGCGCGTCGACCGCTTCCTGCAGCATGCGCTTTTCGTTGCGGATGATGATATCCGGCGCGCGCAGCTCGATCAGCCGCTTCAGGCGGTTGTTGCGGTTGATGACGCGGCGATAGAGATCGTTGAGGTCGGACGTGGCGAAGCGGCCGCCGTCGAGCGGCACCAGCGGCCGCAGATCGGGCGGGATCACCGGCACGACGGTAAGGATCATCCATTCCGGCTTGTTGCCGGAGGCGATGAAGGCCTCGATCAGCTTCAGCCGCTTGGCGATCTTCTTCTTCTTGATGTCGCTGTCGGTCTCGGCGATGCCGGCGCGCAGTTCGGCCTGCATCTTCTCGAGATCGATGCCCTTGAGCATCTCGCGGATTGCTTCCGCGCCGATCAGGGCGGTGAACGAGTCGGCGCCGAACTCTTCCTGCGCCTTCAGGTACTCGTCCTCGGACAGCAACTGGCGGTCCTTGAGCGGGGTGAGACCCGGCTCAAGCACGACGTAGTATTCGAAGTAGAGAATCCGCTCGAGGTCCTTGAGCGTCATGTCGAGCAGCAAGCCGATGCGGCTCGGCAGCGACTTCAGGAACCAGATGTGGGCGACCGGCGCGGCCAGTTCGATATGGCCCATGCGCTCGCGCCGCACGCGGCTGAGCGTCACTTCGACCGAGCACTTTTCGCAGATGATGCCCTTGTACTTCATGCGCTTGTACTTGCCGCACAAGCACTCGTAATCCTTGATCGGCCCGAAGATGCGCGCGCAGAACAGGCCGTCGCGCTCGGGCTTGAAGGTCCGGTAGTTGATCGTCTCCGGCTTCTTGATCTCGCCGTACGACCACGAGAGGATCTTTTCCGGGCTCGCGATGGAAATCCGGATCTGGTCGAAGACCTGAGCCGGCACCTGCGGGCTGAAAAGATTCATCATCTCTTGATTCATTGCCATCTCCGCTACGCCGGCCGTCGCCGGCTGCATTCTCTAAAATTCGTGACGCCGCGTGGACGGCCGACCCTTTGTGCGTGAAGACGCGCTTCGCGCTTTTGGGGCCGGCCGGCCCGCAAGTTATTCGGCGGCTTCCGCCGTCTCGCCGCCCGGACCCTGCCGCTGCTGCTTGGAATTGTGCAGATCGACGTTAAGGCCGAGCGAGCGCATTTCCTTGACCAGCACGTTGAACGATTCCGGGATGCCCGCCTCGAACGTGTCGTCGCCGCGCACGATCGCCTCGTACACCTTGGTACGGCCGGCGACGTCGTCCGACTTCACGGTGAGCATTTCCTGCAAAGTGTAAGCCGCGCCGTAGGCTTCAAGCGCCCACACTTCCATTTCGCCGAAGCGCTGGCCGCCGAACTGCGCCTTGCCGCCGAGCGGCTGCTGGGTGACCAGCGAATACGGGCCGATCGAACGGGCGTGGATCTTGTCGTCCACCAGGTGGTGCAGCTTGAGCATGTAGATGTAGCCCACGGTCACCTGGCGATCGAACTTCTCGCCGGTGCGGCCGTCGAACACCGACGACTGGCCGGAATGGTCGAGGCCAGCGAGATCCAGCATGGTCTCGATGTCCTTTTCCTTGGCGCCGTCGAACACCGGCGTCGCGATCGGCACGCCGTGACGCAGGTTGCCGCCGAGCTCGACCAGTTCGCCTTCGCCCAAGGTCTTGATGGTTTCTTCTTCGCCATAGACCTTCTTCAGGATGTCCTTGAGCGGCCGGACATCCTTCTTGTTGTTGTAAGCCTCGACCGCCTGCCCGATCTTGAGACCCAGGCCGGCGCAGGCCCAGCCGAGGTGCGTCTCCAGAATCTGGCCGACGTTCATGCGGCTCGGCACGCCGAGCGGATTGAGCACGATGTCGACAGGCTGACCGTCGGCGAGGAACGGCATGTCCTCCGCCGGCACGATCTTCGACACCACGCCCTTGTTGCCGTGACGGCCGGCCATCTTGTCGCCGGGCTGGATCTTGCGCTTCACCGCGACGAAGACTTTGACCATCTTCATCACGCCGGGCGGCAGCTCGTCGCCGCGCTGCAGCTTCTCGACCTTGTCGAGGAAGCGCTGCTCCAGCAGCTTCTTCGACTCGTCGTACTGCTTACGGATGGCTTCGATCTCGGCCATCAGCTTGTCGTTGGGCGAGGCGAATTGCCACCACTGCGAGCGCGGATACTCGTCCAGCACCGCCTTGGTGATCTTCGAATCCTTCTTGAAGCCCTTCGGACCGGCGATGCCCTGCCGGCCCTCCAGCAATTCCGCCAGACGGCCGTAGACGTTGCGGTCGAGGATCGCCTGCTCGTCGTCGCGGTCCTTGGCGAGCCGTTCGATCTCCTCGCGCTCGATGGCGAGCGCGCGCTCGTCCTTCTCGACGCCGTGCCGGTTGAACACACGCACTTCCACGACGGTGCCCTGCACCCCCGGCGGGACGCGCAGCGACGTGTCGCGCACGTCGGAGGCCTTCTCGCCGAAGATGGCGCGTAGCAGTTTTTCTTCCGGCGTCATCGGGCTTTCGCCCTTGGGCGTGATCTTGCCGACCAGGATGTCGCCGGCATGCACCTCGGCGCCGATATAGACGATGCCCGCTTCGTCGAGGTTCTTGAGCGCCTCTTCCGAGACGTTGGGGATGTCGCGGGTGATTTCCTCGGGACCGAGCTTGGTGTCGCGCGCCATCACCTCGAATTCCTCGATGTGGATGGACGTGAACACGTCGTCTTTCACGATCCGCTCGGAGAGCAGGATCGAGTCCTCGAAGTTGTAGCCATTCCACGGCATGAACGCGACCAGCACGTTGCGGCCGAGCGCCAGTTCGCCGAGATCGGTCGAAGGACCGTCGGCGATGATGTCGCCCTTGTCGACGTGATCGCCCACCTTCACCAGCGGACGCTGGTTGATGCAGGTGTTCTGGTTCGAGCGCTGATACTTCATCAGCCGGTAGATATCGACGCCGGGTTTGGTCGGGTCGGTCTCGCCGGTGGCGCGCACGACGATACGCGTGGCGTCCACCTGATCGACGATGCCGGTGCGGCGGGCGGAAATCGACGCGCCTGAATCGCGCGCCACCACGCCTTCCATGCCGGTGCCGACGAACGGCGCCTCGGCGCGGACGAGCGGCACCGCCTGGCGCTGCATGTTCGAGCCCATCAGCGCGCGATTGGCGTCGTCGTTCTCGAGGAACGGAATGAGCGCCGCGGCGACCGACACGAGCTGCTTCGGCGACACGTCCATGAAGTCGACTTTTTCACGCGGGTAGAGCTGAACGTCGCCGGCGTGACGGCAGATGATCAGGTCTTCGGTGAAGCGGCCGCGCGCGTCCATCGTCGCGTTGGCTTGCGCGACGGTGTAGCGGCCCTCCTCCATGGCGGAGAGATAGATCACCTCGTCGGTGACCCGGCCGTCCTTTACCTTGCGATAGGGCGTCTCGACGAAGCCGTATTTGTTCACCCGCGCGTAAGTGGCGAGCGAGTTGATCAGGCCGATATTCGGGCCTTCCGGCGTCTCGATCGGGCAGATGCGGCCGTAATGCGTCGGGTGCACGTCGCGCACCTCGAAGCCGGCGCGCTCGCGCGTGAGACCGCCGGGGCCGAGCGCCGAGAGACGCCGCTTGTGCGTGATCTCGGACAGCGGGTTGGTCTGGTCCATGAACTGCGAGAGCTGCGAGGAGCCGAAGAACTCGCGCACCGCGGCGGCCGCCGGCTTGGCGTTGATAAGGTCCTGCGGCATCACGGTATCGATGTCGACCGAAGACATGCGCTCCTTGATGGCGCGCTCCATGCGCAGCAAGCCGATGCGGTACTGGTTCTCCATCAGTTCGCCGACCGAGCGCACCCGGCGGTTGCCGAGGTGGTCGATGTCGTCGATCTCGCCCTTGCCGTCGCGCAGATCGACCAGCGTACGGATCACCGAGATGATGTCTTCCTTGCGCAGCACGCGCATGGTGTCGGGCGCGTCGAGGTCGAGACGCATGTTCATCTTGACGCGGCCGACGGCGGACAGGTCGTAGCGCTCGCTGTCGAAGAACAGCGAACGGAACATCGCTTCCGCGGTGTCGACGGTCGGCGGCTCGCCCGGACGCATCACGCGGTAGATGTCGAACAGCGCGTCCTCGCGCGTCATGTTCTTGTCGACGGTGAGCGTATTGCGGATATAGGCGCCGACATTGACGTGATCGATGTCGAGCAGCGGCAGTTCCTTGTAGCCGGCCTCGATGAGAACCTTGAGGTTCTTCTCGTCGATCTCGGCGCCGGCCTCCAGGTAGATCTCGCCGGTCTTGGGATTGACCAGGTCCTCGGCGACGTAATGGCCGATCAACTCGTCGTCGGTCATGCGCAGGGCCTTGAGGCCCTTTTCCGAAAGCTGACGGGCCTGACGCACGCTGAGCTTCTTGCCGGCCTCGACCACCACCCGGCCGGTGTCGGCGTCGACCAGGTCGTTGACCGCCTTGTAGCCTTTGAGCCGGTTGGCATCGAACGGCACGCGCCAGCCTTCCTTGGCGCGCTTGTAATTCACGTGCTTGTAGAAGGTGGAGAGGATCTCCTCGCCGTCGAGGCCGAGCGCATAGAGCAGCGACGTCACCGGAATCTTGCGGCGGCGGTCGATGCGCGCATAGACGATATCCTTGGCGTCGAACTCGATGTCGAGCCAGGAGCCGCGATACGGAATAATGCGGGCGGCGAACAACAGCTTGCCCGAGGAGTGCGTCTTGCCCTTGTCGTGGTCGAAGAACACGCCGGGCGAACGGTGCATCTGCGAGACGATGACGCGTTCGGTGCCGTTGACGATGAACGTGCCGTTGTTGGTCATGAGCGGGATGTCGCCCATGTAGACATCCTGCTCCTTGATGTCCTTGACCGAGCGCGCGCCCGTCTCCTCGTCGATATCGAACACGATCAGCCGCAGCGTCACCTTGAGCGGCGCGGCGTAGGTCATGCCGCGCTGGCGGCACTCGTCGACGTCGTATTTCGGCGGCTCGAATTCGTATTTGACGAACTCAAGCTGCGAGGAATTGGAAAAATCAGAAATCGGGAACACCGACTTAAAGACCGCCTGCAGGCCCTCGTCCGGCCGCCCGCCGACCGGCTCCTTGACCAGCAAGAACTGGTCGTAAGACGCCTTCTGAACCTCGATGAGGTTCGGCATCTCCGCCACTTCTTTGATTGTCCCGAAAAACTTCCTTACGCGCTTGCGACCGGTAAATGTCTGCGCCATCGTCTCTTTCTCTCGATTCGATTTTGGCGGGCCAACGCGGGCGCCTCTCCGAACGGACGCAATCCATCGCGTCCATCAGGACAGGCGTCGGGGCTACCCGTTTTTAAGCGATTCGGGCATGGCCCGAACCGCTGCACTCTTCACACTTCCGCAAACGGGCCGCACCCGTTCACGACGCCTCCAAATGACCGTTTGACGGTCACTGCCTACCTTTTGCTCGATAGCCCCGGGGCGCCAACCCCGGGGATACCGGTCAAATAAGCATTCGCCTACTTGAGCTCAACCTTCGCGCCGACTTTCTCAAGGGTGGCCTTGATCTTGTCGGCTTCTTCCTTGCCCACGCCTTCCTTGACCGGCTTGGGCGCACCTTCGACCAGGTCCTTGGCCTCCTTGAGGCCGAGGCCGGTAAGCGCGCGCACTTCCTTGATCACCTCGATCTTCTTTTCGCCGGCTGCGGCGAGCACCACGGTGAACTCGGTCTTCTCCTCGGCCGCGGCAGCGCCGCCGGCGCCGGCGGGACCGGCCGCCACCGCGACCGCGGCCGCGGCGGAGACGCCCCACTTCTCTTCCAACATCTTCGCCAAATCCGCCGCTTCCAGGACGGTCAGGGTCGACAATTCGTCGACGATCTTCTGCAGGTCAGCCATTGTTCAGTTCCTTTAGGTTCGAACCAGAGAATGCTTGTGAAGCCGTCACGCAGCCGCGCCCTTGGAGGCATAGGCCTGGACCACGCGCGCGACCTTGGCCGCGGGGGCGTTGGCGAGCTGCGCGATCTTGGTCGCCGGCGCCACCAGGAGGCCGACAATCTTGCCGCGCAGTTCATCCAGAGACGGCAGCGAGGCGAGCGCCTTGACGCCGTTCGGATCCAGAGCCGTTTTGCCCATCGTTCCGCCGAGGATCACGAACTGCTCGTTCGCCTTGGCGAAATCGACGGCCACCTTCGGCGCCGCCACGGGATCGCCTGAGTAGGCGAGAACCGTCGGCCCCTTCAGCAGGGGCGAAATGGCTGCGGCGTCGGTGTCCTTGAGCGCAATCTTGGCGAGACGGTTTTTTGCCACCTTCACCTGCGCGCCCGCCTGCTTCATCTGCTTACGCAGAATCTGCATCTGGGCGACGGTGAGGCCGGCATAGTGAGCCACCACCACGACGTTGGAGGCCTTAAAGACCCCGCTCAGTTCGGTGATGGACTCCTGCTTAGCCGCTCGATCCACTGCAAGCTCTTTCCGGTTTATGACGGCCCGCCGCAAGCTTCGCGGGAGCCGCCGGGTTGAGACCAGCCGTCCCGCCGAAAGTTCACACGGCAAACCGGGCAGGACGACGTTGAGAAAGCCTGCCCCCCAACCATCAGCCGAAGCCGGTCATTGGGTCTCCGAGGTTCGAACCGAACTTGGCGCGTTCATGACCGATGGTCAGGACTGCGCAAACCCGGGTCTTATCCCCGTCTGTGCTGGCCCTTTGCAGGATTAAGCGTCAGCCCGAAGGCGTCGGCGCCGGCAGTCTTGGACAGGTCGGTCGGTCCGTTGCCAGACCGGCCTTACGCGCCTTGCCAAACAGAGAAATCGGCCTTCGTTCCTTTCAGATGTCCCGCCGGGATGTCCAAAAGGAATGAGTTCCGATCACCATTCGTTTGCAGAGACGCGCAAAGGCGTGCCGACAAACTGGGCCGGCACGCCCGATGGCTGCTATTTAGACCTTCCAGTGCGCTTTGCCAAGCGCCATTTTGCGCGAATTCTCAGGAAAATCCCCCAAAACGGAATATACGGCTGATTTCAGACCTCCTAGCCGTGCCGCTCGCATTTATTGGTGCTCGGATTGCGCTTCTGTCCGCCGGGGCAAGGCGGCACGCAGGCACCAGAGTAGTCTCGCTCGTTAGGCGGATTGCACGGACGCGCCGTCGAGGTCGGCTCGCATCGGTTGGTCTTCGAGTTGCGCACCTGCCCCGGCGGGCAGCGTTCGACGCAGTTGCCGGCAAAGTCTCGCTCCCTCGGCGGATTGCAGGGGCGCGGTTGCGCGGATGCCGGATCGAGCGAGAGGAAGCCGGCGAGCGCGATCGCCAATGCGCCCAGCGCCAGCCATGATGAAAATCGGCTTTGCATCGGATGTTACCTCCGATGCAATCCGTCGCACTAAAGTCGACGGCGGCCCTTGTTCCAGATCAAGGGC
>Ga0335081_10014211_pt1 | contig 12880 bp, 6 predicted proteins | sample Lox_Sample_35_FD_206713 | JGI IMG/M metagenome (GOLD analysis project Ga0335081, IMG submission 206713) | Soil microbial communities from Loxahatchee National Wildlife Refuge, Florida, United States - Lox_Sample_3.5 | ecosystem: Environmental > Terrestrial > Soil > Wetlands | place: USA: Florida...
GGCGAACCGCCCCATTTGGGCGGCGAGAAATGGTAGGTCACAAGTTGAACCGTGGTTCCGCCTTTCACGCGCAGGGGGAATAGCAGCATTGTCGGACTGCCGTTGGGGCTCGCACATCCGGTGTGGGTTTGAGTCCTTGAGTATTCGTCGGTGGAAAGGATGTCGACGCACATGAGGTCGCTGCTGGTGTTCGCGGGCTCATTAATGTTCACTCTTAGAAGATAGGTCTTGTCAGTATTGGCCGCGGTAAACACCGCCTGCCGGTTGGGATATGTAGCATTGGACCACAGCAGCAAATTCTTGCGGTAGTCGGTTAATGGGGCATTCGTGCCGCCAAGGGCCCAGAATCCCACGCCGTATACGAAAAGATCATAGCTCACCCCCACGGTCCCGCTGGTTTCTACCGTCACCGGTGAGCCTGCCAGCGCACGGATCGGAAAGGCTGTTCCCTGGGGAAGATTATTGTTGAAGAGTGTGAGGCTCCTGGATTGTGGGCCTTGCTCATCCGACCAGCGCAGCGTGGCAACAACATTACCCTTAGAGCCGGCCGGCTGGTTAATGAACATGGACATGAGATAGCTGCCATTCGCGGCGGGCGGAGTCATCACCGGCGTGGCCAGGAAGGTCGCGGTCTGGTTGACAAACTCCTGCCCAACGTCGGTGAGCCGCGCTGTGGCTGCCGGAGGCACGGTAAGCAGTGCGGCAAGCAGGAGACAGCGTCTGAGCGTCATATCTGATCTCCTCAATTCCAAAATCCCACGCCATCGACAAGGAGGTTGTAGCTGCCGTTGACAGTGCCAGCGGTCTGGACGATGAGGGCCGTACCCGCCTGCAGACGAACCGCGAAGACAGCCGACCCGCCGAATGCCTGGTACTGCTGCGGAGCGCCATTCTCGTCGGTCCAGGCGAGAAAAGCCACGACCGTCCCACCGGCCGGTTGGTCGAGGTAAACCGTAATCAGGTAGCTGCCGTCGGCGGAAGGGGCGGTCATCACGCTGGTGGCGGAGAATATCTTGGTCTGATTAAGAAAATCGTGGCGGACTTCTGTCAGCGACGCATTGGCAGTGGCCAGTAGAGCCACAATTGCAATGAAACATGCGAATGATTTCCGGAACATGAGGTTCCTTTCTGTGATTCGCTACCGAAAAAGCATGCTAGGCGGACGCTGGGGAGCGGAAAAGGTTGGATGTCACATGGCAAAGAAAATTGGTGCCGAAGCGGGACAGACGTTAGAGGCGAGCGAGCCAAAGAACCGGAACGCGCCGGCCCAGTTTTTCAAAGTCGCGATCACCGGTCACAATGGTGGCTCCGTGCAATTCCGCCAGGGCAGCGGCCAAACAATCGACGAAAGCCATCTTGTGCTGGGCCTTGATTTCGCCCGCCTTACACGCCTGGAGAAGATCAACCGAAGTGATCCGGAGTGGCAGCGGCGACAAGCTCTCAAGAGTCTCTCGCGCCTTCTGCTCCCCCCGGCGGTTCCATAGCAGATATAGCACCTCACCCCAATTGACCACTGAAATCAGAATCACGCTTTGTTGGCGATGAGCCTCGTGTAGCAGTCGCTCCACGGTTTTGGCCCCCCGGCCGGACTCGACGAAGTCCAGAACCGCGTTCGCATCGAGAACGTACGTCCTAGTCATCTCTCGTTCCGGCGCTCACGTGTCAAGGCTTCAACTAGCGAGTCCTCCCCTTTGCAACAGCCGCGGAGACCGCTGATGTACTCCTCGGTGATGACTGGCGGGAGGGCCTGAGTGTGGCCTTCGTTCTGAATTGTCTTGCCTTGATAGCGCACCTCAAACCCTCGATCCGTCAAAAGCGCGACCGCTTGGTGTGAATTGGTGGGATCGTTAGGCGGCACCCCGGCTGCCTCCAGGACAAGCGGCCTGGCTGGAAGTTCCCGTCCCTCTACGATCACCGTCCACTTTGGCATCTGACGGTTCCAATGAAAGCTTCTTGCAGTTGACACTATGGAATCCTTTGTAAGGACAGATACTCTTGCGCTTGCCATTCTGATCACCTCGCAGCATATTATTCATATTCATCATATTACATTTATTATCGGGCCTCAAGACAGCTCTCAAGGAGGCTGCTTAATCGCGGACTCGATGGCGAACATTTTACGAAACCTCACTTTCCGGCTAAAATATCCGAATGCCTTCCCTTCCCGCCGCGCTCGCCTGGGCTCACCCCATCGTGGCGGAGTGGTTTGTTCAGAAATTCGGCACGCCCACCGAGCCCCAAGAGCAGGGATGGCCGCACATTCTGGCCGGGCGCACCACGCTGATTTCTGCGCCCACGGGATCAGGCAAGACCCTAGCCGCTTTTCTTGCCTGCATTGACCGGCTGGTGCGCAAGGCGCTGGCGGGCGATCTGCACGACCGAACAGAAGTGCTCTACATTTCGCCGCTCAAGGCGCTGGGTAACGACATCCAGAAAAACCTCGAAGTCCCCCTGGCGGAAATCCTGCAGATGGCGGGCGAGCGCGGGCTGCTGATGCCGGAGATTCGCACGGCCGTCCGCACGGGTGACACGCTGATGCACGAGCGTCGGGCCATGCTGAAACGGCCGCCCCATATTCTGGTGACGACACCTGAGTCGCTCTACATTCTTCTCACCGCGGAAAGCAGCCGGAGGATTCTACGCGATGTGGAGACGGTGATCGTCGACGAGATTCACGCGGTGGCTGACGATAAGCGGGGAGCACATTTGACGTTGTCGCTGGAGCGGCTGGAGACGTTGGTGGCGGAGAGGAAAACAGATTCCTTGTCGCATTCGCTCCTCGGGATGACAAGCCAGACCCGAAACGGCACGGCTGAAGCCGTGCCCTTTCAACGCAGGGCCTCGCTGGTTCGCATCGGGCTCTCGGCCACGCAGAAGCCGATCGAAGAAGTCGCGCGCTTTCTGACCGGCAACGGCAGGCCCGATCCGGTGATTGTGAATATTGGGCACAAGCGGCAACTCGATCTGGCAGTGGAGATTCCTGGATCGCCGCTCGGACCGATTACCACCAACGAGATGTGGGACGAGCTTTACGACCGGCTGGTAGCGCTGGTCGAACAGAACCGGTCTACGCTGGTATTCGTGAATACGCGGCGCCTGGTGGAGCGGATTGCGCATCAGTTGGCGGAGCGGATTGGCGAAGACAATGTCGCAGCCCACCATGGCAGTTTGTCGCGCAAATTGCGCCTCGCAGCGGAGAAGAAGCTGAAAGAAGGGCAAGTCAAGGTTCTGGTGGCGACCGCGTCGTTGGAACTTGGCATCGACATCGGCACGGTGGATTTGGTGGTGCAGATCAGTTCGCCGCGAGCGATCGCAGTCGCGCTGCAACGAGTGGGGCGGTCGGGACACTGGCGGGGAGCGGTTCCCAAAGGACGGTTTTTCGCGACCACGCGTGACGACCTGCTGGAGTGCGCGTCGCTGGTGCGAGCCATCCGGCATGGGGAGCTGGACCGGTTGATGATTCCGGAATCGCCGCTGGACATTTTGGCGCAGCAGATTGTGGCGGCAGTGAGTAGCGCCGGCGTTCCGCCGGCGAATGTCGAGCTTCGCTCGACCGGACCCTTCGGCTCCGCTCAGGGCAGGCTTGCGAGGGCGGCCGTCCCCACGCGAGCTGGGAATGATGCCGGCGAGGACGCCGGCGCTACAACGTCGGGCTGGGATGAAGACGAGCTATTTGCCTTGGTGCGGCGAGCTTATCCCTATCGCAACTTGCCGCGCGAGACCTTCCAAGCCATTCTCGAAATGCTGTCAGAAGGCATCGCGTCGAAGCGAGGACGGTACGGCGCTTATATCCATCACGATCGAGTGAACCGCAAGGTGCGGCCGCGGCGGGGCGCGCGATTAGCAGCGATCACCAGCGGCGGGGCTATTCCGGACAATGCGCTATATACAGTTGTCGCCGAGCCCGAGGGAACCGTCGTCGGCACGCTGGATGAAGATTTTGCCATCGAGAGCAACCGCGACGACATTGTTTTGCTGGGAAATACTTCCTGGAGGATTCGCCGGATCGAGAGTAAATCCGGGCGAGTGCTGGTGGAAGATGCTCACGGTTCGCCGCCGACCGTTCCCTTCTGGCTGGGAGAAGCTCCGGCGCGGACGCAGGAGCTTTCTGAGCGGGTGGCTGACCTTCGGCAGGAGATCAGTGACCGATTGCCTCATGTCTCGCCCGTGGGATTCTCCGCAACTCAACCGGTCGTTGCAGAAACCGTCGCGTGGCTGAAAGAGGAATGCGGCCTCGACGACTCGGCCGCCGAGCAGGCGATTGAATACATTTTGCAGGGCCGCGCGGTTCTGGGTGCAGTTCCGACGCAGCAGACGATCATCGCCGAGCGTTTCTTTGACGAAGGCGGAGGCATGCAGCTCGTCATCCATGCGCCGTTTGGCGGACGAATCAACAAAGCCTGGGGATTGGCGCTGCGCAAGCGGTTTTGCCGAAGTTTCAACTTCGAATTGCAGGCAGCCGCGACCGACAACGGACTCAACATCGCACTGGCCGAGCAGCATAGCTTCCCCTTGGGCGATGTCTTCCAGTTCTTGAACGCAGAAACTGTACAGCCAGTTTTGGAACAGGCGGCACTGGCTTCGCCCATTTTTGGCACTCGCTGGCGCTGGGATGCAAACCGGGCGCTGGCCCTGCTGCGCTTCCAGGGCGGCAAGAAAGTCCCTCCGCAGATTCAACGCATGCGTTCGGATGATCTGCTGGCATCGGTGTTTCCCGATGTGGCGGCCTGCCAGGAAAATATTGTCGGAGACATCCAGATTCCGGACCATCCGCTGGTCAACGAAGTGATGAAGGATGTGCTTACGGAAGCGATGGATCTGGAAGGGCTGAAGGATTTGCTGCGCCGAATGGAGGATGGGCGAGTTCGTTGCATCGCCATCGATACGCCGATACCGTCGCAGTTTTCTCACGAGATTTTGAATGCGAATCCCTATGCGTACTTAGACGATGCGCCGCTCGAAGAAAGACGGGCCCGCGCCGTCGAGATGCGGCGGATTTTGCCGGAGTCGGTGCTGGAAGAAGTCGGCAAACTTGATCCCGCGGCCATTGCGCAAGTGCGCGAGGAAGCCTGGCCTGATGTGCGCGATCCCGATGAGCTGCATGATGTGCTGCATACGCTGGTGGCGTTGCCGGAGAATGCGAACGATCCCGGTTCGAACATTCGGGGTTCACAAACTGCCGTGGGCGAGTTGCAACTCACCGAGTTGCACAGCGGAGCTTCGCTCCGCCAGACGGGCGGGAGCGCCCATCTCCACACAGCTATTGCAGGCTCCGGGTGGACTGCCCACTTTGAGCAACTACTTCAGCAAAACCGGGCTGCACGGGCATTCAATGAGAAACAGGCCTACTGGGTGGCGGCGGAGCGGGCTCGGATGTTTTCCGTGCTCTTCCCCAAGGCGCGATTTGAGCCGCAGCCCGCTGATCTCGAAGGTGATGCCCCTCCTCGTGACGACGCTGTCTTGGCGATGGTCACGGGTTGGATGACACATATCGGGCCAACATCCTTAGCGCAACTGGGGGCGGTCGTGGGACTACCCGCTGCCGAGATTGAGCAAGCTCTCCTGCGCATGGAAGCGAGCGGTGCGGTATTGCGGGGAAGCTTTGGAGTTGCCTCCACGGTCGTCGAGCTCCGCTCGACCCGGCCCTTCGACTCCGCTCAGGGCGGGCTTTCGGGGGCGCCCGTCCCCACACAACCTGAGCCACACGAGTGGTGCGAGCGGCGGTTGCTGGCGCGGATCCATCGCCTTACTGTCGCCACTTTGCGCAAGCAGATCGAGCCTGTGACTGCCGCGCAGTTCATGCGCTGGCTGCTGCGCTGGCAGCACGTGGCTCCGGGATCACAGGTGTTGGGTGAGCGTGGGACCCTCGAGATTTTACGGCAGTTGCAGGGCTTCGAGATTCCTGCCAACGCGTGGGAGCGGCACGTCTTGGCGCGGCGCATCGCTGGCTATGATCCGAAATGGCTTGATCAGCTCTGTCTCACCGGTGCCGTAGGCTGGGGGCGGCTGTCTCCGCACCCGGCGACGCTTGAGGATTCGAGCGCGGGCAGGCGGAGGGTCATCCCCACGAGCGTGGCTCCCATCACGTTCTTTTTGCGTGAGGAGGCAGATTGGATGACCCCGCAGCACCCGGCGGATAGCCAGCCTGAATCCAGAGGGTTGAGCCCAGGCGCGCACCAGGTGCTCGACTTCCTGCGACAGCGCGGGGCCTCCTTCTTCGGCGATGTAGTGCGGGGCACTGGGAAGTTGAAATCCGAGATCGAAACGGCCCTCTGGGAGCTTGTAGCAGCCGGGTTAGTGACGGCCGACGGCTTCGACAATTTGCGTTCCCTCATTGATCCCAAGCGCCGTGCCGGACAAGGAAGTGGGCGGACAGCGCGTCCCCGGCATAACGCCGGACGCTGGGCGGTACTGCATACCGGCCCTGTCGCTGATCGCAACAAAGCCGTCGAGGCCACCGCCTGGATGCTTCTGAAACGCTATGGCGTCGTCTTTCGTGACTTGCTGGCCCGAGAACCCAACCTCCCCAAGTGGCGCGAGTTGCTATATGCATTCCGCAGGCTGGAGGACCGCGGTGAGGTTCGCGGCGGGCGATTCGTAGATGGCTTTCTCGGCGAACAGTTCGCGCTTCCGGTTGCCGTGGAATCATTGCGGGCCACCCGCAAGATGCCTTTGACCGGGGACAACGTCACTATTTCCGCTGCCGATCCGCTGAACCTGGTGGGGATCCTGGTGCCCGGGGAACGGGTTCCTGCTATTTCCGGAAGAACCCTGGATTTGCGGGATGGAGTTCCGATTGAAGAGGCTGGGAGGTCTTCGCTGGCTGCAACGGGCGACTAGGCAGTTGTGTTTGTCCGGTTTTCAGAACAAGATTCCGCAATGCCCGGTCTTGGCTCGATAAGTTTCGCGCGGTTTGCGGCTCCAAGGCGCGTCTTTGGCCATAAAAACGACATTGGGAACCCGATGAGGGGGTCCCTCGGATTCCCAATGGGCGGTTTCCCGGCAAGACTGCTGCGAAGCGCTTCCCCCATCGCTTTGCCGAGTGCTCGCCCTAATGTGAGAGTGCACGTAATAAGCCACCGCTCACAAACGTGCCTCTTTTTTCAATACTGACGGCAACCGGTTGACAGGTAAAAGGTTAGCTATTCCAGCAGAATGATAGATCCAGGTTACAAGGGCCACCTGTAACCAAAAGGTTGGACTTGCCTATCTGTTCGGATAGTGGAACAAGAATGAGGGACCCGTTTTCCCCACCTTGGGAACGTGATAAAGAGGCACAACCGTTGAGGTGCCTCACCGTGAAACCTAGGCTAGTGATTGTGGCTGGGCCGTTGCGGGAGTCGGTATTTGTTCTGGACGGCGAAGAAGTACAAGTGGGTCGGGATCCCTCCAACCGGATTCCGATCAGTGATCCGGCGTTGTCGCGGCGGCACTGTCTATTGAGACGGGAGGAGGGCACGTACAAGCTGCACGACCTGGGAAGCCGTAACGGCACATATGTAAACGGAGTCGCCGTCGAGGAAACTGGGTTGAATCATGGCGACCAGATCACAGTGGGCAATTCAATCCTGGTCTATTCCGTCAGGGAAGACGGAGTGGAATCGGTCACCGGACCGGTGGAGTTTGACGACGGCCTGACTCGGGCAACGGCACAGATTCATCCCCAAGATACGGTTTACCTTCACCCCGAGCGTATCCTCAGCGAACTCTCTCCAGCGTCGCGTCTCGGGCGCAACTTGAACGCTTTGCTGAAGATCAGTCACGCTGTTCAGTCCATCCCTGACCTGGAGCAGTTACAAGAAGAGATTCTGGAGCGGCTCTTCGAGGTAGTTCCGGCGGAGCATGGCGCGATCTTGCTGGACGGAAGAGGTGGCGAAAGATTTTCTTCTGTGTTTGCACGTCACCGCCAGGAGCAAAAGGGGGAAGCGGTCCGTGTGAGCCGGACCATCACCCGCCGGGTGCTGGAACAAGGCATCGCTGTGCTGGGCGCGGACGTGCCGGGCAGCGACGGGCTCGGAGCTGTGGATGGACTGGCCAGCTTTAACATTCGCTCGCTTCTGTGCGTCCCGCTCACCGTTTTCCAAAAGGTGATCGGCTGTATTTACTTGGACACGACCGACTCTTTCGCCCGCTTTGACAAGGAGCACCTGGAACTGGTGACGGGCATTGCCGGAATCTCCTCTGTCGCCCTGGAGAATGCGCGGCGCCTGCAATGGCTGGAGCAGGAAAACTTGCGCCTGACCACCGAAATCAATTTGCAACACAACATGGTGGGGGAAAGCGCTCGGATGAAAGAGGTTTATCAGTTTCTTTCGCGAGTGGCACCGACGGACTCAAATGTACTGGTCGTAGGAGAGAGCGGCACCGGAAAAGAACTGGCGGCGCGGGCCATTCATCGCAACAGTCCACGCGCCAGCCGGCCCTTCGTGGCCATCAATTGCGCCGCCATTCCGGAGGGGCTGCTGGAGAGCGAACTCTTTGGTCATGAGCGGGGAGCTTTCACCGGGGCAATCGGACTGAAGAAGGGGCGGCTGGAAATGGCTGATGGCGGTGTGATCTTCCTGGATGAGATTGGGGACCTGGCGCCGGCATTGCAGGCCAAGCTGTTGCGCGTGCTGCAGGAACGCGAGTTCGAGCGGCTGGGAGGCACACACACGATATTCGTCGATGTGCGCGTGATTGCTGCGACCAACCAGAACCTCGAGGTGGCGGTGAAGGCGCGGACTTTCCGGGAAGATCTCTACTACCGGTTGAACGTGGTTTCGCTGGTGATGCCTCCGCTTCGCGAGCGCCGGGAAGATATTCCGTTACTGGCCGAGCAATCTGTGACCAAGTTTGCGGCCAAATGCAAGCTGCGGCCGAAGCAGATTTCTTCTGAGGCAATGGCTTACCTGGTAAACCACAACTGGCCGGGGAATGTCCGTGAGCTGGAAAATGCGGTGGAGCGAGCGCTGGTGATGAGCTTCTCAGACGAGATCAAGCCTGAGGACCTGCCCGCGTCGGTCCTCTACCGAAATCCAGCGCCGGGGCTGCATCAAGCGAATTATCAGACCGCGCTGAACGAGTTGAAGAAGCACCTGATTCTCGGCGCGCTGCAGGAAGGAAGGGGAAGCTTTACCGTAGCGGCCAGCATTCTGGGAGTTCACCCCAACTATCTGCACCGGCTGGTGAAAAAACTGGGCTTGCGCGGTTCGCTGGCTTCGCTCACCCGGTTACCGAGCGGAGGTCCTCAAGCTTCAATCGGCAACGCGTGAGCGGCTTTGCTTCAGAGCGCAAGGCTCACGGGAGCTTCAGCTCAAGCAGGGTTGCGGGGTTGAGATAGATTCCCTGCCAGCGCACCGCGAGGTGAAGATGAGGGCCGGTGGCGCGCCCGGTAGCGCCGCTCAATCCGAGTTCCTGTCCCGCGGTCACCCGGTCTCCTTCTTTAACCTTAAAGTCCGAAAGGTGCATGTAGATCGTGAGCAGGCCTTGTCCGTGGTCGAGGACTACGCAGTTTCCTTCAAAATACATGGGACGCGCCAGCAGCACCGTTCCGGCGTTCGCTGCCGAAACCGGGGTTCCCTGCGGCGCAGCGAAGTCGAGCCCCTGATGGGTGCTCTGCACTTCGCCGTTGAACACGCGGCGCGTCCCGAAGACGCCGGTGATGGACGCATTCACCGGCGGGTGAAAACTCCCGGTCCACTCCCGCTCTGGCTCCACGTGCAGGAATATTTTCTGTTTAAGGGCTTTATCCTGATCGATCTGCTGTAATTGTTCGGGACTGGGTTCAGTGAATTTCGGAGCGACAGTCACAGCAACACTGGGATATTTGGCGGCTCGTACACGAATTTTCTGCAGAAATGAGATCTCGTTGCCAGCAGCAGTAGTTCCCTTCAAAGTAAGCCCATAGGTACCCCGGCTGGTCTCTAAGCTGACGCCTGCGATTCCATACCACGACTTGGTGGCGGCGTCGTAGTTGAAGAAGACATCATGCTCGAACCATTGTCCTGAGAGAGCTTGCAATCGAACTGGAGCAACGACGCGAAACACTAAGGGTGCGCCGTTCACGATGGGCTCGGGCTGCCAGCTCACCAACCACGACTTGCTGGATGCGCTCTTTGGAGGCGCCGCAGTCGCCTGAGCTACGCTTGCGCCAACGATGGCCATGCAAAATGCGACACGAAGAGCAAATCGGTCTCTGAATCGATACGTTTGCCTCAAGAAGTGCCTTCCGACTTCCTCAGCCTAGCATTGGGGAATGTGTGCGGAGGGCGAAATTGACGGCGTCCGAACCTGTTTGTTCATTAGTCTGGAGACTAAAGGGGACCGATTCGGTTCGCTGGCCAGCATCCCGTGACGGGGATCACTGACACGTTTTCCAGTTTGCAGTGAAATAGCTCGTAGTTCTCACCTCTCCGAGGAGCCAGTCCCACCGAGGAACCGCATCACCCCCTGAGGCAAGAGCGTTGAACGTCGGTCCGCTTCGATCAATAAATTAGCTTCCAGGTCGCGATTCAATTCCGGGCCTGCGGTTCGAGATCAACAGGGCTTTGAGGTGAACGAAGGACCTCGGCCACGTTCCCATCTCGACGAAGGAGGTTATTTATGACGCGCAAGCAGAGTCGCAATTATTCCTTCAGCTTCATTCCTGCGGTCATCGCAATTGCAACCCTGACGGTGGCTTTCGCAACTTTCGCACCACTGCCAGGCGAGGGGCAGCAATCACCTCGGCCATCACTGCAAAATCAGATACTGCACAGATCAACCGACGCGGGGAGTGTGCAAACGAACAATCAGACCGCGAGTCTGGCACAGAAATTACCCCTCCCTTTTTTCCTGCCAGCGGTGTTCACTAGCGAGAATGATCCCGCGAACTCAGTGGCAGTGGCGGATGTGAACCGGGACGGTAAGCCGGACCTAGTCGTGGCAAGCTTTACTTCAATAGGCGTACTGCTGGGCCGCGGGGACGGCACTTTCCAACTCGTCCTAACCTACAATACGGGCGGCCAGGACGCAACGGGTCTGGCAGTCGCGGATGTAAATGGTGACGGTAACCCCGACATCGTGGTAGCGATTTGTGGCGACATCAATTGTGATACTGAGGGCTCCGTTGGCGTGTTATTGGGCAACGGGGACGGCACTTTCCAGCCCATTTATGCTGTCTACAAAGTTAACCCTAAATCTATAGCCGTAGGGGATTTTAACGGAGATGGAAACGCGGATCTGGCCGTGGTGAACAAGAACAACGGCACCGTCGATATTCTCTTGGGCACGGGGGACGGCACCTTCCGGAGTCCAATATCTTATGATCCGGGCGGCGTTACCCCCTCTTCAATAGCGGTTGCCGATGTAAACCGCGACGGTCACCCAGACCTGTTGGTAGCCAATTCCTGCAATGACAGGGATTGTTCCCACGGCTCGGTGGGGGTACTACTGGGTAACGGCGACGGAACTTTTCAGCCTGCGGTGAGCTACGACTCGGGTAGCCAGATAGCTGTTTCTCTGGCCGCGGCAGATATGAACGGGGACGGCGTGCCCGACTTGATGGTGGCGAACTGGAACTCTGGAGAAGTAGGTGTGTCCCTGGGCAACGGTGACGGAACCTTCCAACCAGTCGTGACTTATAGCACGAGCGGCGGGTGGGGTTCCACATCGGTGGTTGTTGGCGATGTGAACGGAGACGGGAAGCCAGACATTGTAGTCGGCAACCTCCCAAATAAGGCCATCGACATCCTGCTGGGCAGTGGCGGCGGGACCTTCCAATCAGACATCACCCTGTCCCCTCGCTACAACGTCCTTTCCCTTGCCATGGCCGACTTGGATGGTAATAGCAAACCTGACCTAGTGCTGGGGACGGTCGGTGGTGTGGGCGTGATGCTGCATGTCGGACACATTCCGACGACAACCGCAGTGAGTTCGTCGGTCAACCCGGCAACGTTCGGGCAGCTCGTTATGCTGACTGCCACCGTCAGCTCATCCTCGGGCGTACCAGTAGGATTTGTCGAGTTCTTCGATAATTCAACCTCCTTGGGGAGCACAACCCTCCTGAATGGTAGCGCGTCGACCTCCATTCGGTCACAGGCAGGTTCGCATGCGATCACCGCCCTCTACCAAGGCTCGCCGGAATTCAAACCCAGCGTATCCGCTACGGTCATCCAAGTCGTAAACATGGCAACTACGACAACCTCTCTCACATCTTTCCCTAACCCTGCGGGTCCTGGCCACTGGGTCAAGTACACCGCGAAGGTCACCGGTCAATACGGGGGAATCGCGACTGGCCAAGTAACGTTCTGGGACGCCGGTACGCAAATCGGTGCGGTGTGGCTGAATGGCAACACCGCTGCGCAAAAGACTTTCTACCCAGGCCCAGCGCTTGGTAACCACTCAATCACCGCCGTCTACTCAGGCGATTCAAACAACAACGTTAGTAAGTCGCCGATCTTGGTAGAGCAGATCGGGGACGCAACCTTAACATCAATAACAACGTCAGGATCACCTTCGATGGGTGGGCAGCCTGTGACCCTCGCTGCGACCGTGACCTCGCTCTACGGTACGATTCCAGACGGTGAACTTGTGACCTTCTATGATGGGAAAACCGCCATGGCATCGGTCCCCTTGGCCCGCGGCACGGCTGTCTACACTACGTCATCCCTTTCAGGGGGAAAAACGCACTACATTACGGCGAAGTATGCTGGGGATTCGATCTTCACGCCAAGCAGCCATCAAGTTATACAGACGGTGGAACGCTACGGCACCACCACGACAGTGTTCGCCAGCCCGAATCTTTCTAACTATGGCGAGCCGGTGACTTGGATTGCAACCGTGACCTCGACTGGCCCGTCTACGCCGGGCGGTAAGGTGCGGTTTGTGGGAGCCTTCGGAAGCGCACTTGTAAGCGGAG
>Ga0335081_10014214_pt1 | contig 12879 bp, 10 predicted proteins | sample Lox_Sample_35_FD_206713 | JGI IMG/M metagenome (GOLD analysis project Ga0335081, IMG submission 206713) | Soil microbial communities from Loxahatchee National Wildlife Refuge, Florida, United States - Lox_Sample_3.5 | ecosystem: Environmental > Terrestrial > Soil > Wetlands | place: USA...
CAGGTAAACCAAAACTCGTCGCAGGATCTGACGAACGTCCGGCAGATCGTGAGTAAGCGCCAGATAACCCATCAATGCCGCGGACAGCAAACGAAGCGGATTGCCCGGTATATTCAGGCCCGACAGTATCAATCCATCATTGATCGTGATCAAAAGAAGAGTCGGAATCCAATAGATCAAACGGTTACGCAAAAGCGGTTGCTTTGATTTTTGATAGGCATCCATCACCACAAAAACCGTGCCGATCATAAAGACCAGCCAACCTGCAACTGCCCACGCTACACCGAGACGGTCATTGGTTAAGATGAGATTACCGCTCGACCAGACTATGCGCGGGAATTGCAATTGCTGATTCAATAGAATCACCAGCACAACGCCAACGACTCCGCCGACGATCAGCCAGCTGGTAGGAGAACGCCGCATGAAAACACAGGCCGTGATGGTCATTACGAATGCCAGGGTCAATGCGCCGTACACTTCGATATCCCCAAATGCAAGCGAATCCAATTGTGAAAAATGTCCATTGCGCCAGAATGCTTCAAAGATTCCAATCGCCATGCCGATCAACGCATAAAAGATGACAAGGCCGGCGGCAACTTCCTGTTCTTTGCGACGCAAGCTGGCAAGGAAAATGATCGGCAGATACAAAGCCGAGACTGTGGAAATCAAAATAAAGAAAGTCAACCCAGAATCTAAAGCAACCATCGAATAAAAGTATACCCGAATTCCTTAAATGGTATCATTGGGGTCATGAAGCCTATTTTTGAATTTCATGTTTCGCGGCAGGCGCGGTGGAAATATCAATTCGATGAGACTCTCTTTGCCACGGATGGCCGCGTCGTTCTTTCCGACTTCAGCGCGGCGCGCCGTTTCACGGAACGAATCTACGCTGTGAGCGGACGTCTCATTCCCGCCTCCGATATTTACGCGCTGGGGCTGATGGATGAAATCCTGCATCTCATCATCCGCCAATATGAAAAACAGAATCCGGGTGTGATGATGCACTCTTTGGATTCCCTGCAATCGAGCTTGGGTGTGCGACTTGATGAAACTTTATTCAAATTCACAGATGAATTCCCGCCTGTCGCGGTGTATCAAGGCAGACAAACAGTTCAAGATTATTTATCGGGTTCTACCAACGGTATCATTCACAAACAGATCTCGATGGAAGAAATGTTGTTGGTTAACATCGTCAACAATAACCCAGCCGCGCAATCCTACAAAGAACTGTTCGATGATTTCGCGTTAAGCCAAACAGCTTACTTCGATTCGATTTCATTGCTTGGAAACTTTTTCACACAACAACCACTAATGTCCGGTAAAGGCAGAGGCGAAACATTATTTGAAATATTGACTGCGCCGAGCAAAGCCTCGCCATATTCGCTCGAAGGTCAATTGCAATTCCTATTGGATCAGTGGGGCAACATACTTGGCGAAGATATTATCAAACGTATCTTGCGCGCCATTGATTTTGTGCGGGAAGAAGTGATGCGTCAGCATGGCGGCTTTGGGGATTCCCACCCAGCCGCTGAAGTTCCTTCTTACAAAGGTTACCCCGAGTACGAGCGCTACAGCACGGATAAAGATTGGATGCCGCGACTGGTTTTGATCGCCAAGAATTCCTATGTCTGGCTGGAACAGCTCTCGCGGAAATATCAACGCTGGATCAAAACGTTGGATCAAATCCCCGATGAAGAATTGGATCTGTTGAGAGATCGCGGCTTTACCGGCTTATGGCTGATTGGTTTATGGGAACGCTCGCCTGCCAGCCAGCGTATCAAGCAACGTATGGGCGATGCGGACGCCGTCGCCTCGGCGTATTCTTTGCATTCGTATGATATTGCAAATGATTTAGGCGGCTGGGAGGCGCTCAACAATTTGCGCACCCGCGCCTGGGGACGCGGCATTCGTCTCTCGGCGGATATGGTTCCCAATCATATGGGCATAGACTCGAATTGGGTCATTCAACATCCCGATTGGTTTTTGTCATTGCCTTATCCTCCATTCCCTTCTTATTCTTTTAATTCCGAAAACCTTGCCGACGATGAACGCGTGGGCGTCATCATCGAGGACCATTATTATTCAAAGACTGATGCGGCTGTCGTATTCAAGCGCTTTGACCGCTATACCGGCGATGTCCGCTATGTTTATCACGGCAACGACGGCACATCGTTTCCATGGAACGATACCGCGCAATTGGATTATTCGCAGGCACAAGTCCGCGAAGCGGTCATCCAAACTATTTTGCATGTGGCGCGCAATTTCCCCATCATCCGCTTCGACGCAGCAATGACTCTGGCCAAGAAACACATCCAGCGCTTGTGGTTTCCGGAACCCGGCGCGGGCGGCGCGATTCCGTCGAGGGCTGAGCACGGTATGACCCGGTCGGAGTTTGATGCGGCGCTTCCCCAGGAGTTTTGGCGCGAGGTCGTGGATCGAGTCGCGGCGGAAGTCCCGGATACGTTGCTGCTCGCCGAAGCGTTCTGGATGCTCGAAGGATATTTCGTCCGCACGCTGGGAATGCATCGCGTGTATAACTCGGCGTTCATGCACATGCTGCGCGACGAAGACAACGCCAAGTATCGCATGGCGATCAAGAACACGCTCGAGTTCGATCCGCAAATTCTCAAGCGTTACGTCAACTTCATGAACAACCCCGATGAAAAAACTGCGATTGAACAATTTGGCAACGGCGATAAATATTTTGGCATCGCAACCGTGCTATCCACATTGCCCGGCTTGCCGATGTTTGGTCACGGACAAGTGGAAGGTTTCCGCGAAAAATATGGGATGGAATTCCGCAAACCGAAATGGGATGAGACTGCGGATGATGGTTTAATCCGCGGACATGAATGGAAAATCTTCCCGCTCCTGCACCGCCGATACCTGTTCGCCGATGTTGAGCATTTCCTGCTCTTCGACTTTTTTACTGCCAACGGAAATGTGGATGAAAATGTTTTTGCGTATTCGAATCTTTTTAATGACGAGCGCGGACTGATTATCTATCACAACAAATTCGCGGACACACGCGGCTGGATCAAAATGTCTGCCGCGTATCTTGATAAAGGTTCCGGTGAGTTGCGACAAAAATCCCTCGCCGAGGGATTGGACTTGCCATTTGAAGGATACGTGATCTTCAAAGATTACGTCACGCATTTGGAATACATCCGCTCGTGTAGTGAATTATGGGAAAAAGGTTTATACGTTGAACTACATGCATATCAGCATCACGCGTTCATGGATTGGAGGTTTGTGGAGGACGGATCATGGAGAATGGTCCATGACTCATTGAACGGCGCGGGTGTGGAATCCATGCAGGCGAAGTTCGATGAAATGTTTGGCAAGAAGGAAAAAGTTGTAGTAATTGAAGAAGTGAAGGTCAAGAGGCCGCGCAAGAAGGCTGAGTCAAAGAAATCAGTTGCTACAACTAAGAAATCATCTGTTAAGAAGTCTGTGATCAAGAAAGATAAGACAACAGTAAGCAAGAAAGCCAAGATTAAAAGGGTGCCAGCGAAAAAGGTAAAGAAGACTGAAAAGAGAAGCACTGAAAAGAAAACATTGAGTCGGAAGACCGTAAAGAAATAACAAATTTCAAGCGATGTCTACGGTCTCGCCTCCACCGCCAACTCCACGCGCGAAATTGCCCCGGCAATGCTTGAAACCAAAAACGAGAATGGCAAGCTGTTTCCCGAAGATAAACTGGACGTTGATTCCCATCGCCGAACGCCGACAACATTTCCTGCCTCATCGTACGCGGTCGCAACAACCCAAATCAGTTTGGCGGCGCTGGACGATGATGCCGCTAAAGCAACTTGCCCGTTGACCTGTGCTGTTAAGCCCGAAGTATCCACTTTCACTGATGTGCTTTCCAACGTCGCTTGCACATAACGCGGATCATTCGATTGAATTTGAATCGCGGTCAAGATTTGGACTTGCGGTTTGGCATTGATCGGAACATCGGGTGCGAAATATGTTGTCAATGGCATGGATGAATTCGGTGACAAAATATCCAATGGCAGTATCGCGGTCTGATTGGCGAGGGATCTTCCATTGGCATCCATCAATGTGATTTGTGCGGTCACATCTTCGATGGGATTCGATGAATTGTTATTAACCAAAACAAAACACCACATGCCGCGATCGGATGTCGGATAACACGCGATTTGTTTAACAGGAAACGGCACCGGCGTTGGAGTCGATTCACCCGCCGAGCCTGGCTGGCTCGGAATCTTCAACGTCTGCCCGATGGACATCGCATTTGGATTCACGTTTGAATTGGCTAGTATCAATGCAGAAAGCGGTACGTTGAAGTGTTGCGCGATCTGCCCCAGCGTGTCGCCGGACTTTATTGTATATAAAAAAGGCGTCGGCGAAGGAAAAGGCGTCGTAACGGAAACCACCAACCCGTCGGGTTGCGAAGCAGTGGCACTGGGAGTCATCGTGATATATGGTTGGATGCTTTTCGATACGGATGTCGCACCAGAACCGTGTGTGCCGCAAGCGGTTGCGATCAAAACGCAGAGGATCATAAACTTTCGCATGAGATGATTATAATAGAGACGAAATACAATTACTTGAAATTGTTTTGGAGGCAATATGGAATATCGTCATCTTGGACGCGCCGGCATCCGTGTCAGCGAGCTCGCGTTCGGTTCGTGGGTCACGTTTAGCAATCAGGTGGATGTCAAAGCCGCCATGGAATGCATGTCCGCCGCTTATGAGGCGGGCGTCAATTTCTTTGATAACGCCGAAGTGTACGCGGGCGGCAAGTCGGAGGAAGTGATGGGCGCGGCGCTTAAGAAGCTCGGCTGGCGGCGCGGCAGTTATCTGGTCTCGACCAAATTCTATTGGGGATTGAATGACAGCGTCAACGAAAAGAACACGCTCAATCGTAAACGGCTGATCGAAGGCATCAACGGTTCGCTTCAGCGGCTTCAACTGGATGCCGTGGACCTGATCTTTTGTCATCGCCCCGATTCGACCACGCCCATCGAAGAAACCGTATGGGCCATGCACAACATCATCGAATGGGGGAAAGCCATGTATTGGGGCACATCCGAATGGGCGGCTTCGGAGATCGTGCAGGCAATTGAAATCGCGGAACGGCATCACTTGCACAAGCCAGTGATGGAACAGCCGCAATATAATTTATTCGAACGCCGACGGTTTGATAATGATTATGTGCGGTTATACAAGGAATACGGTTATGGTTCTACGACCTGGAGTCCGCTTGCATCCGGTTTGCTGACAGGCAAATATAGCAATGGGATTCCTAAAGATAGCCGCGGCGCGCTCAAAGGCTATGATTGGTTAAAAAACGAATTGACCGATCAGGAGAAAATCGCAAAAGTCCACGCACTGGAGCCGATTGCCAAAGAACTGGATTGCACGCTTTCGCAATTATGCATCGCGTGGTGTTTGAAGAATCCATTCGTCAGCACGGTGATCACCGGAGCCAGCCGCGTGGGACAAGTCCATGAGAACATGAAGGCGGTTGAAGTTAAGCCAAAGATCACACCAGAGATATTGGAAAAAATGGATAAGATTTTTGGAATCGAAAAGAAAGAAGAAGATTGAGCAAAAGACGGCCACTTTGAAAGTGGCTGTCTTTTTTTACATACTTGTAAAATATTTTTCTTCGACACTTTGCCAGGTTTCATCCGGCAAATGCATGAAGCGCGTCAACGCCGGATGAACGCGGCGAAGTTCTTCATTGATTCGATACGCAATTCGTCGAATCGAAAAGTGTGCGTTGGAGGCGGCGCGTAACTGGCAAAAGTGATACGCCTCGCGCAGGTTGAACTGCGCCAGCACACGGCGATTGTATCCATTGGGGACAACGTATTGCGCCAAATGCCGATTGAATGAATACAACTTTTCATACATTCCAGCTGCGGCATCCATGGCGCGTCGATACCCGGACTCGAAACCGGCTTCCGTGATCAAACGCGGAATCGCGTACCCGAGCCGCGTCGTCAGCATTTGCGGTGTCTGCGTCATCATGCGATGACGTTTGAACTCTGCATACGCGCCCTGATCCATCACCAGGTCGAATGTATAAGCCGCATACTCCAACTCGCGCAGCGGAATATCATGCTCATCCAATCGTTTGAGCAAAGTGTCCGCTAGTTGAACGCGCTGTAATTCATCAAGCGATTTGACATAGCTCAACGCATCAATAAATGGCATTTCACCAAAGCGATATAAAGTTGCGGCTAATACTTTTGTCTCTCCATCTATGTCATAATCGATCAGCTGGCACCAATCTTCCAATTCACGATTTTCGATTTGTGATTTTCGGTTTACAGATTCATCAAGGTCTTTGCAGGTCTCCATTAAATACAGCGCCACATCCGCATACTTTACAAGTGTCGGCACTTCGTTTTTTGCAACAGACCTGACTTGCTCGCCGACCGCGCGAACTTCTGCAAGTTCATGTGACAACATTTTTCGGATCATGTTCTCGAGGATGCGCGCATTGGCCGTCATGCCCACGTTGGCCAGCGAGGCGGCAGGCAAAAGAAAGCGGCATACGTCCACGTATTGAGAACGCACACGGCGATCCAAGGATTCATCGGATTCATTTTCGCGGCGCTGGGCACGTTGAAGGACAAGAGTTCGCACGGGATTCAATGAGTCGCTGTAAGTTTGGAATAAGAGGCGGCAGGTCGCGATAAATCCATCGCGCAATGGATGTCCATCCAATTCGGATGGAATGAAAAAATTATCGACTCCCCATTTTTGATATCGAGTGGATTTTTCGGTGTACGAAGCCAGACGATTGGATTCGATGCTCTCGACAGCCAGGCGCGACACGTTCTCAAAGGCAACGTGCAAGACGGCGTGCTCGGCGACGGAGGCATGTCCATAGCCCACTACCCACTTCTCGTGAAACTGCGCCGACTTCTCATCGGTCAGCCCCGCCGCGATCTCGCGGAAAGACTCGGGCGAGCGGGAGGTTTTAGCAAATGCAACGGCAATAGTTTCCGGGCTGTATTCTTTCGGCGAAAGCAAATAAATCTGTCGATCCGGCATAAAGTCTCCTCGTATTATTGGTCGGTGGGATTATAACAAAAGGACAGCTCAGGCTGTCCTTAATACTTCGCGAACTTTCGCAATATCTTTTTGAATTTGTTCAATCAATATTGCGACCGAATCAAACTTCAACTCATCTCTCAAGCGCGTTACAAATTCTATCATTACATCTTTTCCGTAAATATCACGGTCAAAATCCAAAATATACGCTTCCACATTCGGCGTTTGCTTATCGGGGGTAAAGGTCGGATTGACTCCGACATTCACGGCGGCTCCATACTTCTGATCATCCACCCACGCCCAAGCAGCATAAATTCCATTGGTGGGAATGATCTTGTCGCGCGGATAGTCAATGTTGGCAGTTGAGATATTCATTGTTCTCCCGCGCCCGTCGCCGTGCATCACGGGACCGTGCAAACTGTAATTCCGCCCTAGAAGTTTGGCGGCGTCTGACACATCTCCCACTGAAATTAATTTGCGAATCTCTGTCGATGAAATCACGCCGCTTTCGTCGCTGACGGCTTCGATCACTTCAGTGGTGTAACCCATTTTTCGCCCCAGTTCTGCAAGACGAGTCGTGTTACCTTCGCGACTTTTGCCTAAAGCAAAGTCATAACCCATTAACAAATGACTCACGCCAAGATGGTCCTTCAAACGCCCCATGAATTCGTACGCCGATAAATCGGCAACGGCTGAATCAAACGGATAAGTCACTACAACGTCCACGCCGAATGAAGCGAGCAGGCCGGCGCGTTCATCGGGTGTGGTGAGGCTTTTGACGTCGCCTCTTCCTAATACAAAAGCAGGGTGCGGCCAGAACGTCAACGCTACAGCCAGTGTTTTGTTCGCGTGTGCGCCTGCTACAAGCTGACTGATGATCCTTTGATGGCCGCGATGGACACCGTCGAAAACGCCGATCGTCAGCCAGCTGTTTTGCAGGTGAAGTTCATCCAAAGAATGGGTGTGGAGCATTCTAAAAACAACCCTCTAAGAGCAAAGGGCAAGCGGACGCGAAATATCTTCGCGTCCTTTGCACCTTTTGTAATCGGACTTTTACTTTACGAGAAAAATACTTTCTTCGGCTGCCACTCAGGTTCGCCCGTCTCGCCCGTAACCAACTCCATCAGCGCAACCAGTTCACCCTGTGTGCTGACGCCGCGCACCAGTCCTTCTTTTGAATCCGCCGCGGCTTTAACGCGATGACCATGGCGCACAGCTTCCACTTCATCCGGGCTGAGCTCAATCGCCGGCCATTCCGCAAGCGCCTCTGCCGCAGGAATTAGATATTGATACCAATTCCCGGCGTGGAAAGCATCCTGAAGCTTCCTCAACGGCGTAGCCTCACGCAAAGAGAAACGCCCGCTTTTGGTTCGGCGCAAACCGACCAGATACGCCCCGCATCCAAGCGTCTTGCCAAGATCATTCGCAAGTGAACGAACATATGTACCCGACGAACAATGCACATCGATCACAACTTCAGGTGGCGCCCATTCGAGCACTTCGAGATGATGAACCGTGATCTTGCGCGGCGCCAATTCCACTTCCTCGCCTTCACGTGCCATTTCGTACGCTTTGCGACCCTGTACTTTGACGGCGGAATACGGCGGCGGTGTCTGTTCAATTTCACCAATGAAGGTCTTGAGCACCGCTTCGAATTGTTCTTCTGTTACATCCACCGGACCTTCAGATGGCGTTATCTTTCCATCTGCGTCAAACGTATCCGTCGTGGACCCGAGTCGGATGATCGCTTGATAACGTTTATCGGAAGCCGAAACGAATTCCGACAACCGAACCGCCGGCCCGACCAGAATCACAAGCACGCCTGAGGCGCGCGGATCCAACGTACCGGTATGACCTGCGCGTCTTAAACCCGTGCCAGTCCGGATCACCTGCACCACATCATGCGACGTCATGCCAACGGGTTTATCCACTACCAGAACACCGGAGATGGCGTTCTTTACATCCTGACTATCCATTCGTGACTCCATCAGTTTTCCTCCTCTGTCTTTTTAAGACAAATTAATCCGACACCGTGATATTAATTATATACTAAACCCTTAACGTTTCCTGAGTTTTTCTTAAAACAGTCATTTGAACTTCCTCCAGCGTTCCTTCGACATCGGCGCCCGCCGCCGCCGCGTGACCGCCGCCGCCAAAGAATTTGGCAATGGGTGAAACATCGATACCCGATTCAAGCGCGCGCCAGGATATTTTGACACGCTGATCAGCTTGTTCCACAAAAATCATTCCCACTTTGAATCCATCAATGGCGGAAATAATGTTGATCAAATCCGCATCATCGTTGCCGGAATAACCGACGGCCTTTCGATCTTCGAGCGTCAGTGTTCCCCATACAATTCCGTTCTTTCGGTCGAGCTTGGATAATCCGCAGCCCCAATAGTGCGCCGAAGCATACGAGCGGCGCACCAATCCACGCATATAAATATCCGGCATATCCACACCAGTTTCCATCAAGGTTGCCGCTTGTCTCATTGATTCGGGCGTGACATTCAGCGTGCGGAATCCCAGGGTGTCCGTGATGATGCCGGTCAATAACGCAGCAGCGATGGGTCTCGTAATTTGAAATCCCCAGGCTGGCAAATAGTCGGTGAGGATGGATGAAGTCGCCACCTGATCCCCTTCGATTAAATTGATTCTGCCAAATTTTTCGTTCGTCACATGGTGGTCGATGTTGATGTCTGGTTGACCGATGGATTCAAATGGTTTGCCCGTGCGCTTAAAGTCCGCACAGTCAACCGTGATGAAGGTATCAAATTTCCCATCGATGGCAGTCTTGACCTGTTCTGCTCCCTCCAAATATTTGAAGGAGGATGGTACGCCATCCGCCAAAACCATCTGTACTTTTTTGCCGGATTGTTGAAGAGCCAATCCTAATCCCAGCAATGCGCCGACTGCATCTCCATCGGGACGTACATGGGATGCAATAAGAATCTCTTTCGCCTCAACTAATCGAGACTGGATTGTTTTACGTATCGATTCATTCATTCGATCATGCCCTCTTATCTTTTTGTATTATGGGTTAGGCGTTTTAGACTGCCAAAATATTACTTCTAATTTTCAGGTTTTCTTTTTTCCCGAAGCTCCGCCAGAACCTTTTCAATGTGATCGGCGTTCTCAGGCGTCGGGTCCCAGTGAAAGCGGAGGCGCGGAAAAACACGCAGTTCGATGCGTCCGGCCAAAGTCCGGCGCAGGAAGCCGCTGGCAGATTCCAATCCTGCCAATATTTCCTTGGAACGCGTAGATCCTTCCACTGCGGACACATATACATCTGCAAACGCAAGCTCCTTATCCACTTTCACGTCGGTAACAGAAATGAGTTTCAAGCGCGGATCATTAATCTCTCGAATGAGCATATCAGAAATTTCCTGACGGATGCGATCTGCAATACGCTGGAGGCGAAGTCCTGACGGCATGTTAGTTCACTATATTGAATTCTTTTCAATTACATAACACACAAGTTGATCACCCACTTGAATGTCATGGAAATTCTTGAAGCCCACACCGCACTCAAAGCCGGTGCGAATTTCACGGACGTCCTCTTTTTCATGGCGCAATGAAGCCATCTCGCCTTCAAAGACCAGGTCGGCCCCGTGGAATAAACGGACTTTCGAATTGCGGCGCAATTCGCCTTCGGTGACGCGGCAGCCCGCCACGCGTCCAAGTTTGGAAGCGGGAAAAACTGCCAACACTGTTGCGCGACCGATCACCTTCTCAACCAAATCCGGCTCAAGCATTCCCTTGAGTGCTTTTTCGATATCCTCGGTCATGCGATAAATAATTTCATAAAGCCGAATCGACACCCCTTCCTTTTCGGCCAGACGACGCGCGGCAACGTCCGCTTGCACATTGAAGCCAACGATCAAGGCCTTCGATGCGGAGGCCAGCATCACATCGTTCTCACCGATGTTACCGGCTTCGGCATGCAGGATCTTGAGTCCAATTTCACCTTCCCCAAGTTTTTTCAATTCGAGCACGAGGGGTTCGAGCGAACCCTGCACATCCGCTTTGACAATCAGGTTCAATCCCTTCGCTTCACCGGCTTGCACGCTGGCGAACAAATCTTCCAACGAAACGACCTTCTTTGTGTGCGACTGGGATTTATCCGCTTCGATCCGTTCGCCGACAATGGAGCGCGCTTCCCGTTCCGAATCCACGACCCGGAACACGTCGCCCGCGGCAGGAACATCGTTCAATCCCATCACCACCACCGGCGTCGATGGTGCGACTTTTTTTACCGGTTTGCCTTTGTAATCTGACATGGCCTTCATGCGTCCATAGGATTTGCCGGCAACAACAATATCACCTGATTCTAAAGTTCCGTTCTGGACGAGAAGCGTGGCAATCGTTCCCTTGGATTTATCCACTTCCGCTTCGATGACCGTTCCGATCACTTTGCCGGAGGGATTCGCTTTGATATTGGCATTATCCGCCACCAGCAAAATGCCTTCGAGCAAATCATCAATGCCCTGCTTTTGTTTTGCAGAGACTGGAACCACCATCGTATTTCCGCCCCAATCATCTGGCACAAGTTCCAACTCAGCCAATTGCTGTTTGACGCGTTCCGGGTTGGCATTGGGTTTATCGATCTTATTCAACGCTACAATGATCGGCACGCGCGCCGCTTTGGCATGAGCGATGGCTTCACGCGTTTGCGGCATCACCCCATCATCCGCGGCAACCACAAGGATTACAATATCCGCGCCTTGCGCCCCGCGGGCGCGCATGGCGGTAAACGCGGCGTGGCCGGGCGTATCGAGGAATGTAATCGTACGGCCTTTCTTCTCGACTTGATATGCGCCGATATGTTGCGTAATACCTCCGGCTTCACCGGCAGCCACTTCGGTTTGACGCACGGCATCCAGCAGGGATGTCTTGCCATGATCCACATGACCAAGAAACGTAACCACTGGCGGACGATTGACCAGCTTCGTTGCATCTTCATCCGCGATCAAACGCCTCCACAGCGGAACCTCGCCGGTCTCTTCTTTTTCGACTTCCTCTTGTTCTTCAGGGACAGCTTCGAATCCGTATTCAGCAACCACAATCGCCGCGGTATCAAAATCCACGGATTGATTGATGGTCGCCATCACGCCGTTCGTCATCAGTTTCTTGATAACTTCGATTGGGCTTATTTCAATCTTCTGCGCCAGATCACGAATCACAATGCCCGCAGGCAGTTCAATCTTTTTGCTCATAGGCCACCTCCGAAAATCGAATCTTCAAATCTGCAAGTTAGCACATTGCTGATTTGAACTGGCGCTGGTCTATGAGCGATGACTATTCGTTCATAAACATTATTCGCCAGGCTCCGTATCAGGGAGCGTGTTCATAAAGGCTTCCAAGCGTTCACGGTCGGCCACGGTCAACTCGGTTTTCAATGCGTGAGCGAGAGCGCCAGCCAAACCAGATTGCCAACAGGAACGACGGTCATGCAAATATGCGCCACGCCCTGCCCGTTTTCCAGTCGAGTCAACCAATACCCCATCCGCCGTGCGAACCACACGCACGAGTTGGCGTTTTGCCATCACGGTGCGGCACCCCACGCAGGTACGTTGGGGAACATGCTTCATGCGCTGAACAGGTTTCTTGGACACCTTATCTCAAATCTCTTCATCAATCCTTCATGGGATTGAAGTGAGATCAATCAAAATCTTTTTATTCTTCCTCAGCAGTAGCATCATCGCCGCGCTTATGTATCTTGCGGCCAACCACTTCGCCGAGGTCTTCATCAAGCACCAACTCGACGCCTTTTTTCTTTTTCTTCTTACCTTTTTTCTTTTCGTCGTCGTCTTCTTCCACCGCGCCAGCAGCCTGGAAGATCTC
>Ga0335081_10014217_pt1 | contig 12878 bp, 12 predicted proteins | sample Lox_Sample_35_FD_206713 | JGI IMG/M metagenome (GOLD analysis project Ga0335081, IMG submission 206713) | Soil microbial communities from Loxahatchee National Wildlife Refuge, Florida, United States - Lox_Sample_3.5 | ecosystem: Environmental > Terrestrial > Soil > Wetlands | place: USA...
AAAACCCGCACGCCAATACGGTGACCTATGGTGTGCACAAGTTCCATCGTTTCCACACCCTCACCGGCCATTTCTACCTCTCGCGGCCGATTTTCCTGCACCGTCCGTCGTACGACGGCTGGCCGAGTGCGCTGAAGCACGCGATGGACGCGGCCGTGCGGAAGGCCGTGGCCTGCCAACGCGAGCTCGCGGTGGAGGAAGAGACGAAGGCGATGACGGAGATCAAACGCGAGGGCTGCGAGGTGCTGGACCTCGATGCCGCCGAACACGCGGCGTTCGTCACGGCCGTACGACCCGTTCAAGCCGAGATGCGTCGTCTCTATCCGCCCGAACTGCTCTCCCTCCTCCCCTGATTGTCATCACTGTCGCGCGAGAGCCTGATTTCGGTGGGCACGGGCAACGGGATCGACTAGGGTTGAGCAAACGCGCCGCTCTGACGGTGCGAATATGGGGCAGGCGTCGATGGCGCAGTCGATTGTCTCGTACGTGGATTCGACGCTCGACAACGCCAAGATGGGGCCGATCCATCGCCAGGTCTTGGCGCTCATCACCTTCGCCTATTTCTTCGACGTCATCGACTTCATCATCCTGGGCTCGCTGGTGCCGGACATGATCCGCTCGGGCTTCGCGGCGCCGGCGCAGGTCGGCGCGATCGGCACCGCGCAACTCGTCGGCATTTTCATCGGCACCGTCGGCCAGGGAGAGTTCACAGACCGCTTCGGCCGCAAGCGGGTGCTTCAGGCCGCGATCTTGCTCTACGGCGTCGTCACCATCCTGGCGGCGCTCTCGCCCAATTTCACCTGGCTCATTGCCGGTCGTCTCGTCGCCGGGATCGGGCTTGGCGCGGCACAGCCGCTTTGCTTCTCCTATGCGGCGGAATTCGCGCCCAAGGCGATCCGTGGCCGGGTGACCGCCTTCATGCAGTTCATCGGCGGGGCCTGCGTCTGGCCGATTGGCACCGTTTTCGCCTTGGGTTTTCGCGACTCTTTCGGCTGGTGGGGCGTCTGGATCGCCATCGGCATCGGCGGGCTGATCGTATTCCTGTTCAGCTTCGCGCTGCCGGAATCGCCGCGCTGGCTCGTCACCCACGGCCAGGGCGATGAAGCGCTGAGCCTGCTCGATCGAATGGGCCTCGGCCGGCCCACAGAGACGTTCGCTAGAGATGAGACCGCCGATATCCGCAGCGACCCGATGGGCATCGTTTTCCGCCTTTATCGCCGACGCATCGTCGCGGCGATGATTTGCTTCTTCGCATTCTTTACCGCGGCGCTGGGGCTCGGCGGCTGGCTGCCCAACATCCTCGCCGATCGGGGCTTTACCATCACCAAATCGCTCACCTTCACCTTCGGGATGCAGCTCTCCTTCCCGCTCAGCAGCCTTTTCATGATGTACGCGCTGGAACGCTTCGGCCGCATCCGCACCTCCTTCACCGCCTTCGTGCTCGCGACGCTGTTTGCGGTCGCCTTCTACTATTCGGCATCGGACGCCATGGTGCTCGTGATCGGGTTTCTGATGAATTTCTTCATCCAGCTGGCCGGCAACTCGATGCAGATCTTCACCTCGGAGGTGTTCCCGACCAATGCCCGCGCCTCGGGCTTCGGCCTCGCTCAAAGCGGCGGCCGGCTCGGCGCCGCCGCGTCTTTCTATGTCATCGCGGTCCTGCAGGGTTATGGACTGGGCTACGTCATGACCGGGATCGCCGTGCTGCTCGCGGTGGCCGCCGTCGCCGTGACGCAGATCAGCCAGGAAACAAGGGGCCTCGCTCTCGACGCCATCGCGCCGCCGACGCGGTAAGAGCACGAGAACCGGCACTACAGGGGAGAGGCGAAGCATGACGGGAGTAGCGTCTCGCAACATCAGCTTCATCAGTCGCTCCGATCAGGGCGGTCGCGGCGACGGCGTCCAGATCATGGTGCACCGCGGCTATGCCTATATCGGCCACGCTATTCGAACGGCATCAGCGTCATCGACGTGCGCGACCCGAAGCGCCCGACGCATGTCGACTTTCTCGCCTGTCCGCCGAACACCCGCGCCATTCATCTCCAGACGCACGACGACCTGCTTCTTGCGGTCAACGGTCCGAGCGTGTGGACGATGCAGATCGACCCCAAGACCTATTTCTCGGGATCTTCGGCCGATGTCTTGAAGGGCAAGCCGTACACCGCGGGCATCCGCGTCTTCGACATCGCGCGCCCCGATAGCCCCCGCGAAATCGCGTTCATGCCGACGGAAGGGGTGGGGCCGCATCGCATCTGGTATAGCGGCGGCCGCTACGCCTATGCGTCGATCCACTATCCCGATTTCACCGATCACGTTCTCGCGGTCGTCGATCTAGCGGATCCGGCCCGACCCCAGGTCGTCGGCAAATTCTGGCTCCCCGGCATGTGGACGGACGGCGGCGAAACGCCGAGTTTCCCCAAGGGCCGGCGCTATGCATTGCACCACGCCGTCGTTGCCGGCGACCGCGCCTATGGCGCTTGGCGGGATGGCGGGCTCACCGTGCTCGACGTTGGCGATCCCACTCGGCCGAAGCTCCTTGCCCATCGTAACCTCGACCCGCCCTTCGGCGGCGGCACGCACTCGCCGCTGCCCTTGCCCGATCGCAGCCTTCTGGTGCTCGCCGACGAGGCCAATTTCGCCGATTGCAGCCTGGGCCTCCGCCACATCTGGCTCTTCGACGTGCGCGAGCCGACCAATCCCGTGAGCTTTGCGACCATGCCGGTCCCGTCCGAAACCGACTACTGCGCCAAGGGCGGCAATTTCGGGCCGCATAATCTCTGGGAGAACCGGCCTGGTGCTTTCCAGAGCTCGCGCTACATCTTCGCAACCTATCAGAACGCCGGTGTGCGGGTGTTCGACATCGAAAATCCATTTCAGCCGCGCGAAGCCGGATTCTTCGTGCCGCCGGATCCCGAACGCATGTTCGACCCACGTCCCAACCGGCCGAAAGTGATCCAGTCCGCCGACTGCTTCGTCGATGCGCAGGGGGTGATCTACCTCACCGATAACAACGCGGGGCTCTACATCCTGCAGTTCGAGGGTGCCTAGCGGAAGGCACGACGGCTTCTCACCCGCTGATGAAATGCCCGATAGCCGTGAGCGGCCGCACGCGGTCGCAGACGATCTTGAACACGGTCAGCATGGGCACGGCGAGCAGCACGCCGGGAATGCCCCACATCCAGTTCCAGAAGATGAGCGAGCCGATCACCAGCACCGGGTTGAGGGTGAAGCGCCGCGCCACCAGCATCGGCGTCACCCATTCGCCCTCGACGATGTGGATGGCGAGATAGGCGGCCGGCGGCAGCGCTGCTTGCCAGAGCGTATCGAAGCTGAGCGTCCCGGCGACGGCGAAGATGGCGATGCAGGTCAGCGGTCCCAGAATCAGCACGTAGTTCAGCAAGAAGGCGAGCGCGCCCCAGAGCAGCGGATCGGCGAGCCCGATCGCCCACATGGCAAGAGCGGTGGCAGAGCCCACCGCGAGGTTCATCACGGTGATGGTGAGGAGGTAGGCGGAGATGTTCTCCTCGACCTCGTGCGAGATCGCCACAGCCTGCTTCTTGTCGCGGAAGCTCGGCAGAATCTCGACGAGCTTGCGCATGAAGAGATCGCCCGATGACAGCAGGAAGAACAGCATCAGCACGGTGATACCGAGCCCGCTCAAGAGATGGCGCGTGCCGGAGAAGAGGTAGTCGAGAAGCCCGGGGCCTTTGACCGCGACCGGCGGCGGCGCGCCGGTCGGCGCCGAAAACTTCTCGATTTCCTGGGTCGCTGCCTGCAGCTTGCCGATCGGCACCTTGAGGGCACTCAAGCGCTGCTCGAGGCGCGGCAGGCTTTCGGGTGCGCGTTGCGCCCAGCCGGCGGCCGGCGCGCCGAGCAGGTAGAGGCCGAGCCCGAGGACATGGAACAGCAGCAGGATCATGATGATCGCGCCCAGCGTCTGCGGCAGCCTGAAACGCTGGAGCTGCCGCACCCCCGGCTGGAGCAAGAGCTTCAAGAGAATCGCGAAGGCGAAGGGGATGACGATCTCGGAGGTGAGGTAAAGCGCGTAGAGCGCGAGCAGCGCGAAGATGCCGGCAAGCAGCACGGTGCGCGCGTCTCGCGGCAGACTCGGTCCCTCATCCTCGCCGGCGGCCGCGCCGGGCGAGCGGAGGGAAGCTTCCGGCGCGAGGTCGTCATTCATGAGGGAAACCGGGCCAGGGTGCTTCAAACGCTAACGGTCGCCTGGCGGGGAAGGTTCGTTGACGGTTCCGGCCGGCGCTGGTAGATGGCGCCATGGCACCGAAACGGAACCCGCTCAACCTCAACCCGCTGCAGCTGAAGACGCTGACCTTGCTACAGGCGCTGGCGCGCCTTCCCGGTCATCACCGCCCGGCGGACGAGGGCGCGGTTTTGGTCGGCAATCTGCCGTCGCCTCATGGCGACCATTTCCACCTGGGCGAGGCCGTGGTCATGACGCGGGACGCCACCGGGCTCGCCAACGAGGCGGCCTGGCTCGCCCTCGAGCGCAAGGGCCTCATCAAATCGATGTTTCCCGAGGCCGCGCTGCTGACCCCGGCGGGGCTCGCTTACGAGACCGGGCTCGCCGACGCCATCCTCCACCAGAGCGGGCACTGAGCGCGCGCCGGCAGCTACCAGCGAAAATGGGCGATGACGGCGTCGGGCGTGTGCCCGCTGGCTAGGATCGCGTCCATGAGGCGGTCGAGATCGGGCTGCTCGCCCTCGCTGGTGCCGAGCTCCTCGGCATGGATGCCGCCCGTCACCAGGAGGCAGGCGAGGCCGGCGGCGTTGGCGCCGGCGATGTCGGTGCGGAGGCTGTCGCCGATGGCGAGGATGCGGCCCTTGTCGGCGATGCCCATCTCCGCCAGGCACGTGGCATAGACCGAGGGAAAGGGCTTGCCGTGCCAGCGCACCGGGCCGCCCAGCGCTTCATAGCGCTCGGCGATCGCGCCGGCGCAGATCGAGCGGCGCCCTCGATGAATGACGACGAGATCGGGATTGGCGCAGACCATCGGCAGCGCGCGGGTCAGCGCCCGGGCGAGGAGCGGTCCGTATTGCTCCACCGTCTCGTCCCAATCGGCGGGTCCCGTGTTGAGGATGAAATCGGCCTCGCCGATATCGGCGACGCGACGCAAGCCCGTGCTTTCCAGCATGTTCTCGTCGCGCGTCGAGCCGATGTGGTAACAGCGCTGGCCGAGCGCACGGTAGAACGCATCGTCCCGCCTCACGAGATGCTGCCAAGCCTCTTCGCCCGAGCAATGGACGTGATCGTAGAGCGCGCGCGGAATGCCGATCTCCTCGAGGCGCTGCTCAAGAAAGCGCGCCCGCCGCGGCGCGTTCGAGAGGATCATCAAGTGCTTCCCCGCCTGCTTCAGCGCCGCCAGCGCATCGAGCACGCCGGGAAAGGGCTTGCTGCCGTCATGCAGCACGCCCCAGAGATCCAGGATGAGCCCGTCATAGTCGGGCACGATCTCGCGGAGGCCGCTCAGCAATCGAAGGCTCATGAAGGCGATGCGAAAAGCGGCTCAGCGGCCATGCGCCGGCGTGCGTGGCGAATGCTGCGCGCTGCCCACGGCCTCGGCGATCGTCAGGAACCCGTCGCGCGCCAGGAGCTGCGCCAGCTCGCGCTTGATGCGCTGCACGAGACCGGGGCCCTGATAGACAAGCGCGGTATAGAGCTGCACCAGGCTGGCGCCGGCGCGAATTTTCTCATAGGCGTCGGCGCCCGAGGCGATGCCGCCGACGCCGATGATCGGCAGTTTGCCGCGCGTCAGCCGATACATCTCGGCGAGTAGCGCCGTCGAGGGCGCAAAGAGCGGCTTGCCGCTCAAGCCGCCGGGTTCGTGCGCGTTGCCGCTGCGAAGCGTCGGCCGCGCCACCGTGGTATTGGCGATAACGAGGCCGTCGATCCCCGTGGCCAGCGCCGCCTCGGCGAGGTCGAGGCGGTCGCGCGGCGAGAGGTCGGGCGCGATCTTCAGCAGGAGCGGCGGCGGATTGTCGGGCTTCACCGAGCCGCGCGCCGCCATCAGCCGCTCGATCAGCAGGGTGACGGCGTTCTTGCGTTGAAGCTCGCGCAGCCCCGGCGTGTTGGGCGAGGAGACGTTGACGACGAGATAGTCCGCGAGCGGCGCCAGCGCCGTCACGCCCTGGACATAGTCGGCGATATCGTCGGCAGTGTCGCGGTTCTTGCCGATATTGGCGCCGATGATGCCGTGGCGCTCGAGCGCGTGGAGCCGCGCCGCGGCGGCGGCGAGCCCCTCGTTGTTGAAGCCGAGACGATTGATGAGCGCCTCGTCCTCTTTGAGGCGGAAGAGGCGCGGGCGCGGATTGCCCGCTTGCGGCCGCGGCGTCACCGTGCCGATCTCGACGAAGCCGAAACCGAAGCGCAGCATCTGCTGCGGCACCTCGGCATTCTTGTCGAAGCCGGCGGCGAGCCCGACGGGATTGGGAAAATTGCGTCCCCAGAGCGCCATGGCGAGGCTCGGCGGATCGGGCCGAAGGCGACGCGGAACCAGGCCAAGCCGCAACGCGCGGAGTGTGAGGCGATGCGCCGTTTCCGGCGGCAGCCGCCGCAGCAGCGGGAGCGCGATTTCGATGAGCGCGCTCATACCGGCGCCAGCACCGGAAAGACGTGGCGTCCGTCGGCGCCGAGCGGCAGCTCCTTCGCCCAGCGCACCGCGCCGAGCGGCAGCGCGCCGTGGAGATGCGGGAAGAGCGCGCCGCCGCGCGCCTCCTCCCATTTGAGCGCGGCGCCGAGGGCGGCGGGGTCGACCGCGAGCAGCAGCAGGTCGCGCTGTCCCGCGCGATGCTTTGCCGCCGACTCCTCGATTTGCGCCGCGGTGGAGAAGTGGATGAACCCGTCGGTCCTGTCCTGCGACGAGCCCCGGTATGCGCCGGCGCTCCCCGCTGCCCGCCATTCCTCGCGGCGGCACATGTGATAGATGAGCGTTTCGGTCATGCGAGAACGCTAGCAGCAATCCCGGCCGCATGTCCATCCGCGGTAGCGCCTCGGTTGGCCCGGTATTGTCTCAATTTGAGCGGTAGTGTCTCAGTCAGATTGCGACACTGCCGACGGCCCACCCGCCTCGACCGGGCGCGACTGCCGGTCTATACCTGATCGCCGTGTCAGAGGACCGACCCGCCTTCGCGACCTCCGCGCCCGTCGTGCTGCCGCCGGCGCCGACGTTGGTCGCCGGCGTCAAGCAGGCGGCGTGGCTCACCGCCGACGGCGAGATCATGCTGCTGGGGCTGGCGGAGGCGGCGCGGCTGGCGCGTGAGAGCCCGCCCTATCTCTGCCATGCCCGCGCCACGGCGCGGCGCATGGGCGTGCTGCCGTTTCCGGCGCTCGATCTGCTGGAGCTCTTCGCCTTCGTGCGCCCGGCGGAGTTCTGCTTGCCGACGCCGCGCGGCCTGGCGCAAGCGATGGGGCTTGGCGTGCCGCCCCACGACCTCGCCGCCGAGGCGCTGGCGCTGCTCGGCGCTGCCGAGGCGCTGTTGAACGAGCTCGCCGCGCAAGCGCCCGATGCCGAGCTCCGCGCCATTGCCGAGGCGATGGCGCGCGCCGGCTGGGGTTGGGGGAGTGCGGTGCTGGGGGCGGTGCCGGCGGTGGAGACGCGGGCAACGCCGGCCGGCCTTGCCGTCTGGCGCAAGTTGCCGGAATGGGCCGAGCAGGCGCCGCCGCCGCCCCCCGGCAACATCGCGGTCGAGGAGAGCGAGGCGCGCGTGCGGCTCGGTCAATTGCTCGGCATCGGCGCCGAAGCGCGCCCGCAGCAGGCCGATTACGCCGCCGCGGTGAGCGCCGCCTTCCGCCCGCGCGAGCACGAGGACGAGCCGCGACTGGTGCTGGCCGAGGCCGGCACCGGCGTCGGCAAGACCATCGGCTATGTCGCGCCGGCGAGTCTTTGGGCCGAGAAGAACGAGGGCACTGTCTGGCTCTCGACATATACGCGGAACCTGCAGCATCAGATCACGGGCGAGCTCACCCGGCTTTACCCCGACCCCGCGATCAAGAACCGCCGTGTCGTGCTGCGCAAGGGGCGCGAGAATTATCTCTGTCTCCTCAATTTCGAGGAAGGCGTGGCGACGCTGCCGATGCGACCCTATGACGCGGCGGCGCTGGGCATCATGGCGCGCTGGGTCCTGGCGACGCGCGACGGCGACATGGTGGGCGGCGATTTCCCGGGCTGGCTTCCCGACGTCATCGGCCGTGCCCGCAGTCTCGGCCTTTCCGATCGCCGCGGCGAATGCATCCACAGCGCCTGCCCGCACAACCATCGCTGCTTCATCGAGAAAAGCATCCGCCGCGCCAAGCGCGCCCGCATCGTCGTTGCCAACCATGCGCTGGTCATGGTGCAGGCGGCGCTGCGCGGGCCCGACGACAGCTACTTGCCGACGCGCTACGTCTTCGACGAAGGCCATCACGTCTTCAACGCCGCCGACAGCGCCTTCTCGCTGGCGCTGACCGGGCGCGAAGCGGCGGAGCTCCGGCGCTGGCTCCTCGGCAACGAAGACCGCGGCCGCGGCCGGGCGCGGGGACTGCGCCGCCGCCTCGAGGATCTCGTCGCCGGCGACGACGCGGCCGAGCGCGCGCTTGCCGCCGTCATCGTCGGCGCGCGCGTCCTGCCCGGCGAGGGCTGGGCGCAGCGCCTCGCCGAGGCGCGTCCGCGGCAGGCGACCGAGACTTTCCTGGCGCTGGCGCGCCAGCAGGTGCTGGCGCGGGCCTCGCAAGGCGAGCAAGGCTACAGCCTCGAGACCGAGCTGCGCCCGCCCATCGACGGCCTCGTCGCCGCCGGCGAGGCGCTGGCGCTGGCGCTCGAGAAGATCTCGATCCCGCTCCGTCTCTTGGCCGAGCGCTTGAAGCATCGCCTCGACGAAGATGCGGCCGAGCTCGATCAAGGGGAGCGCTCGCGCATCGAAGCGACGGTGGCGGGGCTCGAGCGCCGCGGCATCGTCGAGCTCGGCGGTTGGCAGCGGGCGCTCCGCGAGATCGCGCAGGCGCAGCCCGAGCCTTTCGTCGATTGGCTCGGCATCGAGCGGAGCGACGGCCACGAGCTCGATGTCGGGCTCTATCGCCACTGGATCGATCCGACGCGGCCTTTTGCCGAGCTCGTCGCCAAGCCCGCCCATGGCGTGCTCGTCACCTCGGCGACGCTGACCGACGGCAGCGGCGATCCGCTGCGGGACTGGGACGCGGCCGAGGCGCGGAGCGGCGCCAAGCATCTCGTCGGTCTCGCCTTGCGCGTCCGCGTGCCGTCGCCTTTCGACTACGCCCGGCAGACCCGCGTCTTCGTCGTCACCGACGTCCGCCGCGACGAGCCGGCCCAAGTGGCCGCCGCCTATCGCGAGCTCTTCCTTGCCGCGGGCGGCGGCGCGCTCGGTCTCTTCACCGCCATCGGCCGCTTGCGCTCGGTCCATCGCCGCATCGCCGCCGCCCTCGAGGAGGCGGGGGTTCCCCTCTTGGCGCAGCATGTCGACGGCATGGACACCTCGACGCTCGTCGATATTTTCCGTGCCGAGGAGGACGCCTGTCTCCTCGGCACGGACGCGGTGCGGGACGGCGTCGACGTTCCCGGCCGCTCGCTCCGCCTCATCGTCTTCGACCGCGTGCCATGGCCGCGCCCCGATATCCTGCACAAGGCGCGCCGCGCCCATTTCGGCGGCGCCCGCTATGACGACATGATCACGCGGCTCCGCTTGAAGCAGGCTTTCGGCCGCCTGGTGCGCCGCGCCGACGACAGCGGCGTCTTCGTGCTGCTCGATGCGCAGATGCCGTCGCGGCTTGCCGGCGCCTTCCCCAAGGGCGTCGCGCTCGAGCGGGTCGGCCTCAAGGAGGCGATTGCGCGTACCGCCGCGTTCTTGCAACGGCCGTCCCGGGAGGCGTGATGCGCGCCGCGGTCTTTCGCCATGGGGACATCGTCGTCGACCGCCTGGCCGATCCGATCCCCGCTTCCGGCCAGGTGCTGGTGAAGACGCTTGCCTGCGGCATTTGCGGCTCCGATCTTCACGCGCGCCTGCATGCGCCGAGGCTCGTCGACATGGCGCGCCGCGCCGGCGCGCGCACGACGATGGACTTGGCGCGCGACGTGGTTTTCGGCCACGAGTTCTGCGGCGAGGTGGTGGCGCATGGCAGCGACACGGCGCGCAGCGTGAAGCCCGGCACCCGCGTCTGCTCCATGCCCGTCACGATCGCCGGCGAGCGTGCCTATTCCGTCGGCTACTCCAACGACATGCCGGGCGGGTTTGCCGAGCTCATGCTGCTGAGCGAACGCTTCCTGTTGCCGGTGCCGAACGGTCTTTCCAGCGAGCAGGCCGCGTTGACCGAGCCGATGGCGGTGGGCTGGCACGCGGTGGAGAAGGCGAGCCTTCAGGCGGAGGACGTGGCGTTGGTGATCGGCTGCGGTCCCGTCGGTCTCGCCGTCATTGGCGGGCTAAAGCTGAAGCGGGTGCAGCCGATCGTCGCCGCCGATTTCTCGCCGCTGCGTCGCGCGTTGGCGCAAGCGATGGGCGCCGATGTCGTCGTCGATCCTGCGATCCACTCGCCCTACCGGCGGTGGGCCGAGATGGCGGAGCCAGCCGGCTACGATCGCGCAAGTCTCGCCGCGCTTTTCCGCTTGGGGCCGCAGCCGAGACCCGCCGTGGTGTTCGAATGTGTTGGCGTTCCCGGCATCCTGCAACAGATCCTCGAGGGCGCACCCCGGGATGCGCGTATCGTGGTCGTCGGCGTCTGCATGGAGCCCGACCGGATCGAGCCTTACTTCGCCATCCGCAGGCAGCTCAATCTGCAATTCGTGCTGGGCTACACCGCCGAGGAATTCGCGCTGACGCTTCGCCATCTCGCGGAGGGTGCCATCGACGGCGCGCCGATGATCACCGGCCGGGTCGGACTCGACGCGGTGAGGGACGCCTTCACCGACCTCTCCGATCCCGTGCGCCACGCGAAGATTCTCGTGGAGCCGTGGCGGTAGTTTTATGGCGTTTCCTCGGAAGGCTCTTTCAGGCATCGAGCGGCGCCGCGCTCATTCGTAGGGGCGCCGATGCGGGTCATGGACCCGTCGACGCTCATCGAGGCGGAATAGGATCGGTCGGGGCGGCCTCCGCGGTCGAGCGCCAGCATCGCCATGCCGCGCACCGGGAAAACCGCCGCCTAGCGCCGCCCTTTGACGCGCTCCATGGCCGCGATGATGAGCGCGGCGGTGAGCAGGACCAGAAGGAAGCCGCTCAGCTCCGCGAGGCTCCCGAGCGGCGTCGCCGCTTGCGCGAGCGACTGGCCATGGGTGCCGATGAGAAGAATCGATGTCGTAGACATGAGACAATCAGACACGCTTCCCTGTATCGCGTCAAGCGTGCCCCAACATTCCCACAAGCAGCGAAGTAATATCCGAAATTAATCGCATATTTTACTAAAATTTTATTGATCGACTTTTTCGGCAACCGCGAATGACGGGGGGCGGGAAACGGCGTGCGGCGGCTTGCCGCGGTGATGGCAGGGGGTCTCCGTCGTTGACCCATGGGCGGCATCCCGGCATGGTGATGGCCGCCGTTGTCGCGAGGGGATTTATGATCGATCATCACGCCGCACTCATCTCGACCATGGTGCTGGCGTCCGCCGCCGACACCGATATGACCGATGCCGAGTTGCAGATCATCGGCGACATCGTCAATCACCTGCCGGTCTTCCGCGACTACGACCGCAAGCGCCTCACCAAGGACTTGAAGGATTGCGCGCAGCTGCTGGGCAAGGAGGACGGCTTCGAGCAGACGCTCCGCAGCATCAAGACGGCGCTGCCGGCGAAGCTGCGCGAGACCGCCTATGCCGTCGCTTGCGACGTCGCTGCCGCCGACGGCGAAGCGAGCCAAGAGGAGCTGCGCCTCTTGGAGCTGCTGCGCCACCGCCTCGGCATCGACCGGCTGATCGCCGCCGCCATCGAACGCGGCGCCCGCGCTCGCTTCGCCGGCGGCTAGTCGCCGCGCCCGGCCCTTCGGGACTGGCAGCAGTCCTCGCCTTATGCTGCTAAGCTATTGATCCGCTTTAATTTTTTGTTGAGCGGAGGGTCCTAGCATGGAACTCTGTTGACGTGTTGGAGATGCGTTTCGGAGCGACAACCGATGAGCGACGTGAAGTTGCAACTGCTGGGCTACCGCATGACGACGGCGGAGATCCTCTATCATCTGCCCGACCATCCCAAGCTGCTGCAGAGCTTCATCTGGCAGCATCTCGACATCGCGCCCGACTTCCCCGTGCTGCGGCGCTTTCTCGATTTCTGGGTGCGCAATATCGACGGCAAGCTGCATTCGGTGAAGGTGGCGCGGGCGCCGCTCATCACCGCGAGCGAACTGCGCTATGGCGGGGTCACGCTCAACCTTCAGTAAGGCCTCTTGCCAAGGGGTGCGGCGCTGCGCAGGTTCCGCTCGACCGGAACCCGCGAGGAGATCGCCCGACCTTGGTTTCCATTGCTGTCACCGACGCCGCGCGGCGCACGCCCGCCATACGTCCGGTCGCGCTCTGGCTTCTGTTCTGCGCCGCCATGGTCTTTCTCATGGTGGTGATCGGCGGCATCACCCGCCTCACCGAATCCGGCCTTTCCATCACCGAGTGGCAGCCGGTCGACGGCGTGCTGCCGCCGCTCAGCGACGCGCAATGGCAGGACGCCTTCGACAAATACAAGGCGATCCCGCAATACGCCGCCATCCATGCCGGGATGCCGCTCGGCGACTTCAAGCAGATCTTCTTCTGGGAATATCTCCATCGCCTGTGGGGCCGGCTCATCGGCGTCGTCTTCGCCGTGCCCTTCCTCTTTTTCCTCCTGCGCGGCCACATTTCCCGCGCGCTGGCGCCGCGGCTCGCCGGGCTCTTCGTGCTAGGCGGGCTCCAGGGCGCGCTC
>Ga0335081_10014219_pt1 | contig 12877 bp, 12 predicted proteins | sample Lox_Sample_35_FD_206713 | JGI IMG/M metagenome (GOLD analysis project Ga0335081, IMG submission 206713) | Soil microbial communities from Loxahatchee National Wildlife Refuge, Florida, United States - Lox_Sample_3.5 | ecosystem: Environmental > Terrestrial > Soil > Wetlands | place: USA...
TCGCCATATTCGTGCGCCGTCTGGCCTCGCGTAGATAAGCGTCGGCAGCACTGACGCGCCAGCCATTGCGCGTCGTCAATTGGTAATAGCCTGCGCCGTCCTGGTTCGCGCCATTGAAGTCGGCGGTGCGGGGCACCCCGCAGGCCTCCGCCGCGGCAATGAAAGCTTCGATCAATTCGTGTCGCCGCGTAATGCTGGTAACGCGCAGCGGTCCGATCCTGCCGTGCAACTGATCTTTGCCGAACTCGGAATTGTTTTCGAGCTTGATGAAATACGGCAGCACGTCCTCCCAGCCCCAGCCGGGATTGCCGAGATCGCGCCATTGGTCGTAGTCGCGCGGTTGACCGCGCACGACAATGAGGCCGTTGATTGCGCTCGAACCGCCGAGCACGCGGCCGCGCGGCCAATAGATTCGCCGGCCGTCCATGTTCGGCTCCGGCTCGGTGTAGAACCGCCAATTCAGCTTGGCGTCCCACATTGTCTTGCCGTAGCCGATCGGCAGATGAATCCAGAAGCTGTTGTCGCGCGGGCCGGCTTCGAGCAGCGCAATCCGATAACGGCCGCTCGCGGACAATCGATTGGCGAGCACGCAGCCGGCGGAACCGGCGCCGACGACGATGAAGTCGAATATGGGTTCCGGCATTCGTCGCCCGGTCATGAGCTTCAGCGCTCTTCGATCGGGACGTAGGGTCGCGCATCTGGCCCGCTGTAAAGCGTGAGCGGTCGGATCAGTATGTTGTTCTCCAGCTGCTCCAATACCTGAAGCACCCAGCCGGGAACTCGACCGATCGCGAAGATCGGCACGAACAGATCACGCTTGATGCCGAGCAGGTGGTAGACCACGCCGGAATAAAAATCGACATTGATGTTCACGCCGTGGCGCGCATAAGGCGCCATCGCTTTAACAACCGCCTGCAGGATTTCGTACCAACGCGGTTGGCCCATCTGCCTCGATAGCCGCTCGACGCCGGCCCGCATGTGCCGCGCGCGCGGGTCCTCGGCGCGGTAGACGCGATGGCCAAATCCGGTGACGGCTTCGCCGGCCTTTCGCTTGGCCCGGACGTAATTTTCCGCGCGCGCCGGATCGCCGATCTCTTCGGCCATTTTCATGACGTCTTCAGCGGCACCGCCATGTGCGGGACCCGACAGCGCTGCGACGGCCGCGGTGATCGCTGCGTGCAAATTCGCTTCGCTGCCAGTTACAACTCGCGCGGTGAATGATGACGCGTTCGAGCCGTGCTCGGCATGCAGCACGAGATCGCGATCGATCAATTGCGTGGCGTCGGAGCTCGGCCTCTCGCCTTTGAGCATCCATAGCAAGTTGGCGGCGTGACTGAGCTCCCCGCGAGGCTCCACTGGCTCGAGTCCTTCGCGCAGCCGCGCATGCGCGGCGACGATGATCGGCACTTGCGAGGTCAAGCGAATGCCCTTGCGGATGACTGCCTCGCGAGAATTGTTCGCGGTTTCCGGGTCGAAGGCGGCGAGGGCGGAGACGGCGGTCCGCAGTACATCCATCGGATGCGCTGTCTTTATGGCGCGAATGATATCAAAGATCGCTGATGGCAGTTCCCGGGCGGATTTAAGCTGCGCGTCGAATTCCGCAAATTGCGCCTTGGTCGGCAGCTCGCCACGGAGCAATAACCACGCCGTCTCCTCGAATGTCGAATGCTCGGCGAGGTCGTGGATCGAGTAGCCGCGGTAGCGTAGTTCGCCAATTCGCCCGTCGATGAACGTGCATGGCGACCGATCGAAATAGACGCCCTTCAATCCGCGGTGAATCTTGATCGGCTCGTTCGTTTCCGTCATTGATGGCCTCGTATGCGCTCTCGCTCGCTGCCCGTTATCGCCCATTCCTGAGATCAACATGGATCCGGTCAAGCGCTGTTTCGATATAGCACGGGAGCGTCATTTCAAGATCGTTCTGCCGGAAGGCGAAGACCCCCGCGTGCTTGCCGCGGCACGTAGTCTCATGGAACGGGAAATCGCCCGCCCGGTCGTGCTCGGCGCCACCGATGTACTCGCCAAGGCCGCGGCGACTGCCGGGATCGATCTGCGTGGAATCGAAACCATCGATCCGCGTGGCGATACGCGCGCGCAGCTGTACGGCGCTGCTTGCGCGAGCCGGCGTGAAGGCATGACGGCGGGGATGGGTGCTCGCCTTGTTGCCAAACCGCTTTATTTCGCCGGCATGATGGTCCGCCAGGGCGACGCGCAGGCAATGGTCGCCGGCGCCGCCAATCCGACGCGCCGCGTCATTGAAGCCGGGCTGATGACAATCGGGCTTGCCGACGGCATCGCCCTGCCGTCGAGCTGTTTTTTGATCGTGGTGCCAAACTTCTTGGGCCAAGGCCCGCGCAGCTTCGTATTCGCCGATTGCGCCGTAAATGCCGATCCAAGCGCGGAGGAACTCGCCGATATCGCCATTGCCTCCGCCCGCAGCGCCGAACATCTGCTCGGCGAGGTGCCGCGCGTCGCCATGCTGTCGTTTTCGACCAAGGGCAGCGCGCAACATGCGCGCGTCGACAAGGTGCGCCGCGCGGTCGAGTTCATCCGCAAGCGCGCGCCGGCGCTTGCGGTGGACGGTGATTTGCAAGCCGATGCGGCGGTCGTCCCCACGGTGGCGGAAAAGAAAGTGAAAACGCTTGGTGCGGTGGCGGGCCAGGCCAATGTCCTGATTTTTCCGGATCTCGATTCCGGCAATATCGCTTACAAGCTCGTGCAATGGCTCGGCGGCGCGAACGCAATCGGTCCATTCTTGCAGGGCTTTGCGCGGCCAATCAGCGATCTGTCGCGCGGCGCCAGTGTCGAGGACATCGTTACCACCTGCGCGGTGGTTTTGGCGACCGCCTAGACCACGCCTTAACTCACGTCGTCAGGATACCGCCATCGACCGGAATGGTTGCGCCGGTGATGAAACTCGCCCGATCCGAAGCGAGAAACACCGCCAAGTCGGCAACGTCCGCAGTCGTGGCGAAGCGGCCGAGCGGAATGCGCGGCAATATTCTCGCCCGCGCCTCCTCGGTCAGCGCGGCATGCGTCATCGCGGTATCGACAATGGCGGGCGCCACCGCGTTGACGGTAATGCCGTTCGCGCCCAGTTCGCGAGCGAGCCCCATGGTCAAAGCGACGACGGCGGCCTTGGTTGCGCCGTAAAGCGTGTTGCCGACCGAGCCGCCGCCGCGGATGGCCGATACCGAGGCGATATTGATGATGCGGCCGCTGCGGGCTGCGGTCATTGCCGGGATCGCCGCTTTCACGCAGTTGATAATGCCGTCGATGTTGACGCGAGCGACGCGGCTGAATTCGCCAGCTGGCAATTCCGCAACCGGCCCGATCGACAACAGCCCGGCCGCATTGACCAGAATTTCTGGCGCGCCGGTTTTGCCACGAAGTTCGGCGAAGACGCTTGCCACGGCGGCGGCGTCGCCGACGTCGACCGCGAGGGCTTGGGCCGAGCGTCCGTCGCGCCCAATCGATGCCGCGGCGCGCTCGGCGCCGACACGGTCGCGATCGGCGATCGCGACAAAGCAACCTTCCGCAGCCAAGGCGTGCGCAATGGCTTCGCCGATGCCGGCACCGCCGCCGGTGACGAGCGCAACGCGGCCCCTCAGATTAAGGTCCATTGTGACCTGTGTCGCGCGGCAATCCCCGGCAGACCTCAGCCGCCGCCGACCGCCTGCGCTTGCATGGCTGTCGTATCGGCTTCGATGTCGCTCTTATGCCGGTCCGTCATCGCAAAAACCGACAGCGCGCTGATGATGCTGACGACGAGAATGTAGACACAGATCAGCCACGGTCGGTTGCCGCCCAGCGGCAACAACGCAGTGGCAATGATCGGCGTCAGGCCGCTCGCGAAAATGCCGGAGAACTGATAGACGAACGAGATGCCGGTATAGCGAACCCGTGTGTCGAACAGTTCGGAAAACAACGCAGCCTCCGGCCCGTACACCGCCGCATAGATAACGCCGAACGGCACCGCAACCGCGATGATCGTCAGGACCGGCGATAAGGTGTCCATCAGCGCGAATGCCGGGAACGACAGGATCCCGATCAAGAGCCCGGCGACGCCGAACAGGCGCCGCCGTCCGAAGCGGTCCGACCATCCGGCGCATACCGGCAGCAAGAAGATCATGATCGCCGAGGAAATCATGATAGCAGAAAGCGCGATTTGCCGCGACATGTGCAGCGTGCTGGTCAGATAGAAGACCAGGAACACGCCGTAGATGTTGAAGGTCACGCCCTCGATGTAACGCGCGCCGAGGCCGAGGACCGTGTTCTTGGTGTGGGTGCGGAACAGGTCGACCACCGGCACCGCGGCGATCTTCTGCTCGAGCTGGGCCTTCTGGAAAGCCGGAGTCTCCAAGATCCGCAGCCTGATATAGACGCCGATCACGACGAGCACCGCGCTCAACAGGAACGCGATGCGCCAGCCCCAAGAAAAGAAATCATCGTTGTTCAAAAAAGACAGCGCACTGACGACCCCGGCACTGATCAACAGGCCGGCCGGAACGCCGATTTGCGGCCAGCTGCCATAAAACCCGCGACGGCCGCCCGGAGAATGTTCCACCGCCATCAACACCGCGCCGCCCCATTCGCCGCCGATGCCGATGCCCTGGAAGATGCGCAAAGCGAGCAGCATGAGCGGCGCCGCTGCGCCGATTGAGGCGTAGGTGGGCAATAGTCCGATCAGGAACGTGGCAATGCCCATTATCAGTACCGTGAGGATGAGCACGGTCTTGCGCCCGATACGGTCGCCGTAATGTCCGAAGATGACGCCTCCGATCGGCCGCGACAAAAAGCCGACGAACGAGGTGACATAGGCCAACATCGTCGAGATCAGGATGTCGGCGCTGGGGAAAAACAGTTTGTTGAGAACAAGCGCTGTCATCGTGTTGTAGAGGAAGAAGTCGTACCATTCGATCGTGGTGCCGATCGCGCTGGCCAGCGCGATGGTACGGATCGAGGTCTTTGCACCATCGCCGGTCTTGCTTAGCTGCTGCATTGTCCTCTCCCCTTGCTTGTCGTTGAACCGGCCGCGTCAGCAGTCCGCAGTCCGAACAGACCGCGTGCTTCGGCGCAACTCGCCGGAGGCCGCCCATATTCGCCGCACAGATTGGCAAGGCATTCCACCAGTTCCGCATTGCTGCGCGCAAGCCGATCTTTGTCGAACTTGATATTATCCTCAAGCCCGGTGCGCAGGTGCCCGCCGAGTTCGAGGCACCAGCGATTGATCTCGAGCTGATGCCGCGCGATGCCGGCGGCCGACCACGTCGCATCCGGCATGATCTCCTTGAGTTCGCTGATCAAAGACTCCAACAATTTGCGGCGCGCCGGCCGCTTGGGCAGCCCACGATCCACCATGGCCTTGGCGTTATAGAGCATCGCCACGTCGAACACTTCGATCTCGGGCTTGACGTTTGTATTGCAGCATCGCGCGCGCCAAGTCTTCCACCAGCTGTGGCGGGTTCTCATAGATCTGCTTCGGAAAATTCACCGAACCGGTGGCCAGCGATGCCATATCAGGCTTCGGGCGAAGCATCTTGCCGCGCTCGTTCTGCTCGCGCCCGCGGCCGCCGGTGGAAAACTGGATGATCATGTAGGGACAGTACCTGGCGATTCCTTCCTGCACTTGCGCGAACAGATCCGGATCGGAACTCGGTGTCTCGTCGCGGTTACGGACGTGAATATGCGCGACGCTCGCGCCCGCTTCATAGGCCCCATGCGTGGGTTCGATCTGCTCGCTCGGGGTGATCGGCACCGCAGGCGTGTCCGCCTTGCGCGGAATGGCGCCCGTAATGGCAACGGTAATGATTGCGGGTGTCGTCATGTCATGCCGTTGCCGACCGCCGGATGAAATGGAAGGAGCGGATGCTCGGCCGCAGCGCAATCTCCTTTATCAGCGTAATGAGCGGGGTCGATGCCAGCGGATAATCCACTTTGATCGGTCCAGAAGCCTTAAGCGCCTTGTACTCACGGTCGGAATAGAACGCCGCCAGCAGCAGATCGTCATCGGAAGCGAACGGCCCGCGTTCGCGTCGCACGCGCGGAATGCCTGGTTCGATCAAATCGCCGGGCCGAGCGATGGTCGGCTGCGCGCCTTTGGTGATGCGATCGTACAAGTTCGGTTCGATCGGTCCGGCAATTTCGCCGTAATAGCCCAGCACGTATTTGCGTACCTCGTCGGGAACGGTTGCATAGCGCTCCTTGCCCATGACATTGAGCACGGACTGCGTCATTACGAACTGCGCGAACGGGCTAACGATGATGGGATAACCGAGATCGTGGCGCACGCGTGCGGCTTCTTCGAGCACCTCGGGCAGCCGGTGAGCAATCCCGAGCGGCTGTAGCTGCGATTTCAGATTGGACACCATGCCCCCGGGCATCTGGTGTTCGTAGTGAAACGCGTCATATTCGGCAATACGGCCGACCGGCTTGCCCTCGCGCGCGGCGATGTAGCGGAGCCGCTCGGCAACTTCCTCCACCGGTCCGAGATCGACGGCGACGTCGAAACCCGCGCGGCGGGCATTGTGCACGAAAGTTTCGGTCGCCGGATGTGACGCGCCATTGGCCAAAGTGGAAGTTGCAGTATGCACGACGTCGGCGCCAAGCTCGATCGCGCGGCAAGCGGTGTGTGGCGCGAGCCCGGTCAGGCAATGAGAATGAAGTTGCAGCGGCAGTACACCGCAGACGGTTTTGAGCGCCGGGACCAGTGTTTGCGCGCGTTCAGGTGTCAGTAGCCCGCTCGGATCCTTGATGAAAACCGCATCGACGCCCAGCTTGATCAATTCGCGCGTCTTCCGCGCATAGTAGTCGTCGGTATGGACCGGGCTCAGCGTGTAGACGACGCCGCCGGCGACATAGAGCCCGACTTGCTTAGCCGCGCGCACCGGCACCGCCATATTGCGCATGTCGTTGAGCGCGTCGTAAGGCGTGTGATAGCTGATGCCGTTTGCGAAAATCCGCTCTGCGGTCAGCTCGACGATGTCGTCCGGGAAGAACTCGAAGGTGAATAGGCTTTGGCCGCGGGTCATAACGATGAGCGGCGTCTGTTTGACCCAGCCGCTGAGGATGCGCATGCGTTCCCAAGGGTCTTCGCGCAGATAGCGCACGCACACATCGAACACCGCGCCGCCAGCGAGATCGATGGCCTCGAAACCGGCGCGGTCGAGACGCGGCGCGATGTCGGCCATCATCGCGGTCGTCATGCGCGTCGCCCATAAGCACTGGTGCGCGTCGCGCAGCGTTACATCGATCAGCCGTATGGTTTTACCGACACCCATCAGTGCACCGGCGCCTGCATTTGCTCTTCCACCCAGCGGGTGTGGATTTCAGCGCGAGTAAATTCTGGTTGTCGCACGAGTTCGGCGTGGAAGTCGACCGTCGTGGCGATGCCGGCAACGTCGAAATGTTCGAGCGCTACGCGCGCTGTTTCGATTGCGGCGGCACGATCGCGTCCTGTGACGATCAGCTTTGCGAGCATCGAATCATAGAAGGGCGGCACCACGTAGTTTTCATAGACATGGCTGTCCAGCCGTATGTCCTTGCCGCTCGGCGGCCGCCAGCGCTTGAGTATGCCCGGCGAGGGGCGGAAATCGTGCGCTGCGTCCTCGGCATTGATGCGGAACTCGATGGCCGCGGGCGCGCCGTCGACTACCGGATTAAGCGATAGGTGCTCGCCGACGGCGACGCGAAATTGCTCGGCAATGAGATCGTTGCCGGTTACCATCTCGGTCACCGGATGCTCGACCTGAATGCGGGTGTTCATTTCGATGAAGAAGAACTGTCCGCTTGCAACATCGTAAATGAACTCGACCGTGCCGGCGTTCACATAATCGATAGCACGAACCAGCGCCAATGCGGCATCAGCCATGGCGCGGCGCTTTTTTTTATCGAGCACGGGGGAGGGCGCTTCCTCGACCAGCTTTTGATGCCGCCGCTGCACGCTGCAATCGCGCTCGCCAAGCTGCACGTAGTTGCCGTGTTTATCGCCGAACACCTGGATTTCGATATGGCGGACCTGGGAAAAGAATCGCTCGAGATAAACGTCGGGCCGGCCAAAAGCCGCTTCGGCCTCGGCGGTCGCCTGACCGAACAACTCGGCAAATGATGCTGGGTCGGCGACCACGCGCATACCACGGCCGCCGCCGCCCGCGCTGGCTTTGAGGAGCAGCGGAAAGCCGATCTCGTCTGCGCGCGCTTTAGCTTCCGCCACCGACGTGAAGCCTCCTTTGGAACCGGGCACGACGGGGATGCCCAAGGACGCGGCCACTTGCCGCGCCGCGACTTTGTCGCCCATGCGTGCGATGACCTCCGGACTCGGCCCGATGAAAGTTAGCCCGGCTTGGGCGCAACGTTCGGCGAATGCGCTGTCTTCCGCCAAGAAGCCATAGCCGGGATAGACCGCGTCGCACTTGAGGGCCGACGCGACCTCGATCAGCGCCGCGGAATTGAGGTAGCTGAGCTTTGGCGGCGGCGGCCCGATCCTGATCGCGTGATCGGCCGCCCATCGATGCGGCGAATTGCCGTCCGCCGCGGAATAGACCGCGACGCTTTCAAGCCCCAGACGCCGGCAGGTGCGAACGGCGCGCAGCGCGATCTCTCCGCGATTTGCGATCAATACGCGACGCAACGCGATCTCCTGCAAATACGCTCCTGCAGCGACAGGGGGCAATGCCCACAATCGCGACTGTGGCACCAAAAAATCGTATTGCAAGAGATTTGGAGTTGATTTCTGATGAAATCGCGTCGGCAATACAGATCAAGCCACAGCGGGGGACGGTCTTGGCACTCAGCTACGACGAGATCGCCGAAATATTGAAGATCATCGACGGCAGTTCGTGCGACGAATTGATCGTCGAGACCGGCGATATGAAACTCGTGGTGCGCCGCAACAGCGGCGGCGCCGCACACCGCGTTGAGGATAATACTCCAGGTGCGGTCTCGCCCCACGTGTCCGCTCCGACGCTGCCTGAACCCGCGCAGCCAAGCGCAGGACTAAACCCACCCGCGGGCGCCAAATCCGCGACCAAGCCTGCAGTCAAGGCCGCAACAAAGGCGCCGCACCAGGTCGAGGTCATGGCGCCGATGGTCGGTACGTTCTATCGCGCGCCAGCGCCCGACGCGCCGCCCTTGGTCGAAATCGGCAGCACCGTACGCAAGGGCCAGGCACTCTGCCTGATCGAGGTGATGAAGCTCTTCACCACCATCGCGTCGGAGCATGATGGCCGCATTGTCCAGATCGGCGCGGAGAACGGCGAACTCGTCGAATACGGACGAACGCTGTTTGTGATCGAGCCGGCGTGAGATAATCCCGAAAAGACACCCGGGATCTGATCGGACGAACAGGCGTCCTTATGGCCCGATCGTTACGGCTGATGTCCTTGCATTTTGGCGAGCGCCGCTAGGTCGGTGCCGGTCTGCTCCACGCTGACGCCGGAAGTTTGAAAGCCAAGGAACCAGATCGGCAGGATGCACAGCACGGTCAGCACCGCCAAAATGAGATACAAGGTCGATGCGTCCATCACGGCGCTCATGACCGGGAACAAGTAGACCAGAACAACGCCGCCGAGGAATCGCGTTACGCTCTCGCCGAGCATCGATCCGGTCGCTCGCAGCCGGGTTGGGAACTGTTCAGCCATGTACAGTTTCGCCAGCGGGAAGCCGGCATAATCGAAAGCCCAGACCACGATTGCCGCGACGATGATGCCAGCGCGCGGCAACGGCGCGCCCAGCGCCACAAGCCCGATCGCCGTCACCGTCATGATGATAACAAGGCCCCAGCGCCGGCTGATCTTGTCGCCGATTGCGCCGGCGATCGCGGTTGAGATAACCGTCAAGAACAACAGGCCCGACGTGTAATAGAGCGCGCTTTCCTTGCCCGCGCCCATGCGCTGAATGATCGAGGGCCCGTAGATCGTGATCACATAGAAGCAGACGAAGGGCGAGAGCAGTGCGAGATAAGCCACCACGCAGCGCATTCCATAGGGATAACGGAACAGATCCATGACCGAGACCCGCCGCTGCGCCGTCGCTTCGAGAACCTTCAGTGAAGTTTGATCGATCAGCGTCTCGTCGTGCGGCACATGGCTTAAGTCTTCGAGGTTTTCGACAAAGGTCCGCACGGTGTTGATTTTGCCGGCTTTCAAGAGAAAGCGCGGCGACTCCGGAAGGAATGCGATAATGAACGGCACGATGAGGATCGGGACTCCGCCGATCATCAACAAAGTGCCCCAGGCCTGCGAGTCGGGCATATGGCCGACCACAAGGGCGCCGACAAGCGTATTCAAGCCATAGGAAAAGCCGAGCAGCGAGTTCGCCAGGCCGACTGCGGTGCCGCGCCATTGTTTGTTGACGAATTCGGAGAGCAAAAGATACGGAACGGGAAACACCGCCCCTTGGCCCAATCCGGCGATGAATCGATAGATCGCGAGTTGGGTGGCATTTTGCGAAAAGCTGGCGGCGAAGGTGATAATGCTGAAAACGATGATGCCGCCGATCAAGACAGGCTTCCTGCCGAAGCGGTCAGCTAGCCGGCCGGCCGGCAGCAGACCGAGAACGATACCAAGCGTGCCAGCGCTGCCGACCACGCCGGTGGTGCTGGGCGAGAGCTGCCAGACGTTCTTCACTAGGAACAGGACCGGCGCGATGATGCCGATGTCGAAGGCCTCCAATATCCAGATGATGCCGAGCAGCCCGACCAGGGACAAGATGCGCCGGTTTACGGGGACACGATCGAGACGCGATAACAAATTTTCTTGGGCCGCCAGATCATTCTGACTGAGCGTGGTTGTTGGCACGTTGACCTCCCCTATCGCCGATCCTCGCACCTGTCGCGACGCCGGCAGGGCACAGGCGTTCTTATGACGTCCCTCGGTCAAGTACGGTCAGTAGAGACTGAACCAGTTCCGCTTCGCTCACAAGCCGGTCCGTATTCGGGTTTAGTCAGTTGGCTTGCCGGTCGCGGGCGCATCGCAGTTTCAGCGGATGGCGCGAGATGCGACTATCCGGCGCGGCTAAAGCCTGTTTTGCTGGCGCGCCCTCGTTGTCGCCGAATGAACGCGGTGTTATTCCTTTTAAAACAATAAGTCTCGTTGAATGAAATTTTGCTTGCGGCTAACGGCGGCGCTGGCGCGCACCTGATCGATGCCGTGGCGGTCCAGGGAGGAAATCATGAATGCGACCGTGAAGATCGCGCGTGCGATCGCAGGCAAAGCAGCGCGGGCAGTGTTTGCGACAGCGGCGTTGGCGCTCGGTGTGGGGGTCGCGCAAGCGCAAGAAAAGTTTCCCGCTCATCCGATCAATTTCATCGTACCGTGGGGCCCCGGCGGCGGCGCCGATCTGCTGGCGCGCACCGCTGGCAAAATCATGTCGGCGGACCTTGGCGTGTCGTTTCCCGTGCTCAACGTGCCGGGCGCCACCGGGCAAACCGGCATCACCAAGCTTCTGAATTCGCCGGCCGACGGTTACTCGCTAGCGGTGCTGATCGGCGACACCTATTCACTGCTGGCGGGTCCGCATCCCGGGTTCACCGCCGACCAAGTCATTCCGCTCGCGATCATGATCCAGCAGCCGTCCGGCTATTGGGTCAACACCCAGAGCAAGTGGCATACCTGGCAGGAGCTCGCGGCGACGGCGAAACAGCAGCCGCTCAAAGTCGCGATCCTGGGCTTTGGCAGCGCCGACGACATCACGACGTCCTATCTCGACAAGCAGGGATTCAAGTTCCAGCCGATCCCCTATGCCGAGCCGGAATTGCGCTACACGTCGATTCTGGGCGGCAATGCCGATGTACTCTACGAGCAGACTGGCGACGTGCGGAGCTATTTTGACGGCGGCAAAATCCGCCCGCTGATTTTCTTCTATCCCCATCGGCTGACCATTCCGCAATTCGCTAATGTGCCGGTGTCCAAGGAACTCGGCTACGACGTCACGCTGCCCCAGTTCCGCTCGATCGTCGTCAAGGCCGGCACGGATCCGGCCCGCGTGAAGATTCTGGCCGACGCGCTGGCGAAGGTCGCGCACAATCCGGAATTCAAGGCCTATCTCGACCAGCAATATGCCGATCCGGACAGCTATGTGCCGATGGATAAGGCGCGCGGCTTCATGGATTCCTGGCTCGCGCAAGCCAAGGGCATTTTAGCATCGATGTGGACTGGATCGAAATAAACAAAACGCGCCGTGACGACGCGCCGGCGATACTGAACAACGATGATGCAAGCGGCTCCCGACCAGGCGCTCACGATCTGGCAACGCGCGAGAGCGGCGCTGCCTTATCTGGTGGTGCTCGGCGTCGGCGTGTTCCTTTACTACTCGGCGGAGAATTTCGAGTTCGAGGAAGCGTCGGGCCGAATCGGACCGGGCGCATGGCCGAAACTCATCCTGCTTTTGCTGCTCGCCTCGGCACTGTGGGGGGTCATCTTGAGCTTGCTGCGCGGGTCCGCACAACGCTCAACCGAGCAGGACGAAACCGAAGCCTTGATCCGGCCGCCGGAGATTTATCCGGTGCTGGTGTGGGTCGCGGTGGCCGCCACTATCGGTTATCTCGTTATCATGCCGGTAATCGGCTTCTTCTTGGCGACAATCGCTTACAGTTTCGTCCTGATCTATCTCGGCCATTACCGGCGGATGTCGCACGCCGCGCTCGTCAGCATCGCGATCGCCCTCGCTTTCATGTTCATATTCATGCGCGTGGTCTATGTCGCGCTGCCGGTCGGTGTGGTGCCGTTCGACAGCGTATCCTACGCGCTCATGACCGCAATGGGCGTTCACTAGTGGGCGGGGACTAGGAGGGCGGCGCGTGATCATCGTCAATCTCGCCCAAGGCTTCGTGCAGATCTTCCAGCCATTCGATCTGCTGATGCTTTTCGTCGGTCTGTTG
>Ga0335081_10014220_pt1 | contig 12876 bp, 16 predicted proteins | sample Lox_Sample_35_FD_206713 | JGI IMG/M metagenome (GOLD analysis project Ga0335081, IMG submission 206713) | Soil microbial communities from Loxahatchee National Wildlife Refuge, Florida, United States - Lox_Sample_3.5 | ecosystem: Environmental > Terrestrial > Soil > Wetlands | place: USA...
AGCGCGGCACCCCGGCGCCTGCAGCTTGCCCGGTCACTGCTACGAGTCCGAGCAGCGGCGCGAGCCATCGCATCCGGCCCATATCGTTCGAGGGTACTCGCGACGCGCTCAGCATGCCTCCTCGCCTTCTTCGCCGCACTCGCGGCCGGGCCTCCGGCCCGCGGGCACGGCAGCAGCTGCTTGGACCTCGCCGGCGAGCTGGCTTCCACCCGCTCCGCAGCCCAGGTCGTCACGGTCGAGGCGGCGACGGCCGCATCGACGTCGGGGACGATGCAGCTCTGGCAGCGCACCGCGCGTTGCTGGCGGGAGGCCGGCGGGCCCTGGCAGGTCCACCTCGGCTTCGCGGGCGTCTCCGCCCACCACCACGAGGGGGACGGCACCACCCCCGAGGGGGCCTTCGGGATCGGCCCCGTCATGTACGGGATCGAGGCGAACCCCGGCGTCCGCTTCGGCTACCACCTCCTCGTGTGCGGCGACTGGTGGGACGAGGACCCGACATCGGCCGGCTACAACACCCTGCAACACGTCACGTGCGGGACGAAGCCACCCTTCGGCGGCTCGAGCGAGGCTCTCTGGCGCTCGACCCGCGCGTATGCGCACTTCGCGTTGGTCGAGTACAACGTCGACCCGGCGGTGCCGGGCCGCGGCTCGGCAATCTTCATCCACCGCGACCTCGGCCATCCGACGCACGGGTGCATCTCCCTGCCTCCGGACGAGCTCGTCACGCTGATCCGCTGGCTTAGTCCCGCCGCCCATCCGCTCGTCGTAATCGGAACGGTCTCGACGATCCGCAGCTACTGACCCTTGCACACCACACCCGTTCTGCGAGCATTGGGTGGATGAGCGCCTCTCATCCGTCGGCCTCGTTCAGCGCGACGCTGCGGGTTCACCTCGACGACCGGCCCGGCGCCTTTGCCGAGCTGGCGCGCGCCATCGCCGACACCGGCGGCAGCCTCGGCGCGATCGACCTCGTCAGAGTCGAGGAGGGAAAGAAGGTGCGCGACGTCACCGTCGACGCCGCAAGCGCCGACCACATCGAGCAGATCGTCGCGGCCGTCCACTCACTCGCGGGAGTCGAGGTCGAGCACGTCTCGGACCGCACGTTCTTGCTTCACCTCGGTGGCAAGATCGAGATGGTTGCGAAGGCGCCCCTGAAGACGCGCGACGACCTGTCGATGGCGTACACGCCGGGTGTGGCGCGCGTGTGCACGGCGATAGCCGACGACGTGAGCAAGGTCTGGAACCTGACGATCAAGCAGAACACCGTCGCGGTCGTCAGCGACGGCACTGCGGTGCTCGGACTCGGCGACATCGGGCCCGAGGCGGCGATGCCGGTGATGGAGGGCAAGGCGATGCTCTTCAAGGAGTTCGGTGGCGTCGATGCCTGGCCGGTCTGTCTCGCGACGACCGACGTCGACGAGATCGTCTCCGCAGTGGCGGCGATCGCTCCCGGGTTCGGGGGGATCAACCTGGAGGACATCTCAGCGCCGCGGTGCTTCGCGATCGAGAGCCGCCTGAAGGAGAGGCTCGACATCCCGGTCTTCCACGACGACCAGCACGGCACGGCGATCGTGGTCACGGCGGCATTCCTGAACGCGCTCAAGGTCGTGGGCAAGCGCCCCGAGGACGTGAGGATCGTCCTCACCGGTGTCGGCGCGGCAGGCGTTGCCACCACGGACATGCTGCTCGGGCTGGGCGCCCGGTCGATCATCGGCTGCGACCGGAAGGGAGCGATCCACCCGGGCCGCGACGACCTCGGCCCGTGGAAGACCGCCTACGGCGAGCGGACGAACCCGGACGGCTTCGCCGGCTCCGCCGACGCCGCGCTCGTGGGGGCGGATGTCTTCGTCGGGCTCTCGGGCCCTGGCGCCGTGACCCGTGACGGGATCGCCTCGATGGCCGAGGGCGCGATCGTCTTCGCGATGGCGAACCCGACGCCGGAGGTGCTGCCGGAGGAGATCGAGGGACTGGCAGCCGTCGTCGCGACGGGGCGCTCCGACTACCCCAACCAGATCAACAACGTGCTCGCCTTTCCGGGAGTCTTCCGCGGGGCGCTCGACGTGCGGGCGACGTCGATCAACGAAGAGATGAAGCTCGCGGCCGCAAATGCGATCGCCGCGGTCGTCCGGCCCGAGGAGCTGGGACCCGAGTACATCGTGCCGAGCGTCTTCAACCGCGATGTCGCGCCCGCCGTGGCCGGCGCCGTCTCGGCCGCGGCCGAGCAAACCGGAGCCGCCCGCCGGCATCGAGTCCCTGCCTAGAAGCAGCGGACGCCTCGAGCGACGAAGCCAGCTGCGGGTTGCCGCAGCCGTTCGGCGTCCTCACCGCCGGCTAGGCAGCAGGTGTCAGACACCGGTGTAGACCTGTGACGTGAGTGAGACGAAACTGAAACGGCGGCAGCCATCGCGGGCCTGGGACGCGAAGCACCGCTAGGCTGGTCGGAACGCCTCGATCGCCGACGGCGAGCGGGTTCTAGCCGCCCGTACGCCGCTCGTTGCGGGGTATTGACCGTTGGCGCGGATCGGCCCGATTCGCTTCTCGGCAAGGGGTGGTTCACGGCCGCTGGTCGGCGGACATGGCCGTCAGGGCATGCCCGGTGCACGTGGCTCACGACTGCACCTTGACCGAGCGTCGTGTCAGACACCGGAAGTTCGGCCAGGGATACGCCGAGGCCGGGCTCGTGGGCCCGGCCTCGGCGGCACTGCGTCGGAGGGAACGCTAGCGGTGCTTGAGGAACGAAAGCGTCACGTACTTGCTGACTGACTTCTGCAGCGAGCTCATCTGCGCAGTCGTCGGCTTCGTGCCGTTGACGAAGTTGGTGAGCCGTGTGGTCAGCTTGCTCAGGATCGCGGTCTCCTGATCCTGGGTGATGTTGCCAGCGCTCACCGCCTTGTCCAGGCTGCTCTGAACCGGAGCCTCGAGGGCGGTCACGAGTTGCTGCACCGTCTGGCTCCCGGTGAGGAGGCTCGCAAGAGTCTTGCCCGACTTGAGATCCGACTGGAGGTCGGACACGCCGATGCCGAGGTAGTTCGATGCCAGCTGGAGCAGCCCGCCGGACTGGGCGCCGCTCGGCGGAACCGGCGGCCCGTTGTCGACCAGATCGGTCACCTGGTTCGTGAGCTGCTTCTCGAGTGCGGTCTCCTGGTCGGAGGTGAGCCAACCGGCCGCCACCGCGGCGTCGAGATTCGTCGTCTCGCCCTTGACGATGCAGTTGATCAGGTCGGTCGCCTTCGAGCCACCGCCGGCGACGTCAGAGAGGGACTTGCCCCCCTTGAGCGCGGTCTCGAGATCGGTCAGCTTCATGTTGAGGCAGTTCGCGGCCTGCGTGAGCACGTCACCGCTGAGCAGCGACGCCGAACCTCCGCCCCGCATGCCAGGCCCCATCAATCCGGGTCGGCCCAGCCCGAACCCGCCGAACCCGGGGCCGCCGAAGGTGATCCCGCCACCCATCAGGCCTCCGGGTCCGAAGCCGCCCGCTCGGAACCCGTTCACGCTCGTGCGCGGCCCGAACCGGCCGTTGACGTGGGCTCCAAACGCCGCGCTCACAACGGCGGCCGCGACAACTGCCACCGTCGCCGAGACCGTCACGCGAAACAGAGTGCGCCGCATGTTCACCACCTTTCGAGTCGTCCGGTGCCTGAGTTGACCTTCCGAGCGTAAGGAAACTGCTTAAGAGCGACCTTAGAGAACGATAAGAGCGCTCAGGCGTAGCCCAGCTCGAGCAACAGCTCGCCCGCCTCGCGCTCGACCTCGGCGAGCTGCTCCGGAGCGAGATCGCGCCTGAAACGGCCGATCGAGTTGTCGTGAACGCGGCCGAGGCTCGCCACGAACTGGGCCGGGGCAAGGCCGAGATGATCGGCGAGGCGCTCCGCCTCCGTCGCCGGGTCGCCGGCCAGCGACTCGTACCGGACCTCGAGCACTCGCGGATCCTCGACGGACCGTGCGGCACCGACATAGCTGCGCCAGGCCCAGGCGGCCCGGGCGGCGTCGCTGGCGGCTTCGAACTCCGCTGTCTGCGCGGGATCGACCCAGAAGCGGGCGGCGCCACCGTAGGCCTGCTTCGCGTCGTCGGCGCCTTCACGCCCGGCTCTCAACCAACCGCGCTCGAGCAGGGAGCAGGCGACGTCGCGCCCATCCCTCACGAGATGCACAGCGCGCGCTCGCGGATACGCGTCGAGCGCCGCGGCGAGGACGAACGCCGTCTCAGGTGTCTGCTCGACGCCGCGCCAGCCCGGAACCAGCGCCAGCAGCCGCACCCGCTCGAGTACGCGATGGATGCTCTTGGCCGCCTCGGCCCGGGGCTGTTGGACGAGCTCCGGAATCGCAGCCTTGAGCGGCGTCACTTCCGTGAGGTCGACGAATCCAGGGGCCTCGCCGATCACGCCTGCCAGGAACGTCGTGCCCGAGCGCGGCGATCCCACCACAAACACCAGCCGGTCGTCCATCCCGCGCAAGCGGTCGCCTAGGAGCCCGTGCAATCCCCGGGCCCTGAGCACCCGCCGGGCCGATGCTGCATAGAGACCGGCGGGGCGGAGCGCGCGGCCGACGGCGCCGGCCGCGTCCATCACGAAGCCCGGCGGCGGCTCGCCGGCCGCGGATCGACCAGCGCGCGCCCGACCTGCTCGAGGATCGTCTCGAGGAGGCGGAAGGAGGCGAGCACGTGCTCGCGGGCTAGGGCGCGCGCGCCCTCGGGGCTTCGCGCCGCAAGAGCGCCACGGATCGCTTCGTGCTGACGCTCGTTCGCGAGGTAGAGCTCGTCGATCGACTCGTCCCCGGGTGCCCAGACCGCGGGGCCCGAGAACGTGCGCCGGGCGCTCTTTGCGACCTGCTCGATGTAGGGCAGGTCGGCGACCCGGTAGATGACATCGTGGAAGCCGTGGTTCGCCTGCATCCACTCGACCGTCAGCGAGCGGCGGTCGGCGCCGGGCTCACGCGCACGGAGGGCTCTCGTCAGGCGCGAGAACCGCTTCTCCGCCTGCTCGAGCTCGTCGAGGTCGGCCGCCGTGATCCGTTCAGCCGCAATACCCGTGACCAGGCTCTCGAGCTCGGCGCGCAGCAAGAACGCCTCCCACATCTCTGACCGTGACAGCGTGCGGACGCGGAACCCGCGGTTCGCCTCGAACGACACCAGCCCGAGCGCGGCCAGGCGGCGGAGAGCCTCGCGCACAGGCGTCCGGCTGACCGCGTACTGCGCCGAGACCTGCTCCTGCCTGAGAACCGACCCGGGTGCGAGCTCGCCGGAGACGATAGCTTCCTCGAGCGCGAGTGCGATCTCGTCGGCCTTGGTCCCGTCCACGCCTCCAGTCTAGGAGGTGGCGTCAGCTGCTGTCAGAACGGGCGGCGCTCGGCGCGAACCCACGTGTAGCCGCAGGTGCAGCGGACGCGCACGGAGGCAGCCGAATCGACGAGCTCGATCGACGAGAGATTCGTGCCGCTGCAGCCGCATGCGGGACAGGCGATTCGTCCGCACGAAGTTGCCTCGCCGTCGTGTGTAACCGTGCAGCCGAAGTCCTCGCACGGCTCGAAGCCGAACGCCGGCGCGGCCCCGGTGACCTTCACGTGGCGAGGCATGGGCGGCGCCAGCGGCGTGGTGCCGGATGTGAGATCGATTGTTGTCGACATGGGCGCTGTCCTCGTTTCGGTGACTCTTGTTACGGTGACTCTCGCTACACCGGTATCGCTGGATCCAAAGACGATCGGTTCTGGATCCAATACCGTGGTTTCGACACCGTGTACAGCGAAACTTAGCACATCAACGGATCCGAAGCTCGGATATTGGATCCAGAAGCGTGAGGTCGTACCCGTCAAGCGTCACCCGAGACGGTGCTGGGACGGCGCTAGGCTGGCGCCATGCCCGAGCTTCCCGAAGTCGAGGCCTGGCGGCGCGCGCTCGATCCCGACGTGCGACGAAGCCCGATCGAGCGGGCCGGCCCCGCTCACATCGCGACGCTGAAGACGTTCGACCCGCCCCTCGACTCGCTGCGGGCTGAGACGCTCGCAGGCGTCCGCCGCCGGGCGAAGCGCCTCCTCTTCCCGACCGACGACGGCAAGCTCGTGCTGATGGTGCACCTGATGAGCGCCGGCCGGATTCGGTATCTCCGTCCCGGTGAGAAGGGCCCGAAGACACCGGTGTTCCGGCTCGGCTTCGCCGACGGCGGCGAGCTCGTGCTCACCGAGGCGGGCAGGAAGAAGCGCGCCGGGGTCTGGCTGCTGCGACCCGATGAACTCGAGGCGGAGCTCGCGTACCTCGGGCCGGAGGCGGATACCCTCACAACCGAGACGCTCGGCCCGATCCTCGCCGCGGAGGCGCGCCGCCTGCACTCCCTCCTCCGCGACCAGCGCGCGATCGCCGGGATCGGCCGCGCCTGGGCGAACGAGATCCTCAACGTCGCACGTCTCTCTCCCTACGCGCTGTCGACCCAGCTTTCGGAGGACGAGACCGGGCGCCTCGCGCAAGCCATCCGGGGCGAGCTCGCACGAGGGCTCGAGCTGAGGATGCGGGGCGCCTCGAACGAGGCGGTCTACCGCGTCCACAACCGTCTCGGCGAGCCGTGCCCGAACTGCCGGACTCCCCTGGCGCGCGTCGACTTCGAGGAGCACACGATCTACTACTGCCCAACGTGCCAGACCGGAGGCCGTGTGCTCAAAGACCGGCGCATGTCGAGACTCCTCAGGTGACGGTCGAGCAGGCGCACGAGGCAACGGAGGAGCTGCTCGAGGCGGTTCACCGACTGCTGCCGCAACTGAGCGAGGCCCGTACGCCGCCGACGCTGCCCCAGCTCGCGGAGACGGTCGCGACGCAGACAGTGCTCGTCGCACGGGACGACGATGACGGCGGGATCGTGGGCACGGCGACGCTCGTCATGTATCGGGTCTCGTCCGGTCTCAAGGCGCGGATCGAGGACGTGATCGTCGACTCGTCGGCACGTGGCCAGGGCGTCGGAGAGGCTCTCGTCCGTGAGGGGATGGCGCGGGCGAACACCGCGCGCGTGCTCATGCTGGAGCTCACCTCGATGCCCTATCGCGAGTCGGCGAACCGTCTCTACAAGCGGCTCGGCTTCGTGCGTAAGCCGACCAACGTCTACGTCTGGTGGCCTCGCTAGCTTCTCGCGGCGTGATCCGGACTCAGCCTCATCGCGGCGGGTGGCTCGAGGTCGTCTGCGGCCCGATGTTCTCGGGGAAGAGCGAGGAGCTGATCCGCCGCCTGCGACGCGCCGAGATCGCCGGGCAGAAGGCGCTGATCGTCAAGCCTGCCGTGGACGACCGCTACGACCTCGGGCACGTGATCTCCCATGCCGGCGCGAAGATGCGTGCGGTGACCGCCGAGTCGAGCGCCGAGGTTCTTCGCCTCGCGGCAGGTTGCGACGCGGTGGGGATCGACGAGGTGCAGTTCTTCGACGGCGGGATCATCGAGACGGTCGCGGCGCTCGTCGGCCGCGGGGCCCGCGTGGTCGCCGCCGGCCTCGCGCAGGACTTCCGCGGCGAGCCGTTCGGCGCGATGCCAACGCTTCTCTGCGTGGCCGAATTCGTCGACAAGCTGGAGGCCGTCTGCCATCGATGTGGCGGCCCGGCGACCCTCACCCAGCGGCTGCTGGACGGGCGGCCGGCGCCCTTCGGCGGTGCCACGGTGCAGATCGGCGCACTCGACTCCTACGAGGCGCGCTGCCGGGCCTGCTACGAGCCGGGCTTGGACGCGCTGGGCGCAGCCCAGCCCGCGGCCTAGAGGCGAACGCGGAGCGTCTCGCCGTCGACCTCGACGCCGCCGCCGAGGTCCGTGATCACGAACATGGCGACGAGCGCTCCGAGGTCGTGCGGTGCCGAGCCGTCGAGCACCGGCGCCGCTCCACCCGTCAGCGGCGAGAGGGCCAGCTTGCGCCCGGCCACAGCCCATTCGACCGAGTCCGCCTCGCCGAAGCGCAGCGCCGCCACCGCGAGCGCGGTGAGGGCGCGCCCGACCACGTCCGGATCCGTCTCGATCGTGGTTCCCTCTCCGTGTGCGGAGATCCGGCCGTCGCCGCTCGAGGATGCGAGCCCGAGCGTGTCGGCCTCGAGCAGCTCCGGCGAATAGTGCCCGGCGGCGATCCGCGCGGCCAGGCCGAGCTGGGCGACGAGCCGGGTCATATCGGTCGCAGCCTCGTCGATCATCTCCACGTACCGGACGTCCCGCCCGCCCAGATCGCCGGCCCGAAGCATCGTCTTCGCGAACCCGTTGACCGTTGCGAGCGGCGTCCGGAGGTCGTGGCACGCGAGCTCGACCAGCTCTGCGAACCCCGGCTGGAACATCAGGAGAGGGCTGCCGGCCGCCGCCAGGTGAACCTGTGCTCGGTGCCGGCCCGGAGCCGGCGCAGGTTCCCGCGGTGGAGCCAGATGATCGCCGCGGCGGCAAGCGTCGTGAAGACGATCACCTCGACCGGATAACCGAACGCCGCGGCGGCCAGCGGGAGCGCGATCGCCGACACGATCGAGGCCACCGACGTGTAGCGGGAGAGCGCGAAGGTCGCCAGCCAGACGGCCGCGATCGCGAGCGCGGCCCAGGGCGCGACCGCGATCACGACGCCGCCCGCGGTCGCGACCATCTTGCCGCCCTTCCGGAAGCGCAGGAACGGCGGCCGCGCGTGTCCCGCCATGGCCGCAGCACCGGCGAGGATCCCGCAGAGCGACGAGACAGCATGGACGCCGACGAACGCAGGGACGAACCCCTTCAGGGTGTCGAGGCAGACGACGGCGAGGCCGAGCCGGCGCCCGTAGGCGCGCCAGACGTTCGAGGCGCCGATCGCGCCGCTTCCCCGGCGGCGGACATCCTCGCCGCGGAAGAGGCGAACGAGCCAGTAGCCCCATGGACACGAGCCGAGCAGATAGCCGGCGGCGACAATCCCGGCGAACGTCATCGGCACTCGAAGGTGTACACCAGCAACCGGTTCAACTCCTGGGCGACGCCTGGGACGGCGAGGAGCATATCCTCCCGGGGAAGGCGACCAGCAAAGGAGAGACATGCCATTCGAGCTACCCGCGCTCCCGTATGACTACGACGCACTCGAGCCCACGATCGACGCGAAGACGATGGAGATCCACCACGGCAAGCACCATCAGGCCTACGTGACGAACCTGAACGCGGCGCTCGAGGGCACGGACTGGGCCGACCGCCCGCTCGACGACGTGATCACCAACCTCGACTCGATTCCCGAGGAAAAGCGTGCGGCGGTGCGGAACAACGGCGGCGGGCACTGGAACCACTCGCTCTTCTGGACGATCATGCAGCCCCGCGGCGGTGGAGATCCTTCGGGGGCACTCGAAGCTGCGATCGTCGACGCGTTCGGCGACCCGGATCAGCTGAAGGCGCAGCTCAACGACGCGGGCGTGAAGCGGTTCGGCTCCGGCTGGACGTGGCTCGTGGTCGACAGCGGCTCGCTGGCTGTGGTCTCCACGCCGAACCAGGACAATCCGCTGATGGACGGTAAGACTCCGATCCTGGGGATCGACGTCTGGGAGCACGCCTACTACCTCAAGTACCAGAACCGGCGTCCCGACTATCTGGCGGCGTGGTGGGACGTCGTGAACTGGGACGAGGTCGGCCGGAGGTTCCAGGCCGCAGCCGGATAGCCGTCAGGCGCCTGCGGCGGAAAACCGACTGAGCGCCGGAAGCCGAAGGTACGAGCGATGGCGGTCGCTCTGGGTACCCCTAGGATTGCGCTCGTGTGCTCGGATGGGGAGCTCATCCGGCGGACGGGCGAGGGCGACCGTGCTGCGTTCGACAAGCTGTACCGCCGCTACTCGCGGCCCGTGTTCGGACTGGCTCTGAGGCGGCTCGGCGACCGCGGCCGCGCGGAGGACGCAGTGCAGGAGACCTTCGTCTCGATCTGGCGCTCCGCCGCCACGTACAGGCCCGAACGGGGGCCCGGAGCTCCGTGGCTCTACGGTGTGGCGCGGAACGCGATCGTCGACCGCAGCCGGGTCCGGAACGAGCCGCCGGCCGAGGCGCCGGACGAGGCGTCGAACGAGATCGGCCCCGACGAGCGCGCCCAGCAATCGTGGACGCAGTGGCAAGTCCACAGCGCGCTCGAGCGCCTTCCGCAGCGTGAGCGCGAGGTGATCGCGCTGGCGTACTGGAGCGGCCTCTCGCAGAGCGAAGTCGCCGCGCAGCTCGGAATTCCGCTTGGTACCGTGAAGACGCGGACGCGTAGCGCACTGATGCATCTTGCCGAGATCCTGGAGGGTGAGCTCTGGTGACCGCCGACTTCGACCAGCTGGTCGACCTCACGGGCATGAGCCCGGAGGACCGCGCGCGTCTTGCGCGAGTGCACGAGCTGCTCGTCGCGGCCGGTCCGCCCCCCGAGCTTCCATCCGTTCTCGACCGCCCGCCGGCCGATGTCGGCGAGGCAAAGGTGATTGCTTTCCCGGGGCGCCGCCGGGCGGCGGCGGCGATTCTCGTCGCGGCTGCCTGCTTCGGCGGCGGTTATCTCCTGGCGAACCAGACGAGACCGGCGAGCTCGCCCCACGCCGTTCGCGTAGTCCGGCTCCAGGGCGAGCAGAACTCGCTCGCCTCGCTGCGCGTCGGCGCGTCGGACACGAACGGAAACTGGCCCATGCAGCTAACGGTCAGCGGCCTCCCGCCGCTCACCTCCAGGAACGCCCACTACATCCTCATGGTCACCCAGGCCGGCAAGCCGACCTGGGTCTGCGGCATGTTCAGGGTCGGGAAGAACGGTTCGACGACGGTCGCCTTCGACGTCCCCTATCGCATCACCGACTCGACCCAGTGGGCCGTGACCAAGATGACTCCGGGAACGCAGTTCCCCGGTCACGTCGTCATGACCACGGCCTAGGCTGCGTCTGCGATCGCGTCGTCAGCCGCGAGCCGGCGCAGGGCGTCGGCTTCGATCTGACGGACGCGCTCGCGGGTGATGCCGAGTTGCTTGCCGATCTGCTCGAGCGAGTTCGGGCCGTCGCCGACGAGACCGAACCGGAGCGAGATCACGTCGCGCTGCCGGTCGGGCAGCTTCGCGACCGCCCGCCGGACGGCGTCGCCGCGGATCGTGGCGTCGACCTCGTCCTCGGTCGTCGGGCCCCCGGCGGCGAAAAGGTCGCCGAAACTCGTGTCGCCGTCCGAACCGATCGGGGCGTCGGTCGATGCGACCGCACGGGCGGCCTCGCGGACCTCACGCACCTGGGCAAGCGGCAGCTTGGCGTGCTTGGCGATCTCCTCGTCACTCGGCGCCCGACCGAGCTTCGCGGACAGCTCGCGCTCGGTGCGCGTCACCTTCTGCTCGCGCTCGACGACATGGACCGGGATCCGGATGGTGCGCGCCTTGTTGGCAACGCCCCTCTGCACCGCCTGGCGGATCCACCAGGTCGCATAGGTCGAGAACTTGAATCCCTTGCGCCAGTCGAACTTCTCGGTGGCGCGAATGAGGCCGATGACGCCCTCCTGGATCAGGTCGCCGAGCGTGATCCCCTGCGTCTGGTACCGGCGCGCGATCGAAACCACGAGCCGCAGGTTGCAGGTGATCATCCGTTCCTTCGCGGCCCGGTCGCCGCGCTCGATCCGCTTCGCGAGCTCGACCTCCTCGGCGGCCGTGAGCAACGGATAGCGGCCCGCCTCGTTCAGGAAGAGCTGCAGCGAGTCGGTGGTCAGCGGCGCTTCGGCCGTGAGATCGAGCTCGAAGTCGTCGTCCTCGTCCGAGGCGAGGACCTCGTCGATCTCGTCCAGGATGTAGGACGGTGCGTCCACATCCGCGACGACGGCGCCGTACCGGCTCTGCCCGTCGAGCAGTTCCTCGGCAGCCTCTTCGTCGTGCATCGTAAGCGTGTCTTCGGTCATGTGCTCCTCTATTCGTCAGTTCACGGGCGCGCGGTTTTTCCCTGTCTCCAGCGCGACCCGCCCTTCACATGGTTAAACGACGCCACCGGGGCCATATTCCGGTCCCCGGGGGCAAGTCTTAGGAGCTTCTTAGGATCCGAGGCCCGCTGGTTCTCAGGGTGCGACGCGGCCGCCCTCGACGAACGAGGCGTACGTGACGGGCATCTTCGCGGCGAAGAACGTCTCGACGGCCTCGGCGTAGCGCCTGATCTCGAGCTGCGCGAACTGAGAGTTGCGGAGCGAGATGAAGTTCATCAGCGAGCGCGCGTTCACGGTCCAGTAGAACTGTGTGTAGGCGCCGACCGGAAGCACCGAGCGGGCGAGCTCGCGGGCAACACCCGCGTCGACCAGCTCCCGGTAGGCGGTGAAGGCGGCGTCGTAGACCTCCTGCAGGCGTTCGCGGGTCCGCTCGGCGAGCTCCGGTTCCACCGGCTCGAACGAATACGCGCCGGGCTTTCCCACCTGCGCGCGGACGTCCTCGGCCTCCGGGATATAGAAGTCCTCCGATGCTTTGGCGTATCTCAGGCTGAATTCATTAAAACTCCCGACCCGATGTCGAAACCATTCCCGCGCCACGAAGATCGGGCAGCGGATGTGAAAGCGGAAGGCGTTGTGCTCGAAGGGAGATCCGTGGCGATCGCGCATCAGGAAGCGGATCAGCGCCTCGTCCGACTCGTCCATCTCGAGCTTGCGCCGCGCAAACGAGACGCGGGCACCGTTGACGACCGACAGGTCGTCGGCCATCGCCTCGTCCAGCCGGACAAAGCCGTGGTCGAGCAGCTCGATCGTGTTCTCCTGGGCCATATCGCGAGTGGCTGCCACGGGCGAGCTACCGTAATCCCCGCCCCGGACGTACCGTACTCTCCATGGCCATCCGCGTCGGCACCTCGGGCTGGTCGTATCCGACCTGGCGGCCCGGCTTCTACCCGCAGGGTCTCCAGCCCGCCGGGTTCCTCGCCTACTACGCGAGCCGGTTCGACACGGTCGAGCTGAACACGACCGCATACCGCCTGCCGGCG
>Ga0335081_10014221_pt1 | contig 12876 bp, 3 predicted proteins | sample Lox_Sample_35_FD_206713 | JGI IMG/M metagenome (GOLD analysis project Ga0335081, IMG submission 206713) | Soil microbial communities from Loxahatchee National Wildlife Refuge, Florida, United States - Lox_Sample_3.5 | ecosystem: Environmental > Terrestrial > Soil > Wetlands | place: USA: Florida...
CGTCGGGCGCGGCCCAGTGCAGGTAGACGCCGGGCGGGCGGTACGCCGACGGGCTGAACGGCGGTACCGGCGGCATCGCGGTGGTGATGTCACCGCCGCCGGTGCTGGCCGGGTCCGCCAATTGCGGCAGCACCGGGACCGCCGGGACGGCGACTTCGGGAGGCACCACGAGGGCCGCGACGTCGCACGGGACCAGGACCCGGGGCGCCCGGGTCAGGCTGGTATCCCACGTGCCGAGGGCGGCGCTGGCCACGCCGGTGCGGGCCGCGGTGGTGAACGTCTGGGTGGTTACCTCGCGGACCGGGATCCTGACCGGCCCCGCGGCCGCCGCGGGCTGCTCGCTCATCGTGCCTCCCCCGGGTCGGCGGGCTGCGCCTGCGCGCTGGCGCCTGGTTCGTATCCGGGCCACTGGTGGATGTCCGCGAAGCTGAGGGTCGGGGTGAACATGCTGCCGAACGTGACGTCCGCCACGGGCCCGAACACCTGGCGATAGGGCAGCCTGATCATCTGCAGGGCGAACTCGCTGGCGCTGACGGTCCCGCCGACCCTGGCCACGATCTGCCGCTGGAGTTCGGTCATGTCCAGGACGCCCGGAGCGTTCGGGCGGAACGGCACCGGTATCTGGTCGCCCGGCGCGGTGCTCTCCGTGAGGTCGCCGTTCACCGCGGCGTTGCGCCGGACGGTCAGCGTGTAACTCCAGTTGCCCGGCCCGGAACTGGCGGTCTCGTCCACGCCGAACTGCACGCCGTGCCGCGGCTCGTCAACGTGCACGATCTCGGGCACGCCGTCGAAGATGGCGAGCAGTACCGAGGGCGCCAGCTGTTCCAGCCGCATCAGGTGAAGCCGGCTCGGGTCAGCCTGCGGGCTGGTGTCGGCCACCTCGGCCCGGTAGGCGTTGACATGGATGCCCGGCCAGCCGCTCACAGCCTGCGACCTCAGCAGCATTCCGGTGAGCGCGTCGGCCGTGCCCGTTTCTCCCTCGCCCCCGGTGACGCGCACCAGCCGCTCCGCCTGGTCGAGGTCGTCGCGGATCGCCGGATACAGCTTCTGGAGCAGCGCCCGGTCGGCGTCGGTGACCGCGCCGACCGCGAGGGCGCCCTGGATGAGAGCGTCGGTCCAGGCCCGGTCCACGTAGAAGAAGCGCACCGATTCCGGCGGCAGCAGCCGCTCGTCCGGGACGATGTGCTGGAAGGGCACCCCGGAAAGCAGGCGCAGCGCGGCGAGCCAGGACCGCGCGCCGTCCGGCAGCAAGCCGGCCTGCTGAGGCGGCTGCACCGGAGTGACGACGGGAATCGCGCTCCAGACCGCCTTCAGCGCGAGGTCCTGGGTCAGCAGGGGCTTCATCGCGGTCATGCCGGTTCGCCTCCACTCTGGCTGGCCGGCGTGGCGCCGGTCTCTTGTTGCGGGGCCGGGTGCGCGCGCCCCAGGATGGTGAGCACCTGGCTCTGCAGGCCGAGCCGGACGCCGGTGAATTCGCGGGCCGTGAGGTCGCCGAGGTTCTGCGGCGCGCGTGGCTCGGTGATCCCGGCCGGCACGCCCGGCACGGCCGCCGGGCTGCCCGCAGCGCGGCCGAGCACCGCCGTCACCTGGCCGACGTCCAGGCCGAAGCCCCGCGCGACCACCCTGGCCAGGTCGCTCCCGGTCCCCGTCACCGGCGGTGTGGCCAGCAGCGGGCGGGTCGGCCCTAGCTGGGCGGCGTTGTTCTGGCCCAGGTCGCTCAGCACGCCGGCGACCACGCCGGCGCTGAAGACCGGCCGGGCCTGGGCCAGCTCGGCGTTCAGCAACTGGTGCAAAGCGGTGGCTCCGCTGCCGAGGATCGCGCCGAGGCGAGCCTGGCCGTAACCGGCCCGGCGCCAGTCGAGCAGGGCCGCGACGACGCCCGGCTGGGAAGCCGCCAGCATGCGGCCGATCTCGAAGGCGATCGCCAGCGAGACGTTTTCCAGCCCGTCGGGGCCGGCCTGGCGCAACTGGTCAGCGGCGTGGGCCAGCACCCCGTTCGGGTCGGTCGGCGCGGGCCGCAGGGTTGCCCGCCCGGTGCACGCCCCGCGGTACCAGTCGGTGGCCGGCTCGCCGCGCCTGCTGATGGCGGCCAGGGCGATGTGGCCGGTGTCGGTAATGCGCAGCGGCGGCCGCGGATCGGGCGACGGCGGTGTCGGGCTGGCCGGCGGCGGTTTCGGCACGGTACCGAGCATGCCCACGTCGAGGTGCTGCATCAGCCAGGCGAGGTCACCCTCGGGCTGGCTGGTGAAGGACCAGTGCGTGAGCACGGTGAAGTCGACGATGCGGGCCTGCGGGTCGTAAAACACGGGGTTGATCGACAGGCCCTTCAGCGCGCCCGCGCCCGTCACGCCGCTCACCGAGACGGTCGACGCCTTCCCGCTTGCCGCGGCGGCGTTGCCCCGGGCCGGAGAGGCTGACCAGGCGTCGGCCGGATGCGAGGGTAGGGCCGCCGCGAACGAGCGGCCAGCCAGACTGGCGCTCTCCCGCCCCAGTCCTCCTGGCGTCGCGGGAGCCTGCCGGCCCGCCGCCTCGTCCGCCGCATGGCCCGCCACGGCCGGCCCGGCCGCGTCCCGCGCCTGCGGCACGACCCGCACGCCGCCGATCGAGGACTGGAGTGGCGACCGCTGCTCCCTCTCCGCGACCAGGACCGCGGCGGCGATCTCGGCGTCGCTGTAGACGTGCGACGTGGTGAAGGCTGACTGCGGCCGGCCGACCTGCTCGGCGGTGGGCAGGTCGCCCTCGTGTCCCTCGAGGCTGACGAGGAAGGCGGTGTAGTGGCGCGGGGTGTCCGGGCCGCCGGCGGTATCCGGCGGTCCTGGCACCGGCAGCCGGCTGGCGATGACGACGGCGAGCCACCCGTCGTCATCCCCCAGGGCCATCTCGGTGTCCGAGATGTCGACCTCGCGGACATGGGTGAGCCACGGCAGGTCCCCGATCGCCGGGAACACCGCCTGGACCACCCGCTCGCTCACCTGCAGCACGTCGCGCACCTGCGCGTCCTTGTCGTCCTGCTCGGGCAGGGTGCTGTCGAGCGGCTGGTTGGTGAGCAGCTGTCCCTCGCCGTCCGCGAGCACCACCAGCGCGAGCCAGGGCGCGGCGGGCTGCGGGTCGCCCGGCTTCATCGTCCGCTCGTACGGCAGGGTGCGGCGGCGCAGCACGATCTGCGGCAGCCGGTCGGCGAAGGCTCCGGTGCCGTTCGGCGGCGGAAACACCGAGAGCACCTGGTCAGGCGGCAGCGCATAGCGCGGGCCGACCAGCCGGAAGGACCGGACGGCAGGGTCGATGCTCGACTGGCTCACCGACATCGCCTGCGATGCGTGCAGCTGATAGTCGCCGTCGGTCAGCGCGGGGCGTACCGAGTCGTGGACGACGAAGAAACCGGGGGCGACCATCAGCCCACCTCCTCCTGCTTGGCTCCGGCACCCGCGGAATCTGGTGGCAACGGCGCCAGCCAGGTCACCTGGGCGGAGCCGGCCGGTGCGCGAAGGAGCGGCGCGAGAAGATGCGCCACGCCACTCGCGGCCAGCAGCGTGGCGGTCGACGCGGCGGTCCCCGTGCCGCCCATGACACCCGCCAGCCTCCAGTTCGGGCTGGTGCCGACACTCACCGTGACCGGCCCGGGTGGCCCGGCGCCCGGCGTCTCGCCGGCCAGGTCGTAGAGCAGGTGCGCCCGCCCGCGGGCGGCGACCACCACCGGTGGCGTGAAGGTGCCGTCCGAGCCGGCGGCCCGCGAGGCGCCGTCGATGCCGATGGTCAGGCCGGACAGGTCGGCGGCCTCGGTCGTGTCGAGCGAGACCACCACCACCGACGTCCCGGCCGGAAGGACGGTGCGGATCACCGGCGCGGCCGCGGCCGGCGCGGCCACGAGATGATGGCCGGCCTGGGCGTCGCTGTCGCCGCGCCGCGGCGCCCGCAGGCCGGCGACGACGCAGTCGCGGGCGAGGCTGACCCCCGCGCCCACGTAAGGCAGCAGATCGGTGGCCGCCCAGCCGGCCATCCCGGCGGCCGCCGGCGTGGGCCCGGCCTGGCCGACGCCGGCCTGGCCGCCGACGCACCACGCGGCCAGCCGCGCGGTGTGCTGCGGCACCTCGATGTTCGCCCGGGTAGCGGTCTGGTCGGCCAGCACCTCGCCGAGCGCGGAGAGCGCGACCACCCGCACCGCGGCGTCCCCGGCCACCGCCACGGCGGGCCGCGGCGTGGTGACGTCGAGGTCACGCTCATAGTTGGACAGCGTCGTGACCAGCACGTCCCCTGGCCGCAGCGTGCTGCCGTCGCCGGTGAAGGCCGCCTGGTGCGCGGCGAGCAGGGCGGCGGTGGCGGGGTCGAGTCCTGGCAGGGCGTGAGCTTCGGCCGGCCCGCCGACCCGGCGGGTGGCGGGTCCCCCGTCGGCCGCGGTCAGCCCGCTAGACGACCCTCCGGATGCCGTGACCGATCCGGTGGCCTGCGGCAGCGGCGGGGTGAACGTCAGCCGGGCCCCGAAGGCCGGGTCGAGTCCGGCCGTGACCGAGGCCAGGGTTGGCGCGGGTACCCGCGGCACCGAGGTGGCGGGAGGCTGCGCGGCTGAGCCCGCCCCGGCGACCGCGCTGCCGGGTACCGGTCCGCCGCCGCCCAGGCCGGCCAGCGTGGCGGCGGTGGTCCGGATGACCGGGCGCTGCCGCGTCAGCGTGCCGCCCGCGAGGAACGAGGTGACCACCGGGGGCTTGACGGTCGTGTCGATCGGCGGCGTAATGACCGGGGCGATCGTCGTCAGCGTGGGCGGCTCGATGGTGGGCGGCGCGATGCCCTCGGTGAGCAGCGCGAGGCGGGGCGGCGCGACCCGGTCGCGCCGGAACGTCGCCGCCGCCAGCGGCGTCATCGCCGCCTGCAGCCGCCCGCTGTCGAGATAGCCCTGCACGGTGCCGAGCACCTGCCCGGCGACGGTGCTGCCGGCGGCGGCGAACACGGCGGCGTTGGCGGCGTCGGGATCCAGCGCTGGCCGCGCCGCCTCCTCCGCCGGGAACGGCAGCGGCTGCCGCGGGCCGGGCTGCACCTGTGAGTAGTTGATCGGCGGCGAGCCCGGCGCGATGGTCGCCTTGACGGTCACGGTCAGCCCGGTGCCGGCGGTGATCGTGTCGCCAGTCGGGATCGACCCGGACGGCAGCTGAGGCGCCCAGACGCCCTTCGGCATCGGCGCGGTGACCAGCGCCACGGAGATGCCCGCCCCCGGGACGTCGGCGAAGACCGGCGGCGTGACGGCGAACCCGTCGCCGACCTCGATCGCCACCACCGCCTCGACGTCGACCAGTGCGAACGAGGTGAAGGAAACGCCCGCCGCGAACCAGAAGGTGCCGCGCTGCGGCGGGAACGACGACGAGAGCAGGTCTATCGCCTGTTCGGGGTCGCTGGCCAGCGTGCTCTGCGGGTCCAGGGCGGCGATCATCGGGAAGGTGGCGAAGTCGTTCAGGTCGGTCGGCAGGACCAGGGCACGGTTGATGCCGGCGCCGCCGCCGAGACCGGTGACGAAGAACGCCGGCGGGCCTCCGATCGGCGCGCTGATCGCCGCGAACACGAACAGCGCGGTGAACTTGCCGCCGGGCGAGGGGAACTGGCCGTACCCGCCGAACGCGGTCAGCCCGTAGGGACCGACGCGCGCGAGCAGGACGCCGATGTAGTCGGGCGGGTTACCGGGCAGTGACGGGTTATCACGGCGGCGAAGCCCCCCGGCGAGCTGGACGCCGCCTCCGGAGTAGGAGACGGCGAGCCCGGCGAGGTCGAGGGTCCAGGCGGACGGGTCGGTGAGCGCCTGACCGCCGGGCCACGGCGCGCCGACGGAGAGGTCCTGGACGTCGAGGTTGAGGCCGGCCAGGGACAGGCCGCCCGAGATGATGATGCGGACCGACGTCACCTTGCGGTTCGTTACCTCGTCACCGAACCCGACGTCATCCACCCGGAGCGGTCCGAACGAGCGGTTGATGGGCAGCAGCCACGGCCCGTTTCCCGGGCCGGCCGTCAGCGACCAGGCGAAATCGGCATCGCCCTGCCTCTTCTGCAGCGCGAGCTCGGGCGAGAACGCGGGCTTGAGCGGAGTAGCGTCGCCGCCACCGCCGGACTGCGCGGCGTTGCCGAGAATGCCCTGCGCGACGCCGTTGTTGCCGTTGGCCGCCGAGGCCGGCGCGATCGCCAGGTCGGCCAGTTGGAGCGCCAGGCCTCCGTCGGTGACGCCGGGACCGCCCGCGTCGACGCGCAGCAGGCCGAACAGTGCCACCGAGCCGACGGAGATCACCGTGTCGAGCAGGGGGCCGGAGCTGCGGTAGAGCCGGAGCCCCACCCCGTCCACGGTGATCAGGGGCGGGATGAAGCGCGGGGTGGCGGTGGTGTCGACCACCATCACGGACAGGCCGGGCGGGCTGAGCGCCGGGTCGATCCAGCTGTCGTCGGCCTCGACGGCCAGGCCGAGGTCGCTGCCGGGTATGAGGTCGGCTCGCTGCCCGGGTTTCACGGTGACCGCGACGCCGAGCTTGCCAGCGCCGTCACCGAAGGAGAGCTGCAAGTTGTCCGGCAGCACGACCGGTGGCGCGGCCGCCGCGATGTTCGCCAGCAGGGTAGCCAGCCGTTTCATCAGGTCGTTCGGGTCCAGAACGAGCAGCTGCGGGTCGAATGCGCTGCTCGCGGTCAGCACCACCCCTTGCAGCAGCTGGGCCAGCGTCTTGCCGCCGACGGCCATGCCGAGCAGGGCCTGGACGTGCGGTTCGCGCAGCGCGGCGTCCGCGACAAGCGGCACGAGCACGTTCCTGACGACGACGGCGGGGTCGGCGGCCGGATCATCGGCGCCGTTGGTCTGGGTGCGCAGGGAGACGGAGACCGGGTCGAGGCCGACCGAGAGCAAGGCGGCACGGCTGCCTGTACCGTCGGCGACGACCAGGCCCGCCGCGGCGTGCGGCGGGTTGGCCGCGGGGCCGACCGCGACCTGGACGACCGGCGCGAAGACCAGCGGCCCGATCGCGATCGCGTCGGCCGGGGCGACCTGCGCCGAAGCCGTGAGGCTGCGCAGTCCGGTGGTGTCCGCCACCGCGTCGAGGGTCAGCGACGCGCCGGTGAGACCGGGCATGTCCGTGGTGACGCTCACCTCTACGGTGAGCACCGGCGGGCTGCCGGAAAGCCGCACCTCGACCCACTGAGCGCCGTAGCTGACCCGCAGGCTCGACGGGCTCGTGGTGATCGTCCAGGGCAGGGTGACGGCCGGCAGGATCGCGGCTAGCTGACTGAACGCCGCGTTGGCTGACGCGGTCCCGAACGCGACGAGCCGGCTGACCAGTTCCCCGCTCGGGTTGGCCGCGAACTGCTTGAGCTGCGCGCCGTCGAAGCCCGCCGCGGTGCCGAGCGCGAGCACGGTACGCACCGCCTCGAGCGCCGCGGGTACCGGGTCGGGCGCGTGGTCATGCAGGGCGTCGAGCGCATAGGGCAGCGCCTGCCTGGCGGTGGCCGCGGCCAGGCCGCCCAGGCCAGGTCCGGCCGGCAGCAGGGCGACGTCGCCGCCCGCGGTGTGCAGCGTGACGCTCAGCGCAGGCCCGTCCAGAGCGAGCGTGACGCTGGCGGTGTGCCCGTTCAGCCCGATCGTGGTGTCGAGGTGCGGCACGGGCGCGATCCCTGGCGCGAGCGTCAGGCCGGCGTCGACGGTCGAGGCGAGCTGCCCCTCGGTGCCGGAGTAGCTGATCGCGATCCGCAGCCCGCCGGTCGTGGCGGCCCCGGCGCTGATCATCACCGACGGCGAAACCGGCAGCACGCCGTGCCCGGCACTGCCCGCGCCGAGCAGGGCGCGCAGGCCGTCGAGCAGCGTCGCGGCCTGGTCGGCCGCCGGGCCCGCGCCCGCGGACCAGCCGATGGCCTGGCGGAGGTATCCGGCCGGGTCGGTGAACAGGCCGAACGGCGTGACGGGGAAAGCCTGCCCGCTGGCGCCGCTCACGTTGAGCAGCCGCAGGCTGGACAGCACCGGATCGAGTTTGGCGCGCTGCGCGGCCGAGAGCAGGTCAGTGCGCACGGCCGTGATGACGGTCCGCAGCGCCGCGGCACCGGCCGCGGCGAGCACGGCGGACGCGATGCCCGCGAGCTGGCCCGTGGCGGGCGGCGGGTACAGCGTGATCCGGTCCGGTACTCCGCTCGGCGGCGCGCCGAAGGTCAGGGCAACGGACGGCGTGGTACCCGAGCCGCCGAGCTGCACGTCGAGGCCAGGCGCGCCGAAGGCCGCCACGGCAGGCGCCAGGGACAGCGCGCCCGACCAGGTCCCTGAGGTGTCCGCGCGCGCGGAGCCGCTCAGCACCGGCCCGCCGCCCAGCGAGATGCCGCTGGTGGACACCGTCACAGCCGGCGGCGTGGCGGGTAGGTCAATGCCGACGTCAACCGCGCCGACGGACACCTGCACCACGCCGCCGGCGCCGGCCGCCCCGAGCAGGCCGCGCAGCGGGTCCGCGAGGGCCAGCCGCGCGGCGCTGGTGCTGAATGCGCCGCTCAGCGCGCTCGCCGGGTCGATGAGCAGTTGCTGCACCGCGTCGGCCGACAAGGCGAAGCCCGGCGCCGCGGTGGCCGGGTCGGCCAGGCGCAGCGCGGTGAGCAGGCCGGTCAGGGCCGCGACGGGACCGCTGTCCGGCACCGGGGAGAGCGCGGCGGCCAGCCGGCCGAGCAGCACGCGCGACTCGGCGCCGAGTTGCTCGCCGCCGCTGCCGAGGACCCACGCGTCGCGGGTCACGCCGAGCGCGCTGCCTTCAAGCAGGGTGACCGTGGCCCGGGCGCCGCGCGCGCCGGCCGTCAGGTCGGCCGAGACGCTGAGGTGGGCGCGCCGCAGCGAAGGTGTGCGCAACACCCCAGGCGCGGGCGCCGACCCTTGCGGTCCGCCGACGAGCCAGCCGTTCGCCCGGTAGACGTCGATGTCGAGCGCCAGGGCGGGCGGCGGCACGGTGGCGCCGGCCGCGAGGGCGAACCCGCCGACGTCCAGCGTGGCCATGACGTCGAGCGAGATCCCGGCCGGGTCGCCGGTCGCGACGGAGACCGGCAGCGGCACCTGCACGGTTACCGCGGCGCGCAGCGCGGTCGGCGTGGCCGGCCCGGGGGCGCCTGGATTACCCGGGGCGCCGGTACCCGGCTGGAACGCGGCGAGGCCGGCTCCTACCACGGCGCCGAGCGCGCGCGTCAGGCTGGTGGCGTCGATCGACCCGCGCACCGACCAGGCCGGCACGGCCAGGGCCGGCAGGCCGGCCGGCGGCGTGAGGTCGACCGCCGGATCGTGGGTCGCGTCGAACAGCTCACCCAGCAGTCCGGTCACCGCGCGCGCAGCCGCGAGATCGGCGCTGTCGTGTGAGGCGTCGTCCGGAAGCAGCCGCCGGGCCAGGGCGAGGGCGTCGGCCATCGGCGGCTGGTCGAGCACGTCGAGCGGCACGGCCGCGTCCGACGCGCCGAGCAGCACGAGCCCGGCCACCGGCGCGCCGGTCGCGGCGAGACGCGCCGTCCCGGCGGCGGCCGGGCCGTGCGCCACAAGCAGGACAGTTCCGCCGCCGCCCGCGGCCGCGGTGATCGCCCGGGTAAGCCGGGCCGCGCACGCCTGGGCGCGCGCCGCGGGATCTGCGCCAGGGCAGTCGGCGCGGAACGGCAGCCGCACGTGCCACGAGCCGGTCGCGGCCGCGAGGGCCGAGGTGTCGAAGGCGGTGTCGGGCAGTCCAGGCGCGGTGAGGTCGAGGGTCGGGATCGTGGCGTCCGGCCAGGGCGGCACGTACGGGCCCGTGACATACAGGACGCGGGCACCGGCAGGCAGCCCGGCCAGCGAGGTGAGGTCGAGGTGGGCCGGCAGGTCGGCGTGCGCGATCCCGGTCAGCGTGCTGGCGGTCGCGCCCGCGATATCGGGCGCGCCGCCGGGCAGCAGCCCGTCACCGCCGGCGCAGCGGGTGATGAGGGCGTCCCAGCCGGCCGCGAGCGTGTCGCGGCCCGCGACCAGGTGGCCGAGGCCGGGGATCCGCTGCCCGGCCGTGGTCAGCAGCTGGGCCAGGTCGCCCGTGCTCAGCGTGGCGCCCGCGCCCTGTAGCCAGTTCGACAGCGAGGTCGGCTGCAGGAGCGAGGTGAGGATGGCGGGCGGGATCGGCGGTCCGTCCGGCTCCAGCCACAGCGCCAGCGCGAGCGAGGCCGGGCCCTCTTGCAGCGGGACGACGAGCGGGTCGTCCGGCCGGCCGGAGCCGGTGACCGTCGCCGGGCCCGTCACGGCCGGGGCCGTCACCGCCGGGGCCAGCGCGGCATGCGCCACGGACGCAGCGGACGGTGCACCCGCCACCGCGGCGAGGAAGCTGGCGAGATCGCCGAGGTTCGCGTCGACCGCGGCGGGATCGGCGGCGGACAGCAGGCTCCGCAGCCGAGCCACCACCCAGCCGCGCGGGTCGCTGAGCAACTGGGCGAACGCCTCGCCCGCGGCAGCGGGATCACCGAGTCCGAGGGCCCGGGCCAGCGGGGGCAGCCACGGGGTGTCCGCCTCGGCCAGCAGGCCCGCGAGCAGCGTTTCGAGCACCTGGTCGCTTAGCCCGGCGGGCAGCACCAGCCGGCCCGAGCTGTCCATGGAGGGCAGGGCAAACGCGGTGGTGGCGGCGCCGACCGTGACCGTCGCGCCGGGCAGGCCGAAGCTCGCCTGCAAGCCGCTCGCCGTGGTCCACGCCAGCGACACCTCCGCGGCCGGCACATCCACCGTCGCCGGGCCGAGGCTCACCGAGACGGGATGACCGTCCGGGGCCGCCAGTCCGATGTCGACCGTGATCGACGGCAGTACGTGCAGCCCGAACGCCGACGAGGCCGTCGGCAGCGCGATGGCCAGCGCGTCGGCGACCAGCGCCGCGGAGATCGTCGGCCCGTTCGCGCCGCCGACCTGCGCCGCCGCCGGCCGCCAGCGCACGCCGGCCCGCACGGTCAGCACACCCGAGTCGGTGGTGGTCCACACGACAGCACCGAGGTCGCCGGCGCTGGCGATGACCCACGGGTCGGCTTCGGTGCCCGCCGCGTCCGCGACGGCCGACTTGCCGAGCAGCGTGGCCACCGACGAGAGCAGGTCGGCGAACGCCTGGGTGCCGAGCGCGAGCACCTGGCCGAGAAAGCCGAGCCACGCCTTCACCGGGTTGGCGATCAGCGCGGCGGCGTCGATGACCGGCCAGGTGGCGCCGGTCCAGGCGGCGGGCTGGGTCAGCCCGAACAGCTCGCTCAGCGCCCCGCCCGGGGCGCCGAGCGTGGTGATGAGGTTGCCGAGCACGCCGGAAAGCGCCTGGCCGCCCAGCTCGGCCAGCGCGTCCGGCGAGGTCAGGTCGAGCACGGCGTGCGTGGTGGGCGAACCGGAAAGCCCGATCGTCACCCGGTCGGCCGCGAGCACGAAGACCGGCCGCCGGCTGGCGTCGAGCGCGACGCCCGCGCGCAGCGCCCCCACCTGGACGACGACGTCGGCATGTGTGACGGGGTCCGGCTGCGTGATGTCGATGATCGTCGAGGTCCCGCTGGCGGCACCGTAACGGGCGTGACACTCAAGCTCGGGAAGCGCGGTGACGGCGGGATGGGCTCCGACGCTCGCCCGGAGCACCGTGGCGGTCAGCTCGATGGCACCCTGGCCGAACGTCGCGGACAGGCCGACGGTGGGCGCGAAACGCGGCCCGCCCGTGCTGTCGGTGTCCACGGTCAGGCCGACGGTGAGGTTGACTCCGGGCGTCAGCTTCCGCGTAGCGGTCAGCGGATCGGTCACCGTCGCTCCGACCAGTGCCGCCAGGTGCCCGAACCACTGCGCTATCGCGCCTTGCGACGCCATGACCTGCCCGAGCCAGTCTCGCAGCGCGGCCAGGCCACGCGCCGCGAGGTCACCGAGAGGCAGCGGGATCATCGAATCGGGCGCCAGGCCGACCAGCCCGAGCAGCATGGCGGCTTCCGGCCCGATGTCGGCGGCGACGGCCCGCAACTCGGCTTCGGCCAGAGCGGAGACGACGTGCAGCAACTCCGGCCCGACCGGCGTGCCGGTGCCTAGCGAGAGGTCCAGCGGAGTATCCGAGCCTGGCACGCGAAGACCGGTCACGCTGACCGAGAGGCCACCGGCCGCGTGCGACCCGATCGGGATCGCCGCGGTCAGTGCGACCGACTGCAGGCTGGCCGAGCTGACGTCAACCTGAGCCGAGATCTGCGCCACCGCGTCGGCCGAACCTGATCCGGGCAGGAACACCGCAGGTCCCGACGGCGGGATCAGCGCGAGCGGCACGCTGAGCCGGCCCTCGGCACTCGGAGTCCCGCTGGTCGCGCCGCGGACCCCGACGCCCACGGTGACGCCGGCAGCGACCGGGGCCGTCACCAGGTAGAGGTGAACGTTATCCGACAGCTGGAAGACCGGCGTCCACGTCGCGCCCGACTCCTGCACCTGGGGAGCCGAATCGCCGAGTATGTCGTCGAGGAACTGCAGCAACGCGGCCCGCCGGGTGGTGTTACGCAGCGTGCCGCCCATCGCGCCGGCGGGATTGGCGAAGAAATCGGTGCTGATCTGCCCGTTGTCCAGGACGCCCAGCGCGGTCGCCAGGTCCGCGATGTCGCCGAAGGCGTCGGTGCCGGCGCTCATCGCCCGGTCACCGCGTCGATCGCGTGCCGGGCCTGTGGCACGACGGAGAGGGTTGTCCCGTCGCAGCTGACGGCGCCCGGGACGAGACGCGCTCCGCTGGTGTCGACGCCTGCCTGCAGCGCGAGCGCGTGAACGGCGTCGAGCAACGCGCGCCAGGCGGCGGCGATGGTCGCGTCGCCCCAGCGGTCGACCAGGGCGACCGGGCCGCGGGGGCGACTCTCAGTGACCGCCACCAGACCCGCGGCCTGCTGCGCCGAGCCTATGCTCAGCGGCACGGTGAGCTGGCCCGC
>Ga0335081_10014223_pt1 | contig 12875 bp, 12 predicted proteins | sample Lox_Sample_35_FD_206713 | JGI IMG/M metagenome (GOLD analysis project Ga0335081, IMG submission 206713) | Soil microbial communities from Loxahatchee National Wildlife Refuge, Florida, United States - Lox_Sample_3.5 | ecosystem: Environmental > Terrestrial > Soil > Wetlands | place: USA...
GGTCGGCATCGTCGAGCTTCACCAGACCGTTAACTCTCGTGAAACCGTAGGTGAAGTTGACCTTCGATTTTCCGTAATCGGTAGTGCCGTCGGTGATGAGTTGTACGTCGGAGTGAACCGGATCCACCAGCCAGGATCCGGTGGTTGCAGGCGATGGAGACTTGCCGGAGACCGCCAGAACAAGAGCTCCAGCTAATGCGGATAGAGCGATGTACTTAAGCATCTTCTTGCTCCTTCCTGATTGTGAGGTTTCGGCACCTCGCTCGTGCACTCATTCGTCAGACGCCGCGTAACGAATGCGTTGCGGTTTACGCTTCCCAGGACGAGGCGCATATTGGCGTGCCATGGTGGATGTCGTCGTACCGGTGGCTGCATTTGATGCCAACTCGAGCAAACTGGTTGCTTACTGCCTGGAGGCTTTGTCAAACCTCCATTGAGACCGCCCGCTCACCGCCTGTCCAGAACAGAGGCTCGAGCGCATTCGCCGCAAAGTGGGGATCGACCCACCCACCAAATGGCTAGGCCGCCGCGCCAAGCACCGCCATTGATTCCGGCTGCTCTGGATGGCGTCCTAACGCCAAGGTATCAGCAATTGAAGCCTGAGCTACTCTCCCGCCTTAGCAGCCAGATTTCGTATTACCTCGATATTCGCCAGCAGTTGCGGAGGAAGGCCGTGTCGTTCCTTCAGGTACTCCGGACTGTTATAGGAAAGCCAGACCTTCTCCTCGCCGTCCTGCCAGACCAGAATCTTCAGGGGAAGGTCGATAGCAATGCTGGGTGCGGCTTGCATCAGAGGGGTCCCGGCTTTCGGGCTGCCGAAGATCAGCAATCTGGTCGCAGGCATCTTCATTCCCACCCTTTCCGCTTCTCCGCTGTGATCCACCAGCGCGAAAAGAGTGACTCCCCTGGATTGCAGGATGCCCTTCAGCTTCTCGACGGTCTCGTCCACCGAATGCTTGCTGGGCACATTAACGATGCCGTTTGCGATGGTTGAGAACATGGATATTTCCTCGCTGTTTCCAGAATGCGGGAGTCGTGGAGGGTCGAATCGTTAATCGGAATAAGCCGCCACTACCAGGCCGGGCAGTGCCAGAAACGATCACAGTGATCGCTTTTCCGCCACGAGGGTGGGTACATCGCTGCGGGCCACATCTTGGTTTGGTGGAAATTTTCAAGCCATGTTGGAACGCAGGCCAGACCAGCCGTCCCCGATGCGCCGGCACTGATGTTCCGTTGATCAGGCTGCACCAGCCGTCAGCGAAGGCTCTTTGGCCTTGACCAAAGGCACGTCCACCAGGTGCTCGCTCAGAAACCAGACCTGAAGCTCATTGGTGCGCAGTACCTCGCTTACCACCAGATCATTGGTGCCATCATCAGCAATTTCCGAAGCGCGGCGCGCCAGCGTCCGGCATTCGCCGATGATCAGCTGGTGAGCATCCAGCAAACGCGATAGCTGAACCGGAACCTCTTCGCGGCCGCGCGGCGGACGCTCGATCCGGGTGGTCTCAGCCACATCTGCAGCCATTGCGAGGCTCACGCCACCGAGCAGTTGAATTCTCTCAGCAATCGAGTCGACCAGCTCGACCTGTTCGTCATAGTGCTTATCGAAAAGGAGATGGAGCTGATAGAACGTCGGGCCGGCAACCTGCCAGTGAGATTTCTTGTACAGGTCGCGTAGAGTCATCGTGTCCGCAAGCAATTGATTCAACTGCTCGGTCATTTCCAGGCGCACGGGCTCTTCCAGTTCCAGTGGCAGGGCGTGATTCACAGTTCCGTAACGCTGAATTTCGTGGGCGTGTTGATGAAGACGGGGTTGCGCATTGAGGGCGCTGGTACCTTTGGGTGGGATCCGCTTCTTCGCCATGAGATATCTCCTTTCTGACGGCAATAGATTCCCTTCGAGCAACAAGAGGTTCAGAATCTCCTTGCTGAAGCGCCGCAATTACACAGGTGAAGTGCGCGACCAAATGGCTGGTTTCTGTATCTAACGGCGGCAGCGGCCAGAACAGTAACGATTACGTAAGCAGCAAACAGTGAGACCTTACTTCTACCTGCGAGCCTCAACCCAGTGCCTCGTGAGGCATCTTACCTGCGGGTTGAGTTGATGTCCCCGACAACGAACCGACTGCCAGACTCTTACATCTAACCGATCATAGGGAGGTCATCGAGATGGCGAGAATCGAGGGACTTGATCCCAGGCAGGCCCCATTCCTGATGCGGCAGGTATTCAGGAAAGTTCGCAAGATGTTGGGACGCGATCTGACTCCACAGAAGATCGTTGCGCGAGTACCGCGGGTTTTCTGGGTGGATGCACTGGGGGAGTGGCTGCTGGGCCAGAAAGCGGCGGTTCCCCACCGGCAGCAAATGCTTTTAACGCTGCGCACGGCGGTGCGGGTCGGATGTCCGTTCTGAATCGACGCCAATTCTGCCGGCGGCAGAATGTACGGTTTAACGGACGAAGAGATCATTGCGATTCGCGAAGGAAAATTCGAGGGCTTTGCGCCACCGGAGGTTGCCCTTTTGCGGATGGCGGACGCCATGGCTGACACCCCGTCGAATGTGAGCGATGAACTTTACGCGGATTTACGCCGGCATTTTTCGGAAGAACAACTCATTGAACTCGCTGCGAGTGCGGCCCGGGAAAACTTCCGTGCTCGCTTCAACCGCGTGTTTGACGTGGCGAGCGATGGCCTCTATCGGAAAGGATTACAGTTCAAAGACCGCCGGGCCGCGTAGCATCCTTTCCTCTACAGGGCCGACGATCTGTAGCCGGGGGTAATCGAATTATGGCAAACAACTCCGTTGATACAGAGGTATTGATAGTGGGCGCCGGCCCGGTTGGCCTGTTCGTTGCGAACGAATGTGCTCGTCACAATCTGCGCTGGCGCCTCATCGAGGAACGCTCATCACAATCCGAACATTCAAAGGCACTGGCGATTTTTCCCAGAACCCTTGAGATCTTCGACATGGCCGGCATTGTCGCTCCTTTTCTTGAAAGGGCAAATCGGGTCACACAAGTAGCTGTCATGAATCGCGACCGTGCCCTCGCCCACATGAAGTTTGAACCAGGCGAGAGTCCCTATCCGTTCGTTGCCATGGTGCCGCAGGACATGACAGAGAGACTGCTGGTGAAAGAGTTGCTGCGAAAAGGCGGAAATGTCGAGTACGAGACCAGATTCATATCCGCGGAACAGGATGATCATGGGGTCAATGCCAGGATTGAATACCGAGGCCAATCAACCGAAGTCAGAGCTGCAGTCGTGGTTGCGTGCGATGGGGCGCACAGCACTGTACGCCATAAATTGGATCTTCCATTTGAGGGAGCGGAATATCAAGCCCTCTTCCTGTTGGCCGATGTTGATACGAACACAAGTCTCCCTGCCGACGAGCTGCAACTCTGCCCCAGCGAGTTTGGACCGGTAGCGATCTTTCCAATAAGCGCCACGCGCAGGCGGATTGTAGCGACAATCGAAACTGCCGAGGGCGACGCCCCGTCGCTTGACCTCGTCCGCAAGATACTGGCTCAACGTGCACCCGGCGCAATCGAGGCACGTGACCTGTACTGGAGCAGCTACTTTCGTATTCATCACCGCCAGGTGGCGCGGTTGCGTGTAGGCCGCATATTCATAGCCGGCGACGCTGCTCACATTCACAGTCCATTCGGCGGCCAGGGGATGAATACCGGGCTACACGATGTCTGGAATCTGGTCTGGAAGCTCGATCTCTTTCTCAAGGGCCGCGGGAACCAGGAGTTGCTCGACAGTTACAGCAGCGAGCGTCTGCCTGTCATCAGGAATGTAATCGAGACCACAGATATGCTGACGAAGATAATGGGAACTCCGCACAAGTTTGCCCAGGCTCTCCGCGACGCGGTCATACCCATGGTTTCGCGTCTGGCCCCGTTTCAGCATGCCTTCGTGCAACGACTCTCCGAACTTGGCATTGCCTATCAGGGTAGTCCGATTGTTGAAGGGCCTGGAAAGCGGTACTTCGATGAATCATTACGGGGTGGTAAGGGTATCAACAGCCGCTTCCTCCTTTTACTCGGCAACGAAGCAGACATGTCCGCGAAGGAATCCGCGAAGCAACTAGCCGAATCGTTTTCAGATGTTGCTGAGTCAAGGTCCTTCGACAGCCGGGGATTATTGCTTGTTCGCCCAGACGGTTACATCGCCTATTCCTCGTATACCAGCGATACGGCAGCATTCGAAGCGATACGTTCAGTCCTTCAACGCCAAACAGTTGCGGCGGCACCCGAGAGGCGGGTGGCCTGACGAAGCCGAATCGCTAACCTTGCTCCCGCTTACCTCAAAGGCAAGAATGTCGGCTCACAAGCAGAGGCGATTCGGGTGTATAGTGTTGGCGCTCCCGATGTCAAAATGCAAATCCTGGACAAATGCTCAAGCGAGGCGCCCCATGAAGAAGTCCCTCACTGAAAACCAGCTCTCCCGACGCCACATGTTGAAGATGGGCCTGACCGGTACCGCTGCTGGACTGTTCGCTGCCGGCGCGATGGATATCGCGGAGCCGCTCGTCGCGCGAGCACAGGAGACGTCTACGCCCGATGCGGCGCTCGCCGAACTGATGGCCGGCAATAAGCGTTACCTGTCGAGCGGGATTAACGCATCGGCGAAGGACCTGGCTACCCTGCGACAGCGCACCGTCAACAAGCAGCAGCCATTTGCGGCGGTCCTGTCCTGTGCGGATTCGCGCGTGCCGGCGGAGATCGTCTTCGATCAGACAATCGGCCAGATTTTTGTCACCCGCGTAGCCGGTAATGTGGTCACGCCGGAGATCATCGGCAGCCTCGAATACGGCGCGGCAGAGTTGGGAACGAAGGTGATTCTGGTCATGGGCCACTCCAGTTGCGGGGCCGTCAAGGCGACCATGCATGGCGGCGAGGTGCCGGGCCAGATCAGCTCACTGTTTCCGCACATTCAACCCGCAGTGGATCAGAGTGGCCATGACCTCGAAGCGGCAATCAGGGCCAATGCAAGGAATCAGGCCATGCTGTTGAGCCAGGCATCCACCGTCATCTCCGGCATGGTCAAGGAAGGCAAGATCAAGGTGGTTCCTGCATACTACGATCTGGGCAGCGGGGCCGTATCGGTCCTTCAGTAGAACTGTCCCGATACTCAAAGCGCGTCGCAAGCGCCGGTTGCGCTGCGATCTGCTACTCGTCGCGCAGGATTTTCCTCGACGCCCGGCGCGATGTGCCCGGAGCTTGCTGGCCAGCAAAGGCGCCAACCCTAATCTCCTAAAGTTTGTCGGCGGCTTCAGCGACACAATCGCACAGAGCGCGACGGCTGGTCACGAGGGCGGAGAAATGGCCGGCAGGGATCCAGCGCAGTGCGCTTCCTTTCCAGTGCCGATGCAGTCGTTCGGTCTCGCTGGTGAATACGTATCCATCGCGCCTGCAACCTACAATCACAGCGGCGTCGGAGCGCACCGGGAGCGGATAGCGGGTGACATCCGCTACTTCGAAGAGTTGATGCAGGCGCTCTCGCGCCGCAGCGCGCAGAACCGACGCGCCGGCAAGCGCGTCGAGGTCCACCGACCAGGAAAGCAATCCGCGGGTGTAGATGGTACTGGCGGAGGCGCCGGTGGCGAGCGCGGCACACCCCAGGGCAAACGGCGTAACCGCGGCGGTAATGGCTGCCATATGCCCGCCCATGCTGTATCCCGCCACCACCAGCTTGGAATAGCAGGAGTGCAGGTGCTCCAGCAAAGCGCGCGCTTCAAGTACCATGCCCAGCACCATTAATCCGTGGTCACTGATGGTTATGTGTGAAGGTCCCTGGGGAGTGCGACGGCTGCCGTAGAACGGGTTCTCCAGAAAATAAAGATCGAGTCCGCGTGCTATCAGGCTTCCGAAGATATGCTCGCGCGCGCGAAAGCCTTCGTCGCGCGAGGCAGCCAGGATTACGCAGGCGGCCCTGTGTTCCGCTCGCGTCCACGCGCGCAAGTGAACGGTGCGCGTGTGTTCCGGCAGCAATTCCAGGGGTGAGAGGAAGGTGCCGTTACGCCGCGTGATGCCGCGACGCTGGCGGCCCGTGCTCCAGTGGAGCGCGATGCGCGAGGGCGGCGCGAAGTACGACACCGTGTCGGACAGCCGGGCGAAAAGCGCCTCATTGCCCCAGCCATGGGAGAACAGCCTGGAGCGCCGCGACAGCAAGGCCACAGCCAGATCGAGCGGGTGGGCAGCGGGGATGGAGCCTCGAATCATGCCGGATTTACTGTTTCTGAATCCCTTATCAACTCGGCCAATTATTCTACGGTTTCGTGTATGCAGGATCGGACATGGCATTGGATGCCGCCGGACCTCGTCCAGGATCATCTGCCAATCGCCACCGTAGAGTGCGTCGACCAGAGTGATGTGGTTGCCGTCATCGGGCAGAAAGGCGTCGACCTGGCCGCCCTTGTCCTCCTTCAGATAGTGAATGCCATTGGTCACCTTCATTCGTCGACTCTGCTTCCAATGGGGTGGACTTGAGAGGTTATGCGACCCAGGACCGCCACTTCCTGGCGTCAGGTTCCAAGCAACATACACCCGATCCCCGCGTTCGTGAACTCTTTTTGTTCTTAGGGTTCGGCCTGATGACACGCTGGATGCGCACAAGCTGCCCTTGCCGTGAGCTCCGCCGAGCGGTTTGACCCTGTGCAGGGCTGACTTACTAGCGTCCGGTTGTGGAGAGTTTCGGGCAACTTCTTTCCGGGTGGCCCCTTGCGACAAAGACCGGATAACGCCGCTCGCCTTTGTTTTGGGCGCGGCGCTTCAGCTGACGATACGCGCTCCCCGCGGCGGGATGTGCCAGGCGTTTACCCCACCATCGTCAGGTGCTCCAGAAGTGGTCCCAGGGCCAGCGCAGGAAGATAAGTGAGAGCGGACACAATCAGTGCAGTCGAAGCCAGCAGAACCGCGAAGGACAGGGAGTTGACTGGCAGCGTACCGGCGCTATCTGGCGTTGGTTGCTGCGCCGCGAACAATCCTGCCAGTCCGAGTGCCGGGATGGCCAGGCCGAAGCGTCCTACCATCATCGTGATGGCGGTGGTCAGGTTGTAGAAAACGCTGTTGGCATTGAGCCCGGCAAAGCTCTGCCCGTTGTTGGCGTTAGCCGAGGCATAAGCGAACAGAATTTCGGTGAAGCCGTGCGTGCCCGTGTTGGTCACCAGACCGGCGAGTCCTACCTTCGTCATCAGAGCGAGGGCCGAGAACAGCAGTATGGACGTCGAACTGGCAAGAATGTACAGCATGATCATCTTGCTCTCCGGAGCGCGAATTCGTTTCCCAAGATACGCCGGCGTGCGACCGATCATCAGGCCGGCAAGAAACAGCCCCACCAGAGCAATCATAATGATGCTGTACAGCCCGGTGCCCAGTCCGCCAAAGACGATCTCTCCCAGCAGCATGTTGACCAGGGGAACCGTGCCGCCGATTGGGGTGTAGCTGTCGTGCATGGAGTTATAGGAACCGGTTGCGCCATTCGAGGTGGTTACCGCTGTCAACACCGACGAACTTATGCCGAACCTGACTTCTTTGCCTTCCATATTGCCGCCGGCCTGGCTCGCGCTGGCCCGGACGTTGACCGCACGCGGCAGCCGTGGATTGCCGCGCTGCTCGGCCCAGCCGCAGACCAGCAGGCCCACCACGAACAGGAAGACCATGACTCCGTACAGCACCCAACCGTGACGTGGTCTGCCGATCATGACGCCATACGTCTGGGTGAAAGCGGCCGGCAGGACGGCAATGGCCAGCATTTCGAGAAGGTTCGTCAGTGGCGTGGGATTCTCATAGGGATGAGCGCCGTTCGCATTGAAGAAACCGCCGCCGTTGGTGCCGAGGTTCTTGATGATTTCCAGCGCGGCCACCGGTCCCTGCGCGATGGTTTGGTGCGCGCCTTCCAGACCCGTCGCCTGGACGTAACGATTGAAGTTCATCGGGACTCCCTGCCACACCAGCAGCAAAGCGCCGGCGATAGACAGCGGCAGCAATACCCACAGGATCGAGCGGACAAGATCGACCCAGAAGTTGCCCAGCGTTTCAGCGCGATCGCGCGCCATTCCGCGCACGAACGCCACACCCACCGCCAGTCCCGCCGCGCCCGCCAGAAAATTCTGCACCGTGAGCCCGACAATCTGGCTGCAATAACTCAGCGTGGTTTCTCCGGCGTAAGCCTGCCAGGTGGTCGTGGTCGAAAAGCTGATAGCCGTGTTCATCGCCAGATCGGGCGTCATCGGCGAGCTCATGTAAGCGGGGTAAAACCAGGGGAAAAACCGTTGCAGACGCAGAATGCCGTACAGCAGCACCGTGCCGGCCAGGCCAAAGGCGACAAACACGCCGGCATACTCGTGCCAGCGCATCTCCGCTTTCGGATCGACTCCCGTGAGCCGGTAGAGCAGCCGCTCCAGCGGACATAACAAAGGATCGAGAGCAGTGCGTTCGCCGCTGAAGACGCGGGCCATGTAGCACCCAATGGGCTTCACCAGCAGCGTCACGATTGCCAGGAACACGCCGTACTGCAGCAAAGCGGGCAAGCTCATGCGCGGCATATCCTCCACGTAAGTTGCGGCCCAGCAGCAACTCTGAATCCAGTCCTATTTGACTCCCGGCCGTATAAAGTTTTTGCAAAAAAAAATCGTCAGGATACGCAAGCGGCAGCGACAAGACAGATTTCCCATGCTCATCGTATTTCCCCAACTCCGAACCCGGCTGACGGCCCACCTTTCCTGTCGCCCCGCGTACTCTGGGCGGATAACTATCCACGTCTGCGTGCAATGGACTCCGGATTTATGAAACCTTTACTAACCATTTATTCGCATTTTATTCGTTTCAGTATCCAATGGAGTGCGGTCGAGTCAGAGGCAGCATGGATATGGCAACTATGGCGGTAGTCGGTTTGATCCTGGTCAGCTACCTGGTCGGCTCGCTGACCAGCTCGACGGAAACAGAGAAGCAGTTGCCGCACCGGTACTGAGAATTGCGCTGCTGTGAGCGGCATGCAAGCCTTCTCCGGGTCATGCGATAGCCGACTATTCGGCTCGGGTCAGGGCGCCAGAGATGGCAACGGCCACGCGAAAGCGCCATAGCGAAACGGCCTCAACGATTCTTCTGAAACTATGATCGTGATGAAGTTTGGCGGTACTTCGGTAGAGGATGCCGGAGCAGTTCGACGGCTGATCGAAATTGTTAAGCAACGCCTATCGCAACAGCCTGTAGTGGTTTGCAGTGCACTGGCGAAGGTGACCGACGCACTGCTGGCGGCTGCTGACAAGGCGGCTGATGGTAATGAGAATGCCGCTCTGGATGTGCTGGAGCGCCTGAGGCTACGGCACACCGCAACAGCTCGCGACCTTCTGGCGGATCCTCATACGGCAGAGGCAAGGTTGTCCGAACTCTTCACCGAGCTGGGGTCACTGCTCCTCAGACTATGCGAGCTACGCCAGTTGTCACCCCGAATCAGCGATCTGGTCGTTAGCTTCGGCGAGCGCCTGTCGTCGGAATTGGTCACTGCTGCGCTGCAAAGCTCGCGAATTGACTCGGTGCTCGTCGATGCACGCACGTGCATTGTCGCGGATGATCGCTTTACCTGTGCTGTCCCCTCCGTGCAGGCAACGAATGAACGTGTTCGCGCGCAACTGATTCCTCTGCTGTGGTCGCAGCGCGTCCCGGTACTGGGCGGATTCATTGCGGCGACGGCTAACGGGGAAACGACTACCCTCGGCCGCGGAGGCTCCGATCTCACGGCGGCGCTGGTCGGCGCTGCGCTCGATGCCAGGCGGGTCGAAATCTGGACGGACGTTAATGGCATCTGCTCCACCGATCCCCGCCTCTACCCCGGCGCGCGGTCCATCAGGAATATGAGTTTCACTGAAGCCGCAGAGTTGGCACTGCGCGGGGCCAAGGTACTGCATCCGGCGACGCTGATTCCAGCCATGGAAAAAAGCATTCCCGTATACGTTCTGAACTCGCGCAATCCTTCGCATCCAGGGACACGCATCTGGGTCCGGTCAGATGACCCAGGCAGCGTAAAAGGAATCGCCGTCAAAAGAGGAATAACCCTTGTCGAAGCGAGCGCCGGTCCTGCTTTCCGCCCCAGCGGCTTTGCCGCTGAGCTCCTGGACAGGCTGGAGGCAAACGGGTGCGTCCCTGATCTTGCCTGCATCAGTGGTGGCAGGTTAAGCATCGCGGTGGACAACAAGCACGCGATATCCCAGCTGCGTGAGCACTTTCGAGAACGCGTGACCATAACCTCCGGAAACCGCAAGGCGATGATCTCGCTGGTGGCAGATGACGTGCGCCGGATTTCGGGGTTGCCGGCGCAGGTTTTCGCCACGCTACAGGGCATTGATGTCTGGCTCGCCTCGCCTGGCGCCTCGCAACGGAGCTTTAGCCTCGTCGTCCCGGAGGACGATGTGCCCGAAGCAATTCACCGGCTTCATCGATTACTTCTGGACGAGCCTCACTGCCCCTCTGCATTCCCGCTTACCGCGCAGCACAAACCTGGGATGGTCGAGGACGTCGAAATAGTGAACGTCTAAGCGCTCACTCAACCATTTCTGTGGCTGAGGCAAGAGGTATATCAGCAGCCCATCTGCCCCGCAGGAGCGCGTCCCGGCTGTCAATGGCAGCCGAAGAAGTCCTGGCAATGGAGCTCACATTCCCGAACAGCATCACGACGGGCGCGGGAAGCGCGGGCACCACGGCCAGTTCTTCCAGATTTGTGACGCAGACCTGTTGCTGCGCAGTGCTGGCTTTGGAGACGATCAAACATGGAGTCCGGGGCGGCCATCCGCCGCGGCGCATCTGCTCGGCAATCTGCCTGTAATCGGTCCCCGGCATGTACAGGGCGAAGGTTGTGCCGGCAGATGTGGCAAACGGGTGCTCCAACTCAGCTTCGTCCAGCGCGTGATGGTTGGTGGCGATGATCACGCGGGAAGCAACTCTTCGGTCGGTGAGAGAAACCTGCGCGGCGGCGGCCGCCCCCAGCACGGCCGTAATTCCGGGCACAACTTCGAAGGGAATCCCTGCTGCGCGCAGCGCCTCCATCTCCTCGCCGGCGCGGCCGAAAATCAGCGGGTCCCCACTTTTCAGGCGCACCACCACTTGTCCGCGTCTGGCGTAAAACATGAGCAGCGCGTTGATCTCGTGCTGTGGGACGCCTGGTGTGCCGCAGCGCTTTCCGACATGTAAGACTTTGGCGGTTGCAGGAACCAGCTCCAGCACCTCGGGCGAGACCAAAGCGTCGTGAAGTACGACTTCCGCCTCGCGGAGTACACGCACGGCTTTGACCGTAAGAAGTTCGGGATCTCCCGGCCCGGCCCCCACCAGATAGACTTGCCCTTTCAACTGGAGAGCGCGCCTCCGGGCAACCTTCGGCCTCTGCGGCGGAACTTCTGAAAACTCCAGTCACTCGCGATGGTATGTAGCCAGTTACGCCGCTGGTGTGGCGGAAGAGTTCGGGCGAACAACGACGATCTTGCCTCGCCCAGCGAGCGCACCCAGCCCTCGTATTCCGGGCTGAACTGTTCCTCCAGTTCGCGCCGCAGACGCTGCCCCAGGGCAGGGCTGTTTCCGCCGGTGGAGATGGCGATCTGCAACGGCCCGCGCCTGACAACCGCGGAGCAGTAGAAATCGCAGTGTTCGGGATCGTCCACGCTGTTGCAGAAGATCCCGCGTGTTCTCGCCTCTTCGTAAACGGACCGATTCACAGTGCTGCAACCGGTTGCGGCGATCGCCAGCGAGACTCCGTGCAAGTCCATGGGCTCGAAAGAGCGCGGCGCCCACAGGATGCGCCCGTCCGTCGCCAATCGCCGTACGCTGGCAGTGGCTCGCGGAGCGACGACGTGAATCCTGGCTTCCGCCATCAACAGACTTTCAATTTTCAATTCGGCAACGGTCCCGGCTCCAACCACCAGGCAGCGCCGGTCGGCGAGCTTGAGGAAGAGAGGGAACAGCACCGCCTCCCCCTGCTCACAGGAGGAGCGCCAGTTTGTCGCCGTCATGAAGCCTCCGGGAATGCGCGGATCAGCACCTGGATTCCACATTCGATTCGGGTATTCATACATGGACGCCAGGGAGCCGGGAAATTCAAATTTTTAATCGCACTAATCAGGAAACAGAATGCGTTATCGCCTGCACACTGTTTTCATGGGCTTATCGCAACATCATTTTCAATTATCCTGGCGATAGAAATTTCCTATTTCCTTTTGTGCTCACCGCTGCATTAAGAATCTGGAACCCTGATTTGATTGCGAGGTTCGACAGTGCGCCCAGGCACGAATGCAGTCGAAAGCTACAAGGCATCGAAGGGCGGAGATGGCCTCCGCATTCGCGAGGATCTGCCGGAGATTATTGCCAAAGGTCATCAGGGGATGACCCCGGCGGAGAAGGACCTGCTGAAGTGGGTGGGAGTATTCTTTCGCAATCCGACTCCCGGCCGCTTCATGATGCGCATTCGCATGCCCAACGGCTTTGCCCATGCGAGGCAACTCCGCGCGATCGCGGATCTTTCCCGCCGTCTCGGCAGCTGCGTCATCGACATCACCACCCGCCAGCAAATCGAATTGCGCGGCTTCAGCCTGCAGAGCGTGCCGGAGATATGGCAGCGGCTTCGCGGTGTGGACCTTCACTCGCTGCAGACCGGCATGGACAACGTCCGCAACATCTGCGGCTGTGCGCTCTCGGGTCTGACGGTGAACGAGCTGTTCGATGCGTCCGCAACCGTCTTCGAACTGGAGCGCACATTCGTAGGAAGCGACGGCAACCCGGAGTTCACCAATCTGCCCCGCAAGTTCAACATCGTGGTGACGGGATGCCTGGAGAATTGCAGCCATGCCGAGTCGCAGGACATCGCCCTGGTCCCGGCTTTGCGCTC
>Ga0335081_10014224_pt1 | contig 12874 bp, 7 predicted proteins | sample Lox_Sample_35_FD_206713 | JGI IMG/M metagenome (GOLD analysis project Ga0335081, IMG submission 206713) | Soil microbial communities from Loxahatchee National Wildlife Refuge, Florida, United States - Lox_Sample_3.5 | ecosystem: Environmental > Terrestrial > Soil > Wetlands | place: USA: Florida...
CCCTAGTATCTGGATTCCCGGGGATGAAAAGCGCTGATCCAATGCGAGCTTGAAAACGACAGAGGACGATCGTAGTTGACGACGGATTGAGACGCTGGTCAACGAACTTGCACTAGAGGAGATATCACTAAGATGAACAGGGTGCTAATTACCGGGGGCGCTGGGCTGGTCGGTTCACATATCGCCGATCTGCTTGTACAGAGACATGTGCCCGAAATCATTATTTTGGACAACTTTGTACGCGGGCGAAAAGAAAATCTAGCATGGGCCATCTCACACGGCAATGTTTGCGTCGTTGAAGGGGATATTCGTGACACGGCCCTTCTTCACGAAGTGATGCAAGACATAGATCTCGTCTTTCACCAGGCCGCCATACGCATTACCCAATGCGCAGAAGAGCCTCGTCTCGCGCTTGAGGTTCTCGCAGATGGCACCTTCAACGTCCTAGAAGCGGCCGCTAAGGCAAGAGTTAAGAAGGTTGTCGCAGCCTCCTCGGCTTCGGTCTATGGCCTGGCTGAGGAATTTCCGACAACCGAAAAACATCATCCCTATGGCAACCGAACGCTATATGGCGCTGCTAAGGTGTTCAACGAGGGCCTCTTACGCAGCTTTTACGAGATGTATGGCCTTGACTACGTTGCACTCCGCTACTTTAACGTCTACGGCCCACGCATGGATATTTATGGAGCCTATACGGAAGTCCTCATTCGCTGGATGGATCGCATAGCCGCAGGGCAGTCTCCGCTCATTTTGGGAGATGGCAAGCAGACAATGGACTTCATTTACATCGAGGACATTGCCCGCGCCAACATTCTTGCGGCAAGCTCAAATGTGACGGACGAAGTATTCAATATCGCTAGCGGAAGTGAGACAAGCCTAAACGATCTCGCTGGCGCACTTCTGAAGGTCATGAGTTCTAATTTGAAGCCTGAACATGGGCCGGCTCGCAGGGTAAACGCCGTACCACGGCGCCTTGCAGACATTCGCAGGGCAAGAAACGCCATCGGATTTGATGCAGAAGTAGGACTTGAAGAAGGATTGCGTCGGCTGGTCAAGTGGTGGCAAGGGAGTCGGCTTTTGGAAGAGGCCTCGAAAGCTTGAACGCGAAGTTAGCTGGCGAAGCTGTTGTCGGGGGGAACTTGCTCGAGTTGCGAAAGTCCAGAGCTGATCATAGATTCCTCAAAGAGGAAAAACAAGGTATGAAAGCCACTTCGCCCCTGAACCAAGTGATTCCGATTGCGAAGCCATTTGTCGGTCTGGAAGAGGAAGCTGCAGTTCTCGAGGTTCTTCGAAGCGGCTGGTTGAGCCAGGGTCCTCGCGTGGCTCAATTCGAAAAGGAATTTGCCGCCTTTGTTAGTGCGAAGCATGCAGTGGCAGTATCGTCGTGCACCACCGCTCTTCACCTCGCCCTTGTCGCCGCAGGGACCGGTCCTGGCGATGAAGTGCTTTGTCCCAGCCTCTCGTTCATCGCAACGGCCAATTCCATAAGGTACGTCCTTGGCACTCCCATATTTGTGGACATCGATCCACATACATACAATTTGGATCCCAACCGACTCGAAGCCGCCATCACTCCGCGTACGCGGAGCATTCTTGCTGTACACCAAATCGGACTGCCTGCGGCCATGAATGAGATTAACGAAATCGCTCGCCGGCACAATCTGTTGGTCATTGAGGACGCGGCGTGTGCGATCGGCTCCGAATATCAGGGAAAGCGAATCGGCGCTCCTCACTCTTTGATGGCTTGTTTCAGCTTCCACCCGCGGAAGATTCTCACCACGGGCGAAGGTGGAATGATCACCACGAATGATGACAGTATCGCCGCTCAACTCCGCCTCTTGCGCCAGCACGGCATGAATATCTCTGATGTCGCGCGTCACAACACGAAAAGAATTATGACGGAACGCTACGATGAGGTCGGTTACAACTTCCGGATGACGGATATGCAAGCTGCCGTCGGAATCGTCCAGCTTGATCGAATACACAACTTCATTGCTCGCCGTCGCACTATGGCGGCACGTTACACTGAAGAGATCTCCAAGATTGCCTGGTTAACGCCGCCCTGTGAACCCGAGGGGCTACGCCACAATTTCCAGTCTTACATGGTGCGACTCGCTGAAGATGCCCCTCTCTCTCGGGACAGACTTATGCAGGGCTTGCTGGATCTTGGTATTTCCACCCGTCGCGGAATCATGGCTACCCATCGCGAAAAGCCCTATCTGGAACCAAAATGGGATCAATTGCTTCCACAGACCAACGTGGCCATGAACAATTGCATAATTCTTCCGCTCTTTCATCAAATGACGGAGCAAGAGCAAACATTTGTTCTCGATGGCATCCGCGAAGTTTCGGCCTGCCGATAGTGGGAAACGACGTTATATCCGTTGCCCCCCAGGCTAATGCTAGCTGGCTTGGGCGAAGCAGATGAACTTCTCCATCAGAACCCTGGTGTTCTACGCTGGAAAATTTAGGCAAGCTTTTGCACACTTCAAGCTTTTTCCTTTCCCATTTTAGTTAGGGCTGGGATTGATTCTAGGTCGCATGAGTGAATTTGCGGGGGAAGAGCTGCTAACCCATTGAAATCAAAGTAGGTTGCTGCTGTTTCTGTTCCATAAGTTACACGCGCTCTAAGTTCCAGATCGGTACGTCAGGTGCAGGTGCATAAGCGGCTTAGTGCGGCTTGACTGTTGACTGGTTGGCATTTCCGAGGTAGCGCCGTTGAAGACCAAGGATCTCGGTCGATCGTTGGTATTTACTGTGTGCCGTGTTTGCCGGAGGCGTAATGAAGCTTGCCGATGAAGCGCACCTCTCCCAGAGCGTCCGCAGATTTGTGTCTTTTGCAGCCGGTATTTCAATTGTGAGTCCACTACGGATAGTCCAGTCTGTGCCTAATTCCGTCTTTCTGTTGTCTGCAGTTCTCATTCTCGGCACTTTGGTTTTAGGCCGTTCAGCTTCTGCCCAGACCTTCGGTTGTAACCCTCCCATGGCCAATGACATTGTGTGTGAGAACTCCAAACCAGGAACTCCTTCCAGTCAGTGGGACGTGGCCGGGGGAGGCGCGGGTGATCTGACCATCCAAGGATTTGCGACGGACATCAGCGTAAATCAAGGTCAAACGATCTATTTCAAAATTGATACAAACGCCAAGGCATACACGATAGATATTTACCGTATGGGATTTTACGGAGGCATGGGCGCACGCAAGGTGGCCTCCGTGACACCTTCAGCGAGACTCCCCCAGTCCCAACCAAATTGCATTACCAATGCTGCTACAAATCTAGTAGACTGTGGAAATTGGGCCGTTTCTGCTTCGTGGACAGTTCCTTCGAATGCTACTTCCGGGATTTACTTTGCTCATCTCATCCGAACAGATACGGGCGGGGATAGCCATATTGTCTTTGTCGTTCGGAACGACTCGAGCCATTCCGCTATCCTTCTTCAAACGTCTGACGAAACTTGGGAGGCATACAACGGCTATGGTGGTGGAAGCCTCTATGGGCCGAACGGAGAATTCGATACCGGCAATCGGGCCTTTAAAGTCAGCTATAACCGTCCTTTTGTCACTCGCGGTTTTGCGTTCGAAGCTGCGAGTTGGGTATTCGGGAGTGAATATCCGTTGGTTCGTTGGTTTGAAGCGAATGGGTATGACGTTACCTACTTCACCGGACTTGACGCAGCACGAAGTGGCAAGCTGATTCAAAACCATAAGGTTTACATTTCCTCAGGGCATGACGAATACTGGTCGGGTCCGCAACGAGCGAATGTTCAAGCTGCTCAAAATGCAGGCGTTAACATGGCCTTCTTTAGTGGCAATGAGGTTTATCAAAAAACGCGCTGGGAAAATAGCATTGATGGAGCCAATACACCTTACAGAACTTTAGTTTGCTACAAAGAGTCTTACGAGAGTGCTCCCATCGACCCGGACGATCCCCCAACTTGGACTGGGACTTGGCGTGATCCCCGATTTAGCCCCCCCGCAGATGGCGGACAGCCGGAAAATGAGCTGACCGGCACAATCTGGATGGTGAGCGGTCCTGGCGATGACGACCCGGGCACGCTTTCAATCCAGGTCCCGTATGCAGACGGACAGATGCGATTTTGGCGCAACACAACTATTGCACAATTGAAACCAGGTCAGACGGCAACCCTTCCTCCGGGAACGCTCGGGTATGAGTGGGATGAAGATCTGGACAACGGGTCACGTCCCGCAGGTACATTCGATTTGTCCACTGCTACCTATAATTTGACCACTGATCTTCTGCTCGATTATGGGTCTGTGACCGGCGCAGGTACGGCCACACATCATATGACTATCCACCGGACTTCAAGCGGCGCGCTAGTGTTTGGTGCAGGAACCATCCAGTGGGCCTGGGGACTCGACGACAATCATGACAATCCCTTTGAGAGCAACCCGCCGCCAGACCCAGATATGCAGCAGGCAACCGTCAATCTCCTCGCCGATATGGGAGTCCAGCCTTCCACGCTGCAAAGTGGACTTGTCGCCGCAGTCGCCTCAAATGATAAGACGCCACCCGCGTCTAAAATTACGTCTCCGGCGGCGGGTTCCAATATAATTACCGGAACAGCTACGACGGTCACGGGCACTGCCACGGATTCCGGAGGAGGTGTCGTAGGTGGAGTTGAAGTCTCCGTTGACGGGGGAACAACTTGGCACCCTGCAGCTGGACGTGGAACTTGGAGCTACACGTGGACTCCCGTTCAACTCGGAAATGTCGTCATAATGAGTCGTGCTGTTGACGACAGCGCTAATCTTGAAACCCCGGCAGCCGGCCTCTCGGTCTCGGTTGCTGCAGGCGACTGTCCATGTACAGGGTGGAGCTCGACTGCGAGTCCAACTCAGACGGACAGTGGCGATGGCACCAACGTCGAACTCGGAGTCAAGTTCCGAACAGATTACAGCGGTTACATCACGGGCATTCGATTTTACAAGGCGACTACCAATACTGGAACCCATGTCGGGAACTTATGGAACAGCAACGGAACGCAGTTGGCTACCGCCGTGTTTACCAATGAAACCACCTCCGGCTGGCAACAAGTTAGTTTTAACAACCCCGTTCCGGTTCAAGCGAACACCACGTATATAGCTTCTTACCACGCTCCCAACGGCCATTACTCTGCGGACGTGAATTACTTTCAAACTTCGGGGCTCGACAATCCTCCGGTACATTATCTCGCGAACGGGGTTGATGGTCCGGACGGTGTGTTTAGTGTCGGCGCGTCAAGCAGTTTTCCAACACAGACATACAATGCAACGAATTATTGGGTGGGCGCCGTTTTCATCCCTGCTTCCTCCATGCCGGGGGCGCCGCCCGCGGTGCTCACACTTCCTGCAAACCTGAACTTTGCCGCCTATGTTGGCGTGGCGACGCAGCCGCAAACGGTTTCGATCTACAATGAAGGGAGTGGAACGCTGAAATGGACGGCGACCGCAAACGTGCCATGGCTTAGCATGACGCCAATCTCTGGAACCATGCCCCAGACGATGTCCGTTTCCGTCAATGCCGCAGGTCTTGCAGTCGGATCTTACAAAGGGACAATTACCGTGTCGGCCAGTGGTGCCACGAATACGCCACAGACAATCTCCGTACAGCTGACTGTCACGAATCTCCTTCTATTCTCCAATTTTGCGGATGGAACCATGAATGGCTGGGCATTCTCACCACTCGGCCTAAATGGCAATTGGTCTGTCATCAACCAGTCGCTGCAATATAACGGCAATGGCCACACCCAAGTATATGCAGGGAACTCTGCGTGGACGAATTACACGGTTAGCGCAGCAATCAAGCTGGAAACCTTGAGCGATTATCCAGGTGGAATTCGTGGGCGCGTGAATCCGTCCACTGGAGCCGGCTATGCCGTGTGGCTGTATCCAACCGAGGGGCTTATTAGGCTCTACAAGGTGGTTGCCTGGAATATCGGTCTTGGGTACACACAGTTGGGGCAAGCTTCGGTAAGCTTTGACAACGTCAGCTATCACACAGTCCAGCTAACCTTTAATGGGAGTTCGCTCCAGGTCTCATATGACGGCAACTCAGTTATCTCCGCTACCGACACCACCTATACTGGCGGATTGGTTGCACTTGACACCTCGACCCAGGTCATCAACTTCACTAACATAACTGTCACCTCTAATGTGCCCAACACTGGCTCAATTACAGCAAATCCTAGTGCGCTAACTTTTACAGGAACTTATGGAGGCGCAAATCCCAATTCGCAGACGTTGCAATTGACAGGGGGCGGCGGAGGCATATTGGCCTGGACCGCATCTAGTAACCAGTCTTGGCTGAGCGCGACACCTCAATATGGAAACACGGCTGGAAGCATTCAGGTCTCCGTAAATACCTCGGCACTCCTTGGCGGGACCTATAACGGCACCATTACTCTTGTGTCGCTCGGTGCTGTGCAAACCGCGGTGCAGGTTCCAATAAGCTTGACAATGCAAGTCCCACCACCCCTAATTGGGGTTTCACCCTCGAGCATGAGTTTTACCGCCATTTTGGGGCAAGCCGCTCCTGCATCACAATCTCTGTCAGTCAGCAACGCTTCGCTCGGCAGCTTTTCATGGGTAGCTTCGAGCGACTCATCTTGGCTGACGGTAACCCCGGCTTCGGGTTCGACACCAGGCGTTGTGAGCGTCAGCGTCAATTCTTCAGGCTTGGCGACGGGCGCATATACAGGCCACGTGATTATCACAGCGGCTGGCATTGCCAATTCGCCACAATCCATCCCCGTCGTTTTACAGGTTTTGTCTCAGGACATGACTGAAACGTTTGGCGACTCGGGCAATGGCTGGATCATTTCTCCGATGGGACATGCCTCTGGTTGGAGCGTTTCGAATGGTGTGTACAGTTATAATGGTGGCGGCCTTAGCCAATCTTGCTCGGGCAACAGCGCTTGGACTGACTATGCTTTCGACACCAACATCAAATTATCGAACACCTTCAGTTGGCCAGGAGGCGTGCGCGCGAGAGTCAATCCTGCTACAGGAGCGGGCTATCTTGTTTGGCTCTATCCGGGGACTAACCAAATTATGCTCTACAAGGTCCAGCAGTGGGATGTGACTGGAAGCGGTGTAAGCCTGCTTGCGCAGGCTGCTCGAACTTTTGATTCTACTTCCTTCCATGATCTGGGGTTGAATTTCAGCGGCAGCCTAATCTCAGTGTACTGGGACGGTGCCCTGCTCATGAGTGTCACTGACTCGACCTATGCCGGCGGTTTTATTTGCATGGATGGCGACAACCAGCCGATCTCTTACTCTAACGTCCGAGTCTCTGCCGTTCAAGGCCAAGCGTCGCTGAGTGCGACACCAACGAACTTGTCGTTCAGTAGCTTGTCGGGTTCGACGCCACCGGCGCAGACTCTTGTCGTCAGCGCAGGTTCAGCCACGACCGCCTTGGGAATTACAAGTAACCAAACATGGCTGTCGGTGAGCCCGTCATCCTTAATCAGTCCGTCCACCCTCACTGTAAGCGCAAATCCAGCAGGATTACCTCAGGGCCTATATAGTGGAACTATTACGGTGAGCGCTCCCGGGGCAGTATTTTCTCCGCTTGTCATTCCGGTGACCTTCGCTTTGAAGACCGCGTCGATGTCGGTTACGCCGTCATCACAAACATTCTTCGGCGCTATCGGCCTAAACCCGACGGCCCAGACTATACAGGTCACAAATACTGGAACTGGAAGTTTGGGCTGGACGGCAAGTGTCACTTCCGATTGGCTGAACCTAAGCCCTGTCTCGGGGTCTGCTCCCTCCGCGATCATCGTTTCTCCAAGTACGAGTAGCCTTTCTGTTGGTAGTTACAGCGACACTGTCGCGATCACCTCTCCGGACGTAGCAAATAGTCCGGCAGCTATCCCAGTCTCGCTGCAAGTCGGGAATCTGTTGTTCAGCGACAATTTCAGTGGTGGATCCGGAAATTGGACCATTTCCCCGCTGGGGAATGCCTCTTCGTGGTCCATCGTCAACGGGGCCTATGCCTTTAACGGCACAGGTCCTTCGGAGTTGTGGGCAGGCAATGCAGCCTGGACAAATTACACTTTAGGAGTTGATCTGAAGCTCTCCTCGCTGAATGACTATCCTGGCGGTATTCGGGGGCGCGTGAATCCGTCGACCGGGGCCTCTTACGGCGCTTGGATCTACCCGGCGGAAGGGATCATTCGGCTCTACCGCATTGATCAGTGGTATATAGACAATAGCTATGCCTTGCTAGGGCAATCAGGCACTCTAAAGATGGATACCAATGTTCATCGGCTGCGCCTCAGTTTTCAGGGGTCACAAATCAAGGTTTACTATGATGAGGTGCTGGTAATAACGGCCACCGATTCAACTTACGCGCAGGGAGCAATAGCGTTGGATGTTTCAAATCAGCCGGTCTCATTTGAAAATGTGACCGTTATCTCATTGCCCTAAGCATGCGCATGTCCAACGGGGAAGAGCAAAACCTGTAGGTGCTTGATTGACGGCGGGAGCAATCGATGCGCACCGCTACCACCAAACGGGAGAATTTATTTTGAAGATACCCCTAATTGGAAGCACTCCGCACGCCCCAATAGCGTGGACCGTGGCTGGTCTCCGGGCACGCTTTCGGTTTATAAGTAGGTCCACATAGTGTCCTTGCCGTCATGTTCGAGTGGAAGTTTTTCTGTACGATGTGAGGCGCGTGGAGGAGAAGAGCGCTGCGAATACGATATCACGAGAATAGTTCACCTTCAGGCACCCCAGCAAGCCATCATAGACCTCTCTGGACACGAAAAATAAGCATGAGGATTGCCAATCGAACTTTATGCAAAGGATAATGGGCTGCCCTGATTCGAATAAAGAGGAAATTGGATTTGGATGAAATGAGGAAGACATAGCAGAATGACAAGCCAAATTTGTGTCCTAGTTACAGGAGTCGGAGGCAGGTCGGTAGGACACCAGGTCCTTCACGGTCTCTTACTTCTGGGTGCAAAGTACCGCGTTGTTGCTTGCGATGCCAGCAGCTATTCCTACGGTCTCTATCAAGTTCCAAGTCGCTACAAAATTCCGCGAGCGGACTCTTCCAGCTATCTTGGAGCTTTGCGATCGCTCGTGGCGCGCGAGAAGGTTGACGTCATCATCCCGGGAACCGAAGCAGAAGTCGGGATTCTCTCTGAAGCGCAAGGACAATTTGATGCGTTGCGCTGTACCGTCGTTGTGAACCCCCCGCAGGTCGTGAGAATTTGCTCCAATAAGGGCGTGTTGGCACGATGGCTCGAAGAGAATGGGTTCGATGTTCCGAGATCCTGCTCACCAGGCGCGTGGAAGGAGCTTACCAAGTCTGGTGGGTTCCCGATTGTAGCTAAGCCAACATCAGAGAGCGGAGCCTCCCGCAATGTCGAAATCCTGAATAGCGAGACTGAGATCCGTCAATATTTGTCTCTGCTCCCGCCAGGTCGAGAGGCAATTTTCCAGCAATATGTCGAAGGTCCACAGAGTGAGTACACGGTGGGAGTCATGATTTCGAAGTCAGGTCAAATTATCGATTCCATTGTATTGCAGCGAAATCTAGTCGGGCTTTCTTTGGGAATGGAACGAACGATCGATGGCAAGCGGTACGCGCTATCCACGGGATACTCTCAGGGTTATTTCGTCAAGAATGTTTTGATCCAGTCTAAGTGTGAGGAACTAGCGCTGAAAATAGGCGCCCGCGGCCCGATGAATATTCAATGCCGGGTCGATCACGACAGAGTATACATATTTGAGGTGCATCCTCGTTTTTCCGGAACGTCTTCTTTTCGCGCTGACGTCGGCTTCAACGAACCGGACGTTCTTCTCAGAAATTTCCACTTGAATGAATCGTTCGGAAGACTTTATTACCGAACGGATGTGGCTGCTATTCGAGCGTTTTCAAATATTATCGTGCCAATGGGGGAGCTTAATTCCGTGCCAGAAAGTTCAAGCTAAACACCTCAGATCGCTATGAAGATAGGCTTGATTGCAGATATTCACGGTAACGTTCGGGCTTTGGACGCCGTGCTGAAATCGGCTCCTGGGATAAATACGTGGATATGCGGTGGGGACGTTGTCGGTTATTACCCGGATGTCAATGAAGTGTGCGAAGCCCTGCGGAGAATCGGCGCTTTGACGGTAAGGGGCAATCACGATGCTTACGTTGCTGGCCACATGATTCCGAGCGCCCAAAAGAGGCCCCTGTACCGCACAGACTGGACTAGGCAGAATCTTGAACCTAAACACCTCGACTGGATTAGTTCTTTGCCTGTCCAGCTCAATTTGAATTTCAAAGACTGGAGATTCATGATTCGCCACGCAAGTCCCTGGGATGAGGAGACGTATCTTTACCCGGATTCCCATCGTCTTTCGGAGATTAAATTAGAAGGATATTGTGGCTACATATTTGGGCACACTCATTGGCCCATGGTTATAAAAGCGGGTGAAGGCTACATTATCAATCCGGGTTCAGTCGGACAACCGCGAGACTATAACTCGGCCGCGAGCTATGCAATCGTCGAGATCGAGACTGGCAAAATCGAACTTCGTCGCGCACCATATGATGTGACATCTTACCAACAGCACCTTTTAGAATTGGGGTGGCCGGAGTCTTCAATCTCGATTCTCAGTAGAAGTCGCACGTAACCCGCAAACTTTTGGCCCGTGTTATCGAGTTTGATTGGCATCTGCCAAGTAAGCGTCCGAAGTTGGCCGTCTTGACGGCGGATTACGTTAACGGAGCAGGTTTTGAGGCGAGGTTCCAAGGCAAGAGATCGTCGATGTGGTTGACGGGGTGGTCGGCGGTGCGCGTGAGCACCTCGCGCAGGTAGGCTTCAGGATCGATTCCGTTTAACTTGGCGGTGCCGATGAGACTGTAGATCGCGGCAGCGCATTCACCGCCAGCGTCCGAGCCCGCGAACAAATAATTCTTTCGACCCAGGGCCACCGTGCGCAAGGCTCGTTCCGCGGCGTTGTTGTCGATCTCGATGCGCCCATCGTCCACGTAGCGCAGCAGCGCTTTCCACCGGCCCAGCGCGTAACGAACGGCCAACGCGGTGTCCGATTTTCTGGATAGTTTACCTAGCGTGTCTTCCAGCCATTGCTTCAGCGATTCCAGCAAGGGCCGCGACCGCTCGTTGCGGATTTCGCGCCGCTGTTCGGGCGAGCGTCCGCGGATTTCTTTTTCGATGGCATACAGCGCGCCGATGCGTTCCATTGCTTCCGCCGCGACCGGCGACTTGTGGGCGGCGTGCAGGTCGTAGAACTTTCTGCGCACGTGCGCCCAGCAGGCGGCTTCCTGAATGCGCCCTGTTTCGTAGACCTGATCGAACCCCGCGTAGCCATCCGCCTGCAGCGTGCCCGCGAAGTTGCTCAAGTGCGCTTGCGGATGTTCGCCCTCGCGATCCTGCGTGTACGCGAACCACACCGCCGCTGGCGTCGCGTCTCCCGCGGGACGGTCATCGCGAACGTAGGTCCACAGCCGCCCGGTTTTGGTTTTGTCGTTGCCAGGCGCCAGCACCGGAACGGGTGTGTCATCAGCGTGCAGCTTCGTCGCGCTCATCACGTGGCGCCGCAACGCTTCCACCAGCGGCCCGAGCAACGCGCTCGTTCCTCCCACCCAGTCCGCCAGTGTCGAGCGTTCCAGCTCCACCCCTTCGCGCGCATAGATTTCCGACTGCCGATACAACGGCAAGTGGTTGCAGTATTTCGACACCAACACATGCGCCAACAGCCCCGGACCCGCAACGCCGCGCTCGATCGGACGGCTCGGCGCTTCCACTTGCACGATGCGCTCGCAGCATGCGCACGCCAGCTTCGGGCGAATCTGCCGGATCACCTTGAACCGCGCTGGCACGTACTCCAGAATTTCCGAGACATCTTCGCCCAGATGCTTCAATTCTCCGCCACAGTCCGGGCAGGCGGCTTGCTTCGGCGGATACTTCCGCACTTCGCGCGGCAAGTGTTCCGGCAGGGGCCGCCGCGCCGGTTTTGCTGCATTCATTGCGGGTGCGGCAACAGATGGCGTTTGCGAAGGAACAGCCTTCTCCGCTTGCGTGGCTTCCAGTTCATCCAGCCGCAGCTCCAGTTGCTCGATCTCCCGGTCCAGCTTTTCCGATTTGCGCCCGAACTGCAGCCGCCGCAGCTTGGCGATCAGCAGCTTCAAGTGCTCGATCTCGTTGTCGCGCGAGAGCAGTTGCTCCTGCTGTGAGTGGATCTGCGCGTATTGCGAGAAGATGAGAGCTTTTAGTTCGTTGGAGTTCAGTGCGTCGAGATCGGGAAGCGTGTGGTTCGCAGCAGCCATTGCCGCGAATCTACCAGACTTTCTTTACAGCAAAATGAAAATGCGCGCGAAAACAAAAAATATTCTGCTCACACCGCCATCTGCGGAGCGTAACTGCGCACCGGCCAACGCCAGTCGATGCCTTCCAGCAACATCGACAACTGCGCCGGCGTCAGCGATACCGTTCCGCTCGCTGCTTGCGGCCAGGTGAATTTTCCGCGCTCCAGTCTCTTCGCGAACAAGCACAGCCCATCACCGTCCCACCACAGCAGCTTGATTAGATCGCCGCGCTTCCCGCGAAACACAAACACCTGCCCCGAAAACGGATTTTCTTTCAGCGCCGTCTGCACCATCCCGCTCAACCCCACGAATCCCCGCCGCATGTCCGTCACTCCCGCCACGATCCAAATCCGCGCTCCCGCCGCCAACCCGATCATCCCAGCAACTGCTCCAGCACCACCCGCAAGGCTTCCGTATCCACTCGGCCCGTGATGCGCAGATGTCCCCTCGGAACTTCCACCTGGATCGTGCCGGAAGGTGTGCTACGTGAACCGCCGCAGACTGACTGTGCGGCTTGTCGCCTGACCTGTCGGTTCGTTTTG
>Ga0335081_10014226_pt1 | contig 12874 bp, 9 predicted proteins | sample Lox_Sample_35_FD_206713 | JGI IMG/M metagenome (GOLD analysis project Ga0335081, IMG submission 206713) | Soil microbial communities from Loxahatchee National Wildlife Refuge, Florida, United States - Lox_Sample_3.5 | ecosystem: Environmental > Terrestrial > Soil > Wetlands | place: USA: Florida...
TTCACGTCACCGCTGAAGCCTGAGCCGGAAACCGTCAGATTCGCGGGACCGGAGTTCACCACCACGCCAGGGAACGTCTGGTTCGAAGCGAGGCTCGTAACTTGCGGCGCCGTTGCCGGAGGCGTCATCTGAGTAAACGCCACCGCAAGGCCCTGCACCGTTGTCCCAACTGACAACCCCTTGATGACGGACAGGCTAACCGTTGGATTGGAAGTGTCCACAATGGCCACATTCTGGGAGCCAGACGCAGCGTTGACGGTCGTCTCAACGTACAACCGAGTTCCATCGGATGTAGTGGCAGCCTTTAGAAAAGTGGCGGCCTGGCCCAAGGGTAGCGATGCCCCATAGCTGCTGAAGCTCCCAAAACCCGAATTGGGCTGGCCACTGATGGTCTGCCTCAGATCCATAACTTGCGCCGTGGGAGGAAGACCCAGAACCACATAGGCAAGGGAGCCGTCCGGACCCGCAGTGGGCGGAACTACCACTGCTCTGACCACGTCTGACGGCGTGATCACCTGAGCCGTGTTGGTGACGGTGCTGATGACAAGCACTTCGGCAGGTGCGACCCGTAGCGCTACAACATACTTGCCATCTGGCGTAGCCGCCATGCTGCTTCCGGCGGGTACGCCCCCAGTCGACGTATTGGCAATCCGGGACACCGTGCCGGCGCCAAGATCAACCGCATAAACCCCCGTATTTGCCGTTCCCGCTTGCAGATACGCAGTATTGCCTACCACCACCAAGGCGCGCGGGTCTAGACCGGTGTCCGGCAGCGGGACGCTATTCACCACCTGGAGTGTCGAAGTATCGATGACGCTGACAAAATTCGTATTATTAACGTCAGCGAAGCCGAAACCAACCAGCCGTGTTCCATCGCCGTTAAGCGCCATCGGGCGAACATGCACACCCTCGATGCGCGCTACCTCGGCCGGCGGATTCAGGGTGAGGTCAATTACCGAAATGTGGTTAGAGTTGATGTTGGAGACATAGACGATGCGTCCATTGGGAGACACTGCCATGAATGCTGGACTTCCACCTGCCAGTACGGTGGCTACCTCCGTGTCATCCGCCACATTCAGCACGTGTATCTGGGCGGTGGAGAAGTCGGAAAGTAGATATCGCTCCACAGGCGCTGTTTGCCCATGAACTTGGATCGCGCCCAAGACCAGCAGAGACAGACAAACCACGCACGTCGCAGCAGCTCTTAGCCCATTCAGTCGAAGAAGAAGATTCTGTGGTTTTATGATCACGCAGTACAACTCTTCTCTAGTCATATAAGGTCCCCTTTTGCATAAAAGGCTTCCGCCAATAAAACTGTTGAATCTGGTTGGGTTGCATGGCTACTTTAGAGGCGCTGGCGCTTTGCGGGCCGGGTATGAATCCGAAGGTTCGCCTCACCGATATCAAGAGGAGCGAAGTGCTAACGAACCGGAGATGGTGAGGCGAGTCTCGGAGAATTGCACGCCGGAATATGCGTCACTGCAGTGACGCTGGTCACAGGTGGGGTGTGACGAGTCGACGTTGTGCAGCACGGCGTGGTAGTGCACATTCGTCGACCCGGGCTAGACTCCGGCGACAGACGGAACGTTTCCTCGCTTAGTCTTTCCCGCCCCGGGTCGCATCGACAAGAGAACAGACGAACAAATCCAGCCCCCGAAGGCGGCGGTCTGGGCTGCGGCACGCTAGAGCGTGAATTTTTCCATTGACAAACGCCCTAATAATGCGATATTCTGTGACTGATCAGATTATCTTATTGAAATAAACAAAACTGTTATCCAGAACGGCAACCAGCGCGAAAATCGAGCCCGCCGAAAATGTGCCCGAAAACGCGAAAAACTGCACTTAACTCCTTTGCCGGACAGTTTTTACGGGTAAGTCCTTTATTTCGACGGTTCGCGACTGTTGGGTCACTGTTAACAGTCAGCAAGCTGCTGATTCCACTAGAGGGCGGGGAGGGGGGTGGGATTAACAAAACCGTAAACATGGCCGCCGTTTCGGCAGGCCCTGCAGTTCTCCTTTTATAAGGTAATGCGCGAGGTGCTGAACCCACTGTTGCCGGTCGAGGCCATGAAGCTGCTGATTGACGAGCTCGGCAAGACCCGCTCCAATGCTGAATTCCTCGGCAACATGAGCTGGCTGTAATCGGCGATCGTCCCATTTTGGCAACCGCCGCTGTGGTTAATCGAGAAGGTTCTCCGTCCCTCCTCTAAGGCCGAATTGCGCTTGACGCTTCCGAGCGGAGCAACTTACGATTCAGCAGACCCTTCGTATGGGAGGAACCAGTGCGCAAGTCTTGGGTGAAATCCGTGGTATGGGTCATGGTAGTGATGTTTCCCGCGTCCATGGTGATGGCCAATGCCACGTCCGCCATGTTGAAAGTAACGGGCAACGTGGCGGTCAATGGCAGTCCCATTGATCGAGCCACAGCGGTTTTCCCCGGTGACAAGGTCCAGACCGGCCCCAACTCGATGGCCACGCTCACCAGCGAAGGCTCTTCGGTGACCGTGCCTGGAAATTCCTCGCTCGTCTTCTCCAAGAATTTCGTGAATGTGCTTTGCGGCACTGCCCTGATCTCGACCAGCCGCGGGCTTCCGGTGCGGGTCAGCAATCTGTTGGTGCAGCCGCCGCAAGGCGCGCCGGCACGCTTCCAGGTCACACAGAAGGACGGACAGCTCCAGATCATCGCCCGCCAAGGCACGCTGGCCATCGACAATGGGACTGCGACCAGCGCCCTGCAGCCCGGCCGCATGCTGACCGCTGCCGCCGCCTGCGCTGCGGCTCCCTATGCGGACACCGACGACAGCAGCTCACCCATGCCGCAGGATCAATCGCAACCGGACCAAGGCCAGCAGGGCAAGAATAAGCACGCAGCTCCGGGCGGCGGTGGCGGTCACTTGCCTCCGGCGCCTGGCGGCAGCAATACCGCCAGCGTACTTCCCTACGCAGCCGGGGCAGCTGGTATCTCTGGCCTGGTGGTTTACCTGACGACTAGAAGCCCTTCGCCGCCTGCAAGCAACATCACACCCGGCAACGGCGACTAAGATCAGGGCATCCGACGAACTAAGCCCGCCATTACGGCGGGCTCAGTTTTTGTCAGCCCCGCGAAACCCCGGTGTCGCAAAATGCCCCTGCGTTTGAGAAAGGCAGCCAAGGGGTGCACTCGGCGGGAATCGATGCTTTAACCCTTCGCATCGTATAATCAAAGTTTCGACCATCATCCCCGATTGTGGCAGGTGCCCATTGAGCTCTCATCCGCAAGCAGGTTTTGGACAGCCGGCTGGACCGCAGCCGTTGCCGGGCGTGAAGACCATCGTAGCCATTGGGTCGGGCAAGGGTGGCGTCGGCAAGACCACGATTGCGGTCAATCTGGCGCTGGCTCTGGCGAAGCTAGGACATCGCACCGGCCTGCTCGATGCCGACGTGTACGGTCCCAACATTCCGCTCATGCTCGGCACGAAGACTACGCCGCGCGTGGTGGGCGAGAACCGCATCGAGCCGCTGGATGCATTCGGCGTGAGGGTGCTATCCGTGGGCATGCTCAATCCCGGCGACAAGCCTCTGATCTGGCGCGGGCCGATGCTGCACTCCATCATCCGCCAGTTCCTGCAGCAGGTGGAGTGGGGCGAGCTGGATTACATGGTGGTTGACCTGCCCCCCGGGACGGGCGACGTAGCCATCTCCCTGATCCAGACGGTGCCGCTGACGGCCGCGATTGTGGTCTCGACCCCCTCCGACGTTTCCCTGCAGGACGCTCGCAAGGCCATCGAGATGTTTCGCCAGGTGAAGGTCGATATCGCCGGCATCGTGGAGAACATGAGCTACTTCACGTGTCCGCATTGCGGCAAGGAGATTGACATCTTCTCGACCGGAGGCGTGGAACGCACCGCCAAGCAGTTTGGCGTCCCTTACCTCGGGGCGGTGGAGCTCGATCCGGAGATTCGCAAGGGCGGGGACAGCGGGCATCCGGTTGCGCTCGGCGGCGAGGATTATCCGCATGCCAAGTCCTTCTACCAATTCACTCGCCGAGTGATAACCGGTCTGGAGGAGCTGCGAAGCAGAGTCGCCGAGCCGGTTATTCGAATCCAATAAAGAAGGATAAGCCGGGACTTGGCACTTCGAAGGCGCGAGTGTCAACCTTGACAGCCCCCGACTCAAATCCTAAAATTTGAGCATTAGGCAGAAGCGCAGGTATATACTCTAACCAATTGTAATTCAAAGACTTCAAAAGGATGCCCAACGTGGGGACGCGGCGAGCTTAAGGCTCGCAAGACGCGGGAAATATGCCAGATTTAGGGCCAAGCGGAAAGCGCGAACGCGAGATCCTGACGGCGATCGTGGAGACGTTTATTGCCACGGGCGAGCCAGTGGGGTCGCGGACGTTGTCGCGCGCCAGCAAGGAGGGGATCAGCCCAGCGACCATCCGCAACGTGATGGCCGACTTGTCCGAGGCGGGCTATCTGGAGCAGCCGCACACGTCGGCAGGGCGGGTACCGACGCCCCAGGCCTACCGCTACTACGTCGAGCAGATCACCGGGCACGCGCACATCTCGCAGGCCGATGAGGGCGCAATCCAGCAGTACTTCCATGGCGTCAGCGACGTGCAGGAGTTCATGGAGCGCACTTCGCACGTGCTTTCGCTGCTTTCGAGCGGGGTGGGCGTGGCTGTGACCGCCGCTGGTCCGCGCAACGCGCTCGACCACGTTTACTTTTCGCACCTGGCGGCCAACAAAGTGCTAGCGGTGGTGGTCACCAGGTCGGGACTGGTGCGCGATCGGGTGTTGCGCACCGCTTGCGACTTTTCGCAGTCGGAACTGGAAACCGCGGCGCGCTACATCAACGAGAATTTTCGGGGATGGACCATCGAAGTGCTGCGGGCGGAGATCGAGCGCCGCGTGCAGTCCGAGCGCAGCGAGTACGACCGCCTGATGCAGTCCATCGAGGAGCTTCACCGCAGCGGGGCGCTGGGTCCGGAGCCGGCGGCGCAGACCGTGTTCGTGGAAGGCGTGGCCAACCTGGTGGCCAGCGAGGAAGACAAGGAACGCCTGCGCGAACTGTTGCGGACGCTGGAGGAGAAGGAGCGGGTAATCGAGCTGCTTGCCGCCTACGTCGACGCGCGGCAGGAAGCGGTGCGGGTGGTGATCGGGCTGGAAGACGCGGTTCCGCAGATGCGGAATTTCGTGCTCATCGGCGCTCCGGCGCACGTGGGCAATGAAGTCGTGGGTTCGCTGGCGGTGATCGGGCCCACCCGCATGGACTATGAGCACAGCATCACCGCCGTCTCTTACATCGCGCAGCTTTTTGACAAGATTTTGAACGAGAAGGAATAGCAGTATGGCAAAAGGGAACGGCAAGAGCGAAGTGGATGTGCAAAATCTGGACGCCGAGCACGAGTTACCGGCGGCCGAGGAAGATGGCTTCGAGGAGAAGACGGCGGAGCATCCCGCTGCGCTGGCCGGTCCGGAGGACCAGCTTAAAGCGCTGCGCCAGGAGCGCGACGTGCTCTACGACCGCCTGGCGCGCCTGCAGGCGGAATTTGACAATGCGCGCAAGCGCGCCGCCCGCGAGCAGGCGGAGTTTCGCGACTACGCCGTCGCCGATGCCATCAAGGCGCTGCTGCCCATCCTAGACAGCTTTGACCGCGCCCTCCAGGCCCATGCCGGCGACGAAAGCTTCCGCGGCATCGAGCTGATCAATCGGCAATTTCACGACGCGCTGGCAAAATTAGGCGTGCGTCCTATCCCGGCGGCCGGCGAGCCTTTTGATCCGCACCTTCATCAGGCGGTGGAGATGGTCGATACCCCCAACGCTCCCGACCACACGGTGCTGGAAGAACTGCAGCGCGGTTACAAGCTGAAGGACCGGCTGCTGCGACCGGCGATGGTGCGCGTGGCGCGCAATCCCCATAAATAAAGGCGGTAAACAATTCTGGCCACTAACGCGAAACGTGACTACTACGAAGTGCTGGGCGTGACCCGCGAAGCCAGCGAGCAGGAGATCAAGAGCGCCTATCGCAAGCTGGCGATGCAGCACCATCCCGACCGCAACCCGGGTGATCCCGCCGCGGAGGAACGCTTCAAGGAAGCCAGCGAGGCCTACTCGGTGCTGTGTGACACGCAGAAGCGTGCGCAGTATGACCGCTTCGATGCCGACGTTATCTTCCGCGACTTCGGCGATATCTTCGGCGACTTCTTCGGTTTTGGCGACATGTTCGGGGCCGGCGGTGGCGGGCGGCGGCGCAGCCGCGCTCAGCGCGGCGCCGATCTGCGGGCTGACCTCACGCTGGAATTCGAGGAAGCCGTTTTTGGGGCCAAGGATACGGTCAAATACCGACGCCAGGAGGCCTGCGAAGAATGCCACGCGACGGGCGCGGCGGCGGGGAAAACTCCGAGCACGTGCACGACCTGCGCCGGGCGCGGTCAGGTGCGCTATCAGCAGGGCTTCTTCAGCGTGTCGCGTACGTGTCCCGCTTGTCACGGCGCTGGAACGGTGATCGCCGATCCTTGTTCGCGCTGCAGCGGGCAGGGGTTCGTGCGCCGGGAGCGCGTGCAGGAAGTCAAAGTGCCCGCGGGGGTGGAGGACGGCACCCGCATCCGCTATTCCGAACTCGGCGATGTCGGCCTACACGGAGGTCCGCCGGGCGATCTTTACGTCGTGTTACACGTGAAAGAGCATGCCTTCTTCGTGCGTGACGGCAAGGACCTCTACTGCGTGTTGCCCATCTCCTTTCCACAAGCCGCGCTGGGCACGGAGGTGAAAGTGCCTACGCTTGACGGCGATCATCTGCTCAAGATCCCCGAAGGCACACAGTCGGGCAAGGAACTGCGCATTCGCGGCAAAGGCGTGCCCGTGCTCAACGGCCACGGGAAGGGTGACCTCATCGTGCGCGTGGTGGTGCAGACTCCCAGCCACCTCACCAAGCGCGGACGCGAACTGTTGCAGGAACTGGATGCCATCACTCGCGTCGAAAACGACCCTGAACGTCCCAGCCTGCTCAGCAAGGTCAAAGACATCTTCGGATGAGGCGGTTGCGATGACCCGCCGCCGCTGGATCGCCGACGAATTCTCCGCCAGCCGCGCGGCGCTGGTCGGCACCCAAGCCGAGCACCTGGCGCGGGTGCTGCGAGTGCGTATCGGGCAGGAGTTCGACCTGGTAGCCAACGGACACGTGCGCCGCGGCCGCATCGTTTCCATCTCGCCCCAGAAAGTCGAATTTGAACTGGGCGAGGAACTGCCGGCGGTGACCCTCCCCGAGATCACGCTGCTCCTGTCGGTATTCAAGTTTGACCGCATGGAGTGGGCGATCGAAAAAGCCACCGAGTTGGGCGTCGCGCGACTGGTACCACTTATCGCCAAGCGCACTCACGCGCACCTTGCATCCGCGGCGGCGAAGCGCGCCGAGCGCTGGAGGCGCATCGCCCGCGAGGGGGCGCAGCAGTCGCGCCGCGTTGCGCCGCCGGAAATCACTGCGCCGGTCCGCTTGCGGGACGTGCTCGACCTTGCGGCAGGCCGCCGTGTCGTCCTTTCAGAAGTCGAAGAGCAAGTTTCGCTTAAGGAGGCGGTCGCGGGCTTTAAGGGGTCGCTGGCGCTGGCGGTCGGTCCGGAGGGCGGCTGGACGGGCGAGGAAGAGGCCTTGTTCCGCGAGCATGGATGGATTGCTGCCTCGCTGGGACCTGCAATACTGCGCGCCGAGACAGCAGCGATTGCCGCGATCAGCATTGCCATCGCGGAACTGGTCTAGGGACGTAGCGGCTGTCACGTCTTTTTCCACAAACTTCGCGGTTGCCGCTCGCGAGAGACTCTCCGATAATGAATTGCGCCAGGCGATTCATCCCACAACTCTGTGTCTTTCAGCTTCAACCAGCGACAGCTCCAGGCCATCGAACACGTGCGCGGCCCCATGCTGGTGGTGGCCGGCGCCGGCACGGGCAAGACCAGCGTGCTGGTGGAGCGCATCGCGCGCCTGCTGCGCGAGGGACACGCGCGTCCCGACGAGATCCTTGCCCTTACCTTTACCGACAACGCCGCCGGTGAGATGAGCGCGCGTGTGCGCAAGGCGGTCGCGGGGGGGAATTGCGATGGACTGCGCGCCCTGACCTTCCACGCTTACTGCTACGGATTGCTGGAACGCACGGGGAAAGGCTTTCGCCTGCTCACGCCGCAGGACCTTTGGGTCTATTTGCGGCGTCGCATCTCGGAGTTGGAGCTGAACTGGTATATCCGGGCCGCCAGCCCGGGACAGTTCCTCGAAGCGCTGCTCGAATTCTTCGACCGCTGCCACGACGAAGTGGTGGACCCCGCCGACTACCGGAAATATGTCGCCGGCCTCAGCAGGACGAATGCGACGCTGCCGCGTGTGGTCAGCTCCAAGCAAGCCGGCGGCATGTCTCGTGAGGAGGTACTGGCGCGCTGCGAGGAAATCGCCAGCGTCTTCTTGAGGGTCGAGCAGATGCTGGCGCGGGAGAACCTCGGCGCCTACGCCCACATGATTACGCGCGCGCTGGAGCTGCTGCGCAATGACGAAGGTTTGCGGGCCGCCGAACAGGGCCGCGCGCGCTTCTTGTTGCTCGACGAGTTTCAGGACGTTAACCTGGCGCAGATCGAGCTGGCGCGGCTTCTGGCCGGGACCGGGCAGAATGTTTTCGCCGTCGGAGATCCCGACCAGGCGATCTATCGTTTCCGCGGCGCTTCGGCGGCAGCGTTTGAGGAATTCGCACGGCGCTTCCCCAGGACGAAGCGCGTGACGCTGACCGAAAACCAGCGCTCGCACACGCCGATCCTGAAGTGTGCGTATGCGGTGATCTCCGGCAACCCTACTCTGGCGCCGGCCGGCGCAGTGTTCAAGCGCGAGCCGCTGGAGTCCGCCCGCGACCAAGGCGACAAGAAGCAAGGAGAGCTACTTCCCAAATTCCCGGTCGAGTTGCTGATTGCCGACGACGAGCAGCGAGAGGCGTTCGAGGTTGCGCGGCGGATCGAAGATTTGCTGCGGGCGCCGGATAAAAGGCGCGACGGGAAAGCGCGCCGCTGCCCGCGCATCGCCGTGCTCTATCGCCAGCACATGCACCGCAATGGGCTGGTACGCGAGCTGGTGGCGCGCCAGGTCCCCTTCGTCGTGGTCGGCTTGAACGCGCTGGACGCGCCCGAGGTGCGCGACCTGTTGGCCTGCCTGCGCGTGCTGGCATCCATGGCGGACAGCGGCAGTATGTTCCGCGTGGCCGCTCTGCCCATCTTCCATGTGGATGCCGAAGCCCTGCGCCACGCGCTGGTGCATGCGGGCAAAGGTGGTGACTTCATCAGTGTGCTGGAAACGATCCCCGGCGGCGGCGAAGTAGTGGCCACTGTCGAAGAAGCCTGGGCGACCGCACGCATGAAAGGCATGAACACTGCCGCGGTGCTGCTGTACGTGCTCGAGCGCTTTGGCTTCGACCGCAACGCGCCCCCAGTGCTGGCGTTCGCGAAATTCGTCCTCGATTGGGCAAAGAAGCCGGTGGCCGGCAGCGGCGAGCTTTCCGAGTTCCTCGCCTACATGGACCACTATCCCGAGGCGGGTGGCATCGTGGAAGTCGCGACTGGCGAGGAGGGCTCGGATCCAAACGTGGTGCAGCTCATGACCGCGCACGCTGCCAAAGGCCTGGAGTTCGACCACGTCTTCGTGCTGCGGCTGAACCAGAATTCCTTCCCCACCGCGTTCAAGGAAAAGCTGTTCGAGTTTCCGCAGCACCTCCGGCGCGGGCTGGTGGCGGAAGGGGACGACAAGGAAATCCACAAGCAAGAAGAGCGGCGCCTGTTTTACGTGGCGATGACGCGCGCTCGCGAGACGCTGACCCTGTGTGCGCGCCCCAGCCGCAGCCGCAAGGACGCACGCCCCAACGCCTTCGTGCGCGACCTGATCAACGACCGCACGGCGCGGCCGTACTGGACCGAGAGTGAAGTCGCGCCAGTGACCATCGATGTTGCCGCAGGAGCCCCGGCCTCCGGCTCGGGCGTGGGGTCATGGCTGCTGGGCCCGCCGCCTTCTCCTTTCATTTTTGACGGCGTGTTGAGCGCCACCGTGATCGAGAGCTACGAGACTTGCCCGCTGCAGTTCAAGATCGAGCGCTTCTGGAAGGTGCCGGGCGAGGTCGCCGCGCAGATGCAGTACGGCAACACGATTCACACTCTGCTGCGCGATTACTATGAATCACGGCGCGCTGGACGTCCAAAAAGCGCAGACGAGATGCTCGTGCTGCTGCGCGATGGACTGGCGGTCACTGGATTCGTCGACCCCGTGCAGCGCGAGCTCTACGAGAAAGAGGGGACGAAGCAGTTGCGCGAGTTCGTGCGCCTCGAGCAGACAAAACCGCAGGCGGAGGTGATCGGGACCGAGCGCGGCTTCGAGATCACGCTGGGAGGGGTGCGGGTGAAGGGACGACTGGACCGCATCGACCGCATCGCCGGCAACCGCGTCGCCATCATCGATTACAAAACCGGTAAGCCGCGCACCGAAGACCACGCACGAAAGAGCCTGCAGCTTTCGATCTACGCCCTGGCCGCGCGCGAGAAGTGGGATTACGAGGCCGAGCGGCTGGTGTTCTACAACGTCGCCGATAACTCGGAGGTAGCCAGCAAACGCGACTCGCAGCAGTTGGAGGACGCCTGCCGGCGCGTGGCGGAAGTGGCGGCCGAGATCAAGGCCGGGAACTTCGATCCCTCACCCGGCTTTCACTGCGGATGGTGCGCCTATCGCAACCTCTGTCCCGCCACCGAGGAGAGGCTGTATCAAATCCAGGCGCAGGCCGCGGGGGTGAACTGATGCTGACGGTGGCGCTAGCGTTTGTGGCCGTGCTTCTGGCGCTGATCGCCGTAGCAGTAGTGTTGCGCCGTCCTGCCCAATCCGACCCCCGCGCGGTTGAGGCCCTGCGCAATGATTTCAGCGTGCTGCGCGAAAGCACCGACCGCTCCGTCTCCCACGTGGTGGATGTGTTCAGCAAGCAGATCGAAGGCATGGGCGACAATGTCCAAAAAGCCCTCGGGGCGGTCAACTGCAACGTGGCCGAACGCCTGGAAGCCATGAACCGTCATTTGGCCGAGCGGCTGAACGAGAACGTGAAGGCCATGAGCGGCACGTCGAAGGAAGTGAACGACCGCATGGCGCACGTGCAGAATATTTTCGCCGAATTGCAGAAGCAGGTGGGCGGCATGAGCGAACAGGCGCGAAGGCTAGGGGAGCTATCGAAATCCATTGCCGACCTGCAGCACATTCTCACTGCCCCGAAGCTTCGCGGAGGTTTTGGCGAGGAGCAGCTCGAGAACCTGCTGGCCATGGTGTTCGCGCGTGAGCAGTACCGGACGCAATACGCGTTTTCTTCCGGCGACCGGGCCGACGCGGTGCTGATGTTTCCGCAGGGAATGGTGGCCATCGATTCCAAGTTCTCGCTGGAAAATTTCCGCCGCATCGCCGAAGCGGAGACCGATCCGGAAAAGAAGACTGCGCGCCGCGAGTTCCTGAAAGATGTTCGCAAGCGGGTGGATGAGATCGCCGGCAAGTACATCCGTCCGGCTGAGGGCACGCTGCCCTTCGCGCTGATGTACATCCCTGCGGAGAATGTCTATTACGAAGCCATCATCCGTGACGAAGACGACACCGGCCTCTACGAATACTGCGTGCAGAAGCGCGTTATGCCGGTTTCCCCCAACTCGCTCTACGCTTACCTGCACACCATCGTGGTCGGACTGAAGAGCCTGCACGTGAGCCAGCAGGCGGAATCAATTCTGCAGCAGATGGAATCGCTCACCTTCGAGCTGGAGAAGTTCACCGACGTTTACGACAAGCTGGGCACCCACCTGAAGAACGCGGGTAAGAGTTACGAGGACAGCACGCGCGCGCTAAGCAAGCTGGAGAACCGGGTTCACAATCTTGCCGGCGCGGGCGTCAGCCAGCCGGAACTACCGCTGGACGCGGAAAAGCGGGCGCTGGGTGCGGCGGAAGGCTGAGAAAGAGCGGCTGAAAAAGCTTCGGGGACGCTGCCTGGCGTCCCCGTCTTGCCTTACGATTGGGCTGGGCGATTAGTGCTTCTTCTTGCCGCCCTTTTTCTTTCCACCCTTCTTGGTTGCCATGGTTCTATTCTCCCTTCCATTTTTCGTGGATGCAACATACGTTCTGTTGCGATTGTTGAATGTATAGAGTCAATGAAAAACGATGTCAAGAGAAAAATCGGAAACGCGTGGTACCTTCGAGCGATGTACGCCGAGGAGAAGATCGTCTCGCACGCGATGAAGTCGCTGCGGCTTGTAAAGAGACGCCGCATGCTGTGTCTCTGCAGGTGAATTCGACCACAGCGAATCAGGGCGCCGGCCTGAAAAAAGATAAAATCCATCGAACCTTTCGAAGATTCCGTTCGTAGAGCAACTGAGGATCATCATGTCCCTCGTTTCCCGCCGTGCGATGCTGCGCGCTTCGGTGCTGGGCCTCGTGGCTGGGTGTGTGCCAGCGATGTGGCCGCAGTCGGAGCGCGGGGGGTATCCGCGCGGGGGGCTGCGGCGTGGTCCCATCGCCGACTCGGTTTCCGAGCTGATGGACGAGATCAGCCTGGCGCGCGCCTGCATCGTGGAATGCGCCGAGGCCATGCCGGAACAGCATTACGACTTCCGTCCGGTGGCCGAGGAGCGCACCTTCGGCCAGCAGATGGTCCACATCGCCGAATCGGCGCGCAGCCTCTTCGAGGTGTTCGTGCAGGACAAAGCCCAGCCGACGTACACCCTCAGCGAAGCGGGCAAGGAAGTCGTGAAGTCGCGGGCCGAGGTGATCAATCTGCTGCGCGAATCGTTTACCTACGTCCACCACGGCGCCGCCGACCTGACCGACGTGGATTTGGAACTGCGCGTGCAATTTCTGGAC
>Ga0335081_10014227_pt1 | contig 12873 bp, 6 predicted proteins | sample Lox_Sample_35_FD_206713 | JGI IMG/M metagenome (GOLD analysis project Ga0335081, IMG submission 206713) | Soil microbial communities from Loxahatchee National Wildlife Refuge, Florida, United States - Lox_Sample_3.5 | ecosystem: Environmental > Terrestrial > Soil > Wetlands | place: USA: Florida...
GCTCCCGTGCCCGCGCCGACGTTCCCTTCTTCCACTGGACCTCCGCGGGCGGCGAGGCAAGCCTTGTAGCCAGATTCCGCTGTGGGGGTGATGGTCCAGTCGCCGATTTCTATGTCATAGATAATCGCGGCGGGAACCGCAAATGCCATCGGCTTTTCTTTTGCGGAGGAACCAAGTTTCTGAATGTATTGCTCGCGCAGATATTGTTCGACTCCGGTTGCAGTCGCCAGCCCGAAGTTGCTTCCCCCGGAGAGCGCGATGCCATCCACCAGAATGGTGTCGCTGGCGCCTTTGACCGGATCGAGCGCGTCGGTGAGGCGCGTACCCGGCCAACCTCCGCGCACATCCACTCCACAAGTGGCTCCCTGTTCGCACAAAACCACTGTGCATCCGGTTGGGCGCCGGTCGTCGGTGAAGTGGCCGACCTTGACGCCTTCGACGTCGGTGATCCATCGATCCGAGGGCAGGCCGAGGTCGTTAGCCAGCGGTGCAGTCTGCCGGGCCAATGCGGACACTGCCGGACTCGCCAGCATGCCCAGAACACTCGCAGCAAAATCTCTTCGATTCAAGGATGCCCCCAACGTCGCCGTCACCTTCCCGGCGACCGAAGTTCATCACTTATGATTCGAACGTCCACTTCCCGCCGACCATCGTGCGCTCAACGGGAATCGTGGCCAAGGAACTCGGGTTCTCCCGGAAGGGGTCTCGACCCAGGACGATCAGATCCGCCAACTTGCCAGGTTCGATCGAGCCCTTGAGATTTTCTTCGAAGGACGCGTGCGCACCGTGGATGGTTCCGCAGCGCACAGCTTCTTCCAGGCTGATGCGCTGGTTTGCCCCCCAAACATTTCCGTCGCGGTCGGTGCGCGTGACTTGCGATTGCAGCCACATCATCGGGTCGAACGGGCTTGCGGTGTAGTCCGACGAATCCGGCGGGCGAAGCCCCGCATCCAGGAAACTCCGCATGGCAAACATGTGAGTGGTGCGGTCGGCGCCATAGAAGCGCATTTTTTCGCCATGATAGTAAACGTATCCGGAAAACGGGACAGGAACGACTCCCAAGGTCCGCATGCGCTGGACCAGGGTATCGTTGATAAGGGTGCAATGCTCGATACGGAAGCGGGGATCGGGGCGCGGGCTCTCACGCTGAATGCGCTCATAAACATTGAGCACGCGCTCGATCGCGACATCGCCATTGGCGTGGGTGGAAAGCTGCCAGCCGGCGACGTGCGCTTTCCGCCCGTTCTGGTAGAGCTCTTCTTCCGTGCTGAGGAACAGGCCGAAGTAGTCAGGCCTGCCGACATAAGCTTGCGAGAGTCGCGCCGTGCGCTCGGAAATAGAGCCGTCCGCGAACTGCTTGATGCCGCCGACCCGCACCCACTCATTTCCCAGGCCGGTGCGAATGCCGGCGGCCATCATGCGATCCAGAAAATCTACGAACATGATGCTGTAGATACGGACCGAAAGTTCTCCCGCGGCATAGGCGTCTTGGTACGCATGCAGGTCGTCCGCGGTGGCGGAAGCATCTCCCGCGGAAGTGATGCCTTTGCTTGCCATCATCTTCGAAATAAGCTTGACCCCGGCCTGTCTTTCTTCCGGCGACCCGCGCTCGGGAATCACTTTATTGATGACCGCCACAGCCTTGTCCGCCACGCGCCCGGTGAACGACCTTCCCGCTCCGCGCTCGAACAGGCCGCCATCCGGATCCGCAGTTTGGTCGGTCACGCCTGCGGCTTTCAGCGCCAGAGAGTTGACGAAGGCGATGTGTCCACCCCGGTGGTAGACGATGACGGGATGGTCGGGCACGGCCGCGTCGAGTTCCTGCAACGTGACCGGGTGCTCCGTCTTGCTGTCGTCGTACAAGAAACCGAGCACCCATTGGCCGGCGGGCGTCTTCGAGGCGCGATCCCGCAGTGCTGCCACCACCTGGGAGATCTTCGGCAGATCGCATGCCACCATGCGCAGATGTTCCACGCCCGAAATTGCGGGATGCGCATGAGCGTCGATAAATCCGGGCAAAACCGACTTCCCTCCCAGGTCGATCTTGCGACTACCCCCGGCTGCCAGAGACAGGATTTCTTGATTCGTACCGACACCGGCAAACCTCCCGCCGCTGATCGCTACCGCCTGGGCGCGTGGTTGTTTCTCATCCACGGTCCAGAAGTTGCCGTTGTACAGGATCAGCTCTGGTTCTTGCAGTCGCAGAAAGGCGAGCAGCGGCACGCCGCCGAGACGGTACAGCATCTGCCTGCGGGTGAGGTTGGACATGGGGCCCCTTCCTGTTGAAAGGATCAGCGGAAGACGCACTCTACAGAATTTGTGCAATCTGGTCAATGCTCGAGCCGCCAGGCGCCAGCGGGTGTCCGAAGGCCAACGCAAAACCGCTTCCCTCTGGCTTACAATGTGCACTCGACTGGAACGCTCACGCGGATCGAAGAAACAATGAAGTCGAAGCCGACCACTAAAAGAGGCGGGCGCCGGCCCTCGAAACCCGGCCCGAGGCCCAACAACCATCGCAGTTCGATACTGGGCTTCCTGACCGTCGGGCAAACAGCACGCGTGCTGGGCATCAGCCCTTCCACTTTGCGGCAATGGGAGAATGTCGGCCTCATCACACCGGCTCGTAGCCAGGGGAGGTTCCGCCTTTACAGCCCCGAGGTGCTGAAGGTGCTGAAACGCATCAAGTACCTTCGCGACGTGAAGCAACTCAGGGGGCCCGGAATCAAACATGTTCTAGATAAGACTCTGGCGCTTCCCCGTGAGACCACCCGATCGGAATCCTCCAAGTTGGGCTTAAAGCTGCGCCAGATGCGTAAACGTTGCAAATTGAGCCTGGTTGATGCTGCTAAACGGGCGAAGATCTCGGCCGGATTTCTGAGCGCGGTCGAACTATCGCAGGCCAATCCGTCGGTCGCTACGCTCCATCGCCTTGCCACCGCCTATGACACCACAGTGTTGGAGTTCTACAATCTTCCGCACCAAACCAGCCGAATTGTCCGGCCCAAGGATCGTCGTGTTCTGCGAACCGAGTCGGGTGTCGCGATGGAGTTGCTGTCCGAAGGGAGCAAGATGCTGCAATCCATGGTGTTCCGTCTCCCGCCCGGCAGCGGCAGTGACGGCGCCTACTCGCATGCGGGGGAGGAGTTCATCTGCATGCTGCAAGGGACTCTGGAGATCTGGCTGGACGAACTGGAACGCAATGTTCTGCGCGAGGGCGATTCCTTCTGGTTCGAGAGCAGCCGCGGGCATCGCTGGTTCAACCCTTCTCGAGACGAAGAGGCGGTACTCCTTTGGGTCAACACGCCACCCACGTTTTAGTGATCAGGGTGATTACAAAAATTTGCTGAAAAAAGTCTACAGGAAGTTGGTAACTTTGCTAGAATCCGTTGGCTTTGAAGACAGACCATTGCGAGGTCGCTATGGGACGGCACAACTGGAGTGTGAAGTTCCTCACGGCAGTAACGTGGTGTCTGCTGGCTGGTGTACTGAACCTACATGCGCAGCTCACTGAGGGTTCCATCGCGGGAACCATCACCGACGTCTCGGGCGCTGCCGTAACGGGGGCGAAGATAGTCATTATCAATGCCGGTACCGGCACGGCTTCCCAGCCCACCACCGACAACATCGGTTATTTTCACGCCGCGCACCTCGCTCCCGGCACTTATAACGTCAGGGTGGAGAAGTCGGGATTCAAGGTCGCAGTCGTGGATCGAGTCATTGTCAACGTCAACACCATTACTCGCGTCGATGTGAGTCTCCAAGTCGGCCAGATTCAGGAGACGGTGGTGGTCTCGGCCGAAATGCCTCTGGTGCAGACGGAAGAGGGGCGCCTGTCCAATACCATCTCGACCCGGGAGGTAACCGATCTCCCCTTGAATGGCAGGCAAGTCTACCAGTTGGTGACCCTGGAGCCGGGAGTGACAGCGACGAATGCACCGGTTGTGTCCAATGTATCTTCGCCGACCTCCTCCAACACATTCGACTTTGGCTACACGGCCAATGGTTCGACCCCGCGCGGCAACAATTTCATTCTCGACGGCAATTCCAACAACAATGAGTGGCTGGGTGGGACGCCCCTGATCTTTCCTTCGCTGGATTCGATCCAGGAAGTCCAGGTGCAGACCTTGAATTTTTCCGCCGAATACGGCCGCAATGACGGGGCCATTGTGAACATCGTCACCAAGTCCGGCAGCAACGAGGTGCATGGAACCGTTTTCTACAATGGGCGGAATACGGCGCTGAATGCGCGGAATGCCTTCGATGTCGTGGCCAAGACGCCGCTGCAGCAGCACCAGTTCGGATTCTCTCTGGGCGGACCCATAATCCGGAACAAGACCTTCTTTTTTGTGGACTATGAGGGTTCGCGGTTGAAAGACGGCGCTCCTGCCTCGTTTACGGTGGAGACTCCTGAATTCCGCAATCTGGTCATCCAGAGCCATCCCAACAGTCTTGCCGCCCAGTTCTATCGCGACTTTCCGGCTCCGGCATGTTTGCCCGGAACGGAGCTCGCCACCGGGACCATTCCGGATCCATTGCTGGGGCCGGTCGCCCTGGCAGGGCCGCCCGATCCAGCCGTTCCGGACCAGTGCACGGCCGTTTCGTCGCAGATCGCAAAGAACCAGGCAGACCAGTATTCGGTGCGCATCGACCACCATCTCACCAACCGCGATCAGATTTACGGCCGCTGGATTGCCACCAAGGCGTCCGGCGATGTGGCCCGCGACGAGCTGAGCGGAGCGAACATCCGAGGCTTCACCTCGCCGCTGGACGGTTTCTTCGCAGATCTCGGTTTGGGGTATACCCGCGAGATCAGTCCGACCACCATGAATGATTTCCGCTTTGCATTTTCGCGGAACAACAGCAACATGCAATTTGGCATGCCCGCGAGCAGCGAAACCGCCCAGGCCCTCCAAGGGGCGGGATTCCCGCTCACCCGTTTCGGCAGTCTCTTCTTTGACGACGGCACGACCCAAATCGGTGGCGAAGTCTTCAACCCCCGCGTCTTCGTGTTCAATACGTTCGCGTTTAACGACATCCTGACCCACACCGCCGGGCGCCAGACGATCAAGGTGGGCTTCGAGGCGCGCCGCATTCAGGAGAACAGCGACTACGAACTCCTGACGAATCCCTTTTACGAATTCAACAGCAAATTCAATTTCGCCAACGATCAACCTTACCTGGTGGCCGCCACGGTGGGCCGCAACCCGCAGGGCGCGAATTTCGGCAACTTCACCAGCACGCCGCGTCATTTCCGCTGGACGCAGTGGGCAGCCTTCGTGCAGGACGATTGGAAGGTGTCGCACAATCTGACCATGAACCTGGGCCTTCGCTACAGCATCTTCGGCTCCCCAACGGAAACCAACGGCTTGCTCAACAACATCGTCCTGGGTAGCGGTTCAGGGTTTCCGGCACAAATGGCCACCGGAACCGTGGGCAGGGTAAAAACCCTTTGGAACACCGACCACAATGATTTCGCACCGCGCATCGGGCTGGCGTGGGACCCCACCGGCAAAGGCACGACGGCGATTCGCAGCGGCTTCGGCGTGGCCTACAACGAGCCCTTCTCCAACTTGTGGTCGAACGGTTCGCGCTTCGATCCTCCGGACACGGCGAGAGTCGTGGAGGACCCGGTCTTCGGTGTCGGCACGAACCTGAACTACAAGTTTCCCTTTGCCTCAAGTCCGGATTTTGCCGCGCAGCCGCCGCGTGCCAACGGCGGCGTTCCCGGGCTGAACATTACTCTGTACGGCACCGACCCGCACTTGCGCACCGCCTACGCCGAGCAGTGGTTCCTGGGCGTGCAGCACCAGTTTCTGCAGAACTACGGGTTCAGCATCAACTACGTTGGCACCCACGGCGTGAAGGGATACACGCGCGAGGACTACAATCGCGTGGACGGCGACATCTGCAACGCCACCACCTGCGACTTCACCATCGATCGTTTGAACCCAGGGTGGGGATCGCAGTTCTACACCTCCAACGAAAGCTCCTCGATCTACCACGGGCTCAATGCCCAGTTGCGCAAGACTTACAGTCAGGGATTTACCTGGACCGCCAACTACACCTTCGGCAAGGTGCTCGACAATGTTACCGAGGGGAACCTGGGCGACTACTTCAACGTCAATGCTTATTCCGCTGCGTATACCGGGGTGCAGGACATCAACAATCCCGCGGCCGATCGTGGACCGTCAGAGTTCGATGTGCGGCAGCGTTTCACGCTGAGCGCCTTGTGGGACTTGCCCTTCTTCAAGGCAGGAAATGGGGCACTGGGCCGCGCCCTTGGCGGCTGGCAATTGAACTCCATCGTGTCGCTGCAGTCGGGCCGCCCCTTCGATGTGGATTGCAGCCTGGCCTGGTTCCAGGGTTGCGACTTCAACATGGACGGCGTGCAGACCGACCGCCCCAACCGGCCGGCGAACATCCAGACCAGCGGTTTCAGCAATCAGGATCTCGAGGGCGGCATCTTCCCCGTGACCACTTTTTGTCCCAATGGGCTGGTGGCATTCTTCAACGGCACGCCCTGTGTCCCGGTGGGGACGGACGGAAATCTCAGCCGCAACGCGTTTCGCGGACCGGCGTTCAAGTCCGTGGATCTGGGACTCTTCAAGAATACGAAAGTCTGGGAAAACCTGAATGTCCAGTTCCGGGTGGAGGCCTTCAATCTGTTTAATCGCGTGAACCTCTATAATCCGGTGGGCGACTTGGGCAGTCCGCAGTTCGGGAAGTCGGTGGCCGCCTTTGCCCCACGCCAGATTCAGTTGGGCTTGAAGCTTGTTTTCTAGGGTCGCAAACCACAGACGAGTGACGTAGAAACTGTTCAAGCCGCTTCGCCGTGGAGCGGCTTGAATCGTGTTGGAGAGAAAATGTGAACGACTGGCTTCGGCTATGGGCCTTGTATCCGATTTGTTTTTTGCTGTGGGGACTCTCGTCCCAATCACTCGGGCAGGCGGAAAATCCTGCCAGGCTTCGCGGTAGCGGGCAGGTAAAGCGTTCCGTTCTCACTTACAAACAACTCATGCGCGGATCCGATTCGCCGGCACCGGTCGACGAAACTGCGGCCTTTGCCCTGCCCTTGCAGGCTGCCGAACCCACGGAATCATTCGAAGGTGCGCTGACGCTCACGGAGGGCTCGAACAGGCTGCATTTCACACTCTTGAGTGATGTCTTTCGGCTGATTTCCGCGGGAGACTCTCCCTGGAAGCACGTTCCCCCTTTTCACTTTCACTTTGTGCAAACTGGAAGCTTCCTGATTCCCGCCGAGCAGGGACTGTCGATTACGGGCGATCCGGCGTGGAACTACATCGTAGGTCCGGGCCGAGTGTGGCGTGAACTGGGAGATGCCGGCTATATGCGAGCCTCTCTTCCGTTTGCGCTTGTGCAACGCAATCAGAACTGCGTACACAACGGCGTGGTTTCCTTCCTCTTTAGCACAACCAGGAGTCCGAGAATCTCTCGCGCTTTTTATCAAATCACCCAGGAAACCTGCTTCCCCATGAAGTTCGACATGTGGGGAGAGCTCAATGCAGACTTCGCTCCCGGAGCCGTAGCGGCAGCGCCAGAGGTGCGCGCTCGCTCTGCGGCGGAGCGGGCGCGGCACATACCCACGAAACCAATCCGCGCTCTGGCCGAGGACTTTCCCAGGACGGGCATCGATCTTGCATCGATCAAGAAGGCGTACAAACATCCGGACGACATCACGACTTACGGGTTCGTGCTTCGCGGCGTGCACTATTCCTCCGGATGTCCGGGACGCTCCGGCGAGTACCCCTTTTGCGACGAGATGCGCTTGCCGTCCTATTCCATTGCCAAGTCCGTGTTTGCTGGAGTCGCGCTCATGCGTCTTGGCCAACTCTACGGTACGAGCGTCTATGACTTGCGCATCAAGGACTATGTCCCAGACAAGGACAATGAAGGGGATTGGGAAAAAACAACCTTGGGCAACGCCTCTGACATGGCGACTGGCAATTTCAATTCCGACAGGTACGAAGCCGACGAGGACAGTTCTGTCAACGACAGGTTTCTGATCGCCGAAAGCCTGGAGGCCAAAACTCGCGATGCCTTCGCTTTTCATGCCAAATACGCCACACCCGGAACGACCTGGGTTTATCAAAGCCCGGCGACGTTCTTGCTTACCCAGGCGATGCAGGTTTACCTTCGGCAGAAGCGTGGTCCTGGTGCCGATATCTTCAACCTGGTGCGGGACGATGTTTATCAACCCTTGCACATGAGCCAGGGCTTCATGAGCACGATTCGGACGGAGAACAGTCCTGCGGGCGCTCCCACGGGATATTACGGTCTGTTCTTCAACAAGGATGATGTCGCGAAGATCTCAACTTTTCTAAATTCGTCATCGGGGAAGCTGAACGGTGAGCAGGTGCTCGAACCATCACGACTTGCCGAAGCGTTGTTCCGGGGTGAGAATGCGGGGCGCGCGGGTGTGCCCATCCTAGGGCGCAAGTCGGGCTCCGCTCTGGGTGAGGCGCTCACCAACAAATCCCTGCCAGGCAGCGACCGGCGTTATGCCCACGGCTTTTGGGGAGCTCACATGGCCCGTGCGCAGTCCGATGGTCCACGGTGCGACTACTGGATTTCGTTGATGAATGGATACGGCGGCAACATCGTCATGCTGCTGCCGAACGGCGTCACCTTTTATATTTTTACCGACAGCGCAGAATTTCCCTGGGCCCAGCCTTTGTCCATCGCTGCCAAGCTTGCGCCGATGTGCAACTGAGTTCGAGCATGAGACGCGCCTCTCCAGCGTGGCTTCTGCCATTCCAATTAAGAGGAGGAAACCATGAGGGATTGCCGGCACATCGCCGCGCTTTGCGCCATTCTGTTCGCCTTGCGCCTGCCACTGCTGGCGTCGAGTTGCGCGGACGCCGACTTGCTCGCGCGCAACGGCCACATCGTCACGATGGATTCCGAGCATGCGATCGTCACGGCAATCGCGGTGCGTGACGGCAAGATACTCGCCGTGGGCGATGACAAGGAACTAGCGGCTTGCGCGAGTGCTCGAACCAAGCTTGTCGATCTGCAACGGCGCACCGTCATTCCCGGTTTGATTGATGTCCACACTCACGCCATGGAGTGGGCGAAGAGCATTCTGCGCGGAGAGATCGATGCGACCGATCCGACCGTCCATTCCATTCGGGACATCACGCAGGAGGTCCGCAAACGCTCCTCCGGCCTCACTTCCGGCCAATGGATCACAGGCAGCGGCTGGGATGACGCGAAGTTGACGGAACGTCGCTATATCGTGCGCCAGGATCTTGATGCCAGCTCTCCGAACAATCCCGTCTACCTGGCCCACGTCAGCGGCCACCTGGCGGCAGTCAACAGCGCTGCACTGAAGGTCGCCGGAATCGACCGGCATACGCCTGACCCACAGGGCGGAGTCATCGAGCGCGAAAAGTCAGGCGAGCCCACGGGCGTACTCAAAGATACGGCCATGGATCTGGTGGCCGGCTTGCTTCCCGAAGATCCCGAGGACATTAACCGCAATGCCGCGAAACTGGTTTCCGAGAAAGCATCGGAGCTTGGACTCACCACGATCCACGACATTTTTATCTCCAGCGACGAGATGCGTGGTTACCAGGACGCCTACCGTCGCGGCTGGCTGAAGATACGCGTCCAAATGTCGCCCCGGATCGGTAGCATTGCGGACGCCGAGAAACTGGCGCAGATGGGCGTGCACACCGGCTTTGGCGACGATCACCTGAAATTCGGCGCGGCCAAGATGTTTGCCGATGGAGGCATGGGGGCGCGCACCATTGCCATCTATCCACCCGGCGTCATCGGAGAGCCCGACAATCTCGGCGTCCTGCGCTGGAAGCCCGAAGACATGCAGAAAGCCCACCTGACGGCAGCCGCGGCCGGATGGCAACTGGAGACGCACGCCATCGGCGACCGAGCCATGGATGAGGTGCTGGATTCCTATGCCGCCGTCACCAAGCAATTGGGATTGAAAGATCCCCGGTTCCGCATCGTCCATGCGGGAATCTCCACTCCCGCGATTCAGGCACGCATGCGCCAGCAGCACGTGGTCGTCGACGGCAATCCCCCCTTCGTCTATTGGATTGGCAGCTGGTTCCTCAAGTACGGTCCCGAGCGCGTGCGCTGGTCTTATCCGGCAAAATCCTATATCGATAACGGGATCGTCGAGGCCGCAGGGTCTGACGTTGCGGTCACGCCGATCAGCCCATGGTGGGGGATCTGGTCCGCCGTAGTTCGCCGGGAGCTGCAGAGCGGCGAAGTGCTGGCGCCGGAGGAACGCCTCACTGTGGAGCAGGCCTTGACGCTGTACACGCGAAACGGCGCCTACGCGGGATTTGAGGAGGACCGGAAGGGATCCCTAGCACCGGGAAAGCTGGCGGATTTCCTGGTCGTGGACCGCGATGTGCTGGCCGTTCCCGCCGAGGAGCTGAAAGATGTGAAGGTCCTCGAAACTTACGTGGACGGCGCGCGGATTCACTGATCGTCCGATTCTACGAAACCCGGCGTCAGCCTCTTGGGGGCGGCGCAGGAGAGATTTCGGTTGACACGGCTCTCTATCATTTTATACTAATTATTATTCAATAATCATGCGTCTCAGCCATAAACAGTTCCGCGAGCTGGCCGCGAAGCACGGGTTGGCGGTCACGCACCAGCGCCAGGTGGTCTATGAGGCCGTGATCGCTGCCCACGGACACCATTCCCCGGAAGACATTTACGCCGCAGTCCGGCGCCGCATACCCTCCGTTTCTCTGGCCACGGTCTACAACAATCTGCGGCTATTCATCGAGTGTGGGTTGCTGCGAGAGGTCACTCCGCATGCGTCCACGTTGCGCGTGGACGGCAATCTCGAACCTCATCACCACCTGGTCTGCTCCCGCTGCAAATCGGTGCAGGACATCGAAGGTGAGTTCATCGATTTCAAACGGCTGTCACGGCAAGTGCCGGACGGTTTTGATCTGACGCAGCCGCTGATCGAGGTGTTTGGCCTCTGTCGCCGCTGCCGTGCAAGAAGCTAGGCAAAACGTTTCTGTAATCAAGCGGGATCTTATCCCACCATTTCTGAAAGCAAGAACCTTGATAAAAGCGACGATTCAACGGATGCGAAAGTCACGACATGCTCGTCGTTTCGTCATACTTCATTTGAAGGAAGGAGCAATACATGGCAACCGAAGCGAAGTGCCCGTTCACGGGCGCAACCCCCTCCCATACGAACCGTGACTGGTGGCCGAACCAACTTAACCTTCAGGTTCTCCACCAGCACTCCCCCCTGTCCAATCCGATGGGCGAGGAGTTTGATTACGCCAAGGAATTCAAGAGTCTCGATCTGAATGCGGTGATCAAGGATCTGCATGCCGTGATGACGGATTCGCAGGATTGGTGGCCTGCTGATTTTGGCCACTACGGGCCGCTGTTCATTCGGATGGCGTGGCACAGCGCAGGCACGTACCGCATCGGCGACGGCCGCGGCGGCGCGGGAGCCGGGCAGCAGCGCTTCGCGCCGCTCAACAGCTGGCCGGACAACGTGAACCTCGACAAGGCACGCCGGCTGCTGTGGCCGGTGAAGCAGAAATACGGCCGGAAAATCTCGTGGGCCGACCTGATGATTCTCGCGGGCAACGTCGCCCTTGAGTCGATGGGCTTCAAGACATTCGGATTTGGCGGCGGGCGCGCGGACGTGTGGGAGCCCGAAGAGGACATTTTCTGGGGGCCTGAGGGCAAGTGGCTGGCAGACGAGCGCTACAGCGGCGACCGTGACCTCACGAATCCACTTGCTGCGGTGCAAATGGGTCTGATCTATGTGAATCCGGAAGGGCCGAATGGGAAGCCGGATCCGGTTGCCGCGGCACGGGATATCCGGGAAACGTTCCGCCGTATGGCCATGAACGACGAAGAAACGGTGGCGCTGATTGCCGGCGGTCATAGCTTCGGCAAAACTCATGGTGCCGGTGATGCGGCAAACGTGGGCGCGGAGCCGGAAGCCGCCATGATCGAGGAGCAAGGCCTCGGCTGGAAGAGCAAATTCAAGACGGGCAAGGCCGGTGACGCGATCGGAAGCGGCCTGGAAGTTATTTGGACGACGACGCCCACAAAATGGAGCAATAACTTCTTCGAGAACCTGTTCCAATACGAATGGGAACTGACCAAGAGCCCGGCCGGCGCGCACCAGTGGACAGCGAAGAATGGCGCAGGCAACGGGACGATACCCGACGCATTCGATCCCTCCAGACATCATGCGCCAACCATGCTGACCACGGACCTTTCCCTGCGGTTCGACCCTGCGTACGAAAAGATTTCGCGGCGCTTCTACGAGCATCCGGATCAGTTCGCAGACGCGTTTGCGCGGGCGTGGTTCAAGCTCACGCACCGCGACATGGGCCCGATCGTGCGGTATCTCGGCCCGCTCGTCCCGAAAGAGCAGCTGCCGTGGCAAGACCCGATCCCCGCGGTGAATCATCCGCTGATCGGGGAGCAGGACATGGCCGCGCTGAAGGCAAAAATTCTCGGCTCTGGCCTGTCGGTTTCGCAACTGGTCTCGACGGCTTGGGCGTCGGCGTCGACGTTCCGCGGGTCTGACAAGCGCGGTGGAGCGAACGGCGCGCGCATTCGCCTTGCGCCGCAAAAGGACTGGGAAGTGAACCAGCCGGCTGAACTGGCGAAAGTGCTGCAGAAGCTGGAAGCGATCCAGAAGGAGTTCAACGCTTCGCAGTCTGGCGGGAAGAAAGTCTCGCTGGCCGACCTGATCGTTCTGGGCGGCGATGCGGCGATCGAAAAAGCCGCGAAGGCCGCCGGATTCGACGTGAAAATCCCATTCACGCCGGGGCGTATGGACGCGTCGCAAGAACAAACTGACTTCGAGTCCTTCGAACCGCTCGAACCGAA
>Ga0335081_10014228_pt1 | contig 12873 bp, 8 predicted proteins | sample Lox_Sample_35_FD_206713 | JGI IMG/M metagenome (GOLD analysis project Ga0335081, IMG submission 206713) | Soil microbial communities from Loxahatchee National Wildlife Refuge, Florida, United States - Lox_Sample_3.5 | ecosystem: Environmental > Terrestrial > Soil > Wetlands | place: USA: Florida...
GCCGCGGCGAGATCCCCTACGCGTGGGAGGCCGAAACGAACTATACCTGGATGGCTCCCTCCATGGCCGAGTATTTTTACAGCATGGCCACGCCGAACGATTTCATGATCGGCTGCCTGTCGGGACCCGGGTACCTCTACCCGAAAGCCGTCCCCCCGAAGCTCCTGAAACAGCTCATCGCGATCTCCCGGGAGCAGATGAAGGAGCTTGATCTCAACGTCTTCGAGACGATGGACTATTCGGAGGGAGCGACGGTCGAGGGGAACTCCGATCTCCCGAAGGATATCGTCGACATGTACTACGAAGGGATGCCGGAGGCGATCGGTTTCGTCAACGGGTACGCGCCTTCGTACACGTTCGCGGTGAAGGACGGGCGCCCGTTCATGTCGTACGACTATTATCTCTCGCCCGAGCGGCCGGAGGCGGACGCGGTGGCCGATCTCCAGGAGCTTGCACGGGTCAACCCGAAGCGCCCGTATTTCGAGCTGCTCCACATCCGCGAGTCGAGCGACGTGAAGCGGGTGAAGGGGATCCTGGATAAGCTCGGGCCGGAGTTCGAAGTCGTGCCGCTCGATGTGTTCCTGGCGATGGCGGGGAAGGACCCGACGTTCAAGGAGCGCTATCTCTCCCGGTGAAAGGCGCCGTCATGAAACGCAGGAAGCTCGGATTCTACGCGGGGGCAGCGCTGGTGTTGCTCCTCTTTGCGGTCAATCTCTACGTTTTCTTCACGCGGGAGTGGGAATCGTCGTACAGTCCCGCGTCCTACGCCACGCTCTACTATTCGCTCGACGTCCCCACGATCCGCAGGTGGGAGGTCGGGGACAGGAACAGGATCCGTCTCGTGCTTGCCTGCACGAAAGACGTCAGGGAGTGGCGCGTGCTGACCGACGGGGGAAACGAGCAGCAGGCGACGGGGATGACCCCGGAGTTCCGGATTGACACAACGTTCAGTGAGCTCCACACCTACCGGCTCATCCCTGTCCCGGAAGGAGAGTGCCTCCCGGTGGAGATCACGATCCGGTTCTACGGGCGCGAATTCTACGCCGCCTCCGGGCTTGCGCGGCCGGACGTGTACGTGGTCCGCTCCACCGTGCCGTGCGGCGAGTTTGACCAGTATGCGGTCGCCGACTGGACGGACGACTACAGCTACGTCGGCCCGGAAGCGCTCGCGGAAGCCGACCGGATCGTGCACCAGGAGGTGGGGATCCATGAGACCGATCCGACGTTCGTGAGGATGGAGAAACTCACGCGCTACCTCCGACCGAAGCTGAAGAGCTGCGGCGGTGTGCCGAAGGACGACGAGCGGTGGGAAAACCCGTGGATCCTCTACAACGAGCTGGTGAGCGGCACGGGGAAGGGGTGGTGCACGGAACACGCCAGGGTGTGGGTGTTCTGGGCGAACCGCGCCGGCATCCCCACCCGCTTCGTCTTCAACGCGCGCACGCAGGACAACACGATCGGCTACTCCGGTCACGCCTTCGCCGAGTCGTTCATTCGCGAGCAGGGGAGGTGGGCGTACGTCGATCTCTCGCAGAGCCAGGTCTACATCACCGACAGGTCCGGGCAGGTGTTGAACACCGCGGAGCTCTTCCAGCTCAATCAGCACAACGCGTTCGACAGCGCGTTTGCCCGCATCTACGTCGACTGGCTCTGGGAAGGCCGCCCCGGGATCGCGGGGAAGGACACCGTGGAGACCGTTCCCTTCCCGGTCTGCGACAATGCGGTCCGGGAGGAGTTTCCCGTCAATTCGATTCTCAAGTACCGGCGTCCCCCGGACGTCGAGGACGTGCGTGATATCTACACGGGGTTCCTGAGGGACAGGACGTTTCTGAAGGGGAACCTCGAGCGGTATCTCTTCAAGCCCCAGCTCGCCTACTCACTCTATCCGACCGAGGGGGCGCACACATACTTCGTGCGGCGGGTGCTCTTCTACGGGTGGCTCGCCAGCGTTCTCGTCTGGCTCCTTGCCGCCTGGCGGGGGAGACGCAGGACTGCCTGAGACCCGCCGTCATCGCGAGGCGGCGCCCCCCCGCCGTCATTGCGAGGGACGCCGTAGGCGTCCCGAAGCAATCTAACACACCTGCACGAACTCCAGGTCCAGCAGCGACGCCAGCTTGCGGATCCGCGTGGCAATGTGCCCGGTCCCGATTGCGCAGTGGTGCGCCGGTCCCTGGCTGCTCCAGGCGTTCACGAACTCTTTCACGCTGAGGGGGAAGCGGTAGCGGCTGTTGGTGTTGCCGATTTCGAGGATCGGTCCGGCGACGGATTCCCCCTCGGCGGCGAGGAGCGCGAGCGTTCCCTCCGCTCTCTGGACGACGGCCAGGAGCGTCACGGGGCCGTGCCTGACATCCATCTCAACGGAGAGCCCCTTCCCCGGTTTCCCGTGATAGACGCCGAGGGGCCTGAGTTTGGGCTTCCCCTGCGCGATCGCCAGGTGGCCGGGGCCGTCGTGCCCCAGCAGGATCACCTGCTCGTTGAAATCCATCGCGTAGAACTCGCTGAACGACCCGCCGGCGCCGAACGCATCTATGATCTTCATCGCCATCGCGTTTTTCACCTCGCACTCCCCGGCGACGGGGACGTGGCGCGCGGTGAGGAGCGAGTTCCCGGCGATCACGGATGTGACGATGTCCTCCTCCTCGCTCCCGGGCGTTCCCTCATAATAGTACGCGAGCGCGCCGAGTCTCCGTTCGCGCACAAGGGTGTCCAGTGCGCAGGCGGTCCGCGCCGCGCGCGCGATCTCCGCTTCCGGGCAGTCGGCCGTGATGTCAAAGGCCTGCCGGAACTCTTCCTCCTTGAGAGCCACCTGGCGATCCGTGACCGATTTTCGGGCTGCGCTCAGCTCGCCGATCTCCAGGTGCTGGATATGGACGCCGAACGCCGAGGCGTGCTGCGTGGGATCGGAGTAGACGTCGAGCATGCCGTTGTAGTAATGGCCGAGGATACCCAGCGTCGTCGAGGAGAGGACGTCCGCGACGCGCGCGGCGTCGACCCAGCCACGGATCTCCTCCCACGCCTCCGGGTCGTCGAGCGTCCCGGTGACCTGGCGGAAGGGGATGCGCGAGCGGCGAAAGACGCTCGCGATTTCCGGCACCGCGCATGCCTGGCAGAAGGCCAGCCATTCTCCCGTCATGGCGCCCCGGTCCCCCAGCGCGTTGAAGCGGTCGTAGTCGATCGCGGGCGCGGGCTGCAGGTTCAGGACGACTACAGGCAGGCGTCGCACCGCCGGGAGCACGGTTGAGGAGAGGGCGTACGTCGAAACGGCGAGAAACACCAGGCGCACGTCGCGCGTCCTGAACAGCTCGGCGGCGGACTCGGATTTGTCGACGGAGTCGACGAGCCCGGCGGAGACGACGTCCGCGCCGTCGATCCCGTGCTCGATGCGGCCGAGATATCCCTCCAGCCGTTCTCTCAGGCCGGGGAACTGGTGCCAGTACGTGTCGAGCCCGATGCCGAAGAGCCCGATGCGGGTGCGTGCCTCCGACGGAGTCATGACGATCCTGCGCTGTCGGGCGGAAAAATATGGAAGGGGCGTGCGAAAATCAAACATGTTTGAGTATATTCACTGCGTCCTTTTCCAGGGGATCTGACGATGACCTCAAATCCATTCTTAGGCGTTGTGTTTCACTGGCTGGGCGGACTCGCTTCCGGGAGCTTCTACGTCCCGTACCGCGGCGTGAGGAAGTGGGCGTGGGAGGTGTACTGGCTCGTCGGCGGGTTCTTCAGCTGGATCATCGCGCCGTGGGTCCTGGCTTCGATCAACACGAACGACCTTCTCGCCGTGCTGCACGAGGCGCCGATGGACAGCATCCTCTGGGCGTATTTCTGGGGGGCGATGTGGGGCTTCGGCGGCCTTACGTTCGGGCTCACGATGCGCTACCTGGGGATGTCGCTCGGCATGGGCGTCGCGCTCGGGTATTGCGCCGCGTTCGGGACGCTCATCCCCCCGATATTCCACGGCGAGTTCGCGTCGAAAGTTCTCGGGACGACGTCGGGACAGGTCATCCTCCTCGGCGTCTTCGTCTGCCTGGCGGGGATCGCGATCGCGGGCCTTGCCGGAAGGAGCAAGGAGCGGGAGATGACCGACGAACAGAAGAGGGAGACGATCAGGGAGTTCAACTTCACCAAGGGGATCCTGGTTGCGACCTTTTCGGGGATCATGAGCGCGTCGTTCGCCTTCGGGCTTGACGCCGCATCGCCGATCGCCGTCCTGTCGGCCCAGCACGGCACGACGACGCTCTGGACCGGGCTGCCGAAGCTCTGCGTCGTCCTGCTCGGCGGGTTCACGACCAACTTCGCCTGGTGCGTCATACTGAACGTGCGGAACAGGACCGGGTACCAGTACTTCCGCCGGGAGATCCGCCCCTCCTCCGGGGGCGACACGGCAGCGGCGCCCCAGGCGGAACGGGCCCCGATGCTCAACAACTACTTCTTCAGCGCCCTGGCCGGGACAGTCTGGTACATGCAGTTCTTCTTCTACACCATGGGGGAGACGCAGATGGGGAACTACAAGTTCTCCAGCTGGACGATCCACATGGCGAGCATCATCATCTTCAGCTCACTCTGGGGGATCGCGCTCAAAGAGTGGAAGGGGAGCAGCCGGTCCACGAAGGGGAAGCTCGCATTCGGACTGGCGACGCTGGTCTTCTCCACGCTCGTCGTGGGCTACGGCAACTACCTCGGGGTCGTGCGCTAACCCGTCATTGCGAGCCGCTGTTCTGGCGCCGCGAAGTCCGTTTTTCGGACCACGCCGCTCTCTGGCGTGGCAATCCCGCGCTACTTTTTCCTCTGCTCCATCATCCACGTGTAAAGCGCCGGATCGTCGTACGCCTGCGTCCATGAATCGTGCCCCGCATTGGGATACACGGTGAACTTCACGTTCCCGCCCGCCGCAGTCAGAGCTCTGACCATGCGTTCGCCCCGCTCGAAGACGACGACCGGGTCTTTCTTCCCGTGGAACGCCCAGACGGGCACCTCCTTCAGTATTCCGACACGGCTCGCATCGCCCCACCCGCAGATCGGAACCAGCGCCGCGAAGAGCCCGGGATGTGCGGTCGCCAGTCTCCACGTCCCGTTGCCTCCCATGCTGAGGCCAGTCAGGTAAATACGCGAGCGGTCGACCCTGTGCGTCGCGAGTATCCTGTCCAGCAGGGCCTTCAGGATATGGACCGACCAGTACTCGTCCGTCTGGCATTGCGGCGAGACGAGGATGAAGGGAAACTGCCGGCCCGCCGCCGCGAGCTTCGGGGGGCCGTGCTGGCTGACCAGGTCGAGATCCGATCCCCGCTCCCCTGCACCGTGGAGAAAGAGCATGAGCGGCCACGTCCTGTCGCTCTTCCCGTACTCCGCAGGGAGATAGATCAGGTACGGCAACTGCACGTCGATCGTGACGTGCTCGCTGAATACGCGGGCCTGTTGAATTCCGGTCATGGGCGCCGACTCCAGGATGAGACGGTTTTAACAATTTTATGACAATTCGCTCCAACTTTCCACCGAGATTGCGCACGGTTGGGAATAAAGGAGCACGGATGAAACGGATGCAGCTCACGATCGGTCCCCGGTTGCGGCCACTGAAGACGCCCTCCGCGGACGTCCCGCATGCCGTGCTGGAGTCGAACTACACCTGCAACCGGCGATGCACGCTCTGCTACAACCTCACGCGGGAAATCGTCAAGCCGCTGGACCAGCTTCGCTCTGAGCTTGACAGCCTCTGCCGTCTCCGCCGTCTCGAGACGGTTTCGATCCTCGGCGGCGAGCCGACGCTGCACCCTGACCTCCCCGCCATCGTCCGGATGGTCAAAGGGCGCGGCGTCTACTGCCAGGTGCTGACCAACGGGATCGTCCTTTTCCGCGACGGTTCGGACGCGCTTCTCGATGCGCTCGTGGCAGCGGGGATCGACAGGATCGTGTTGCACGTGGATTGCGGGCAGGGAATCACCGCGGAAGAAATGGACCTCATGACGTCCACGCTCTTCGGCAAGTTCGAGCGTCGCGGGGTGTTCTTTGCCATCTCGTCGACGCTCTACCGCGAAAACGTCGGCGGGATCCCGGCCCTGTTGCGCCGATGTGCGCAGTATCCGCATTTTGACGGGATGCTCGCGACGCTTGCCCGGCCGGGGAGCGAGATGGCCCAGCATGCGGCCCCTGCATTCGGGCGTCCTGATATGGCCGATGTCGACGGCGCGATCCGCGCGGGGCTTCGTGTCGAGGCTTCATCCTATATTCCCTCAAGCCTTGACGACGAAGAAATCCGGTGGCTCATGTACCTTTACTACATCAACGCCCGCACGGGGGCGACCGTCCCTCTCTCGCCGGCGTTTGTGCGGCTCATGCGCAGTGTCTACCGGCGGATCGAGGGAAGGAACATGTTCGCGGCGCCTGCCCGGCGGTCCCTTTCGGGCGCGTTGTTCCTGGCGACGGCGATCGTTGAGTGCCTCCTCAGGCCTTCCCGCATCCCTGGGTTCGCCGGGCTCCTCTCCGGATCTCTGCGCGCCATCCGCTTTCATTCGCTTATCGTACAGTCGGTGCCCGACTTCAATGCGGAGCGCGGGTGCGTGGAAATCTGCTATCACTGCCCCGATGCAACTGTGCGCGACGGCCGCCTGGCACCCGTCTGCCTTGCCGATCACATGAGTCCCCCGGGGATGGATGCGGGCCTCTCCGGGGACGAGGCTCTTTCGCGGGCGATCCACGCACACCTGGAGGAATCGTGATGTACCTCCTCAAAAAATGGTACTTCGACTGCCTCACCCGGAAAGGGGAGTACGCGTACGTCTGCTTTGCATACATGGCGCTCGCCGGCAGGACGATCCGCTCGCTGACGCTTCATGTGGCGGCTCCGGGTGCAATCCCGGTGTCCCGATCCTTTCTGATCCGGAGCCACAGTGAAGCCGGGGCGGACATCGCCGCATGCGCGATCGGGCTCCCCTGCGGCGATATCCGCGTCGGGGCGCGCGATTGCTCGCTCTTCCTTGCCAGCGACGACTGCGCAGTGAACCTCGCGTTCTCGAACGGCAACGGTGAGCCGGACGCGCCCGTCCAGATCGTGACGGGGAGGAAGAGCCGGATCGTCTGGAGGCCGGTCGCGCTCAGGTACGATGTGAACGGAGAGATCACTCTCGGGGGGACGCGCCTTGAGCCCCGTGGCGCGTCCGGGTACGCAGACGTCCTCCAGTCAACCTGCCTCCCTCCCCTGGTTCCGGCGCGGACGCTCTACTGGGGTCGTGCCCGTCACGCGTCGTTTGATATGACATACGTCCACGCATTGACCCCCCGGGGCGAGAGCGTCTGCTCGCGACTATATGTCCGCACCGGCAACACCGCGCTCGGCGGCCCGCTCTCCTTTGCGCCCGATGGGGGTGGGGCGGGGTCGTCCCCGGGTGGCTACGTGATTGCGGGGACGGCCGGCGAATGCCGCCTGAGCGCACGCGTGCACCACGAACGCCCCGTACAGGAATCAAGCTTTGTCGATCAGCAAGATGTCCCGCAGACTCTCCGGGGGCTCATGCGTCTCCTCACGCGCGATCCGCGCGGGACAAAGTACCTTGCCCGCGCGCATGTTTCGCTCCTCCTCCCCGGTGAAGAGAGGAGCGTTCCCGGGCTGGCGATGATCGACGAATGCGTCCGCCTGTAGGGGGAGGCCCATCCACACACAGTGGAAACTCCCATGCCACTTCCCCGATCGCATATCGGTCCGCTCCTGTACGGAGCCCTGTTCGTCATCCTGCTTCCCGTGGCGCTCATTGCCTGGGGTACGGCCGCGGCGCCGAACGTTGCGCTCCCGTCCGTTAACTCGTTCCCCGCCGGCCTGCTCCTGGCGGGGGCGGGGATCATCTTCATGGCATGGGGGATGTTCTCGCTCCTCCGCTACGGCGACGGTCTCCCGATGAACCCGTACCCCCCGGAGAATTTCGTTACGCGGGGGGCCTACCGAATACTTCCCCACCCTATCTACTGCGGGTTCGTCTCGGCCTGCGCCGGGTTCTCACTTATTGCCGGCGCACCGGCGGGACTCTGGCTCGTGACCCCGCTGGTCGCGCTCGGCTGCGTGGCGCTGGTGCTGGGGTACGAGAGAATCGATCTTCGCGAGAGATTCGGCGATATCGATGCCGCGACGTATCTCCGGCTCCCTCCGGGCGACGATGGTCCCCCCTCGTTGCGCGACAGGCTCTCTGTTTACGTCCTCGTCCTGGCGCCCTGGGTACTCCTTTATAAGGCGACGGCCCTCCTGGGAGTCCCTCCTGACGCAGTCCGGTCCTATCTCCCGTTCGAGGAAAGGCTCCCCGTGCTCGAGTGGACGGAGTTGATCTACGCGGCCACGTATCTCTTCGTGCTCCTTGCACCCCTTGCGGCGCCGGAGAGAAAATCGCTTCGTGGTTATGCAATCCAGGGAGCCCTCGCGACGCTCCTGATGCCTCTCTTCTTCTCGTGCATACCGCTGATTGCCCCTCCCCGGGAGTTCGTCCCCTCCGGCTTCGCGGGGGGGTTCCTCCTCCTGGAGAGGGGGCTGGACACTCCCGCGAACTCGTTCCCCTCATACCACGTCTTCTGGGCGCTCCTCTCCGCGCGTCTGCTGACGGCCGGCGCGCCCCGCTGGAAATACGCCTGGTGGGGAATGGCGGCGCTCATCACGGTGAGCTGTCTGACCACGGGAATGCACTCGCTTGTCGATATCGCCGGAGGCGTTCTCCTCTGGATGGCGATCAACAGGCTCTCCTCTTTCTGGGACTTCCTGCGACGCACCGCCGAGCGCATCGCCAATTCGTGGAAGGAATGGCGCCTGGGCCCGGTCCGCGTGATCAATCACGGCATATACGCGGGGATCGGTTCGATGCTCGCCGTGACGATCGTCGGCCTGCTTGTGGGAGCGGAGCACGCGGGCGCTTTCTTCTTCGTGGCCTGTTCGGCGCTTGTCGTTTCCGGACTCTGGGCCCAGGTGGTCGAGGGGTCGCCGAGCCTCCTCCGTCCGTACGGTTTCTACGGCGGCGTTCTCGGCGTGATCATCGGCTCGGTCCTCGCTCTCCCGCTCTTCGGGACAGACCCCTGGTTGCTTCTTGCGGCGTACAGCGTCGGGGGGCCGTGGGTTCAGTCATTCGGCCGTCTCAGGTGCCTCGTGCAGGGGTGCTGTCACGGCAGTCCCGCTCCCCCGTGGATCGGCATCGTCTACCGCCACCCGCGAAGCCGCGTCACGCGCCTCTCCGGGCTCGGGGGTACACCCGTGCATCCGACGCCGCTCTACTCAATCCTCTGGAACGTCGTGATCGCCGCGGTGCTGACCCGCCTCTGGTTTGCACACGCGCCCCTCACGATGATAGGGGCGCTCTACCTCGTCCTGACCGGTCTCGGCCGGTTCGTGGAGGAGGCATACAGAGGGGAGCCCCAGACGAAGCTCATCGCCGGGCTCCGGTTGTACCAGTGGATCGCAGTCGCCACGATTGCGGGCGGGGCGGTCGTCACGTGTATCCCGTCCGCTCCCGCGCCCGGGGCGCCGAGTGCCCAGTGGCTGACATTTGGCACCGGGCTCCTGTTCGGCGCGGCAAGCTGGTTTTCCATGGGGGTCGATTTCCCCGAATCCAACCGGCGCTTCGCCCGGCTTGCGTAAAAATGTGTTGAAACCATTCCCCCCTTTCGATATGTTGAGTCATTGCGAGCGTTCTTTCCGAAGTCCGCTCTTTGGACCACGCCGCTCCTTGGCGTGGCGCGTTCTTTGCGTCCCGGCGCCGCAGGCGCCGCTTTTGGGCGTGGCAATCTCAGGGAGGGAATTCCATGAAGTGGCCAGTACTGTTTGTTCTCCCCATCGCGTTCGCCGCCGCGCAGGTGGCGGGCGTCGACCCGGAGGCGAGGACCGGCTTCGAATCAATAAACGCCTCGGATGTGAAGACGTATCTCTCCTACCTGGCGTCGGACGCGCTGCAGGGGAGAGAAACGTCGTACCCGGGGGAGAGGCTTGCCGCAGAGTATATCGCGGACAGGTTCCGGTCGTTCGGCCTTCGCCCGATGGGGGATAACGGGTCATACCTTCAGCATTACGACGTGGATGTGCTGCGGGTCGACGACTCGTCCGCCGTGACGGTGTCCAACGGCGTCGAGCAATCGAAATTCACCTGGGGGAAAGGATTGATCGCGTTCGGTGCCCGGGATACCGCGATCACCGGTCACGTCGAGTGCGTCGGCTACATGGACACGAGGACGACGCCCGAGGGGCGGGCTGCCCTGGCGGGGAGAATCGTGCTTGCGTTTGCCGGGACGCGCCCCGGGTCGGTGTCCGGGGCCGCTGTCCCCAGGCGCCTCTTCGGCATCGCGCGACGCGATTCGGGGGCACTGGCGACTTTGATCGTGGCGGACGACACCGGGGCCGCCTCGTTCCCCCAGGTCATGTCGACGATGTATTCCCTCGGCGTCGGCAGGGGGCGCATGGTCCTGAAGGGCGAGCCGGTTCGCCCCGGCAGGTTCAACGGCGTCGCGTTTTTCGTCTCGCCCGCAGTCGGCGAAGCGATCCTGAAATCCTCAGGCCTGACGCTCCGCGAAGTGCGGAGGATGGCCGCGCAGGATTCCGCATTCCCCCCGATGAATCTCGACCCGGTGACCGTCAGTATCGATGAGAAGGCGATCCGCGAAGAGCGGCACGCGGAGAACGTCGTGGGGATGATCGAGGGGAGCGATCCCGTGCTGAAGAACGATGTCGTTGTCTTCTCCGCCCATTTCGATCACCTCGGCGTCACGCCCGGCGGGGCCATCTACCATGGCGCCGACGACAACGGGTCCGGCACATCCATGGTGATGGAGCTGGCCCATGCGTTCGCGGTGAACCCGACGAAGCCCCGCTGCAGCCTCCTCTTCCTGGCCGTCTCGGGAGAAGAGAAGGGCCTCCTCGGCTCCAGTTACTACACCGAGCACCCTGCCATTCCCCTGTCGCGCACCGTCGCCGATTTCAACACCGACATGATCGGCAGGATGGACTCCATCCACCAGGCCGCCGGCAGCGGCCCCTACACATACCTGATCGGGTCCGATAAGATCAGCACGGAGCTGGACAGCATCGTGCGCGCAGCCGACGCTGAGTCAAACAACGTCGCGCTCGACTATGGCTTCGACAACGACCGCGACCCCAACCAGTTCTACAAGAGGAGCGATCATTACAACTTCGCGCGGCACGGCGTTCCCATCGCGTTCTTTTTCACCGGGGTGCACGCCGACTATCACCGGCCGACGGACACGATCGACAAGATCCTCTTCGACCGGATCGTGAAGATCGGCCAGGTGGTCTACTACGCCGGGTGGAAAACCGCAAACGCGGGGGGGCTGCTCCCGAAGAACGTGTCGTCGAACGAATACAGGGATACCCCTTCACGCGGAGGAGAGTAGTCCCCTTGCAGCCCCCCGCACAGCAAGCTAAGGCTAATCTGCTGTCGCGGGATCATGTTCCATCTTCGAAAGGCTCCCCGGACCCGGGGGGCCTTTCTTGATACATTTTCTTCACGCGAACCAGATCATATCCGCCAGGTGCCTCCTTCAAAAGAGATTCTCATCTCCCCGTAGCCCTCTCAACTCGAATGCCTTTGCTCCCTGTGTCTCAAGGATGCAACGTCGCACTCCAATCACAAAGGAGAACCCCCCAATGAACACGTGGCGATGCGTCGGTCCTTTGCTTCTCTGCGTCTCGCAGGTAGTTGGGCAGTGGGCATACCCTCCCACGAAAACCGTGGACAGCGCGGATACGTACTGGGGTAGGACCTACAGGGACCCCTACCGGTGGTTGGAGGATTTGAAGAGCAAGGAAACACAGGACTGGTTCAAGGCACAGACGGCCTTGAGCACGTCGCTCCTCGACAGAATACCCGGCAGGGATTCGCTCATCCATGAATGGACGGAGCTTGACAAGTTGAAACAGGCTTCGTATTCCGATTTTGCGTTTGAGGGAGGGAGACTCTTTTACCGGAAGACCCGGGGCGGCGAAAATGTCGGCAAGCTCTATTATCGGGAAGGATGGAACGGCGAAGAGAAACTCCTGTTTGATCCAGTCACATATCGTCCCGGCGTGAAGATCACGATTCAGAACATTCTGCCGGATCTCCAGGGTAGACGAGTGGCGCTCGGGCTATCCTCGGGAGGTGCCGAAATCACGGAGATCCATATTCTCAATGTTGACAACAGGAAGTTCCTGTCGGACAGCATGTACCCGAGCTGGTTCGGCCCCGAGGCGTGGTCTCTTGACGGGTCATACCTGCTGTACTTCTCCCAGAAAACCGCGGACAACACGAGCAAGGAGTTTGAACTTCATACGAAAACCAAGCTCCATAAAATCGGGACTGATCCTGGGTCTGACATCGACTTCTTCAGCGACGAGAGCTATCCAAACCTGGGGATTGGTGCCAATGAGCTTCCATTTGCAGTAATTGATGAGAGCTATCCGGAAATCGTCTGTTCATATGCTGCAAATGTGCAGAATGAATTCCGGATGTGGTATGCACCTATGAATGAATTCGGCAGCCCGAAGATCAAGTGGAAGGTCCTGTGCGACGCATCGGATAGTCTCGTCCGTGGGCTGCAATTCTACGGCGGTCGCGTGTATTCTGTGACGCTCAAAGGGGCGTCAAACTACAAGGTCGTTTCCACCTCCCTGGAGAATCCCGACTGGAGCCATGCGTCAGTGGTAGTCCCCGAGGCGAAGGACGTTATCCAGACGCTGGTCAAGGGGAGGGACTACATGATGATTCTTTATTCAGACGGCATCACGGGAAGAATCGTCCAATACGATTTTGTTCACGCGGTTGCGAGCGAGGTGGCACTCCCGCTCTCCGGGACAGTCGACGTGTATTGCCCCGACGTCCATTCGAACAGGTTCCTCATACATCTCACGGCGTGGACTACCCC
>Ga0335081_10014229_pt1 | contig 12872 bp, 9 predicted proteins | sample Lox_Sample_35_FD_206713 | JGI IMG/M metagenome (GOLD analysis project Ga0335081, IMG submission 206713) | Soil microbial communities from Loxahatchee National Wildlife Refuge, Florida, United States - Lox_Sample_3.5 | ecosystem: Environmental > Terrestrial > Soil > Wetlands | place: USA: Florida...
ACGCCATCTCGAGCGCGGCCTGCTTGTCGCGGCGGCGCTGCACCGAGGACGGAATTTTCATCGCCTCGCGATATTTCGCGACGGTGCGCCGCGCGATATCGATGCCGGCGCCGCGCAGCCGCTCGACGATGGTGTCGTCGGAGAGGATGCCGTCCGACGCCTCGCCCTCGATCATCTGGCGGATGCGGTGGCGCACCGCTTCCGCCGAATGGGCCTCGCCGCCGTCCGCCGCCGCGATCGACGAGGTGAAGAAATATTTGAGCTCGAAGATGCCGCGGCTCGTCGCCATGTACTTGTTGGCGGTGACGCGCGACACCGTCGACTCGTGCATGCCGATCGCGTCCGCCACCGTCTTGAGGTTGAGCGGCCGCAGGTGCTGGACGCCGTGCGCGAAGAAGCCGTCCTGCTGGCGCACGATCTCGGTCGCGACCTTCAGAATCGTCTTGGCGCGCTGGTCGAGCGCGCGCACCAGCCAGGTCGCGGTCTGCAGGCACTCGTTGAGGTAGGATTTCTCGGTCTCGTTCTTCGCGGTCTTCGACACCACCGCATAGTAGCTCTGGTCGACCAGCACTTTGGGCAGCGTGTCCGAATTGAGCTCGACCGCGTAGCTGCCGTCCGCCGCCTGGCGCACGAACACGTCGGGCACCATCGGCTGCACCACGGTCGAGCCGAACGCGAGGCCGGGTTTCGGATTGAGCGCGCGCACCTCGGCGATCATGTCGGCGAGGTCGGCGTCGTCGACGCCGCACACCTTCTTGAGGGCCGCGAGATCGCGCCGCGCCAGGAGATCGAGGTGGGCGATCAGCGCCTGCATGGCGGGATCGAAGCGATCGCGCTCCTTGAGCTGGATCGCGAGACATTCGGCGAGATTGCGCGCCGCGACGCCGGCCGGATCGAACGTCTGCACGACCCCAAGCACCGCCTCGACCTCGGCGAGCGGCGCGCCGAGCTTTTCGGCGATGCCGGCGAGATCGCCCGCGAGGTAGCCGGCCTCGTCGACGAGATCGATGAGATGCTGGCCGATCATGCGCCGCGCCGGATCGTGGATCGCGAGCAGAAGCTGGTCGGCGAGGTGGCTCGCGAGCGTGACCTCGGCGGACACGAAGGCTTCCAGGTTGTAGCCGCCGCCGTCCCGCCCGCCGGCGCCGACGCCGGACCAGTCCGAATACGCGGCGGGCTCCGGCGCGCGCGGCTCGGGCTGGGCCGGGCCGTCGTCCGGAAAGACGTTCTCGAGCCCGGTGTCGAGCCGGTCCTCGATGGCGGTGCGGCTGGTCTCGAGCTCCTCCCCGGCCCAGTCGCCCGACTGGGCTTCGCCGTTCGGCGTCTCGGCGGGGCCATCGGCTGCGGCCTCGCCACTTGGGGCGTCCTCGCCCTCGCCGCTGCGCTCAAGCAGCGGATTGCGCTCGAGCTCGTGCTCCACATAGGCGGTCAGATCGAGATTCGACAGCTGCAGCAGCTTGATAGCCTGCATGAGCTGGGGCGTCATCACGAGCGCCTGGCTCTGCCGGATCAGGAGTTTTTGGGTGAGCGCCATCAGGGTCTGCAGGAATGGTCCGTTTCTTGCTTATCTGGTTCGGACCGGGCTGTACACCCGTCTTTAGGCGGTGACCGTTAATCGGCTATTTACACCCGTGATACGTGGAATTGCGTAGCCGCTCCTTTACCCTCCCTGCAAGGCCCTGCAGGGGAGGGTTAAAGAGCGCGCTACATCCTGAACTCCTCGCCCAGATACAGGCGCCGCACATCCGGGTTGTTCACGATCTCCTCGGCCTCGCCCTCCATCAGGACCTCGCCCGAGTAGATGATGTAGGCGCGGTCGGTGAGCCCGAGCGTCTCGCGCACATTGTGGTCGGTGATCAGAACGCCGATCCCGCGCTGGGTGGTGAGATGGTGCACCAGCGCCTGGATGTCGCCCACCGCGATCGGATCGATGCCGGCGAACGGCTCGTCGAGCAGCATGTAGTTCGGGCGCGTCGCCAGCGCGCGGGCGATCTCGACACGGCGGCGCTCGCCGCCCGACAGCGCGATCGACGGCGTCTTGCGCAGGCGCGCGATGTTGAACTCCTCGAGCAGCTGATCGAGATCGTATTCGCGCCGCTTGCGGCTCGGCTCGACCACCTCGAGCACGGCGCGGATGTTGTCCTCGACATTGAGGCCGCGGAAGATCGAGGCCTCCTGCGGCAGATAGCCGATGCCGAGGCGGGCGCGCTGGTACATCGGCAGCGCGGTCACGTCGTGCCCGTCCAGCTCGATGCGGCCGCGGTCGGCGGTGATCAGCCCAGTGATCATGTAGAACACCGTGGTCTTGCCGGCGCCGTTCGGCCCGAGCAGGCCGACCGCCTCGCCGCGCCGCACGTAGAGGCTCACACCCTTGACGACCTTGCGGCCGACGAAGCTGCGCTCGACGCCGTGCGCGGCGAGAAAGCCGTGCGCGACCGGCTGCCGCGAGCCGTCGCCGCGCTGAGCCTCGCGATTGGCGTTGCGACGGGCTTCGGGGCGAGGCTCGGGCTGGCGCCGCGGCGGCTCGGGACGCGCATCGCGGCGCGGCGGCGCGGCGCGCGGCGTCTCGTTGCCGAGCGGCGCGGCACCAACCGGCTCGCCACGGAGCTGGCCGTTGCGCAGCTGCGCTTCGCGCGGCTGCTCCTGGCGCGGCTGCTCCTGGCGCAGATGCTCCTGGCGGAGCTGCTCGTCGCGGCGCTGCTCGCTCCGCAATTGCTCCTGAAGCATTTGCTCACGATGCAACTGCTCCTGATGCAATTGATCTTGGCGCAGTTGCTCCTGATGCAGCTGCTCTTGGCGTATTTTCTCTTGGCGCAGTTGCTCTTGGCGCAGCTGCTCGGCGCGCGCCGCATCATTGCGCGCGGCGCCGTTGCGGGCCGGCGGCCGACGCACCTCCTCGGCACGCGGCGGCTCGCGCCGCGGTTTTGCCGGCTTCGGCTTGGCGCGCGGCAGGTTCATGGTCTCGACCGCGCCGGTGAACATCGGGTCGCCGACCGGCCGCACGATCGAGCGCCGCCAATCGGCCGGCGCCTCGCGACGCGGCTCGCCGTTGCCTCGAAACCCGTCGAATGGATCGCGCAAACCGGCCTCGATGCGCGGACGCGCGGCCCCGCGCTCATCGAACGCGTCGCGTTCCGTCACGGATCGGTGATAATCGCTCACCCGCCGGCTTTCAATTGCGCGCGCCCCGCCAAAACCACGTCAGTGCAGTTCCTTGGGAGGGCCGGGCGGCGGCGGCGCCCGCGGCGGCGCTTGCCCGCCCCCTCGGTCGCCGGCTTGGCTTCCGGGTGCCGCCTTGGCGTCGCCGCGCTGGCCCTTGGTGCTGTTCGGAATGATCAGGCCTTCGACTTGGCCGCCCCCGCTTTCCAGATGCGACAGGCCGGTGTCGAGGTGGACCACCAGGCTCGCGCCCTTCATCACGTTCGGCCCTTGCGTCACCGCGACCGAGCCGCCGCGCGGCGCATACAGCGTCACCGTGTTCTGCTGCGTGTCGTAGATCGCGCGGTCGCCGCTCGCGGTCTGGTCCTTCTGGATCACCAGCACGTTGCCCTTGGCCTCCATCCGGCGGATCTGCTGGCTGCCGGGCCCGCCGGCCGCGTTCGACTGCACCGTCGGGCCGGCGCTGGTGTCGCCGTCGTAGTAGACCACCAATGTCTTGCAGCGCATCGTGGTGTCGCCCTGCACCACCTGTACGTTGCCCGTGAAGGTCGCGACCTTGCTGCGGTCATGCACGTCGAGCGACAGCGCCTTGATGGTCACCGGCTGGTCGCGGTTCTGCGAAAAACCCTGCAGCGCGTTCGCCGGCGCGCCGGCCCCTTGCTGGGACGCTTGCGCCGGTTGCGGCTGGGCGCGCGCCGCCGCGCCGCCCGCGAAGATGGCGATCGCCGAGGCCGCCAGAAAGGCGGCAAGCACGCGCGTGTGCGCAGGCGCGCCGCGCATCGTCATCGCACCTTGCCGGGCGCAGCCGGCGCGGGCGGGGCGCCCGGCGCGCCAGACGGATGCTGCGACGGCACCGCATACATCTCGATGCCGCCTTCGAAGTGCGAGACGCCGGTGTCGAGATGGACCACGAGGCGGGGGCCGCGCACGACATTCGGCCCCTGCGACACCACGACGGTGCCGCCGGACGGCGGATAAAGGCGCACCGTATTGTCCTTGGCGTCGAAGATCGCGCTGTCGCCCGTCGCGGTCTGGTCCTTCTGGGTCACGACCACGTCGCCCTTGGCCTCCATGCGGCGGATCTGCGAATTGCCGCCCGCGCCGGGCAGCGGCGCGCTGCTCCCGGGCGGGCGGGATGCGTCGTCGCCGTCGTAGTAGACCACCAGCGTCTTGCAGCGCAGGGTCGTGTCGCCCTGCACCAGCTGGACGTTGCCGGCGAAGGTCGCCATCTTGTTGCGGTCGCGCACGTCGAGCGAGACCGAGGTGATCTTCACCGGCTCGTTGCGGTTCTGCGTGAAACCCTGCAGCGCGTTGCGCGGCCCGCTCGGCTCCGGCGCGGGCGGCTGGCGCGCCGGCTTGGGTTGCGCGCTCGCCGCCGTGAGGCCCGCGGCCAGGATCGCGGCAGCCGCCAAGGCCGCCAGCAGCGGGTGCCGGGGGGCGCGCATCATCACGGCGCCTTGCCGGTCGTGCGCGGCGGCGCATTGGGCGCCGGCTGCGGCACGAGGTTCATCTCGACACCCTTGTCGAAGTGGATCAGGTCGCCGTTCTCCGACACGTCGAGGTGGTTGGCGTTGACGGTGCCGCTGGTCATTTTGACCTCGACCGGCTTGTCGGAGACGATCGTGTTCTTGCGGATGTCGACCTTCGCCTCGTCGAGCTTGGCCGAGTAGCCGGTCGACGACGTGATCACGACGTCGGTGTGCAGGCTCAGCATGTCGTCGCGGGTGTCGTAGACGCCGGTGGCCGCCTTGACCTCGACGGTCGATTTGTCCTGCATCGCGACGTGGGCATGCACGTCGGTCAGCTCCAGCACGCCCTGATTGGTCAGATCCTGCGCGGCGGCCCGCGCCGTGAGGTCGTAGGGCCGGCCGTCGCGCGTGTAGCCGCCGAGGTGCGGCGCCTCCATGGTGATCTTGGTTCCCGACAGCACGAGCTTGGTCGGGTCGATCGGCAGCTTCGCCAGCATGCGGAACGGCTTGAAATAGGCGAGACCCGCCACGGTTCCGACGGTCAGCACGAGGGTGACCGGGATGGCGGCGCGGCAGAAGCGCACGAATCGGCTGTGGCGGGCGGCGGCGCGAAACACGCGCTCGCGATCGGTCCCGCCCTCGACGAAGCGGCTGGCGCTCGTCTCCCGCATGGTTGCTGCAACGCTCAGTACGCTGTTCCCCTGCTCGGCCGCGCCTGCGGCCGAGAATCACGCTCGCGGCGGTATCTTAGCCCGCCTGCCACCCTGGGTGAAATCACCCCGGAAATATGGCCGGGCCGCGGCGCTTCTTTCCCTCCCCGCTTGCAGGGAGCGAAAGAAGCTCACGAATGCGCGAAAATGTCCTCGGCGGCCCAGCCGGCGAGATCGAGCCGCACCCGGTCGGGCAGGAAGCCGAAGCAGGCCTCGGCCAGGTCCATGCGGCCCTCGCGCGCCAGCATGACATCGAGCTTCTCCTTGAGTGCATGCAGGTGCAGCACATCGGATGCCGCATAGGCGACCTGCGCCTCGGTGAGCTCGTTCGCGCCCCAATCGGACGACTGCTGCTGCTTCGACACCTCGATGCCGAGCGTTTCGCGGGTCAGGTCCTTCAGTCCATGCTTGTCCGTGTAGGTGCGCGAAAGCCGCGACGCGATCTTCGTGCAGTAGACCGGCGTCGCCATGACGCCGAAGGTGTGAAACAGCATGCCGAGGTCGAAGCGGGCGAAATGGAAGATTTTTGGCCGATGAGGATCGGCGAGCAGCGCCTTGAGGTTGGGCGCGTCGCGAGCGCCGGGCGGTATCTGGACCACGTCGGCGTCGCCGTTGCCGGGCGAAAGCTGCACCACGCACAGCCGGTCGCGGCGGGGATCGAGGCCCATGGCCTCGGTATCGATTGCGACCGCACCCGTATAGTGCTTGAGGTCGGGCAGATCGCCGCGATGCAGGCGGATCGTCATCGAGCCGTCTCCGAACCCGGTCGCGCTCCCGGCGCCCCCGGACAATCGTTTGAATTTACATGTCTTTTGGGCAAGGTCCCGAGTCTCGGTGTAGCACAGCTCGGCCGACCGTCAAATCGCCATGATCGCGCCCCAGCGGTCGGGACGGTATGGCGCAAGGGTAAGTTCGGGCGGGGGAATTCCACAATGAAACGCATTGTGCTGGCGCTTTGTCTCGCCGCCCTCGCGGGCGCGGCGCAGGCGGAAGCGCGCGACCATCGGCACCCCAAGGCGGCCGACAGCCCGGGGCGGGCCGAATCCGCGCTGCGCTGGTTTGCGGCCCACGCGGCCGCCCCGACCGCGTCGCCCGCTGCCTCGCCCGCGTCCGTCCGGACCGCCAAACCGCATGTCGTCGCGGTCGCGGTGGCGCCGTCCGACACCCAGGCCGCCACGCCGCCGACCCGTTCGCTGTTCGCGCCCGCCGCGACCGCACGCGAGACCCCGCGGCTCGGCCACGGCCGCGTCAGCAGCTGCAGCGAAGGCCAGCGCATCATCTCGGCCTACTACATGGACGGCCGCCGCACCGCGAGCGGCGAGCGCTTCGATCCGGGCGGCATGACCGCCGCCCACCGCAGCCTGCCGTTCGGCACCCACCTCAAGGTGATCAATCCGCGCAACGGCAAGGTCGTGGTGGTGCGGATCAACGACCGCGGCCCGTTCGTCAAGGGTGTGACGCTCGACTTGAGCCGCGGCGCCGCCCAGGCGATCGGCCTATCGGGCACCGGCGCGGTGTGCATGGCGCAGATGTGACGGGCGAGCCTTATTGGTTCTACGGCGCCAATCGAGACGCTCGCGCGATTGAGCGCATCCCGGTCAGGCGGCGCGGATCCGGGTGAGGAACTGGTCGACCTGCGTGCGCAGGGCGTCGGCCTGATGCTTGAGCTCGCCGGCGTGGTCGCGCACCATGTGCGCGGACTGCCCGGCCTCACCGGCCGCATTGGCGAGCCCGGCGACTTTCTCGCTCACCACGCTGGTGCTCTGGGCGACCGTCGTGACGTTTTGCGCAATCTCGCGCGTCGTCGCGTCCTGCTGCTCGACCGCGGAGGCGACGGCGGTCGAGATCTCGCTGACCTTGGCGATGGTGGCGCCGATGCGCTCGATCGCCGCAACGGCCTCCTTCGTGGTGTCCTGGATCGCGCGGATCTGGCCCGATATCTCCTCGGTCGCGGTGGCGGTCTGGGAAGCAAGCGCCTTCACCTCGCCGGCCACGACGGCGAATCCCTTTCCGGCTTCGCCGGCGCGGGCCGCCTCGATCGTGGCGTTGAGCGCCAGCAGATTGGTCTGCGCCGCCACGGCCTGGATCATCTTGAGGACGTCGCCGATCTTCTGCGCCGCATCTGCGAGCGCGTGCATGGTTGTCCGCGTGCTCGCGGCCTCCTGCACGGCGGCCGCCGCGACGCTCGCGGATTCGCCCACCTTGCGGCCGATCTCGCCGATCGAGGCGCTGAGCTCCTCGGCCGCAGCGGCGACGGAGTGCACGCCATGCGACGCCTGCGCGGAGGCCGAGGCGGCGGAGCCGGCCTCGGTGTTCGCGCTCGCGGCGACCTCGACCATCACCTTCGCGGTATCGTGCATCTGCGCCGCCGATCCGGTGACGGTCTCGACGATCGTCTTGACCTCGCTCTCCAGGCGGCCGGCAAGCGTCAGAAGCTCGTTGCGCCGCTCCTCGCTCATGCGATCGCGCTCGGCGGAGGCCTGCTCGTTGCGCCGCCGCGCGTCCCGCCGCGCGTCGCGCAGGATGCTGAGCGCCGATGCCATCTCGGCGATCTCGTCCGTTCCGCGGGTCGGAATGTCCGCATCGAGGTCGCCCTCGGCGATGCGTGCCATGCTGCGCCCGAGCCCCGACATGCGGCGCACCACGCCGCCGCCGATGTAGAACCAGCCGAGCGCGAACGCCGTGACCAGGCTCACGACCGCGAGGATGACGAGAACGACCTGGCCGCGTCCGATTTCGCCGACCGAGTCGGCCGCCGTCTGGGCGGCCGCCGCCTCGCTGCGCGCACGCAACGCCGAAACCTCACGCTCGAGCTCGGCCGCAAGCGCGCGGTTTTCCTCGATGACCTTCTCGCCCGCGACCGCGCCGGCGAACTCCTTGTCCTTGAGCTCGAAGATGTTGCCGTTGCGGCGGCCCACGCTGACGAGCTCGGCGACGAGCTTGGCGACCTCCGGGTCCTTGAGCGCCGCAGCCGCCTTGTCGAGATGACTGGCCGCGGCGATGAAACGATCCTTGATCGGCGGCATTTGCTCTTTGTTGCGCAGATCGGCGGCCTCGACCAGGATTCCGAGGAGGAGATTCGACTCGCCGCGCAGCTCCAGCGTCGTCTGCAGCGCGACGAGGTCGTCATCGGCGAGCGTGCCGAGCGTCCGCTTGACCTCGGCGAGATCGCCCTTGTCGGCGGCCGACTCGATCGCGAGTGTGAGCGCGAACGCCGAGTCGTCGACCATCGGCACGAGTTTCCCGGCGAGCTTCTCGTGGGCGGCGCGCAACGCCGCAACCAGCGCCAGGCGCTCGGCCGTGATCGCCTGGCGCTCCGCGACCGAGCGGGCCAGACGGTCCAGATTTTCCGACATGCGCCCGGCAGTTTCCTTGAGCTTCGCGGCCTCGGCGCCGGGCAGCGCGGAGACGGCGTCGTTGAGCGCCACGCGGGCCGCATCGAGCGCCTTGAGCGCGCGGCCGCGCTGGTCCGAGCCGGAGGCCGCGAGCAGCGCCTGCGCCTGTCCGACCACGTCGGCCGCCGCCATCGCGATATTGGACGCGCGCGTCACGTGCGGCAGGCTGGTGCCGGTGACGACCTCGAGCGAGCGCCCGAGGCGATCATACGACACGAAGGCGATGGCGCTGGCGAGCACCGTGATGGCTGCGACCGCGCCGAACGCGGCGAACAACCGGCCGCGCAGGCCGACGCGTTGCCATGGCATGGACGACCGTTTCATCGTTCCCTCCGCTACGCGCCCCAAAATGATGCGATCTGCCGCGAGGTCGGTTTTGCGTCGCGTCCTGCGGCGCCTGTCAGAATTTGGCCTTCGCCAAGCTGGTGACCGGCTTGAAAGTGCCGTCGGCCTCGATCTCGGTGAGGAAGACCTCGCTCGAGCCGCGATTGTTGGTCAGTCCGTAGGCGAGCTTGAATCCGCCGAGGTCGAAGCCGCCGCTCTTCTGTACCGCTTCGACGAAGCCCTTGCGGGTCGGCGCGCCGTCAATCCGCTCGAGCGCCGCAATGATCGCCCGGCCGACCAGATAGCCTTCGAGCGAGATGAAGCCGGGCTGCGCGTCGGGCGCACTCGCCGTGAGCGCCGCCTGGTAGCGCGCGACGACCGGGATCGACGCGTCCTTGGGGAACGGGACCACCTGGGTGACGACGGTGCCCTCGCCTGCGCCGCCGAGCTCCTTGGCGAGCGCGTCGGAGCCGACGAAGGAGATGTTGACGCAGGTCGCGTCGAACTTGATCTGTCGCGCGAGCTTGATGAACTGGGCGGCCGGCTTGTACGGCGCGATCATGATGACGGCGTCGGGCTTCGCCCGCCGGACCGCGAGCAGCGCGCCCTTCACCGCGACCGTGTTGCGCTCGAACGTTCCCTCGGCGGCGAGCTCCATCTTGCGCTTGTCGAGCGCCCGCTTCACGCCGGCGAGGCCGGCCTGGCCGAAGGCGTCGTCCTGATACATGATCGCGATCCTGGTGGCGCCGAGATCCTTGGTCAGATGCGCGACCATGGCCTCGGTCTCCTCGAAGTAGCTGGCGCGAACGTTCATCACCAGCGGCTTGTAGGGATCGCGCAGCGCCTCGCTGCCGGTGAATGCGCCGATGAAGGGCGCGCCGGCCGCGGTCGCGATCGGCAGCGTCGCCATTGCGGTCGGCGTGCCGACCGGGCCCGCGATCGCAAACACCTTGTCCTCGCCGATCAGCTTCTTGACCACCTCGATCGATTGGGTCGGCTCATAGCCGTCGTCGACGCTCTTGAGCGCGAGCTTGCGGCCTTTGACGCCACCGACCCGGTTCGCTTCCGCGAAGGCGGCCTCCATGCCGACCTTCATGCCCTGGCCAAGGGCGCCGGCCGGGCCGCCGAGCGCGGCAGCCTGACCGAACACGATCTTGTCAGCCGAAACGCCGTCCTCGGCGATCGCCGGCAGAGCGGCGGCGAGCAGAGCACAACAGGCGGCCACGGGCGCCGTGAGCGAGCGAGCACGCATGAGACAGCCTTTCCCCGCAGATTAAGAGCCACAATCATTGCGGAGCGCCGTCGCGCGCCCCCACCGCGACAGGATCACACTATTCCCGAGTTACGATGATTATTTCCCACCAACCTTTCCGAACCGTTGACGGGCAAGTGATTGATTATTTCTTGAGATACCGTTGCGTTATGCTCATGGCTGATAGGCGAAATCATCGCGCCTACCGGCAAAGACCGAGGCGGCGCAATCTCTGCGCGTTCCGCGGGCATCAGCCTGCCCGCGTCAAAACACTCGCGTCAAATGCAGGGACCTGGTGCCCAGGAGAGGACTCGAACCTCCACGCCTCGCGGCGCTAGTACCTGAAACTAGTGCGTCTACCAATTCCGCCACCTGGGCTCAGGGGCGAGAAATAGGGGCTGGCGAGTCGGGTTGTCAATGATGGGTGCCGCGCCGCGGCCTCTCGCTGTAAGGCGTTCGGAGACATTGGCTGACAGGTCACGGCCGGCGTTCGAGGACATGGCGGACACCCGTTCGGAGACATCGCGGACACCTCGTTCGCAGACTTGCCCCCTCCCGGCGCGCTTCGCGCGCATCCCTCCCCCGCGAGCGGGGGAGGGAAAGAAGCCGCCCCTGTACAGCCCCGCCACGATCCTGTATCCGCTTGCCTCGAATCCCCCTCCGCGAGACGTGCGCGCGCACCGCAAGAGAGCCGCATGACCGTCCAATCCAACTACGACACGCTCATCACCGTGTTCGGCGGCTCGGGATTCGTCGGCCGTCACGTGGTGCGGGCGCTGGCCCAGCAGCATTACCGCATCCGCGTCGCGGTGCGCCGGCCGGAGCTCGCCTTCCACCTGCAGCCGCTCGGCCGGGTCGGGCAGATCCATGCCGTGCAGGCCAATGTGCGCCATGCGGGCTCGGTCGCCGCCGCGGTGCACGACGCCCACGCCGTCGTCAACCTGGTGGGGATCCTTTACGCCCGCGGCCGCCAGCGCTTCGACGCGGTGCACACGGCGGGCGCCGAGACGGTCGCGCGCGCGGCCGCCCAAGAGGGCGCGCGGCTCGTCCACATGTCGGCGCTCGGCGTCGACCGCAACGAGCGTTCGGCCTATGCGCGCAGCAAGCTCGCGGGCGAGAAGGCGGTGCTCGCCGCCGTGCCGTCCGCCACCATCCTGCGCCCCTCGGTGGTGTTCGGCCCCGAGGACGATTTTCTCAACCGCTTCGCGGCGCTCGCCCGGTTCTCCCCGATGCTGCCCCTGATCGGCGGCGGGCATACAAAATTCCAGCCGGTGTTCGCCGGCGACGTCGGCGCCGCGGTGGCGGCGGCGGTCGCAGGCGAGACCACGCCGGGCGCGATCTACGAGCTCGGCGGACCCGAGGTCTGCACGCTCAAGGCGATCATGCAGTACGTGCTCAAGACGATCGAGCGGCGCCGCCTGCTGATGCCGCTCCCGTTCTGGGCCGCCAAGCTCGAGGCGGTCTTCCTGCAGATGCTGCCGACGCCGCTGCTCACCCCCGACCAGGTCGAGCTCCTGCGCACCGACAACGTGGTCTCGGAGGCCGCGGCGCGCGAGCAGCGGACCTTGCGCGGCCTCGGCATCACGCCGGAATCCATGCAGGCGATCGTGCCGGCCTATCTGTGGCGCTTCCGTCGCGCCGGCCAGTTCCGCACCCTGCGGCACGGATAGTCTCGCCGGGCGAAATGTGGTGATGTCGGCGGCCCGGCGTCGCGCCGGGTTCTTTTCGCCGAAAGACAACGCCGATGCCGGTCATCACCAATATCGAGGACCTGCGGACGATCGCGCGCAAGCGCTGCCCGCGGGTGATGTTCGACTATGTCGACAGCGGCGCCTACGACGAGGTGACGCGCGACGCCAACCGCGCAGAGCTCAAAGCCATCCGGTTCCGCCAGCGCGTGCTCGTCGACACCACCGGACGCGCGATGGACGCCGAGCTGCTCGGGACCCGGCTCGCGCTGCCGGTCGCGATCGCGCCGACCGGCTTGACCGGCCTCGTCTACGGCGACGGCGAGATCCTCGCGGCCCGCGCCGCCGAGGCCGAGGGCACGGTCTACACGCTCTCCACCATGTCGATCTGCACCATCGAGGACGTGCGCGCCGCGACCAAGAAGCCGTTCTGGTTCCAGCTCTACGTGTTTCGCGACCGCGGCTTCTCGGAGGAGATCATCGCGCGCGCCCGCGCGGCCGAATGCCCGGTGCTGTTCGTCACCGTCGACCTGCCGCAGCGCGGCCAGCGCCATTGCGACATCAAGAACGGGCTCACCGTCCCGCCGCGCTTCTCGCTCAAGCACGCGCTCGACATCGCCACCAAGCCGGCCTGGGTGGCGCGCGTCCTGTTCGGCAAGCGCAAGACCTTCGGCAATGTCGACGACTACCTGCGCCGGAAGAATATCACGCTCGGCACCGCCAACTGGTCGCAGACCCATTTCGACCAGTCGCTCAACTGGCGCGACGTCGAGTGGATCCGCAAAGCGTGGCCCGGCAAGCTCGTGCTCAAGGGCATTTTGGACGTCGACGACGCCAGGACCGCAGTCGCGGCCGGCGTCGACGGCATCGTGGTA
>Ga0335081_10014230_pt1 | contig 12872 bp, 6 predicted proteins | sample Lox_Sample_35_FD_206713 | JGI IMG/M metagenome (GOLD analysis project Ga0335081, IMG submission 206713) | Soil microbial communities from Loxahatchee National Wildlife Refuge, Florida, United States - Lox_Sample_3.5 | ecosystem: Environmental > Terrestrial > Soil > Wetlands | place: USA: Florida...
ACATGATACCGGCAGCGCACCCTCGGCCTCGCCGGGCGTCTGGGACGAAGTTAGACCCGACGTCCTGCGCCGGGATGGAGTAGGACTTTATGTGCGCGGCCATTTGCTGAATCAGCAACTGGGCGGACCGGGGAGTGAGGAGAACCTCACTCCGATCACATATGCCGCGAATAGCGACCATCTGCACAGCGTCGAGAAAGTGCTGAAGGGCATGATCAACGCGCCCAAGAAGAGCCAGCAGATCGTGCACTACGAGGTGAAAGCGGCTCCGGCCTCACGGGCCGCCGCACCCGATGGCGTCGAAGATGCCGAGAAGAAACTGACGCGCGGGTTGTCATGGTCCTGGTATCCGATGGCGGCTAAAGGCGACGCCAGAAATCCAAAATTCGAAAAACTTCCCGGCGGCGATAGCGGCTTTGTGGAGAACGTGCCGCCATGGCCGCATGTCGGTGGGGGCGGCACCGTGCGGCGAGCCATGGTGGACGACCGTTCCGCCGAAACAGTTCGCCGGCAGCCGGCCGCGTCAATTCCCCCAGTCCACCACGAAGCGACGCCCGACCACTCCGCCAAGCCGCCGGCCGGCGTATCGGTTCCAACAGAACCGGTCTCGATCGATGGCGGTACCTTCGCGCCTTCAGCTGCCTGGCAGGAAGCGCTCAAGGAGGCCAAGTCAAGCGGCTTGGACGTGCCCATCAGATATGGAAAGCTGGCCTCCGGAACCCTCAAGGTCCGTGCTTCCGGCCCTCATCACGATACCTACGAAACCCACGGCGGGCCACAGGCCGTCCCGCTTACCCATGCCGCGTTCGAGCCGCTGCGGGCCATCGATGTCCATCCGGTTCTCGACCTTTCCATTCAGGCGGGCGTAGTCAAGGGACACGTCACACAGAGCCAGCAGAAGGCCACCAGGACCATACCGCAACACCCCTCCGTGTTTCTGGGATCGATCCGCAAGAACCCCGATCCTCTCGGCTGGGTCGGGTTGGAGATCACGAACTTTCCATCCGGTGTGCAGAACGAGCTGAAAGAGGGAACTCTTCAGTTCGCCGTTCCGAAGTTCGGATTCCGCCTGGCGGGCATCTTCAACGGGGAGGCTTCTTTCGGGCTGAACGGCCAAACCGTGACCTTCTCCGCGACAGCCACGGCGAAAATCCCGAAGCTCGATCCGGTGGAACTCCATATTGACCGAAACGCCGCCGGGCAGATTCATGGCGTAGCCTCGGCAACATTGAAATTCGACCGCTTCACCGGCACGATCCTGGCCACGTACAAGGACGGCAAGGTCGACATCGCCGGTACGGGAACCTATAAGGACGAAAAGCTGAACGGCACAGTGAATTTCCTGGTTGCCGATGCGGCTACTGCCCGCAATGTGGCTCTCGAACACCTGGGCCCCGACGCCATCAAAGCCGCCGCCGAAGACGAGTCTCCCGCGAAACCGGCCAAGGCCGCCGCCAAGGGGGTTGCCCTGGCAGGGTGGGGAACCCTGCGCTTCCACTTCAATGACTGGTTGAACGGCAATGCCGATGTGGTGGTCGACGACCTGGGCCACATCACCGTGATTGGCGCCATTCGCCCGGACAAAGAAGTCCCCCTGATGGCCCCGAAGGATTTTCACAAGAAAATCTTCAGCCTGTCGATCCAGGCGGAATACGGGTTGCCGTATGTCGGCGGCATCGGTCTCGAAGCCGACATCAAGCTGGATTTCAATTCCACCGTAGGACCGGCCAAGCTCTACAACATCGAGGCCGTCGGACGCTATTCTACCGATCCTCGCATCGCCAAAGAGTTCTCTCTGTCCGCATCGCTCAACCTCTCCGCCTATGCCGCGTTGTCGCTCACGGCCAACGGGTCGGTGGTCCTCACGATCCTGCGCCACGACATCAAAGCCGGAGCCGGCATCACCGCCACCGCGGGCGTTCGCGGGTACCTGGATGCCAGGCCCACCATCGGCTATCGCGAGAACCTCCCGCCCGAACAGGGCGGCAAGGGCGAGTTCTACTTCAAAGGCCACGCGGAGGTCGCGGCCCAGCCGTTCCTGGGATTGGAAGGGCATCTATTCATCGAGCTCAGCACTCCCTGGTGGTCGCCGATTTCGGACCATACCTGGACGTGGCCCATCGGTTCGCTCGAATACGTGCTGCCGGGCGAGTTCGGCATCGGCATGGACGTGGAGCACGTGATCGGGTCCGGCAAGGTCCCCGACGTGCAGTTCGGCGAAGTCTCCTTCGATCGCGAAAAGTTCATGAACGACCTCTTGGACGACAAGGTTGGCAGTAAGACCAAGGGAGAACAGAAGGTCCCGGGCAAGTGGAAAGGTGTGCAACCGGAAAACCCCGTACCGCCGCCCGAGCCGAAGAAGGTCGAGCCTCCCAAGGACGCCGGCGGTCCGAGGAAACCGGCCGCCGGAAAACAATCTCCGGATCATCGCAAGGCGAGCGATCCGGCCGTCGCCAAAGCGTGGCAGCGTGCCATGGCCGACATTCACGCCCTGGCCGAGTCCTCGAAGAGCCATCCGTTCGGTCCCAGCGAAATCGAGAACGCCGTGGTTCAGCTCAAGAAGCATCACCGGTTCACGAACATCCATATCACACGGGCTGGCGAGGAGTGGATCCTTCACGCGGAAATGGGCCAGAGTGGCGACTTCAAACTGAAGGCCCGTCCTGCGACAGGAAAGGGGGAGGTGCAGCCGGGCGAAAAGAAAGCTGCGGATCACGAAGCCAGGTGGAATGCCGGAGTCGCAGGCATCACCAAGGACCTGGATCGGATGAAGGCAGGTGGACTGGAGGAGGCGGAGGTCAGAGCAAAACTTTCCGAATGGAAGACCACTTACGGCTTCTCGTCGCTGGAGCTGAACATCGTCGGGGATGATTTCGAAATTGACGGATCGATGAGTGCCAAGAAGGTCGTGACCAAGGCGAGTACCGGCCTGCACTCCGGCACCAGCGACGATCCGATTCCGATCTTCTGGTACAAGCCGCCTGGTGCCTATCCTTCATCTATTACGTTGACCGAGCCCGGCACATCGGGCAAGCCCGCGTACCAGTTCAAAGTGCCGATGTTTTCGCGGACCAAAGTGACGGATCCGCCACCCGGAAAGCAGGGCGACGTAACGTTGGGCGTTACGAAGGGCAATGAAGTCGACGTTGGCAAAAAACTGGAACGAACCTCCGGGACAGCCGCCCTGCGAACCGGGCAGCAAGGCACGTTGATCAGTGTCTTGGGCCGATTTGGTTATGACATGGGGAAGCTCAAGGAGGATGCGGACCATGTCAGGGACCTCGGGTTCGGTGGAGAAGATGACTTCAGCAATCTCTGGCCGCTCGACCGGAAGATCAATCAAAGAGGGCTCGACTACTACAACGATTACAAGGTGGAGTACATAGACAATCGCACCGTCAAGAAAAGCAACCTTCTGAACCTGAGTGGGAAGTTTTTCCGCATCAAAGGATTTCACTATCCTCCGCCCCAGAAGCCAGGAGGCCGTGATTGAGCGGTGAATCCATGCAGGACAGCCAGGTCACCTACCTCGACTCGCTCGCTCCCTTCGAGGTCCGCGTGGGATACGGCGATTTCGGCCGCGGCGGCGACTTGGGATACGAGGGCAAGCACGTGGTGGTCCAGGGCCGCCCGTGGCCGCAGGCACTCAGCACGCACGCGCCGGCGCGCCTGTTTTTCAAGATCGGCGGCCAGTTCGGTTCATTCGAAGCCTTAGTCGCGTTGAATGATGACGTGCCGCCCGGGCTATCCAGCGCCGATTTCTCCGTGATGGCCGATGGCCGGCTCGTGGCTGCCGCTCCCGGCGTAGTCGCCGGAGAACCGCCGCGCCCGATCTCCGGGGATCTGCGGTCCGCCAAAGTGCTCGAGCTCGCCGTCAATACCAGCACCTGGGACCATTGCCACGCCGTCTGGCTCGACCCCCGGCTGTTCCCCGCCGAAGCCGACGACCACCCGCGCACGATCACGGATTGCCTCGATCGCGCCGAAATTCAGCTGCCGCTCGAGATCCCGCACGCCGAGTGTTGCATCGCCACCGTCGCCAGCGCCGGTTTCGAATCGCTTCTCGATGACATGCTCGGCTCGCTGTTGGCGAATGGATGCTGCACCGGCGCACTGCTGGTCGTCTTTTGCGTCGGCGATCCCGCGGCCGTCGCGCCGGTAGCGGCAAAGTACGGCGCGCGAATCGTTCACTGCAAGCCGCTGCAGCCGGTCGCAGTCTCGCTAAAATCCATCCTCTACTCCGTAGGGCGGGTGGTCGAGGCCCGTCGCTTTCTCTGTATCGATGCCGACATGCTCGTGGTCGGGGATCTGCAGCCGGTATTCGCCCTGCTGGACGCCTGCCCGAACGCCTCGATTGCCGCCTGCCGCGAGGAAAATTCCCGTAAATACCGCAGCCTGGGAGATGCCATCCAGAGGTTGTATTTGGGCGATCCCGGCGACGTTCGGACGATCCTCGGCAAAGGCGAGGCCGCCTACCCGCTGGTCGTCAACGACGGCCTGTTCGCCGGATCTCGCGCCGCCTTGCTTTCGCTCGATTCCACCATTCGAGCCATGCGGGAACCTCGCGAATGGATGGATGCCCGGCCCGATGTCCCCTGGCGAAATCAGTTCCTGTTCAACCTGGCCCTGGCGAAAAATGGCTGCGGAATCGAGCTTCATGCCGCTTACAATTTCCAGCTCAATCGCCGCGAGGTGCGCATCTCTCGCGACGCCGGCCGTGTGCGCGCGGAATCGAAGGGCGAACCCGTCCGGGTGGTCCATTTCAACGGCGACGGGCGGAACAAGCTCCTGGAGTGGCGCGGCGTCTACGCGCGCGTCGCCGATCCCCTGCCCGCGGCCTCCGCCGGCGACGGCTACACGGTCTTTTTGAACACGCTCCGCGCCTGGGTCGGCTTGCACGGCCTGAAAGCCTTGGCGTGGTCGTTCTACGGTACGGCAGATGCCCGCACCGGCCGGGTCGCCGATGCCGGCACCATGCCCTTGCTCGCCGCGCTGCACTACCTGGTACGTTCCAACGGCTGCGTTCGAGTTCTCGAAACCGGCACGGCCCGCGGGGTATCGGCGGCATGCATGGCCTCCGCCGTGACTCACCGCGAAGGCGGCCGGGTGGTTACTTTCGACCCCGCTCACTATCCGGAACGCGACGAGCTTTGGGCGGGCCTCCCGGAAGCCATGCGCGACTGCCTCGAGGCGCGCCTCGTCGGCTCGCTCGAGGGTATGGCCGCAGCGCTTCAGTCCGGCGAGCGATTCGATGCCGCCCTGCTCGATTCCATCCACACGGCGGAGCATGTGTGGGCCGAGTTCGAGTTGGCCCGTCAGTTGGTGTCTCCGGGCGGCTTGATCCTGATCCACGACGCCTCCTATGCCGCGGGCACTGTCGGCCGGGCGCTGGCACAGGTGCGCGCCGCCGGCTATGGCGTCGTACGGCTGTGGACCGCCGAACAGGGAGTCCGCGAAGATGCCGGATTGGGCCTGGCGGTAATCGAGAATCGAATCCAAGGAGGGAAGGATTCGTGATCGGAGCCCTCTACAGCCGCCTTCTCGAGGAATGGCGCCAGGCACTGTCCGGCATTCCTTCGGCGCAGGGCGTCTGGGACAACGTCGACGGCGGCGCATGGATCTGGCAGAACGATGGCCTGTGCCTGAAGAGCGGCGGTCGCGAGTGGTATAGCCTCGCCTGGAAGACATGCGATGCAGCCGCGATCCGCGGGCTGAGGAATTTTCTAATTGAAGTCACCATCCAGGGCGCGGGTGAGTTGGCCGGTTTCAGCTTCGGCCCCTTCCGCGATTTTCTGGCCGAGCCCTGCTCCCAGGGAACTCGCGTCCAACTGGAGGTGGATCTGCACACCGGCCGCTGGGTCTTCCGCGTGGACGGCCGGGTGACCGGCCCCAAGTGGTGGAATTCCGCCGTGAACTCGACCAACGAAATTGCCACTGGCTCATTCGCGCTGAAGGCCCGCCGCCCGCGGGATGTCGTCTTTCAAGATCTGCGATTCCATGCCTTCCAGGATTCCTGCCGTCTGTCCGTCATCCTTACCTGCAACCGTTTTCTCCAGCGGCTCCGCCTGGCGCTGCGTAACTGGTGTCACCAGCGCATACCTCCCGGCACGCACGAGATCCTGATCGTCAATCCATCGAGCCCCGACGGAACGCACGAATATCTTCGCGCGGTTGCGCGCAGCTATCCCGATGTCCGCGTGCGGGAAGTTGCCGTGCCGGAGAACCTGAGAATGAATAAGGGCGCAATGATCAACCGTGCCCTGCCGCTCGCCTGCGGCGACTGGCTCTGGTTCACCGACGCCGATTGCCTGTTCCCCCTTGGAGCCGCCGCTGCGGCTCTCGAATACGCCAAGGACCGCTCCGACCGCCTCATCTACGGTCAGCGCCGCTACCTGGACGCGTCCCTGACCAGCGATCTGCTGTGTGGCCGCAGAGATAGTGCGGCCGATTTCGAACTCCTCACCCACACCCAAACCGGACGCCCGCACGAGAACTCCCCATGGGGCTATACCCAGATCATTCACCGCAGCGCCATGAACCGCATCACCTACCCGGAGAGCTTCAACCATTTCGCGCATTGCGATAGTCATTTTCTGGAGCAATGCAAGTCACGCCGCATCACGCCCGAGCAGATGCCGGGCCTGTTTTGCCTGCACCTGGACCATCCATTCGCATGGTATGGAAACCAGGAGTTCCTCTAAGAGAAGATGACCACCGTCTCCATCGGGATCTATCTGGACGAAGACGTGAGGCGCCTGGATGCCACGCTCGCCGGGCTGGCCGCGCACACTGAAGGCCCGTACGACCTGGTGCTATTGCCCGACGGCCTGGATGCAGCCACAATGGCAGCCATCTCGGCTCGCGGCACCCAGGTCACGCCTCTCGCGGGCTCGGCCGCGGGCGCACCGGCCTGGTTCAACCGGCTGGCCGCCCATTCCCGCTCGGACGTTATCGTCTTTCTGGAGGCGGGAGCCGTCCCTGGACCACACTGGCTCGAACTGCTGCTCCTGGCCTTGCAGGCCGAGCCGTCGAACGGCCTGGCCGGTCCCACAACCAATTCCGCCTGGAATGAACAGGGCGCGATGCGCGGCGGCGGAGGCACACTCGCCGAGGTCGCGGCCGCCGCACAGACCGTCTCTAACTGCTTCGGCCCGGTCTGGCGAAACCTGGAGCCGCTCCACAGCCTCTCGGATTTCTGTTACGCCGTCAGGCGCGAGGTCGTCGAAACCATAGGTGCCGCGGACGAGCAATATGGCCAGGGTCCATGCTGGGAAATGGACTACAACATCCGCGCGGCTCGCGCCGGATTCCGCGGCGTCTGGGCCTGTGGGGCCTACGTCTACCGCGCGCCGTTCAGCAGGCGGCGTGCGCGCGAAGAGCCCCTGCGAATGGAAGCCGGAAAGCACCGCTACCAGGACAAGTTCTGCGCTCTTCGCCTGCTCGGCCAATCTTCGGGCTACGAGCCGCACTGCCGCGGCGACGCCTGCGAGCATTTCGCTCCTCCTGGCCGGATTCAGCTTCACCTGCCTCTGGCTGCCGGCGCTCCTGCTCCTTCGCCTCTGCGCCTGCCAGCTACGCCAGAGGCGAGCTCCGGCCTGCAGTCTCCGCCGCTCGCCGAGCCCCTAGTCAGTTGCGTCATGGTGACGGGCAACCGCCGCGAGTTCGCTCTCCAATCCGTCCGCTACTTCGAGCGGCAGGACTACGGCAATCGCGAACTGGTGATCATCGATGACGGCAACGAAAATCTGGCTGTCGATGTCGCCTCGAACCCTCGCGTCCGCTATCTGCGGGTACGGCCCGGCCTCACCATCGGCGACAAGCGCAACCGCGGCTGCGAACAGGCGCGCGGCGCCATTCTCACCCAATGGGACGATGACGACTGGTACGGCTCCGGCCGGCTCACGGCCCAAGCCGGACCGATCCTCTCCGGCGCAGCCGATATCACCGGCCTGACCGGCACGACTTTTTTCGACTTGGCCCGCTGGAAGTTCTGGACCTGCTCGCCCGCCCTGCACCGCCGCCTGTTTGCCGAGGATGTCCATGGCGGCACGCTCATGTACCGGCGCGAAGTCTGGGCAAGGAATCGATACCCCAATGCATCGTTGGCCGAAGATGCCGCCCTCCTCCGATCGGCCGTCTACCGGGGCGCACGGTTGAGCCGCATTCCTGGCGCCGGCCACTTTGTGTACGTGAGGCACGCCGGAAACACGTGGTCGTTCGAATGTGGGCGGCACCTCGATCCCGCCGCCTGGACGGCCATCGAAGCTCCCAGCCTCGGAGAAGACCTGGGCTTCTACCTTTCACATTCCTCCGCCGGCCCGCCGGGCCTTGGGGCGGCCGCGCCGCTGGTATCGTGCATCATGCCTACCGCGAACCGCCGCGCATTCGTACCCCAGGCCCTTCACTGCTTCGCCAGGCAGACCTACGAAAACCGCGAGCTGATCGTTCTCGACGACGGCTCCGACCCGGTCCAGGACCTCGTCCCCGCAGATCCCAGGATCCTCTACCGCCGCGCCCATGCCAAATCCTCAATCGGCGCAAAAAGGAACCAGGCGTGCGAAATGGCGCGCGGCGACATCATCGCGCACTGGGACGATGACGACTGGATGGCGGACTGGAGGCTCACCTACCAGGTGAATGCCCTGGCCGCGAACCCTCAATCCTCGGCATGCGGGCTGAGCAGCCTGTACTTCTGTCACCGGCGGGGCGACCGCGCCTGGTTGTACGCTCATCCTCCCGGCGACCGCCCGTGGATTGCCGGCGCCACCATGTGCTATCGCAAGTCACTATGGCGGCAGAACCGGTTTCAGGAAATCAACGAAGGTGAAGATACCCGGTTCATCTGGTCCGTTCCCCCTGGTGCGGTGCTGCCTCTGCCTGACCGCCGCTTCTACGTCGCCACGGTACATGATGGCAACAGCAGCCCCAAGCGGACGGCCGATTCGCGCTGGCAGGCGCGCCCTGCTTCCGAAATCCGCCAACTGCTCGGAGATTCCTGGGAATCGTTCTTCGGACAATCGCCTTCGAACGGCTGATAGCTGGCCGCGGAAGGGCGCCTGAAGGACGATTGGCGTCATATCAGATAATCGGTACGGAAAATACCGCTTCACACCACGGAAGCTTTGCCATATGATGGCCTTGAGATCGTCACGCCCGGCAGGGTGACGGTCCGCGCAAAAGGAGGTTCCTTCGGTGACCAGCCACCGGATGCATCGGGGCGAAAATGCGGAAGGAATCTGGCATCATGCCGCAGTCGGACGGGATTCCATATGGACCCGGCCATGCCCACCATCAAACCTGCAGTGTCCGGAATCTGAACCGGACAGGGCATTGATGTGAACCCAATCCGCCTGTTGTGACGACCATAACAGACGGTGCCGTCGTGCTGCTCGCACAATGGCTAGAGGGCAGCGAATGGACAACATATCGCCGCCCAGGACCTCGGAGTTCAACTATGGCAAAGGAAGCCCTGAGCATCATCGACCAGCGCACCCAGGCTGCCTATGAGGTCCCAATTCACAACGGGACCATACGGGCCATGGACCTGCGACAGATCAAAACGAGCCCCGACGATTTCGGGCTCATGACCTACGACCCCGCCTTCATGAACACCGCCTCCTGCCAGAGCGCCATCACGTTCATCGATGGCGACAAAGGCATCCTGCGATACAGAGGCTATCCCATCGAACAACTGGCGGAGAAGTGCAGTTTTCTCGAAGTGGCTTACCTGGTCCTGTTCGGCGAACTGCCGACCGGGCCTCAACTGAAGGAATGGGTCACCGACATCACCCATCACACCATGCTGCACGAAACCACCAAGAAGTTCTTGGAGGGATTCCGTTACGACGCCCATCCGATGGGGATGCTGGCGAGCACGGTGGCGGCGCTTTCAACGGTATATTCCGAAGCGAGAAATGTGCTCGATCCCAAGGTCCGGGCGCTGCAAATCCGGCGGCTCATCGGCAAGATGCCGACCATCGCCGCGTATACCTACCGGCACAGTCTGGGCTTCCCCTATGTGTATCCGGACAACGAGCTGAGCTACACCGAAAACTTCATGAACATGCTCTGGAAGATGGTAGAGCCCAAATACCAGGCAAACCCGATCCTCGCCCGGGCGCTGGACATTCTGTTCATCCTCCACGCCGACCACGAGCAAAACTGCAGCGCCAACGTCATGCGTTCCGTGGGCAGTTCTCAAGCCGATCCCTTCCTAGCGACCGCGGCTGCGGCGGCGGCGCTATCCGGACCTCTCCATGGAGGAGCCAACGAAGAAGTTCTCAAGATGCTGGACGAGATCGGATCCAAAGACAAGGTACCGGAGTACGTCGCCAAAGTGAAAGCGGGACAATTCAAGCTCATGGGCTTCGGACACCGGATCTACAAAAACTACGACCCGCGCGCCAGGATCATCAAATGGGCCGCGGACAAGGTGTTCGAGGTCACCGGGTGCAATCCGAAGCTGGAGATCGCCCTAGAGCTGGAGCGAATCGCGCTCTCCGACGACTACTTCATCAAACGCAAGCTCTATCCGAACGTGGACTTCTACTCCGGGATCATCTACCAGGCCATGGGTTTCAAGCCCGAGATCTTCACGGTGTTGTTTGCCATTCCACGTACGGCGGGTTGGCTCGCCCAATGGCAGGAGATGATTTGCGATCCCGAGCAGAAAATCGCCCGCCCGCGACAGGTCTTTACCGGTCAGGAGGCGCGCGATTTTGTGCCGATGGAGAAGCGCGGCGTCCCGGCGGCGCCCACCACGGCGTAACTGGACCGCTGAGCCGCTAGTGGTGCCGGTGAGAGAGCCGGCGCCAATGCCGGCACACCGATTCCAGGAGTTTGGAAGAAGCGCCCGGAGGCGTGGTGTGCGCGAAAACAACCGGGGGATGAGAAGCCGCGAACATTTCCTGCATGTCGTGGTCCAGCTCGGCGTCATAGGACCGCCAACTCTTCCGGTGGGCGCGGGCTTCGCAGAGCACTTCCAGAGCGATCACCGCCAGGCACAGAAGCACTGCGGCTCCCAGAATGATGTTCGTCAGAGTGAGCCAGAATGGGTTATGCCGTGACGCATTGAAGACAGCAGTCAGCAACGTAGCTCCTGACCGGACCCCCGGCCTCGCCGGTGCCGGGTCTGGCACCCTCGGCCAGGTCGGCGTTTCCCAAGCCCGGCAAACGGATGCGCGGGGCGTCATTCCCGGTGAACGGTTCCATCGGAGTCACGCCCCAAAATGAACATAGGTCTTCCGTGCTTATCGCGCAGGTGTATGAGGAGGGGCATACTCCCAGGCAGAGCGTGGGTAGCGCAACCCAGACAGGGGTCGTAGGCGCGGAACGCCATCTCCACCTGGTTCAGGGCGCCATCGGGCACGCTAGCGCCGGCGATCAGCTTCTTCGCGACCTTTTCGATACTCATGGCGATGCGCGCCGCATTGTTTTGCGTGGCCACGATCAGATTCGCGCCGGTGATGATTCCGCGGTCATCGGTGCGGTAGTGATGAAACAGGGTTCCGCGGGGCGCTTCGACGACTCCGATGCCTTCGTTTGGCACCGCGGTTGGGAGCGTCCGGACATCGGGACTGGTCAGTTCGGGATCGTCAGCCAGTTCTTTCATTCGTTCGGCCGCGTAGAGCATTTCCACGACGCGAGCCCAGTGGTTGGCTAGCGTGTGGTGGACCGGCCTGCCGCCCAGCATACCGTGGAACTTCAAGTACGCCTCATGGGCCAGGGGAGTGGCCATCCCATCGGCCACATTCAGACGCGCCAGGGGAGCCACGGAGTACACGCCGCTGTCCTCGCCATCGACGAATCCCGTCCAGCCGACCTCCTTGAGATAACAGAATTTCATGTAGCTCCAGGGCTCGGTGTGCTCTCCGATGTGATCGCGGTAGTCGGCCGGTTGAAACCGCGCCCACTCGTGCAGGTTGGGTCCCATGACCCGGAGCGCCCCGTCATAGAAATTGACGTGGTTGTTCTCGTCCACCAGCCCCATGTAATAGGTGCGATGCGTAAACGGGTCGGAGAGGATCAGGTCGACATAGCCCGAGTTCGCCAGCACGACCTTCTCGAAAAGCTCCAGCGTGAAGCATGCGAAGTCCACGGCTTCGGTGGCGGCATCCCGGAATCGCGAGGCATCTTCCTGTGAAAGTGGCTTGGCCACGCCGCCCGGCAATCCGAAAACGGGATGAGCCGCCTTCCCCGCCGCCAGTGCCATCAGCTCCCGGAGCTTGCGGCGCATGGCGATCACCTTCCGCCCGGTCTCGATCCCGACCTTCGCGATCACGCCGAGGATGTTGCGTTCCGACGCCGGAGCGTCAGGTCCGACCACGAAATCCGGCCCGCCGAGAAAATAGAAGTGCAGCGCATGGTCCTCCACAAAGAACGTGGAATAGATGAGCTCGCGGACCTTCCTGGCCGCCGGCGGCGGGGTCACCTGGTAGAGCGCGTCGAGCGCCTTTGTCGAGGCCATGTGGTGAGCCGTGGGACAAACGCCGCAGATGCGTGAGGTGATCTGCGGCATGTCCTCGGCGGGCCGGCCCTGGGCGAATTTCTCGAAGCCGCGGAGTTCAGGGACCTGGAAATACGCTCGGTCGACCTGACCTTGATCGTTCAGGAAGATCTCTATCTTGCCGTGGCCTTCGAGCCGGGTTACCGGCTCGATCGTTATTTTGCGAGTATTTTCCATAGGCCTACTCCATGCGCCTCCGGCTCAGCAAGGCGGATGGCAAGCTATATCGATAAAAAGTCCCGACCGGATCGGGCAGCGCCTCCATGACCTGCGCGACGCTGCTCTCCTCATTGCAGTCGGCCACGGATGCGATGGCGGACAATGCTTTTGCGCCGAAGTCCCGCACGCGGCTGGTGGGACCGAAGCA
>Ga0335081_10014231_pt1 | contig 12871 bp, 10 predicted proteins | sample Lox_Sample_35_FD_206713 | JGI IMG/M metagenome (GOLD analysis project Ga0335081, IMG submission 206713) | Soil microbial communities from Loxahatchee National Wildlife Refuge, Florida, United States - Lox_Sample_3.5 | ecosystem: Environmental > Terrestrial > Soil > Wetlands | place: USA...
TGTCGTTGAAGTGGAGAACGAAAACCTCATCCGCAGGATTGCTCGATTCGACAAACGTCTTTGCCGCCGTAATCACCGAGAGACGTTTGGGCGCCATGCTGAAGCTTTCGTCCATCACAATGCCGACGGTCACGGGAACGTCATCCGCGACGAAGACCTCGATTGGTTGCGGGCGCCCGTCTTCCAGGACAGTGAAATTGTCCTTGGAGAGCCCGGATACCGGGCTTCCCTTGCGGTCCTTGACGCCCACGTCCAGCAAAACCAGGCGAACGTCACTGTGGATGGTGTAGTCCTGCTGCTCCTGAGGAATCGCGATTGCGGAGGCGGGAAGGAATGAAACGACGCTCGCCACAATCCACGTACTGAAGGCAGTGTGTCGCCGTTTCATGATTCCCTCCCCGCGATCCTACTCTCCGTATTATTCCGACATCGTCAATTTACGCCTGACGTCTCAGTCGAAGCAAGCCATACAGACCCAAACTGAACAGTCCCGACAGCCCAATCAGCGGATAAGGACTGCCGGTTTTGGGGAGGCTCTCCGGTGGCGGTGGCGGAGGTTCGGTTGCCGGCGGCGGAGGAGTGCTCGGCGGCGGAGGCGGCGCCTGTGCCATCTCCGGGGGTTGCGTTTCCTCCTTTTGCGGTTCTTGCGTCAAGGGCTGGGGTTCAGCCGGCTGCGTCACGACAGGCGGCGCGGGCGGCGCCGGCTGGCTAACCTGCGGGGCAGGGGTGGTCGTGGTAGACGCCGAAGCCTGCAACTGAATGAAATGCTTCGGATGGGGGAACTCCTGTCCATAGTTGTCACCGGGATAGAACCAGGCGCGCAAAGCCTTGGCCGTGCCGGGAGGCGTCTCCCAGAAGGCGAACCTGGAGTCGCCTGTCGGTTCCAAACGGTAATTCGGGATCGCCAGGACGGTGTCGATGATCCGCGATTGATCGCTATTAAAGATCTGCACGATATGCCGGTCGGAGCTGGAGTTCAGCAGCTTGAAGACATACGTGCCGGGCTGGAGCAGATTGTCTCTTACCTGAATGGGTTGATCGACCGTGAGAATGGTCTTCTTGTCCCATTGGTCTGCTTTCGCACTGTTGACAACCGCGCCCATAGCGAGCACGATGCCACAGAGCGCGCACATCACGGTTCGCGAGTTAAAGGGTAAATGCGACCTCATGATACAAGTCTTCCTTCCAATATGTGTCTTAGTTTTGATTGGGCCGGTGCCCAAGTGTGTCTCCACCCGATTACCGGTGCATCTGGCTTGCCATCCGCTGCAGGCCTTGCAAAATCAGGTGCTGAAAATGACTGGTATGTAAATCCGAACGGTGGTTTGTACGCTCTGGTGAGGCGGAGCCGTACTATCCTCCCACCAGGAACCGCAGAATCCAGCGTGTGTGCCGGCCGAATGGTGGACGCAGCAGAGTAAGGGGACTCCAGCGTCCCTGCATAAAAACTCCCTGCTTGTGCGAAAACGTTTCGAAGCCGCTGAAGCCGTGGTAACGTCCCATGCCGCTGGGACCGACTCCGCCGAACGGCAGATTGGCCTGGCCGACATGGAAGATGCAGTCGTTCAATGTGACTCCGCCGGCCACAGTGTGCTCCAGCAGTGTGTGGCCTCGCCTCCCGCTGTGATCGAAGTAATACAGGGCCAGCGGTCGCGGACGTGCGTTCACGTACGCGACGGCTTCCTCGATTTCCCGATACCGGACGATCGCGAGCACGGGGCCGAACACCTCCTCTTGCATGACGTGCATGTCGTCGGTGACATCCCAGAGCAGTGTCGGCGGGAAGACACTGTTCCCAGGATTGCAGTCCTCCTTCGACGGGTTGACCTGCACCATCTGCGCGCCCTTCCGCCGCGCATCGTTCACCAGGTCCGCCAGCCGCTCATAATGCCGCCGCGTGACGATGCGGGTGTAATCGCTGCCCTCCACCAGGCGGGGATAGAACCTCTCCGCCGCCTGGCGGAACTCGGTTACAAACGAGTCCAGGCGCTCTTGCGGCAGCAGCAGATAGTCCGGCGCAACACAGGTCTGGCCGGCATTGTAGAGCTTGCCCATGACGATCCGAGCGGCGGCACGGCGGAGCGGGTAGCTGCGATGCACGATGCAGGGGCTCTTGCCGCCCAATTCCAGGGTGACGGGCGTAAGATTCTCCGCCGCGGCCTTCATCACCAGCTTCCCAACCCGGGTAGAGCCCGTGAACAGCAGGTGGTCGAACGGCAGCCCCGCGAATTCCGCCGCCGTGTTCGCATCGCCCGAAACCACGGACACATACTCGGCGGGGAATGATTTTGCAAGTACCGATGCCATGAGGCCGGCGGTCGCCGGGGCGAACTCGGAGGGCTTGAGCATCACGTGGTCGCCGGCGGCCAAGGCGCCTACCAGCGGACCGAGGCTGAGAAAGAGCGGATAATTCCAAGGCGAGACGATTCCCACCACTCCGAGCGGGCGATACGCCACGCGTGCCCGTCCGGGCCAGAACTGCCAGGAGACCGGCGCGCGGCACGGCTCCATCCAGCCGCGCAGATGGCGCACCGCATGGCGGATCTCGTTCAACACGGGGAATAACTCGAGCGTCAGGGTCTCTTCGGCGGCGCGGCCTCCAAAGTCCTGCGAGATTGCGGAAATGAAATCATTTTGATGTTTGAGAAGTGACTGCTCCAGGCGGCGCAAGGCATCCACGCGCTCCCCATAACCGGGTGAGCCCTTCCGGAATGCCGCCCGCTGCGCGTCCAGGCGCTCTCGCAATCCTTGCATGCTTCGATTGTCGCGCGCCGCGCCGGCGAACCCAACCCCAGCGTTGCTGCCGGCACGATTCAGGCCTCGCCAGCCGCGCGGTACGGCGCCATCTCGGCGCGCAGAGTCTGCAGCGCCGTACGCACCCACGTTTTGACCGTTCCGAGGGGCCGCTTCAACAGTTCGGCCATCTCCGATTGTGTCAGCCCTTCGACATATGCCAGCTTGAGAACGGCCTGGTGCGGCTCGCTCAGTTTCGACATGGCGCGGCGGAGCGCCCGCACCAGGTCCGCATGCACAACGTCCTTTTCGGGGTCATCGAGCGAAGGCTCGTCCCACTCTTGAATCGGGAACGCACTTCGGACGATGCGTCCTTCCCAGGAGCGCACGTAGTCGATCGCGCGATTTCGCGCCGCGCAAAGAACCCAGCGGCCCAACCCGCCACGTTCCGCGTCGAAACCCTGGATGCCGTTCCAGACGCGCAGGAACGTCTCCTGCACGAGATCTTCCGCCGCGCTCCGGTTGCCTACAATGCGGTAAATCAGAAAGTATGCCGGCCGGCCGTAACGGTCGTAAAGCTCCGACAGGGACTCCGGATCGTGACTCTTCAGCCGGCGCACCAGTTCGCCGTCGTCGTTGACAGGGGTCAGGTTCTTCACTGCGAATTCCTCGCGGATTGACTTCTCTACTTAAATGCGCAATTCGCGAGAAAAGAAGCTCACTTCCGGAGGAATTTTTCGATGATGACCGGCCCCGTGGCGCGGGCACTCGTGTCTGTACCCACGGGCCCCGCCGGCCCACCGAACTCCATGAAAGCCCTTGCCGGCGAGTGGCGCAGACAGGAGTGCCAGGCAGGAGTGCCTGCGCCACGCCGATTACTTGTCTTTTTTGACGCGGGGGCCGGGGTCTTTGACGGGTCTGCCTTGCGGCTCCTCGGCGCTGCGGTTGGCATCGGAGTACGCCACGCTGGGATGTTTCGCTTCCAGACGCGCCTGCCGCGCCGCTGCCTCATCCTTGAACTTCTCCCATGCGATCGCTTGCGCCATCGTCTGGGGAACCGGCACTTGCGAAGGAGCTGCTTCACTTTCCTGCCGCGGGGTGGCCTTCTTCTGCGGCGATTGAGCCGAGGCCATCGGGGCGAGCACCAAGCCTGCGCTCATCAGTCCTGCTAACCATAGAGCCCTCATGTGTACCTCCGGATACTGATGTGCATCGCAGCAGCCAGTGTGAGGCACGGAACATCTCACAGGTCAAGCGCGATGACTTCGTGATCCAGGATCGAGGGCAGCGTCAACGCCACCGTGCCAGCCCCATGCTGCACCACGGGTTGGCTCCCGCTCACCAGCAGGTGGACGGCTTTCGGCCGCGCCGGCACGCGAATCACCACCTTCTGCTGGGGCACCGGGATGAACTCCCGCACCGGCCCCTTCATCATCATCGGGTTGGTAAGGTTTACCAGGTGCACGGTCATCGACTCCTTCTGCCGCCAAACGACCACATCCAGCATGCCCGGACCCGTCACTGTTAGCGGGCGAGGCTCGTTAGCGGCCCAATCCACGGCGTTGGCCAGCAGTTTGCCGTGATCCGGCGAAAGCACTTCCCAGAATGTCCGGTCGATGTCCCACGGAAAGTAGACTACCCGCCCTTTGCCCGTCTCCCGGACGAAGACTTCGGGAATATCCGTCCTGGCAACTCGCGGGTAGACTTCCTCCATAGGCAGATCGGGGTACGACGGAATGAGAGTCAGCGGAGGATGCGGATAGCTCCCGATCGTCCGGGTGTGCACGCGCGAGACGCCGTTGATGATGCGGGTGGCGTCCTCCAGTCCCGCGAGAATCGGATGGGGGCCTTCCAGCAGCAGGTAGGAGTTCTGCATCCGCGCGTCAATGGCGCCGTCGTAGGAAGCGCCGAAGAGGTCTGCCAGTCCGAAATCGCGGCGCGCCACACCCCACTCGTCGTAGAGCGACGTCTCGTACGTGGCAACGATGCTGCCGCCGCGCTGGACATACTCGCGGATCTGCCGGCACTGCTGGTCGGAGAGGGCCGCAATGTTGGGGAAGACGAGCACCCGGAAAGGATCCACGTGCGCGGCGTCGAGCAGTTGATCGTGCACCATCTCGAAGGGGATGCGCGCTTCGATGAGCGCCTGGTAATACCCGAGGGTGTGGTCTTCCACTTTCTGGCGGGCGCGCTCGGCGCCGTAGAAGTGGGCGGTCTGCTGCGAATAGACCATCCCCACCCGCGCCAGGGGCCGCTCGTTGCGCAGGTAGCGCTCATTGCGGAAGTGCCAGGTATAGACATCCTCCACCGGCCGGAGCCAGCGCCGGTCGTGCAGCGTGCCCGAGAATTTCGTGAACCACGGACGCAGCCCGTTGGCGATGCCGTCCAGCGCCCACAAGCGCACCTCCGCGGCACTCTGCACCGAGTCCTTCCAGCGATAGGTCTCTTCCACGCCCACGCTGAAGATCCCGCCAATGGGTTTGCGGCCCATGGTCGAGCGGTACTCCTTGCCGTTTTTTCCGTTGGCCCACGGCGCCGCCAGCCCGCTGCGCGCCTGGCGGTCGGCGAACAGGATGGGGGCCGTCTCGCCGATGGTCTTCATGTCGAGGTCGGCGAGCGCGCCCCCTCCCGAGTTGGGGATGTAGCAGGCGCCCGGGTTGATCTGGCGAATCTCGTTGTCCCAGAGGTGCCAGAGGTCGAACAGGCGCTGCTGCCGCCATGCGATATAGGCGCGGCGGCTGGGGTCGTGGGGATTGGAGGTGCGCGGCAGATCCATGCCGCTCGCTTTTCGAAAGTTCTCCTGGCAGTGCTCGCAGTAGCACATCCCCGAGCCCGCCCAGCGATTGCTGAAGATTCCGTCCACGTGGTAGAGCGATACGATCTCGCGCGTCACCTGGGTCATGAACTCGAAGTTGTATGGGCCCAGCGCGCAGGTCACCCACAGGTCGGGCGATGCCCAGTGGCGGCGCTTCTTGCCGTCGGCCTCCACCGCGATCCAGTCCGGGTGGGCATCGAAAACGTCCTGGTGCACGGCATGCGGATCGGTCCGCGCCACCACCACCATATTGAGTTTGCGGCAGCCGGCCACCAGGTCGCCGAACGGATCGCCCGCGCCCATCCAGGGAGTCTTGTAGTGCAGCGGGATTTTGGTTGGGTAATAGGCCACGCACCCGCCGGCGCTGAGGCAGGCGGCGTCCGAATGGGTGCGCCGGAAATAATCCAGCCAGAAGGTGAGGTCGTATTTGCCCGGGTCGTCCTCGACCAGCGTAAGCTGCGCCCAGCGCATGGGACGGTCGAACCACGGAGCGGAATCGGCCGGATTGGCGGAAAGCAGCGCCGCGGAGGCGGCAGCGGCGGACAGGAATTCGCGGCGGGTGGATTGCGGCATACCGATATGGTCGCGCAATGTCGCAGGTAGAATAAGGGGGTCGCCGCATCCGAGGAGTGCCTCATGAACGCCGCGGTCTTGCATACCTTTGGGCAGCCGCCCCGCTACAGCCAGTTTCCCGAGCCGGTCGCCGGCGAAGGAGAGGTGATTGTGCGGGTGTGCGCCGCCTCGCTCAAGCCGGTGGACCGGCAGATGGCCGCCGGCTCGCATTATGCCAAGGCGCGCCAGCTTCCCGCGGTCTGCGGCACCGATGGCGTGGGAACGCTCGAAGACGGAAGCCGCGTATTTTTCGGCGTGACCCGCGCCCCGTACGGGTCGATGGCGCAACTCGCGGTGGCGTCCCGGGCTTTCTGTTTTCCCGTCCCGGATGGCCTGGACGACGAGACCGCCGCCGCTTTGCCTAACCCGGGCGTGTCTGCGTGGCTATCCTTGTCCTTCCGCGCGAGGCTGGAGCCTGGAGAGAGCGTCCTGATTCTCGGCGCGACCGGTGTCACCGGCAGGCTGGCGGTGAAGATCGCGAAGCTGCTCGGAGCCGGCCGGGTTGTGGCTGCAGGCCGGAGTGCGGAGGCGCTGGGCCATCTCTACGAACTGGGCGCCGACGCTCTCGTGCGGCTCGATATCCCGGAGCAGGAAATCGGCGACGCTCTGGCGAGTGCGGCTGGCCAGTCCGGCATCCAGGTCGTGATCGATTATGTCTGGGGGCGGCCCGCCGAACTGATTCTCGGCGCGCTGGCTCGCAAGGGATTTGCCGCAATCGGTGCCGAGACACGCTGGGTTCAAGTCGGCGAAGGCGCCGGGCCCACCATTTCTCTGCCGGCCGCGGTCCTGCGCAGCAGCGCGATCAGCATTCTCGGGACCGCCGGAATTCCGCCCCGCGAGAAAATGGTGGATGCGCTCCAACGGGTGATGGGGCACGCGGCGGCGGGTGACCTTCGCGTGGATACCGAGAGGATCGCTCTGGCGGACGTCGAGCAGGCGTGGCAGAGCGAGTCACGGGGGCGGAGATGGGTAGTCATTCCGTGAATTGGGACGAACCCATCGCTGGCTTGAAGCCCGCCCCAACTGCGCCATTTTCAGCATTCCAGGCCTGAAAAGCCGCTGGTTAATTCCGCATCTGTCCTGATTCTCGACGGTTTAGCTGCTGGCAAGCCGATTGCACACCTTGTTACTTCGACCCGAATGAGGCCAGTGACTGCGCCATATGACGCAGGAAGGGGACCGGGATTATGACACTCGCCGCTGCGGAAATCCAAACAGATTACTTGCGTGCGCTGCCGGGAGACGATGTCCGGCAGATTCTGTGGCGATTTGCGGACCGCTACGATCTGCAAATGCTGGTGCAATCGGTACGGGCGGTGGCCCGCGGTCCGGTAGCCCGGCTGGTCGCACAGGGCGCGCGCAATACCCACGAGTGGACTGCGGAAAAGCAGGCACTCCTCCAGGCATTCGACGAGTCAGGCATCACGGGCGTGTTCATGGATCCCGGTCAGGGCGGCTTCCTGGAAGGGCCCAAGAACCTGGTGTTGGCGCTGGTGGCCTTCGAGCTGGCCTGGGTGGATGCGGGCGCGGCCACCGGGAGCCTCGCCGGATGCCTGGCACTCTCGCCCATCCACGAGCGCGGCACGCCCGAACAGCGCGACTACTACATGAGCCGCTGCGCCCCACCGCAGCCCGGAGAGGACCGCAAGCCTTGGCGCGGCGCCTTCTGCCTCACCGAGCCGCTTCCCTACGTCGGTGTCGAGACCGGCATGCTCGGCGGGAAGGTGCGGGTGGCGGAATGGCAGCCCGGCCAGGAGCCGATGCTGCAGGTGGACAAGCGCGGCCGCTTCATTACCAACATGGGGTTTGCCAACTTCGTGACGGCGGCCGTAGAATCGGACGACCCGCGCATCAAAGGCACCTGCATGGTCATCCTCGAGGAGACCGACCCCGGGACCTTCGACCGCGGCACTCCTACCCGGAAACTGGTCCACCAGCTCTCCTCCACGCGCGACCCCATCTTCAGCCTGCAGGTGCCCGCCAGCCGCATCATCGGCGGCTATTCGGTGAAGGACGGCGTGATCGTGCCGCGCTACAGCCACGGCGAGATCATCGAAGCGGTCTTCCGCCGCACGCGTGTCACCGTGGCGATCATGACTTCCGCGAAGCTGCTCAGCGCCATCGAGCCGGTGATCCGCTACGGCCGCGGACGGTTCCGCGGGGGCTCCATCGCCACTCCCGGCTCGCCGCGTTACGAACTGGGCTTGCAGCTCAAGCAGGATGTGGTCCACCGGCTGGTGGATGTGTGGGCGACGGGCGAGGCCAGCGCGTCCCTGGGATTCGAAGCGGCTCGCGTGTTCGACCGCCTCGACCCGGTGGAGAAGCAGAAGAGCGAAATCCTGGAAGCCCGCGGCGTCAAGCCCGGCACAGCCACGCTGAAGGCAATGCGCGCCGTGCAGAAGCGCGCCATCGAATCGCTCAGCCACAGCCCGGCCCCGAATTCCGAGCCCCTGACCGCAGAAGACGAGATCCTCGTCCAATATGCCTTGCTCGACTCCGTGGCGAACGTCCTGTGCCCAGCCTGCAAGCTGTGGAACACCGGGCACGGCGCTCGCATGATGCGCGAGGCGGTCAGCCTGATGGGCGGGTACGGGATTACCGAAGATTGCCCCGGATTCCTGGGCCACAAGTGGATGGACGCGCAGTTGGAAGCCACCTACGAGGGCCCCGAGGCGGTGCAACGACGCCAGCTCAGCGTCACCATGACGGACGATCTGTTCGTCGCGCAGTTCCAGCAATGGATCCGCGAGATGCGCCTGATCGCCAACGACCATCCCGCCACCGGCGCCTGCGCCCTGGCCACCGCCATGCAGATGTGGCTGTGGACGCTCCATCACCTGCAAAAGGGCAGCGATGCCGACGGCGTCAAGCTGTACCAGGGTTCGCGCCAGGGGGTGACGTTCCCCCTGGCGGATGCCTTGTGCTGGCTGCTTTCCTCGCGCTGCCAGATTCTCGACGTGCTGGAACTGCGCCAGAAGGGTCCGGGAAATCCCACCCTGGCGGAAGGTTTGCCCGGTCTGCTGAGTTTCCTGACCGACCTGTGTCATGTACATGCCGCGCACGCCGCCGGCGAAGTGGGGCGCGTCTGCGCGGAGCTGGTCTTCGGATACAACCGCCATCCGGCCTGGGACTCCGAAGGGTGCGCCACCTGCTATCAGGCGGACGACCTGGATGCGCTGGAGTCGTTGATCCCCGGGATCGCCAGCCTTGCCCGCGGGTATACGGACGTGATCGAAAGCGATGGCACCCACACTCCCAAAGCGGGACCGTGCGTTCGGTTTGACGGGCTCGACCAGTTCTCGCGGCTGCGAGTCCGCATGGATGGCTGCCTGACCGGTTCGCAACTGGCCAAGGACCGGGCGGCCGAAGCGCTGACCAAAGTGATGATTCCCGAAGCCCTGGACTACCCACAATGAGCGAATCCTCCAGCGGCAACGGCGGCGCTCCGCAGGGTCTCCCGGAGCGGCCCACCATGGACCTCGACATCGTGTGCGTGGGCTTTGGACCGGCCACGGCCGGGTTCCTGACCGAGCTATCGCGCCATCTTCTCAATCCGGATGGCTCGCCCGCCATCGAGAGCCCGACGAATCCGGGATTGCCGCTGCAGGTGGCCTGCTACGAGCGTGCGGACGACATCGGCTTCGGGGTATCGGGCGTGGTCACCCGCGCCCGCGGAATTCGCGCCACGCTGCCGGAGCTGAAGCCCAGCCAGATTCCCATGGCCGCACCGGTCGTCCTGGAGAAGCTCGTCTACCTGCTCGATCCCATCGGTGCCAGCCGCCGTTCCGCGACGCTTCGCCTGGGAGACAAACTCGCGCGCCTCCTGCGGCTCGACCGCGAACACGGCATCGAGCTGCCCTACATTCCTCCATTCCTGCGAAAAGACGGGGGGATGGTCATGTCGCTGGGGCAGTTCATGCAGTTCGCCGGGTCCTTGTTGATGACCTCCGGGACGGTGCAGTTGTGGCCGGGAACGCCGGTGGCCGAGGCGCTGATCGACGCAACCGCCGAGCGGGTTCGCGGCATCCGGCTGTCCGATCAAGGTGTGGACCAGGACGGATCGCCGCAGGAGAATTTCATGCCCGGAATGGATATCCGGGCGGATTTGACCGTCGTGGGGGACGGTCCGGTGGGAGCCATCGGCCGGCAGCTCGATGAGGAGTTCGGGCTGCCGGACGGGCATCATCACCGCGAATGGGCCGTGGGAATGAAAATGGTGGTGGATCTGCCGGAGGGCACGGACCTCGAGCCCGGCACGGTCTTCCACACCTTCGGATATCCCGAGCCTGAAATTTTCGGCTTCTTCTACGTGCATCCCGATCTTGTGGCCACTGTCGGAATCTTCGTGCCCTCGTGGTTCGGCAGCCCGATGCGGACTTCGTATCGCTACCTGCAGCATTTCATGCTGCACCCGTACCTGTGGCGCTATCTGAAGGGGGGCAAGCTGCGGTCGTGGGGCGCCAAGTCGCTGCAGGAATCGGGACGCCGCGGCGAGCCTCTGCTGGTGGGAGATGGTTATGCGCGGATCGGGGAAGGCTCGGGCAGCACCAATGTGCTGACCGGGTCGGGGGTCGATGAGGCGTGGACCACGGGCACCCAACTCGCCGAAGCCGTGGCGGAACTGCTCCAGAAGAGGAGGCCTCTGACTCGCGAGAACCTGGAGCGGACTTACGTGGCGCGGCGGCGGGCAAGCTGGGTGGAGGAAGAAGGACGGATCGCCGAGAAGGCCCGCGATGGGTTTCATCGCGGCATCATTCCGGGGCTGATTGGAATGGCACTGGCGGGCTACACGAAGGGCCGGCATTGGATCGAAGGCGAGCCACGGCTCCTGCCCGGCCTCGAGGAGTATTACCGGCGCAAGATTCCGGCCGATGAGGTGGAGCGGATCGTCGCGTCATGCCGGTCGCAAGGCGCATCCTGCCACCAGGCCCTGATGTCGCGCTGTGGCTGGCCCGAGATTCCCTACGATGGACAACTGCTGGTTTCCCATCAGGACGCTTTGTTGATCGGCGGCAAGGTGCAGGCCGCTCCAGGCTACGCCAATCACGTCCGCGTGGTGTATCCCGATTTCTGCGCGAGCTGCATCTCGAAAATGTGCATCGAGATTTGTTCGGGCCAAGCCCTGACATTGGGACCGGGCGGGGTGCCCCAATTCGACCGCGAGAAATGCGTGCACTGCGGCGCCTGCCTGTGGAACTGCACGGCGCCGCTCGAGGACGACCCGCTGCGCAGCAACATTTCCTTCCGCGCCGGAGCCGGCGGCTTGCACTCCAACGAGAACTGAGGGGCGAGCTTTTGTTTGCGAGGGCGAACGACCTGAGCGTCGCGCTAGAATCGGTCTGGACCGGTCATGGACGATCAGGTACGGACAGCACTTCGCGATCTAGTCTCCGAACAGGGCGAGCCGCTGCTGTCTTCGAGCGACACATTGCGCGGTCTTCTGGCCGCCAGCTTCCCGGACCGCGTTCGGGAGAACGACGCCCTGACGACCGCCGTGGAAGCGCAGGTGCCGTCCGACCTGCGCGACTACTCGAGCGACGCGGAAGCACGGACCGCTCTGGGCGCCAGCGCCTTGCGTCTGGAGCGGGGGTTTCAGATGGACCATGCGGTGGCGGCGTGGGCCGTTCTGACGTTGGCCTATGCGACGGGCCGCATTTCGGAGGAGCAGTTTCGGACTCTTCTTGGCGAAATGGGCGGAGAGGCTTCGGTTTCATCCGGCCGAAAGCGAACCGCTCACGACGAGTTGCCGAGGGTGGCGGCCACCCCACCCGGGATGACTGCACCACCCGTTGCGCAACACCCGCCACCGCCTCCCCGTCCGCCTCGACTGCAGGCTGCACCACGGCGCACACAGCCTCCGCCCCGGCCTGTCCGATTGTTCGATTCGCAACGGCCCGATCCCGCGGCCCGGCTCTTTGTCGCAGGACTGATCGCCTTCTCCGTGGTCGTCGGGATCTTTGTGGTCTCCCACCTGCCGAACGGGCACGTGTCCCCGGCCCCACGTCCCGCTCCTCGTGAGCAACGGCAGTCCGCCGAGCCGCAGCCCTTGAAGGTGCCCGGCAACATTCAGGAGCAGAAGCTCATCCTGCAAAATGCTCCGGAGTATCCGGAGGCCGCAAGGGACGCGGGTATTTCGGGGGTGGTCACACTGAATGTCGTGATCGCCGCGAATGGCGGCGTCAGAAGCATAGAACTCGCCAGCGGCCCCCCGCTTCTTGCGCCGGCGGCCATCAAGGCCGTCGCGCACTGGCAATACCAGCCCACGCTGGTGGACGGCAGGCCGGTCGAGGTCAGCACCCAGATCGACGTGGTGTTCAAGCTGACCAAATAGACTCTACTCAGGTATGGTTCGTCACCGAGACAATTGGCGGGCGATGGTATACCTGCGCCCAATAACAGGGAGCTCCGCATATGAAGCCGCTTGTGAAGTATAGTGTCTGGGCGGGCCGCACGAGGTCCTTCGAAGGCATCGATCCGCACGTTCCGGTGGCGCCTGGGGGCCTGGATCGACCAGGTAGTCATGCCTTTCCGGGCGCAGTTCACGGCGCTCGCGCAGATGGCGGTGGACCACGAACTGCTGATTCTCATGCACTTGGGCAAAGGCCGCACTTACCAGCAGACGGTCGATGCGGCGGATGAGATGTGCGATCGCGTCAATTCCGACGCGCTTCTCCGTGGAGCGGTGATTAAGCCGAGCCAGTTGCAGCGCCG
>Ga0335081_10014233_pt1 | contig 12870 bp, 10 predicted proteins | sample Lox_Sample_35_FD_206713 | JGI IMG/M metagenome (GOLD analysis project Ga0335081, IMG submission 206713) | Soil microbial communities from Loxahatchee National Wildlife Refuge, Florida, United States - Lox_Sample_3.5 | ecosystem: Environmental > Terrestrial > Soil > Wetlands | place: USA...
GTTCACGGTGAATTCCATAAAGTGAAACGCGTTAAACCTAGGAGCCAGCACCCCGGTTAGTTCTCGTAGTCGTTTGATCGCGTAATTGGTCCGCTGGATTATCGTTGCGCTCAGGTCGCTTAAACCCCTTGGGCCCAGGAGTGACAGGTACATGCCAGCGGCCAAGGCTAGGAGGGCTTCGTTTGTGCAAATGTTCGAAGTTGCCTTTTCTCGACGGATGTGTTGTTCACGCGTCTGCAAAGCCATACAATACGCATCCTGTTTGCCATCTTGAGTGGTGGTTTTGCCGATGATTCGGCCGGGCATTTGCCTGAGCAAAGAGTCGCCCTTGCAAGCAAAAATTCCGAGCAGCGGTCCACCGTAGTTCATGTGGCTCCCTAACGGCTGCCCCTCGCCGACTACGACGTCAGCGCCGAACTCGGACGGAGCCTTCAACGCACCAAGTGAGACAGGTTCACATCCGACAACAAACAGAGCTCCCGCGGCGTGAGCCATCTGAGCGATTTCCGGGCAGGATTGTTCAACAAACCCGAGAAAGGATGGGTATTCAACGTATACACCGGCCGTTTGCGAGGTAAGTTTCTTCTTGAGATCGGATTGATCTAGAGCTCCAGTTAAACTGTCCTGAGCAACCTCAACGACTCTGATGTCTACGGGTTCAGAGAATGTCTTCAACGTTGCCAAACGCTCTGGATGAATGAAATGTGGAACGAGAAACTCTCTGCGATGCGTTGCACGCACCGCCATCCGAGCCGCCTCACCAAGTGCGGTCGACCAGTCGTAAAGTGAACTGTTCGAGTAATCCATTCCTGTAAGCTCACAGATCATGCTCTGATATTCGAACATCGATTGCAGCATGCCCTGAGAGATCTCAGGCTGATACGGCGTGTAGGAGGTGAGGAATTCGCCTCGACTGATTACGGCGTCGATTGCAGCCGGGATGTGGTGCCGCCAAACCCCAGCCCCAAGGAAGGAAAGGACATCCCGTGTAGAGCGATTTTTCCCAAGAATTTCCTCAACCTTCCTCCTTGTCTCCATTTCTGAAAGCTTGGGCGGTATGGTAAGGGTGGCCTTCGATCTTATCTCTGATGGAATGTCGTTGAATAGATCATCAATAGCGTTGACGCCTATCTCCTGCAGTATCTTCTGTAGAATGGCTGGATCGCTATTGGGGATATACGGATGAGCGTTCACCGTCGAGCGAACTCCTCGCGGGCTAAGGATTCGGCGAATATTATTCGGTTATGGTCGCTTTTCGCAAAATCATTGCCGTTAGAATACGCAGGTCAGTACAAACCCAATTAACCACGAGAAATCATTGTAGCTGCCGGTCAAGATCGGTTTGAGTTTAACAAAACGCTCGGTTTCTCGAAATGAGCGGAGAAAAAAGCACTTCGGACGCGGGCCTAGCGGTTCTAAGAAGTCTAGCAACGTAGAACTCGATGATGATGTCTACGCCGACCCCAATGCAACTCTGCATGGCCCAGTCAAAGTGGGCAAAGGCAGCTACATAGGTCCAAATTGTGTTATCGGTTTCCCAGCCCAGAACGAACTAGGCGAATTCAACCGTTCTCGAACCATACCTAACAAGAAACCAACCATAATTGGAGAGAATTGCATTCTTCGATCAGGTACGACGATTTATTCGAACGTAAAGATAGGAGACAACGTTGCGTTCGGCCACAATGTCATGGTTCGCGAAAATGTAACGATAGGGAACCAAACCAAGTTGGGGACGAATGTTGTAGTCGATGGTAGTTGCAGCATAGGGAACAACGTGTCAATTCAGACAGGCGTGTACCTCTGCACATACTCGACCGTTGAGGACAGCGTATTCCTTGGCCCGTGCTGCGTTTTCACGAACGACAAATTCGTAATGCAGAAACCATTCAAACTCGTCGGGCCTACTGTGCGGAAGGGAGCGAGCATCGGCGCCAACGCCCTACTCTTCCCCGGAGTCATTGTTGGGGAGGGAGCAATTGTTGGCGCGCAGGCGGCAGTCATCTCGGAGGTTGCACCAAAGACAATAGTCGTTGGAATTCCTGCAAAGAAACTTGCGGACGTGCCGAGTGATTGGCATTCGTCGCTCCTTTAGATTCGAGTCTGGAGCGAGGCAGAACGAATAAATATAGTATTTCGCATTGACGGGACGGCTCAATTAGAGTAACCCGATGAAAGCGAGGCAAAGCTGAGGTTGAAGTCGAAGTTCGTAGTAATTACCCTAGTTTTGGCACTCGCGATTCTAACGACGGTGCCGGTTCATGCCCAGAGCTCGCAACCCCAATTAACAATCCACATTCAAAGAACAGCTTCCTTGGGCCCATGGGGTGCCGTGCACTTAACAGACAACTTCACGGTCTACAATCCGGGACCGGGATCCGCCACCTCTATAGACATCGGATTCCTGCGAACCTTCCAAAATGATGTTTACTACGTAAAGGCTCAAGACTCAAGCGGCAAGACCCTCTCGATTACTGCAGACGTGAATCAGACATCGGGCTTCTACTTCTTCCGCGTCGCCTTCGCTAATGCATTAGCCGCAAACTCAACGTACCAATTTACTGTGAACTACGTTCTAGGCCACGTAATTGAGGCCGTTAGTAACGGGCTCCTCTACAATTTCTCAGCGGCACCAGTTCTTACGCAAGATGCCGTCGAAGCGAATGTTACACTGCTTGGAGCGGTTGGATCCAATTTCGCCAACGAACCGAATTCAAGCTACGTAGTATCCACGGTTCATGGCTATCCGGCACTCTCCAAGCAATACAAACCCTGGAGGGCATACTCATCCGAGACTTTCATCGGCCCCTACTTAACAGTCAGTCAATACGTTGTCGACGTTAAGTCAGTTGAACGAGCCATCACCGTTCGAAGAACGGGAACGTTGAGCGTGGAGGATTCCTACTCATTGCACAATTACGCGAGCCCGATCACAGGCATTACCATAACGCTGCCTGACGGGGCTACGAATGTTATGGCTTATGATGATGTTGGGGCCATGTGGACGACCCCCCAGTATCCTACCGCACCGTTCCAAGTGACCGTCGCTCCAAGATACGCTGAGGGCATCAGAGGAACTGAGGACTTCAACTTCAGCCTCACCTATGAGCTGCCCGCAACGCAGTACATTAAGCAGGTCAGTTGGTGGGGAGACTACAACCTCACAATCCCCATGGCAAACAATCGAGACGACTTTGTGTTCGATACGACCACCGTGAAGATCGTAACACCCACCGGCCTTGAAATCAACAACGTTGTGCTTCCCCCACAAACATCCATTCTTCCGCCCCCGCAATACAACCCGACTACGAAACAAATCGAACTGGGAGGCGTTACGAATTCGAACAACGTGACCATGTCCATGTCGTTCACATACTCATCCTTCTGGTCGGCACTGGGCTACATGCCCTGGCTGGTAGGATTAGAAGTGGTATTGGCGTTGGCACTGGTCATTAACAGATACAGAAGAGGCCCAGAGGCGGCCGTCCCAGTCCCAGTCGAGAAGCTCAGAGAATTCGTTGGCTTATACGATGAGCGCATCTCACTCACAAGAGAACTAATAGTGATGGAAGAGGACGTGTCTAGAGGTAGCTTGGTCAAACATGAGTTTCGGCGGCGAAAGAAAGTAATAGACCTCAGGTTAGACGACATCAACCGCTCACTGAGGCAGGTTAAGGAAGAGATCAGAGAGATCAGCCAATACTATGACGAACTAATTCGACGAGTCGACCGAGCAGAAGCAGAGATCGAGGCATCACGAGCGAGCCTTAACCAAGTTCGAGCGCAATACCGCTCTGGAAGATCTACGCGCGAAACTTACGACGCAATGATCAACGACCTAACCAAACGTGTAGACAGGGCTGAACAGACGGTAGAGACAATTCTGATCACCCTCAGAGAAGAAGCCCGCTGAACGTAACATCCGAAACTCTAGCCACACATTCATAGCCCTCTTATCTCAAAGGGTATGCCGCCTCGTGTCCCCTAATGCCGAGCCAAACTAACCAAGTGCAAACTGCAAAACTCCCAGAATGGATGCGTAACTCCCTCTCCTCAGATCTCACGCAGGCCGAACGTGAAAGAGAAAAACTCGTATCAGAAATCACACGTGCAACAGAGTCGATCAAAACGTTCTGTGCGCAGCTTGGACGAAAAGCAGAGCAGGATATGGAAAAACGCGAAAACAAAGCCCAGTACCGAGCCGCTAAGGCTCTTGCTAGACTAACATCGATCATACCCAATCTGTGCAAGAACTTCAATATTCCGACTACAAAGGATTCCACCACTCTCCGCGGACTCCAAAGGGAGACATCAAAACTCGCATCCGAAGCCGCAAAATCAAGAGAAGAATGGTTACGACAAATACGACCGTACTACATCATCGACACAATGACTTTGGGAGGACATGTTGACAAACTGCGCCGACTAGCGGACGAGCTACACAACTTCCTAATGGGCCGCGGAGCATTACTGCGCTCCCTTGAAGAACTGGATGAAAAACTAGCTTCCCTGAAAAAAGCTCAGGCGGCCAAGGATATGGCTACATCTCAAAGAGAATCCATCGAAAAGAAACTCGCGGAAAGTCACAACACAGGGCAGACCTTGAAAGCTCAATTCGACGAAATTCGACGAAACCAGAAGATAGCACAATTCCTTCAAGTTGATTCTGAACTCAAGAACCTGAGAAATGAACTCATCAGAACAGGATTCAGCAGACTCGGTCGCCCCCTAAAGAAACTGATGTCAATCTCCGAGCGCGGTGACTATCCTCTACCCCCCGAAGTGAGGGAAAGCACAAAGGAATACGTCAGAAGACCCTTCGGAACATTCCTAGGCGAAGAGGACGGATATCCTAAGCTGAAGTCCGTAATGACCGCGCTCTCACGAGCAGTGACAACCGACAGGATGGCGCTGAAGGCACGTGAAGCAAAGAAGGTGGTCGAGAGAGCAGAACAGGTCGTTGAGTCAAATTCCTTGGGCAAAATCCATAGTGAGGCAAAGGAACGAAAGAAAATCTACGATCAGCTCCTAGCTGACCCGGAGACGGGTAACTTAGTTCGTCAGCTTAAGGACCTTCGAAGAAGGGGGACGGCCAACCGTGCTCTGCGACATGAATTCGAAAACGAGCTCCAAAGGGCTCGTGAAAGTGAGAAACGGGCCGATGAGCAGATTCACGAGATTCTTCGCGAGATCGAAGACTTCTCGCGAGAGGTTTCCGGCGAAGATGTGAAGCTTCAGCTTGCGCAATAGTTAGATTAGGACTCGAATTCTCTGTTTCGAAACTAGTGCCCGAAGCAGACTGCGCCCAAGATCAGACTTTTTGGAGACATGGATCTGACTCTTCTTACCAATCGTCGCCGAGAAAAGGTACTGGTCTCCAACGTAGACGTTTGCCACCGTCCCAGTTAATTCCTCGTCGAAAGCCAAATCGATCCGGTTCCCCACCTCCCTGATCTCATACCTAACCTCCTTTCCCCCAGCGCTTGGAGCAAGGGGCTCAACATCAACCTTCACCCCTAGTTTCTCCTCAAGCTTCGTGACGGTTGCTCCTTTCTTGCCGATTATTATTGGGACGATCTCATTGTCGACCCGTACTAGTACGCGGTTGTCGGAGATCATGGTGACTTCAGCGTTAGGATCAAATTTCCTAACTTCTTGCAGAATTCTCTCCTCAGCTAGTTTTCGCGCGGCGCTGACTGATTGCTTCACTTCACTCACCGGAATTATGACGTTCTCTTCGCCGAATGTATAGATCTCAAACTGCAAGTTCCCGGTTTCAAAATCACTGACTTCCACCACTGGTCGCGCTAGATCGGCTTCGGTCATACCGGTAGGAACTTTGACGACTAATTTCATGGTGAAGAGATTCCGGACTTCGCCGTACTGAATGAAAATTATCGTGTCCATGATATGGGGAATCATCCCCAGCTCTACGCGGCCAATAAAACGTTGGATCGCGTCTATCGCTTCACTCGCATGCACGACGCCGATCATACCAACACCTGCGAGGCGCATGTCGGCAAAAATCATGAAGTCCTTGCCCCTCCTAACCTCGTCAAAAACAGTGTAATCCGGTCTCACTAGCAGCAGAATCTCAGCAGTCTTCTCGAAGTCACCTTCGAGCGGACCATATTGTGTAATCTCGGGCCCAACCTGCAGGTCCCGGGGAGACTCAAGGGTCTTGACCACCTTGTTCTTTTTCAGATAGAATTCAGATAGTGCAGAGGCGAATGTGGATTTGCCCGATCCTGGTGGTCCGGCTATGAGAATGCCTTCCGCCCGTGTGGTTAGCCGATCCATTAGTTTCTCAGACAGATGATAATCTTCTAGCGTCAGAGAGACTACTGGGCGGACGATCGTTACTTCTAATCCGTCGGATAATGGGGGTCGGGTTATGGCGACGCGGAAGCGGCCGAGTTGAATGACCATGGCCCCACCTCGGTTGATTTCCACAAAACCTTCGTTGCTAACTCTCGCTGCTTCAGTAATCTCGCGAATAATCTGTTCTACCTCTTCGGTAGTGGTATGCGTTTCAGAGAGCGTTACGAGTTCGAACTTGCCTGGTTTCCCGCGCTTCGCCAAAGGTCTAGTGCCTTCCTTCAGGTGAATGCTCGAAGTGTCAGGGGTCAGGAACTTCTCAAACGTCAATCCAGTCAGTTTGACTTGACCGGGAACATGTTTCACGCTGACACCGGCGGCTTCGGCCGCTAACGCCTGCACATAGTCAGCGGTAAGCAGAGTTCCGTTTTCAGACTTGGCTACGTCTGTAATTAGAGCGTCAAGTCTGCCGCTCCTGGCGAGCATGATATCATTATAGCCAGGTCGTTCGCCAAGAAAAGTGAGTTTGATTCCTTTGCTCTCACACAGCATACGGAGTTTCTTTATCTCGCCCAGTCCAGCGAAACCCGTCTCGCGCCCCTTAGAAGCTTGGGCTTGAAGTTCATCCAACACTGCTCTTGGGATGATGATCTCAACATCTGTCGATCCCTCCTTCTCAATAACGGAGGGAACATTGCCATCAATGATTATCGACGTATCCGGAACGAACTTTTGAGTCAATTGCCAATCCTTACATCGACGACAGTAGAGGACTGCGAATAATAACGGTGCCGCAAGGTTAGGAACTGCTCAGAACAACTCATATCATCCATCCCTTTCCAAGGCCTTGATGATGAGGTTTGGAAACATGTGTTTCTTCCAAACGAATTTACGACGGACGCATTGTCAAATTGCGAGTTGATGAAGTTAAACTTCGAAACGGCGTAGACGCAAGAAGAGAGGTTGTGGAGCATCGGGGCGCGACGGCAATCGTTCCACTCTTTGAAGACGGACGCATTATCCTCGTCAGACAATATCGCTATCCAGTGACTACCGAACTACTAGAGATTCCGGCAGGCACCCTTGAGGCAGACGAAGACCCAGAAGCTTGCGCAAAGCGAGAGCTTGAGGAGGAAACTGGTTACAGATGTCAAGAGATCAAGAAACTAGGGGCTATGTTCGTCGCCCCGGGTTACAGTACCGAGAAAATCCACCTATACTTGGCAAGGGGACTGATTAAGACGCAGGCGAATACTGACGAGGACGAGTTGATCAACGTGGAAGTCATACCTCTCTCAGCTGCCTTGGAAATGGTAGGCTCAGGTAAGATCGAGGATGCAAAGACAATTGTGGGTCTGCACATGATAGGCGGTAATCTTAGCTCTTCTTGAGTTTTATGAATTTGGGATTGTTCTGGCTTGTCATTTTTGCGAGTTCTTCGCGCAGGTTCTCGATATCGATCTGAATACTATGTTTCGGACTCTGAGATAGTATGTCGTTTGCTCTTTGTATGACACTCAGTGCTACTTTGTTCTCATTTTTCTGCAAATGCACTAGAGCCGCGGCAACTAGGATCACGCCCTGTAGGATATCCTTCTCCAATCCCGTCGCCCTTCGCCAAGCGAACTCTAACGCTTCATGGCTTTCCCAATAGCGCTCGGTGTTGAACAGGTCAATTCCGTTCAGGATCTCGTCGTCAATGCTCGTCTGCGATCCCGGAACATCGAGTTCTCTGACTGTAAGCAGTCGTCCCATTTTTTCCTCAAGCAAATTAATTGCCGGGCGCAACTTAGCTTTGGATACTATGAGCAAATCTAGTTCGATCGCGTAGCTGCTGACTCGCAGATTTCCAATGTCTCCACCTAACTGCTTCACGGATTCGTACGCGGTTTTTGACAAGGATTTCACTTCTGCGGAGCAGTGTTTTGTGTTTGAGAATCGCACGAGGAACCTCATGGAAGCAATCTCCCCCACAGGTGTGTAGAATCGTGTATTAGTGTTGAACGGCAGCTCGAATCCAACTTTCGTTTGTTAAGTTGACGAAAATGCGAGAACTCCGCAATTGACAAGCAAGGGAACCCTCTTAAAATCAAAATTGATGTTCGGAAAGACCGATGTGATCTCGTTGGAAGCGAGACTTCCCACCCTGATGAAGAGCATCAGGTTGCGTGAGGGGGTTTTCATGTATCTTGGATCGGTGCTTGGAAGTGGAATTCTGGTCGCACCCGCTATTGCGGCTAATCTTGCAGGTCCTGCATCGTTGGTGGCATGGGTGCTGGTCTCGTTCTTGAGTTACCCAATAGGTTATACCTTCGGTAAACTCGCGGCCAGCTATCCAGACGCTGGAGGCGTGTCTGCGTTTGTTAAACGTGGCTTTGGTTGGTCGATTGGAACGGTTGCCGGTTGGTTGTTCGTGACGTCATTCTTCGTAGGTGCCCCAGTTGTCGCCCTCGTCGCTTCGTCTTACATTCTAATCGCGCTAGGCTTGTCGCCTTGGCTAGTATACCCTGTCGCGTTCGCTTTCCTCTCCGTAACAATCTTGACGAATACTCTGGGAATTCGAATTGGGAGTCGGACCGAGTCGGTGATACTCGGCACAGTGCTTGTTTTGTTGTCCGCTGCGGTGATAATGACGCTACCGCACGTTCAATTAAGCAATTTTACTCCCTTTGCCCCTAAGGGATTGTATCCAGTCGGTACGGTAGCCGTCGTGATCTTTTGGTCCTTCCAAGGTTACGAGAACGTCCCACACATGGCCGAGGAGTTTCGTAACCCTGATCGAGACTTTCAACTGTGCATAATCCTAAGTGCGGCCGTGACAGGTCTGTTGTATGTTCTAACTTCATTCGCAACCATTGGAACTGGAATTTACCTTAACGAGAGCCTCTATGCGCCAGTTGCGATTATGTTCTCAAGATCGCTTGGCGTTAGCTCGGTTGTCATCGTTCTGTTCCTCGCAATAACCACCTGTTATGGAACGCTCAACGCGTATAGTATTGGAGTGTCGAGGTTAGTGTATGCCCTCGCACGAGACAAAAGCTTGCCCTCGGCACTCTTCAAACTTAACAGACACGCTGCTCCCTCGCGGGCGATACTAGTGCTGTTCGGAGGCTCTGCTATCAGCCTCATCATCGACGCCTTAGTGAACGCTCGACTTGATCAATTGTTTCTTCTATCTGGAGCCGGCTTCATAACGCTATACATTCTCGGTTCCGCTGCAGCGGCGAAGCTGCTGCGAGGTAGAAGCAAAGGCTTGGAAAATGCCTTTCCTTACATCTCCTTGGTAGCATCGTTGATCGTTTTCATCTTCGTACGCGAATATGTACTGTTCCCAGTAGTTGTGACGATGTTGTCGTTCTTTTGGATTTGGATGAAAAAGCAGGAAGTCAATAATGGTTCTAGTTCGGAAAATGACCCGTCTCTGGCTAGATAATAGCTATAACAATGTTCACTGTCTTAGACCTATTCTAGGTTGACGTTCGAAATGTCTGCTGCGCAGGAATATGTGATTGATGGTGAAGCGTTGAACAAGTTGCTCGAGTCTTACAATCTCGAAGCCCATCAACCCACTATGGAGATGCATCGTTTACTCGCCAGCCAAGTCTTTGAGATAATGGAGAAGAAACTGAACAAAGGCATTCTGGACGAGATTGACAAGGCGAAACCCCAATCCGTCAGATTCGTAAACCTAGAGGCTATAACGTCAGGACCGCACAAGGACTACCTTGAACCAATAGCGGGTGGATTAACCGTCCTTATTGGAGCACTGAAAGCGAAAGACATTCAGTGCACTGGCACAATCCAGAACCCGTTGGCGCTGCCCTGGCATTTGGTTGCGAAACTCGACAAGACTTTCAAAGGGCTTCCGGCTCCCGGCCAGACCAGTCCACCATAACGCCGACTTGCAAACGAATCGCAACCTCTCTTGATCCAACCGCTGTTCGAATTGGAAAACTGAACTTTCTGCTCTTTGTGCCGATCGAGACGTTAGCGTCTCGATTTCATGAGGTTTTTCTACTGCCCCAAGCTAGTCCGTAAGGTTGCTAGGTCTTGTCGGTTACTCTTGGAAGAATAATGGGCATCCCGATCAGGATCCATTACACGCTCTGGTTTGTTTTCGTTTTGATCGCGTGGACAGTAGCGTCAGTCGTGATGCCTCAGGAATACCCAGGACTGAGCGAGTTTACGTATCTGACGATAGGAATCGTTTCCGCGATAATCCTATTCGTCTCGATTCTCATACACGAGCTATCACACTCATACGTTGCCAAAAAGAACGGTCTGCCCATAGCTCGAATAACTCTCTTCTTCTTTGGCGGGGTTTCGGAAATGTCGGAGGAACCTCATGATGCGAGTCTTGAGGTGCGCATGGCCGCCGCGGGACCGTTGATGAGTTATCTCATAGCTGGCGTGTTGGGCGGGTTATGGTATCTTGGTACGTTGACAAGGGCACCTGTAGCCGTAACTGCAACCTTGAGCTACGCAGCCTTGATCAATGGCGTCCTAGGGACGTTCAACCTGATTCCTGCCTTCCCGCTGGATGGCGGAAGGGTCTTTCGGGGAAGCGTGTGGAAACACTCGAAGAATCTCGTAAAGGCTACTAGAATTGCGACGAGAGTCAGTGAAATCCTATCTCTCCTGATGATGTTTGCAGGCGTTGTGTTGATCTTCACCGGGAACTTTGTCAACGGTTTATGGGTGATCATTCTAGGATTCTTCATCCGGTCAGGGGCAGAGACGAGTATGCGACAGACACTCGTCAACGAAGTCTTGACGGGTGTAAAGGTCTCGGATATAATGACGGGAAACGTTCTGACGGTCCCGCCAGACATCACTGTTCAACAACTGATTTCGGACTACTTTCTAATCTATCACCATGGCGGGTACCCAGTCGTGAAGAATGGTGGAATACTCGGCGTGATTACGTTACAGGGGGTTCGGTCAGTGCCGAAGGATAAGTTAGCAGAGACAAAAGTTCAAGAAGTTATGATTCCGTCCGAGCGTGGAGTTGTCGTCGATCCTTCAACCGGCGCGTTGGACGCCATGAACAAGATGGCAAGCAACAATGTCGGCGGCATAATTGTAGCCGACCAAGGGCGCTTGCTGGGAATTGTAACGCGAGAGGACCTTGCAAGAGCAATCCAGATGCGACAGCAGTTCGGGATTGGAACTACTCAGAGCTACGCTTCACCACCTCCTCTCCAAGTCCTTCAGCAAGGCGGTCGCTGTGTTCAATGCGGCGCAGTCTTGCAAGTTTCCTCCCGATTTTGCCCGTTCTGTGGTGCTAAGCAGGTTCCCTAAACCTCGATTTGACATGGGAAACGGTTAATTCAGTGGGTGAAAAATCGAGCGCAGTGATTGTTGTTGTCAGTTCAGATAGGCGCGAAATTGCCCGATGTTCAGTTACCTGATCAGGATAGGAAGCCACGGTCGCTGAATGAGTTCCAAGGAAAGAAAGTAGTTCTAGCGTTCTTTCCCGGCGCATTCACGAGCGTGTGCACGAAGGAAATGTGCACGTTCCGAGACTCGCTAGGGACCCTGCCAGGGAACGTGGTCGCAGTAAGCGTGAACGATCCCTTCACGAACAAAGCCTTCGCCGACGCAAACAATCTCAAGTTCCCGATACTCAGCGACTACATGCGGGACACAATAAAGAAGCTGAACATATTCCACACCGACTTCGCCGGATTGAAGGGCTACACCGCCTCAAAGAGAGCCGTCTTCATATTGGACGAGAAGGGTGTGGTGCGATACAAGTGGGTTTCAGAAGATCCAGCAAAGGAACCCAACTACGAGGAAATAAAATCAAACCTCAAGTAAAGGTAGTCTCCGGCTGAACCCGTAATTCCAGTCCTCAATTTCTTGAAAGGACTGGGTTCAGCTACTTTTGTACGAGTTTACATTCTTGTGTCGATAGTTTAGAGGAGAAACAGTTCTGTGAAGATGGCGTCGGGGAAACCTGCGGGGCAATCATGCCGGGTATCCATGCGAAGGAACTTTCTAAGCCAGCTCAATTTGGGGTGTTAGATGTCCGTAGATGTCCGCTTTTTGGGTAATAATGCGCCATGAAGACGGTCTTAAATACAAAACGCCTCAAATCGAGGCGCCTGGCTGCCGCTGGAGGCCGGTTTTCCGGAGTAGCAGAGCGAGTCGACAAGAACTTGACAGCACCCTAATGGAGAAACACTCTCCTGATTGTTGACTGTGGCGTTTCGCGCCACAAGGTTAATTTAGAGACATCTCAAACTGGCAGAGTAGGTTCTGAATGTTGAGAAGGAATAGCCTTCCATAACGCCGAAAACGACTCTTTCCTACGCCTGATTTCATGCGATCGCCGTTTCTTCCTGGAGGAGGTTCTATGAAAAGGGGGAATCGTCTTCCAGGTTGGAAAAGCAACGAAACGCAGCCGATTTGGAGACACATCTACTCAGAGACAGAAAACTAGGGAAGCAACTGAATTCTGCGCCACAGCCGGCCTCGACTTCCACTTCATTGATGCCGAGTGGCAAGAGAACTACATGAGTGCGGTCGAACTAGATAGTCTACTCGACT
>Ga0335081_10014234_pt1 | contig 12870 bp, 12 predicted proteins | sample Lox_Sample_35_FD_206713 | JGI IMG/M metagenome (GOLD analysis project Ga0335081, IMG submission 206713) | Soil microbial communities from Loxahatchee National Wildlife Refuge, Florida, United States - Lox_Sample_3.5 | ecosystem: Environmental > Terrestrial > Soil > Wetlands | place: USA...
TGCCGGCGCCCTTCAAGGGTTTGCCCTCTTGAACCCAGGGGTGGAGACGCTTGCGCTTGAGAATTTCAAATGGGCTTTCGTCGTGATGGCGCTCATCTCATCGAGCGCGGCCGCCGCCTTTTTGAGCCTGCCGCCGGACGCCGGTTCGCACCTCGTCCGGCGCAAGGAGGTGGGGTCGGTAGAGGACATCACACCAGCCAGCGATTAGCGCCCCTCCGGTCAGCTTCGAGAGCTGCCCCGAAATCCCGTTGCCAGCACGTAAAGCTCAGCCGAACCAGCGCGGCTGGCTTGCGGCTTCACATGGCGCACGGTGGCGAATTCGCGTTTCAGTTGGGCGAGCAGCGCGTGCTCGGTGCCACCCTGGAAAACCTTGGCGAGGAAAGTGCCGCCCTCGGCCAAAACATCGCAGGCGAAGTCGGCCGCGAGTTCGGCAAGGCCGACGATCCGCAAATGGTCGGTTTTCTTGTGCCCGGTCGTATTGGCCGCCATGTCGGAGAGAACCACATCGGCCTTGCCGCCGAGCCATTCCATGAGCTGTGCCGGCGCGTCCTCGCTTAGAAAATCCATGACCTTGAACTCGACCCCTGGCAGCGGTTCCATGGCGAGAAGATCGATGCCGATGACCCTCCCCCTCCCCTCTTCCGAGCCGACCTTGCGCGCCGCCACCTGCGACCAGCCGCCGGGAGCCGCGCCAAGATCGACGATCTTTTGGCCGGGCTTCAGGAAATGATAGCGATCGTCAATCTCGATCAGCTTATAGGCCGCGCGGGAGCGAAGACCCTCCTGTTTTGCCCGCGCAACATAGGGGTCGTTGAGCTGGCGCTCAAGCCACAAGGTTGAGGAAAGCGAGCGCTTCCGCGCGGTCTTCACCCGCGTCTTGAGTGAGCGGCCGCCCTCGCGGCCGGAGGTAGATTTTGATTGTGTCATACCGAGAATTTAGTGAGGATCGCCTGTCAGGCATAGAGCATCGGCCTTCGCAAGTCCCGCGAAGTTTTGGCGGAACGCCGATTTAGACTTGCTGGTCACTCTTACACGGCCGCCTTTTGACCCGAGAGGAAGTTCGGCTCAGAGTTGACGATGAGGCAGCTATAGCAGACCTGCCCGACATATATTGCCCAATTTCAGCTTGTTGGCGCGCCGGAGGGTGCCGTGAGAAGAGTATTCATCATCGATAGCAATTACCCGAAAGATCATTACCTCGATCATGCTGACGGGGCGATAGCACAACAAATCTTGAAAGCGTTAGGCATCAAGGCAGACCTCCGCCTAGCTCTTGACCGAGAGTATTTCAAAAAAGCCGTTAAACGGGCTCTGATTCAAAAATGCGATGTGCTCCACATTTCGTGTCATGGCGGCGACAACGGCATTTGGCTGTGTAGCGATGATCTTGATAGCCGTCTGCCAATGGGTTTGTGTTGGGATGAGCTAGCGGCTTTGTTTCAAGGTCACCACCACCCCCAGCTGCCTTAGTCATGTCAGCCCTGCTGTGGCGCGGCCGTTGGGCTTGGAAGAGCCTTCGAGCGCGTTTCGAACCGTCCCACAATTATGATCGGTTCGACTGATGAACGATACCCAGCTGACTACGTAGCCGCATGGACCCTATTATACCGACACTTCGAGCGGCGGGGCATCGGTCGGAACACCGCACAAAAAGTTCTGGGTGACATTTGTGCGGTCTTCCATAAGAACTTCAGATACTTGCGGTACGACGACGATAGGAGACGTTATCCTTGGGCAGGCAAACAATATGAGGTGTCGGAAGTTGAGCGCGCATAAGAACTGCGTCCCTGATTTTTCGGGGGCTTACGTTATGCAAAAGATACTTGCAAAACTCCCGTGAATTTCTCGGCTTTGCCCACGGCGATTTTTGGGACCGGCGGGAATTGGCCCGCCCTTAGAACCCGGGATGATCCGGCCATCCAGACACCAACGGTGGCCGGTCTTACCCGTTCGAGAGCAAGCGCTGTCTGAGGCCTTGTAAGGTTTTCGGTCCCAATCGGACCAAATGTTTCACGTGAAACATTTTGGTAAGATCGCGACCGCTATCTGCCTTGACCTCGGCCAAAACCAGCCGACCCCACTCCACCAAAGTGATCGGCGGGAGGGGAAAGGCGGCCGGATCCGTCTGCGACCGGATCAAAGCCTCGCCGAGGAAGAGCCAAGCCTTGCACAGCGTTCAATTTCTGTCAGCGTTCATGAGCTGAATTAAAATGCCGTCGCGTAAGCCGCGGTCGGCAATCCGGACGCGGTCCGCCGGGAAGGCGCGCCGGATCGCTTCAAGGATCGCGCAGCCAGCAAGGACGAGATCCGCTCTCGTCTGTCCAATGCACCCATTGGCAGCCCGCTCCGCGTAGCTCATCTTGCGCAAAATCGCGACGGCATGGTCAACTTGGCGACGCGACATCCACAAGCCATCGACTCGGCGCCGGTCATAGCGGGCAAGGCCAAGAAAAACCCCCGCAATCGTGGTCACCGTTCCGGACGTGCCCAGCAAATGGAAATGCTGGCAGCGCCGCTCACCGACCACCATCGCCACGAAGGTTTGGAGTTCCGGTTCGACGTAATCGACCATGGCCTCGAAAGTTGCACCCGAGACTTCGATGCCGCCGAACGCCTCCGCCAGGGTTACGACGCCAAGCCTCAATGAAGCCCAAAATCGGATGCGTTGGTCGAGCGCTGAAGTGGTCGAGCGAGCGGCACCGGGACGGCCAAGCCAAACGAGTTCGGAGGACCCCCCGCCAATGTCGAACAAAACGGCGCTCTCGGCTGCGGTATCGACAAGGGAGGCAGAGCCTGTGGCCGCAAGCCGGGCCTCGGTTTCACGGTCGACGATCTCGAGTTCGAGTCCGGTTACCTCGCGCACTCGGGTGAGGAACTCAGTGCTGTTTCGCGCCGACCGGCAAGCCTCGGTCGCCACGAGCCGGGCCCGGGTGACGCCGCGCGCCTGCATCTTATCCCGGCAAATTTCGAGTGCGCAAAGCGTGCGTTCGATTGCCGCCGCACTCAGCTCGCCGGTTCGCGAAAGTCCCTCGCCCAGGCGGACAATCCGGGAAAATGAATCAATGACGCGAAAGCCGTCCTGGCCGACGCCCGGAGGCACCGCTCTCGCGATCAAGAGACGGCAATTGTTGGTCCCAAGGTCGAGGGCTGCATAGACATGCCCTTGTCCAGGCTCCCTTTCGGTGCCGTCGATCGAAAGCTCGGCACGGGCGGTCTGATCGGCCCCGCCAAAACCCATGGTGTGGCGGGGGATCGTCCCGGCGGGCAAGCTTGTCCGAGGCCTGCAAATTACCCCGGCTCTCCCGCCATCCGCTGATCCCACATCACACTCCCAATGACACTCATTCCCCTATTATTACACTAAGTTTAGCAAGTCAGGCCGTAAACACCAAACGCGGCGTCCCTTTAACGCTTTAGACAGCAGACAAAAGAGCCTGAAAAAGACAAGCTTCCGCTTTGCGGTTCTATTTCATTCCCATCGGCGGAACATCGCCCGAAAGGCGCGTGAAATTGGGCGAAAACGACGGCACCCCGGGCACGCCGTCAGGCGAGGGCGCGCGCGACTTCGGACCGCATCATTGGCAGAACCTGCCGTTCGAACCACGGGTTGCGTTTGATCCAGCCGCTGTTGCGCCAGGAGGGGTGTGGAAGGGCAATGATGCGCGGCGCCTCGCCTGAAAATTCTTGCCAGCGACGGACAGTTTCGTCGACGCCAAGGCCTTTCGGAAGTGGTCTTTTCACTCGCATAAAATGGTAGTCCTGGGCAAAACGGCCGATCGCTAGAATGCATTCAATTCGAGGTAAGTTTGCAAAGAGTTCATCGTGCCAAGTCATGCGGCATTCGCGGCGCGGCGGCAGGTCGCCCTTGTGAGCGTCGTGGCCAGGAAAGCAAAAGCCCATCGGCACGATCGCCACCCTCGCCTCATCATAAAAGACCTCACGCGAGATTCCCATCCATTGCCTCAGACGATCGCCCGAGGCATCGTTGAACGGTAATCCTGTCAGATGCACCCTGATGCCGGGCGCCTGGCTCGCAATAAGCAGCCGCGCACTCGAAGACACCCGGAAGACTGGACGCGGTTCATGAGGAAGCGGCGCATTGCGCGGAGTCTCGACACAAAGCCGGCAGCCCCTGATTCGGCCGGCGAGAGCCACGAGATCTGTCATCGAATCAGTTTTCGTCATACGCAATCATCCGTCGGCCAAAGTCGCTTACCAGGTTTCGATGGCTCGGCACCCTCGGCACTGGCGAACACGCCGCGGTTCCCTCGCAAGGCCCAGACCAGTCATTGTTGCGAACAAATTGAAGGATCACTTTGAGGAGGTCTTTAATTCTTTTCCACCATTGTCTCAGCATTCTTTCAAGCGCTGCGAAGAATTGAGCGGGTCTTTCAAGGAATGACGAATGTGACCGCCGATACCCTGGCGCTCAGACGTTCTGGCGAAGTTTCAGCCGATGTGCCACGCGCCCGATTTTCCACGGAAGTGAGCGAAGCGTGCGAAAAGCTGACGTCATGCGCCGCCTCCCGCTATGGTTTCGAAATTGAACTGCTTCGGGTTTTTGCGAGGGCGCATCGATCGACAAGCCTAGCGATGGCCGGAATCGGCGCCGTGATCGCGACCATTGCGACGACGTGGGTCCCGCTCGATAAGGTCCTCCTTTGGCTCGTCCTCGATCTTGCGGCTCTTGCCGCAACCTATCGTTTTGTCGGCACACTGCTGGCGGCGGACGATTCCACGATTGACCCCCGCCGCTGGCAGCGGAAATTCATCTTCGCCGAAACACTACAAGGATTCACCTGGGCGGTGATTGTCTGGCTCATTGGCCAGTCCGGGGACCCGGAAGCACGCGGCTTCATCCTGGTTCTGCTAATGCTTGTCGCGGCCATGAACGCAACGATTTCCGCTTCGATTCCAGCCGCCCTGATCGGTGCGTTGATGCCGATGACCCTTGCGGTTCTCGGTTCGCTTTGCTGGGCGAGCCTTTCGAATAAAACTTTCGCCTTGATTGCGCTGGCCTGCGGCACCCAAATTCATTTCATGTTTCTTGCGCGGCGGCTCCATGTAGCGTCGCTCAAGGGGCTGTCGTGCCAAGCCGAGAAAGACGAACTCATCGCGGAACTCGAGGAAGCCAAAGCAAACAGCGATCTCGCCCGCCACCGCGCCGAGGCCGCGAATCTCGCCAAATCCCGCTTTCTCGCGACGATGAGTCATGAACTCCGCACGCCCCTCAACGCCATTCTCGGATTTTCCGAGGTGATGAAGGGCGAATTATTCGGATCGCATGCGATTGCCTCATACAAGGAATATTCGACCGACATTCATGCGAGCGGCCATCATCTCCTCACGCTGATCAACGAGATCCTCGATCTCTCCCGTATAGAAGCTGGACGTTTCGACCTCAAGGAAGAAGCGATCACCCTCGTTCACATCATCGAGGAATGCATGCGCCTTCTTGGGCTAAAGGCAAAAAAGCGGCGGATCAGCGTCGAGAAAGCCGTCGAGCCGGACTTGCCGCAGATTTGGGGGGATGCTCGCGCGATTCGTCAGGTCGTCTTGAATCTCCTGTCCAACGCGATCAAATTCACGCCGGAAGGCGGATTGATCAAGATCCGGATTGGCTGGACCTCAAGAAGAGGGCAATACGTCGCAGTGCGTGACAGTGGTCCCGGAATTCCGGAAGATGAAATCCCGATCGTCATGTCCTCGTTCGGGCGAGGAACGCTTGCGCAAAAGAACGCCGAGGAAGGATCAGGTCTCGGTCTGCCGATCGTAAAGGGACTCGTAGAACTCCACGGTGGGACCTTCACGTTAAATTCGGAACTCGACCATGGAACGGAAGTCATTGTGATCTTTCCGCCAGAACGGGTGGTGGATCGCTGCTCACCGGCGGAGGAAAAACACATTGGATCTAGGAGCGGAGCGCATTGGCGTGAAAGCAGTCCTGCGGCTTGGGAACCCCCACGGACGTATGAACTGAACTTGGGGCTTGGCCTTCGCGCAAGGGAGCCTGACAAGCGCAATTCAGTTTGAATCCGCGGAACAATTGCCATCGCCATCTGAGTTCGAGTATGCCGTGCTCGGCAGCGAACCGCCGTAGAGCATCGCCAGCTTTTCAGGCGCTTGCCAGGTTTAGGCCGGCGGGCCCAAGCAAACGACTCCCCGTTGCGCCAGCAGCGCGCATCCTTCCCGCGGCGTTAAAGGATAGGCTGAAGTGCTTTTAAAGTCGAAGACCTCGTCCTATCGGTTGCTGAAATGGACGTTTGCGGCGGTCTTAAGCTGTGTGACCATCACACCCCTCGAGGCGGAAGAACCAACGACCGCCCCGTCCGCCGCCGAGACAGGCTCTTCGCAAAATAATACACATCAGCACGGGGATGCGGAGCACCCACAAGCGCCAGCGGCGGGTCAAAACGCGCTTCCTCCGCCTGCAACAACATCCCATACGATCGGACTTCCAGGACGCAGCCTGCATTTCAAGGCGATTGCCAGCGCGATCCGCTTAAGCGACGCTGAAACCCTTGCCCCCAAAGCTGATGTCGCAACGGTCGCCTTCCTGCTCGAGGGCGCCGATCCAGCCAAGCGGCCAGTCACTTTTGCGATCAATGGCGGCCCCGGCGCCGCCTCCGCCTGGCTCGATCTCGGCGCCCTTGGGCCCTGGCGGCTGCTGCTCGATCACACGTCGCCTTCGCCGTCGGCATCCCCGCTTGTCATCGATAATGCCGACACCTGGCTCGATTTTACCGATCTCGTTTTCATTGATCCGCCCGGAACCGGCTATAGCCGTATCCTGGCGAAGGGTGATGAGGCGCGCCGCCACTTCTATTCGGTGAATGGCGATATCGAGGCCCTAGCAGTCACGATCCGGAAATGGCTGACAGCCAACAAGAGGCTCGACAGCCCGAAGTTCATCGTGGGCGAGAGCTATGGCGGCTTTCGCGGACCAAAACTGACGCGGCGACTACAGGACGAGGAAGGGGTTGGCATTGAAGGTCTTGTGCTGATTTCCCCGGTGCTGGATTTCGGCTGGTTTGAAGGGGCCAATAATCCGCTGACCTTCGCAACGAGACTCCCATCGCAAACTGCCGCCGCGCGAGGCCTTGCCGGACCAGATAGCCGCGCCTCGCTCGGCGATGTTGAAGCCTACGCGGCTGGCTCTTACCTCGTCGATCTTCTGCGCGGCGAACGCGATCCCCAGGCGCTTGCCAGAATGTCCGAAAAAGCCGCGGGTTTCACCGGACTTGATCCAGCGCTCGTCCGCAAGCTCGGCGGCCGGATCGACAGTGCCACCTTCGCCCGCGAACGAGGCCGCGCAAGCGAGAAAGTCTCAAGCCTTTACGACGCGCGCGTCAGCGGTTTCGATCCTTTCCCACATTCGGCCGAGAGCGAATATTCCGATCCCATCCTCGATGCGGCCAAGACTCCGCTCGCTAGCGCGATGGCCGATCTCACCAACACTCGCCTCGGCTGGCCTGTGGATTCACGCTATGAAATCCTCAACGAAAGCGTCAATCATGCCTGGGACTGGGGCAGCGGACGCGGCCGCTCAGAAGCCCTTTCCGATTTGAAGCGCGCGATGGCTCTCGATCCATCCTTGCGCGTGCTGGTCGTCCATGGGGTGACCGATCAAGTGACCCCCTATTTTGCCTCGAAGCTTCTGCTTGACCAAATCCCCCCGATGGGCAACGCGGACCGTCTGCGTCTTAAAGTCTATGGCGGTGGTCATATGCTCTATCTTGAAGACAAGTCGCGTGCGGATCTGCGGGAGGATGCTCGCAAGCTGATCGAGGGGAAATAGAGCTCCCGGCTGGACAAGTCCTCTCTATCCTTCTCCTTTGCCGGCCACTTTGGCTTCGTCGAAGGTCGCCATTCCAGTGTGGCAAGCCATCGCAGCCTTGACAATTCCGAACGCCAAGGCAGCACCGGAGCCTTCCCCGAGCCTCAGCCCGAGATCGAGCAAAGGCTTCTTGCCAAGCCGCTGCAATACCTTTTTATGCGCGCCTTCGGCCGAGACATGACCGGCGAGGCAATGGTCGAGCGCGGTTTCATCGAGGGCTCGGAGAATGGCGGCCGCAGCGCAAACTACGTAGCCGTCGAGAATCACGGGAATGCGCTCCATTCGCGCCGCCAGGATCGCGCCCGCGATCGCCGCGATCTCCCGGCCGCCAAGCCTCCGCATGATCTCCAGCGGGTCAGAGAGATGGTCCCTATGCTGCCCAACCGCCAATTCGATCGCCGCGATCTTCCGCGCCAAACCGGCATCGTCGACGCCAGTGCCCCGCCCCGCCCAATCGGCCGCCGCGCCACCATAAAGAGCATGGTAGATGGCAGCGGCGACGGTCGTATTGCCGATGCCCATTTCGCCAAGGCAAAGAAGATCAATGCCGCCGGCGATGGCCTCCATGCCAAAAGCAAAGGTCGCGGCGGCCTCCTTTTCTTCGAGAGCCGGGGCTTTGGTAATGTCCCTTGTCGGAAGATCAAGCGCCAGATCGAAAATTCTCAAACCAAGCCCATGGACGGCACAAATCTGGTTGATGGCCCCTCCGCCCGTCTTGAAATTGTCCAGCATGGCACGCGTCACAGAGGCCGGATAGGCTGATACGCCTTTTTCAGCGATTCCGTGATTGGCGGCAAAGACGGCGACCAGCGGCCGTTCGATCGAAGGCTGCGCCTTGCCCTGCCACGCCGCGAGGAAACCGACGATTTCCTCGAGCCGCCCGAGTGATCCTAACGGTTTGGTGAGGACCGCTTGCCGCGCGCGCACCGCCTCCCGCGACGCTTCCGATGGCTGGGGCATGAGCGCAATCAGATCGCGCATGGAATCAAACGGCGATTTCGAGGCGGGCATGGCGGCCTTTTGGCTGTGGAGAGGGCTCTCTTACCTCAGCCCGGCGTTCGGGACCAGCGTGCGGCAAGACGCCTCTTTTGCATGTGCGATATTGCAATGCACCATAACTTCCGCTATGTAACAGTCATTCGCTGAAAGGGAGGACAAAGGTAACGTTTGCCTAAATGGAATGGAGTCCGACACATGAAAAGCCAAATTTCCTTCGTCGCCGTGGGGCTCGTTGTTGCGACAACGGCTCTCGGTTTTGCCACCGTCGGCCCACTGCCTGCCCCTAACACCGCTCGCGAAATCGTACCTGTCCGCATCGTTGATTCGACGGATACCGCCGCACGCCGCGTCTATTGCTACAACGGAATTAGAGGCGAGTCCGGAAGCCTCTCCCGTGGCTGGGTCTGCGTGCCCGAAGACAAGCGCTCACTAACGAACTGAGCACATAGCCCCATTACGCAAAAAGAATTGCTGCAACTTTGTTGCAGCAATCACCTGCCGGTGTGTCTCCTCATGGCTACCGGCGCATGCGGCAAAGCCGCATCATCAAGGATGAGACGCGATCCGCTTCCGCTCGTCGCTGCTCACCGCATTCTAGCTTGCCTCGGATTTAACACGGCTGCCGCCTTCAGGCGATTCTCGCCCCGGCGAGACCACCGAGAGGCGGCAGTTGTAAATACGCAGGAACCTGATCCTGGCGTTGTTGCGTTGCAGCATTCAACAGGGAATGGAGACGGGAACCATGAAAGTCCAGCTCTCTCACAATGCACTTTGGCTTGCCTTTGCCTTTGTCGTCCTCGCCTTTGCCAGGGTCGGTCAGCCCCAGCCCGTCATGGTCCACCAGTTTGACCTGACAGGAAGCGCCTTTGCCAAAAACGATAGCTATTGCGGCAACGGAATCAAAGGTCAATATAGCAGCGTCCATCGCAGCTGGGTTTGTTCAACCGAGCTTACAGCTGCTCCGCACCCATGAAGACCTGGCGCAAATCCGCATCTCCCGAATAGTATAAGGGTGATTTCCCGGCCATGCCATAGCCAGCACTCTCGACAAAAGCTGTATGATCAGGAATGAGAAGCGATGCGCCCTCGCTCGTCGCTTCTCGCCGATTTTTGGTTCTGTCTCGCATTCTACACGCGGCTGCCGATCCCCCGGGGGGCGCGTGGGGCCCCGCAGGAGTCGCTCGCTCGCTTTTCGCGCGCAGTGCGGATGCTGCCTCTGGCTGGCGCCCTTCTGGGAGCATGCGCCGCTCTCGCATTAGGAACAGCCACTGTGCTTGGTTTTCGTCCCCTTCTGGCCGCGCCGCTTGCCGTGATCTGCCTCTTAATGCTCAGCGGTGCTCTGCATGAAGACGGCCTTGCTGATTGTGCCGATGGTTTTTTTGGCGCCGCAACGCGCGAGCGCAAACTGGAGATCATGCGCGACAGCAGAATTGGCACATTTGGAGCCGCGGCCCTGGTGCTGAGCCTCTATGTCAGAGTGGCGAGCCTTGCCCTGATCGCCAGCAAAGGGGTCGGGCTCGCGGCTGCCGTCCTCATTAGCGCCGCGGCTTTGTCGCGCACGACCGCCCTTATCCCTCTGGCGGTCCTCCCTCCGGCCCGCCAAGATGGCGCAGGCCGAACTGTTGGCAAACCGGCGCCCGGCGCAATCGCCGCCGCTGCAGGACTCGGCCTTACTCTCGCCCTCGCACCAGCAGCCGCAGGAGCGGAACCTTTGCGCGTGATTGGGGCGATTGCTGCAGCCGCAGGAGTTGCCTACGCGATCGTGCCGCTCGCGAGGAACCAAATTGGCGGCCAAACAGGAGATGTTATAGGCGCCGCGCAGCAATTGAGCGAAATTGCGTTTTACCTCGTCTACGCCGTGCAGCTTTAAAGTGTTCTAAACCCCGGCGAGATATTGGGTTGGATCGACCGGCGTCGTCCCCTTCCGCAACTCGAAATGAAGCTGCGGTGTTGCGACATTCCCGCTTTGCCCGGATTTGGCGATCACTTGGCCACGTTTGACAGTCTCGCCACGCTTGACCTCGATATCTCCGGTATTCGCGTAGGCAGACACGAAGCCATTGGGATGGCGGATCAGGATCAAATTGCCGTAGCCCTTCAGCTCATTGCCGGCGTAGGCGACGACGCCGCTTTCAGCCGCTTTCACGGAGGTGCCTTCGGGAAGGGCTATATTGATTCCATCATTGCCGCCTGGCTTGAACGCTTGAATAATGCGTCCGCGCGCGGGCCAGCGGAATTCCGGATTGGCTGCCTCGGAGGGCGGAGCACTCGCCTTGACCGGTTCGGCCGACGTCGAATCGTGCGAATCTTTCGCGTCGCGGGATGTCTCAGCTTTTCCTGTCCGCGTGGTTTCTGACTTCGCGGTGACAGCGGGTGAGTTCGGCACGCTCGTCGCGGAAGCAACCTTCTGATTTGGCGCCGTGCTATTGGTCGTTGATTTTTGTGCAAGCTTTTGCGCGGCTTTCGCAGACGGCTCGGCGGTGTCCTTGCTCGCGAGTGTGCTCCCTTTGGCGGATTTCAGGGATGCCGCTTGGCTCGCCAAAGTTCTCGGCGGCTCGGCTCCTGCCTTAGCCTTGGCCTGCTGGGTCTGATGCACCGTCCCCGAAGCCGGAGCCCCGCTCGATTTGGCCAAGGCGGCGTTATATACTGGAATGATAACCCGCGTTCCCGGCTGAATTTGCGACGCAGAGGAAAAGCCATTTGTCCGGACGAGCGCGTCGAGCGGGATACCATAGCGGTTGGCAAGAATTACAGCAGTCTCACCCTGCGCAACAACGACGGGCGACCCGCCTTGTGCGGACCAGCCGGCGGGGCTTTGTCCACTCCCACTGCGCGGCGGCGAGACGGCCGCCATCCGGGGGGCTGGTTGCGATGAAGCACCGGCACTTGCTGTCGGCGCGCTTAGCGGGCGCGATTGCACCGGAGAAACCGGCATCGAAGCCGCGACACCCGGCGCCTGCTCCGGGACATTCGCCGAGGTCTGGAAAGGGTTGGACAGAGGGTCGCTCAGACGCTCTGAATTTGCGCAGCCGGCGAGCAAACCGGCGGCCGCGCCAGTCAAGGCGAGGCGAAACGCGAAACGCGCGCGGAACACACAATTCAAATCACTCATGACGCAACCCACCGCCGCAATGTCTTTCGAAGCATTAAGTGCCGATTAAGTTAAGGTACGGTTTAGATGAACGAATATTGACCGGAAACCGGACAAAATTAAGTTTCTTCGCGCGGGCCTTGCCTTCAAAGCGCTTGCGCCTCCCCTGGCAAAAGGGCTTGCAGGCGCGATGGGCAAACCGGCGTCTCATCGAGGCCGCCGGTTTCGTTGCGGGCGATCCGCGCAATTTGCTGACCCGAGGCAGCCTTGGGATCTGGGCGGGCTGCCACGAGCAGCCCTCGCTCACCAAGTGCGGCGAGGAGATTTTCAGGAATTTCGGAAAGGAATCCCTGAACGATAATCCGGTCGAAAGGGCCGATATTCGGCGAAATTGCAAGACCGTCACCGAAGACAATCCCGGCATTTGTGATCGCAAGCCGGGCGAGCCGCCCCTCGGCCTCGATCGCAAGGCTCTGAAAGCGCTCGAGCGACAGCACCTCACGGGCGAGCCTCGCAAGAAGTGCCGTCGCATAGCCGGAACCCGTTCCAATCTCGAGCACGCGATGATCGCGGGCGGGCGCCAAGGCCTCGATCATCTTGGCGGCAAGCCAAGGCTCCGGCAGCGTCTGGCCGCAACGCAGCGGCAGCGAGATGGGACGACGCGCGAGATCGGCGAAACGATGCGGAACGAATATCTCGCGCGGCACGATTTCGAGCGCCCGCAAAAGATTGAGGTCCTGGATACCGCGCGCCCGCAGATCCATAAGAAAGGCCGCCTTAACCTGCGCGTTCCCGCATTCTTTGTCTGTTTCGGGCGGAAACGGCAGTTCGATGGACATTGGACTGGTTTCGGTCAGCTTAGGTTTCGCGCGTAGCGGGCAAGCACGCGTTCGTCGGTCAAGTCAAGCCTCAGCGGCGTGACCGAGATCTTATTCTGTGCTAA
>Ga0335081_10014235_pt1 | contig 12869 bp, 12 predicted proteins | sample Lox_Sample_35_FD_206713 | JGI IMG/M metagenome (GOLD analysis project Ga0335081, IMG submission 206713) | Soil microbial communities from Loxahatchee National Wildlife Refuge, Florida, United States - Lox_Sample_3.5 | ecosystem: Environmental > Terrestrial > Soil > Wetlands | place: USA...
TGGAGCAACTGGAGAATATTATAGCAGGACATCATTAAAAAGCGTTGTTACAAATGGCAATCTCCTATGTAAAAAAGCAAGTCTCTTATTTTTCATAGGCGAATGAAGCTTCTGTTCTTTTAAAGTGTATGTGTATAGCTCAATCTTTAAAATCAATCTCCTATCAGCAGACAGATCGATAATGGATCGCTGCATTATCTTTGTCAGGTTTTAATGTGTGGGCACGTAGTCTCAGCTTTGGCAGACGTGACCTTTGGATCAGCTGCAAGGGTTAGGTATCCGTTGCCCACGAAACCCCGATTTTTCAGATTGGCTTAACACTCTCCTGTTCTTTTATAATTAAACAACTGCCGGTACATATCGTTCCTGGTTGATAAGAACGAAACGAACCCGGTTCAAAAGCTTTCTGGCGACATGGACGATGGCTGCCGTCTTTTTCATTCTGAGAGAGAACTTGTGGAAGGCCATTATCAATGCCGGGTCTTTCCGCACTGCCACCCAGGAGGCCTCGATGAGCACTGCCCTCAACACAGGATTCCGGCGAGCCGGTCATGGATCCAGAAGCCACTGAAACCGGCTTCATACACGGAATGATATGTGGCTCCTGGAAAGTTTCTTTGTAAATAATATGCCAGCTTCTTAACCTCGGGCGGTTGGGTGAAGGTCTTATGATCAAAATGCTCAGTATGAATGCTGACGCTCCATCTCTTTTTATGAATGTCCATGCCGACGTAAATGTGTTGACCCGTGAAATCAAGTTTGTTACCTTTATCCATGGCAAGCCTCCTTTGGGTATGTTTTTGTTGTGGCAAACTAAATATACCACGCAAGGTTGAGACTTGCCTTTTACTTTTTTATCATAAGGTCTCGGTTTAATTCTAAACACAAAGTTGAGCATTAGTAACAAACACTATCTTTTTTATCTCGTCCTTCCTGCACTCCTCAAATCTTCAGCACCGATTGATAAGCAGGATTTCATGCGTTAGTAACTGATGGGTATCTTCTCGGAAAAATTACAATGCGCTTGTTAAAATGTTTATTAATTGTTATAAAAAGGCAAATATTTTATAAGGATGAACGACCATGGGAGAGGGTATTTCGGACTATACAAAATTTATCGTCGACCTGCGCAGACATATGTGGAAATCAGGTGTGGAAATGGAATTGCGCAGATTAATATGGCAAATAGCCGTTATCGGGAAGTATATCTCTGCTAAAATTCAAGAATCTACTCGGAAACTGCCTGGTTTTGGGGACACCCGCATTTTCCGTTACGGTGAAGAGCAATTTGCCTTGGATAGAAGTGCCGATGAGATTCTCAAGAATCAACTCCAGGATTCAGGGTTTGTCAGAGAATATGCTTCAGAAGAACAGGATTCAGTGATTCATATCGGCAAGGGAGAAGAAAAATATTTCGTCACTGCAGACCCTTTGGCCGGTTCTTCTTTAGTGGATGCCAATCTGGCCGTGGGAACGATAATAGCCATTCATAGAGAGTCAATGTTAGCCGAGGGGAGAAAAACATTGGCGGCAGCCATGTACATTATGTATGGACCGCTGACTACGATCGTCTATTCTGCGGGAAAGGGAACCCATGAATTTGTATTGAACAGAGAAGGGGAATACGTTCTTTCTGAGGAAAACATAACCTTAAAGGAAAGGGGAGACATATACAGCCTGGGAGGATTGAGAAAAGACTGGACCACAAAACACCTAATGTACATAGAATTTCTGGAGAAGGAAGGTTACAAACTCCGTTACAGCGGCGGTTTTGTGCCGGATATCAATCAGGTGCTGATAAAAAGAGGAGGCATCTTTGCATACCCTGCACTGAAAAAGCATAATCCTCAAGGGAAATTGCGGCTTCTGTTTGAGCTTCAACCCATGGCATTCATCATTGAACAGGCCGGTGGTATGGCTACGGACGGTAAACAGGATCTCTTGTCCATCAAGGTAGAGGGACTTCATCAGCGTTGTCCGATCTATATCGGGAGCCGTTTTGAGGTGGAAAAGGCGAGAGAGTTCCAGGCTTGAAGGATATATCGGGGCACGATCGTAACTTTGAAAGATTGGCAATGTAGATATAAAAATTATGCAGCGAATGATCTTAATTGCCCTTTGAAACAATTATAGGATGCAGGGTCAGAAATGGCCCTGCTTTTTTGTTGATTGTCCATTTCAATGCGTAATTATCGATATTATTTCATCACATGAATTAAGGACTAGGTAGGGTATGCCGTGTAAAACGTATGACTAGTCGATTAAAGTCCAACCGTGGGCTAATTCATTCCTATTCTGTTTCTTCTACTACTTCGGTTCTTCAGAATAAGAAGACAGAGATATCAACAGAATCTTTTTTATGGCGATCCCGGATTCAAAAATACGCAGGATCCTGTGTATTTCATACTGAAGAGATTCCCGAAACATCAAAAGTAGATTTTTAAACCACTCAGATCATTCTGGTATTGTAGCTGGTTTTCGTGGTTCAATGTAAATACAATGTTGTCAGATGGGTGTTGATAACTAGTTGTAATCTTTATAGAAACAATTTTATTTATGGCAGAGTGGGTGAGTGGAAAGAACTTCTTGCACTCGTTATGCTTGACACTTGTTGTTTGATTCAACATGTCAATCAGCAATCATCGATATCTAGGGGATAAATAAAGGCAGGATTATTTATTGCACCGGCAATGTTATCTTTTCATATAGTATTTTTATAGTAAATTTTTGGCATTGACCTCAGAGAAAATATTATTCATAAAATTCCCATTATGTTCATCTGCGTAACAACATCCAAGAGTTAATTAACGGCAGCTCATTCCTAATGATGGGATTCCCGTTCTTGCTATCCCATCTTGACTAATATTTCCATCAACAGTTTCAGGCTACTAAAACGTTCAATCAGGCGGGGGAAATGAGAAGTTACATTAACATTCTACTGGCTCTGACTTTATTAGCCTGTGCAATGCAACTGGCCCTAAATATGCGGTAATAAAGACGTCATTTCTTATGCACATGGTCTAGCCAACCATCCTAACCGGCCACATCAGGCAGCGGCTGGAGTTGATGATGTTCTATTTAGGGAATGGAAGTTTCCCCTGATAGAAATGTAAAAGGTCAACTAAATTTTTAGGACGGAAAAGTTGGAAGAAATGATAATGTCGGCAACATTTCAGCACAAGGAGGTAGACCGGTGTACGATGTTGCTATTGTCAAGTACGAAGAGGGTCTCGAATCTCTGAAGCACGCCGCAAACCTGGTTGGTGGTCTTCAGGGGTTCTCGGGTGCCTCAAAAGTAGTTATTAAACCAAATTTTGTCCTGTGGCATGAAGGGGGAGGATTTCCAAAATATGGCGTCCTGACCACGGCGCGGCTGATCGAGGAATTGGTAATTTTCCTCAAGGAATACGGAATACGCCATATTTCGCTGGTTGAAGGCCCAGCAGAATGTTCTTTTCGTTTGTTTGTTTCCGGCATGGGGCTTAATCTCCTTACCCAAAGGTACGGCGTCGATTTGGTAGATGTCTTCGAAGGTTCTTTCGCCAGAAAGACCGTCGGGGATGTCACCCTTTCTGTAAGTAAAATGGTCCTCAAGGCCGATCATGTGATTGATATTCCTGTCATGAAAACGCACCTCCAGGCTATGGTTTCCCTCGGCATAAAGAATCTTAAAGGTGTCCTCAATATTGCCTCGAGGCAACGATGTCATGGTGCTGATTTGAATTATCATCTGGCCAAACTGGCTGAGGTGCTCAGACCATCTCTTACCATTATCGATGGTATCTACACTCTAGAAAGGGGGCCTAATATTCGCGGTGATGCCCATCGTACAAATATAATCGTTGCCTCCAGAGACCTCATATCGGCGGACAAGGTTGGGGCTGCCATTTTGGGTATTCCTCCACAGACAGTACCCCACATAGCGCTAGCGGCCGAAAACAAGGGGCGCCCTCCCGATCTGAGCGACATTAACATTTTAGGCGACACTGCTCTGGAGGCGGTCTCACGTCCGCATCAATGGGAATTTGCCTGGAGCAAAGATGGGGATATGCCAAGCCTGCTATCTTTGGCGGGAGTGAGAGGCATCACCTGGCGGAAGATTGACACTTCTGTTTGCACTCACTGCGCCAGCTTTCTGCCGAATTACGTCGCGGCGGGGATGTTGCTTGCCAAGAACAGAGATAAACTTTTCAATGATATCGAAATACTTACCGGCAAAATCCGCGATCCCGAAGGCGGGCACAAAAATACCCTCCTTGTTGGACAATGCCAGGTGAAGAAGAATGAACATAACCCGAAGATAAATCATTGTGTCACAATAGGTGGTTGCCCGCCTAGTGAGGATGATTTCTATAAAGCATACAAGGAGTTCGGGATCGACTTACCGGACAACTTCAAAGAGCAAGTGCAGAAAATTCCGGAAATCTTTTTTCTGCCCAAGTACAAGGGTAAGCCCGAGTTCCAGGAGGATTTTTTTCGTATTCGATAGGATCCCTCTTCCTGAGTTCCCTATGATGTGTACCGCAAGGAGCAGTGCGGGTCGGCTGCGTTATGCTCACTTCCAGGCCGTAATCTTCAATCGACAACATATGAGGTGGCCGATTATTAGTGTAAGGCGCATGCTGACTATTTTGCAGGCGACTGATGAACGGTTTTGAAAATATAGGTTTAGAATATGCACTAAATCTCCTCGGTGTAAAGGAATTACCGGGAACGGCTACCCAAAGCGACCTCTTTGCGAAATGGATAAAGAAGCTTTCAGAGGAAAAGGGTAAAGATTATGTGCGGCGGCAGAATGAGCGGCTTATCCTCCAGTGGCAAAAAATAGTCAAAGAGTTTCTTGATGAACATCGTTACGAAGGCTATCAGTCATAACTGATTGCTTATATCAGTCAGCGTCCAGAATTAACCAATTTATTCGTCTTCATAATTGACCTTATCCCACGTGAGAAATATCGTTGATAGAGACAATTACTCTCTTGGAAAAAATACAGAAACGATTGGCGCCAGCAGTATGAATGAATAGAGAAGAATAAAATGAATTTGGATATGAAATGGTGCATATTTGTAAATGGAAGGTGTTATGGAGAAGACTGTTCGGGCTGGGTGAACGACAATTGTTTTATCTATCTATTATTACCGTTTGATCATGGCGACAAACAGGAGCAGAGAGAGTTCAATTGGTCAAAGCATGAACAGTCGGATACAGACGCAAACGATTCGCCAAGAAATAGAGACTATCAATTATCTCTTTTAGATGAACTTGAAAAGCAGATTATTGGAGGAAATTCCAGTTAAATAAAGGATCAAGAACTGAACAAATCCCAACTCACCACAATTTTTGTCTCGCGAGGGAACTTACAAGAAACATGTACCAACCTTTAGAGAGGAGGTAAAATAGATGATAAGAGTGACGACCGAACATCATTGTCAGCCTGGCAAAGAGAACCATCTAAGAAACTTGTTGTTAGAACTCAGGACGATGGCTATGCATCAACCCGGTTACATATCTGGTGAGACTCTTCGGGAATTGATTAATCCTTCTCTCTTCAATGTCATTAGCACATGGTCTACTCTCGAAGATTGGAAAAAATGGCACGGGTCCCAGCAGCGTATGTCGATAGAAGGGAAGATAAATTCTATAACGAATGACGGGGGGAAGTTACGTATTTTCACTGAAGATCATAAAAAATAATGCACCCTGACACACAGTCTTAATACACTTACAGTTCGTCGAGACGTTTAGATCCAAGAGGGTATTATTTTTTGAGGTCGGCTGAAGTACTGTGAGAGTTGTACCTCATAAGAAAGGAATGTAGGAAATGGGTACAGGCAGAGAAAATAATAATTGGATGCCGAATAAACAACGATTAACGCCCTGCGTATGTCCCCGATGCACTATAAGGCATAAAAAGACGATTTTCTGGACAGGGAATTTACCGGCAAGAAAATTTTGTCCATCCTGCGAGCAGATTGCGGAACGCGACTACACTCTGGAATCTTACTCTCTCGGTTATTTGGAGAACGACAAATTGTTATCACATTGAACCGTTCCGACCAGATTAGTATCAGTGGATCTGACCACAGGCACCATAAAATGCAACAGAGAGATGTCGTTAGCACTGTCCATACAGATGAGAGTATCTTTACAAGGCCCTACATGTAAAATTTGTCTGGGCGGATAGATTATACCGGCCTCTTTCTAAAAAAGAGAAGGGCCAGTACGAAGTTTATCGTGAGGCTTTAAAAAGGGATGAAAATTTTCATGTCCATCGCCGTTTGATTTCCAGTCAGAGATTAAAAAATACATTTAATAATTATTTCAAGCAAGCAGAAGCACGTCTTAGCGAGATCTTGTTAGTTAAAGAAGAGATGGGATTGGAATATGCTATGTCCCAAGTCTTCTCTCCGAAGCAGAAAGATCTGTTTCTTAAAAAACTAAGAAATGAAAAACTAAACAAGACAGAAAAAGAATATTACTCGAGAACAGTTAAAAAGAAACTCACGGCTTTAGTTAATCCGGAGTTGCAGCGAAGTGCACAGAGAGTGCTGCAATTATGAAATAAGACTTTCCCGAAAAATTCTCAGTATGACCTGGCTTCGACGATATCCCCAAAACGTGTCCATGCCTCGTACATTTTGTTATTATATCTGATCCGTTCAATATGATCACCCTGAAAGCGATATGCAACGGCTAAGACAGGGCAAATGAATTACAAATCAAAGCAGTAAGCAAAAAGCCAAATTAGATTTTTCTTGACTTCAGAAAATATTCTGGCATTTTGGAGTTACTACTTCCGTTTAGAGGCGCAAAATGGAATTAATAGCCAGATTTTTCAAACCGCCAGTAAGCAGTTTCTTCCTGTTCGGACCCCGCGGCACAGGGAAGTCCACATTTATCAGTAAAGTTTTCAAAGATAGTTTATCGGTAGATTTGCTCGATCCGGAACGGATTCGTTACTTTTCTACGATGCCTGAGCGGCTGAGGGAAATTACTAATGCTTACCCGAAGCCAGGTACCCTTGTTATCGATGAGATACAGAAAGTCCCGGATTTGCTTCCTGTGGTACATGGTGTAATGGAACAAAAGAAAGGATGGAAGTTTATTTTAACGGGCTCCAGTGCCCGCAAACTGAAACGTTCGGGGGTAGATTTACTGGGAGGTCGGGCAATCCTCTGTACCATGCATCCTTTCATGGCCGCCGAAATGGGGTCACGATTCAGTTTTGATGACGCACTCCGACATGGACTGCTACCCATCGTCGTTGCCTCGGAGAATCCCGCTGAAGTTCTGCGCTCGTATGCTGCCCTCTATCTGAGGGAAGAAGTACAGATGGAAGGGCTGGTGCGTAACATAGGCAATTTCTCCAGATTTCTGGAAGCCATAAGCTTTTCCCATGCATCAATCCTCAACATAAGTAATGTGGCGCGTGAGTGCGCTGTAGAAAGGAAGGTAGTGGAGGGTTACGTGGAGATCCTGGAAGACATTCTTCTTGGCTGGCGGCTTCCTGTGTTCACAAAGAAGGCAAAACGGAAGCTGGCTCTGCATCCGAAATTTTTCCTATTCGACGCTGGCGTCTTTCGTTCTTTGAGGCCTCAAGGACCTCTCGATCGTCCCGAGGAGATAGAAGGCCAGGCACTGGAAGGGCTGGTCGCACAACATCTCAAGGCTTGGATTGCATACTCCGATGTCAAGAGAGAGCTTTTCTTCTGGCGAACGAGGTCGGGCGTGGAGGTTGATTTCGTAGTATACGGAGAAGACGGCATTTGGGCTATTGAAGTTAAAAATACCCAAAACATCCGACCCGCTGACTTGCGTGGGCTCCGGTCATTCAAAGAGGAATTCCCTGAAGGCAAAACCTTCCTTCTCTACCGTGGAAAGGATCGGCTAAGTAGGGAAGATGCGCTATGTTTACCATGCGCAGATTTTCTTGCCACCCTTCATCCCGATCGGTCCCTAGGGGAATTTTTTCCCAGTTCGTCTAATGGAAAAAATATCGGATGAAAGAGATAAAAAAAGTATATTAGTTTATATTAGTTGACATGATAACCTTGCTGAAAGGCGATCTATTAATAAAAAATGGCAAATAATTACAAAGCCTTCAATTGTCAGGAGTAAGTAAAGTGGAAATGGCCCATCATCATCGCGGCACTCGGACCAATAATCCGTTTTTTGCGTGATAGATTTGTGATAGCACTCTACAGAAAAGACAGGAATAGACAGAACCAGGCAGAATTCACAAAAAATTTATTATCACAATTTTTGCTGTTTTTTCAGCTAATTAACGGGAAACCAGACGCATTACCAAGTAGTTAATATTATTGACTTTTCGACTTACTAATCCGTGTGCCGCGTGTTCGAGTCACGCCGGGGGCACCAATAAAATTAATGGGTTACAGATTTCAGCCTGTAACCCATTTTTCTTATTTCTACCCTATATCTACCCTATGTGAACGTTTATCGTGACCTCGGATGAGCTTTGCCATTACCCCTGATTGCTTGTTTCATTCACTTACAACCGTTCAGTGGTGGCCAGTCATCAGAATCGATGATTGTGGATGAAAAGTGAATAACGACTAAATCCGCCGTCATTTGAACTTATTTGGTCTAAATTGGTACTTGATATCTTTACCATCTCTCCGAACCACAACTGTTACCAAACCATTTTTTTCTGTCGGTAATTCCTTTGTGAGTATCTTGTAAGCATTCGTGCTGACAATATCTATCTTCCCAATCCCGATGATTTCATCTCCTATTTGTAGCAAATTCTTTGCTGGCGAACGGCTATCTTCAATAAATTCTGTAACAGTAGTGGTGGTGTCCGTTTTCACTGCGACCCCAAGCCCCCAACACCAGTATTCGGAAATCTTTTTTTCCGTGTTAGAATAAGCTGGTCTAGTGGGTGGAGGAGTTTGAGGTACCGTGTCTAGTGTTACGCGAGGTTTTCTTCCTTCATCCATCGTGGGTTTGAACTCCCCTGGACCGCTCATTGCTTCCTCTTGTTCCCCGTAGCTAACTTCCTTTACTATGCCATCCCTAAAAGTAATGTTTAGTACGTTCGCCTCATACTTATAGAACCAATATGACATAAAAGTATAAAACCATTTCGTCTCTCCAGTCGATGATTGGGTGATTCGTTTAGGTGGCCCTAACAAAGCCCTGACCTCCTGCATTTGAGTTACCCCTGGCTTAATCTGCTTGACGATAGATTGGTCAGTGATTCTCTCAGTACCTTGAGTGCCTGGATAGAGAATACCGGCACAACCAAATGTAGAAAACAAGGCAGCACCTATAATAATGTAAAGTATGGTGAACTGTAACCACTCTTTTCTCACATTGGCCTCCTTTCTGAAGTCGGAATCAAGATGCATTTGTCATTAAACAGGGTTGTGTATAGATCCTGCTCATTTCTTTAGTACGGTAAAATGTAAGCTATGAAGCAGTATCAACTTTTAACCTTTTCATTGTCAACAAGTTATATGTCATGAAGGTCTCTTTTTCCATAAAATTCAGACGCGAATAGTTCATACACTCGAATCCAACCAATTCTGTTTGAGACACGGGGGGTACCTTGTGTACCAGGACGTTACACGCTGTTCCTATTCATTCTGTTTCCGATAGATTCTGCTCCTCACTTAATTCCAGAGCCCTTTAATTTGATCGCTTATCGTCTCGTCCGTAACATCTGCATATACTAATGTTGACTGAATGCTGACATGCCGAAGCTGCTTCTGTACGACCCGTAAATCCTTTTCCTTAGAGTACAGTTCCACAGCGTATGAGTGCCTGAGTGCGTGCACTGACTTTCCATTCTCGTATAGACCGAGCCTTTTGAGATACTTCTTTACAATTTGCTGTATTGCCTGACTCGTCCATGCCCCTCTCTGCCCGACAAACAGATGATCGTCATCCCCTAAAGCCTCGCCCAGTACCCTTTTCCAGCTCAGAAACGCTTTTAAACGCCTCTTAAGCGTGTCATTTATGACAACATGACCCGATACTCGTCCTTTTCCTTCCCTGACGTACAGCTTGCATTCAGAATAGCCAAGCTCCAAATCACCGCACCGTAAGTTAGCCGCTTCCGACACTCTCAAGCCCGTTGATGTCAGTAGATCAATGACCATCCACTCCCTGATGCCCGTGACGTTGCCCCTCTGCTCGTCAATCTCTGCCTGTTCCCTTGCCGCCCTTCGCAGCAGCTTGATCTGCTTCTCATTGAAGTACTTGATGCCGTCAACATTCTTGATCCTGCCCTGTGACTTTGTCTCTCTCTTTGCCTGCTGCCCTGACCGAAAAGTGATGATGTTTGTCGCTCTCTCGTCTGTCATAATCTGCCTCCCTTCTCATTCGTAAAGTTTTCTATTGAGTTCCTGCCACCGTTTGTAACGACAGAATGAGCTTCTTCAGCTCCTGAAATCGACCAACTCAATAGAAAATGTGTATTATGTATTGAGTTCATTATCGTTGCCATCGATGATAAATGTCAACCGGAAATTAGGCGATTATTTAGGAATATCAGGTAGATGGATATATCCAGTGTAATGGCTTGATATAAAAAGCCAATTCAAATAGCAGTCAGATATTGACCTTGACAGAGGTACGTTAACGGAGTACCTAATACGTCGTAATTATTATACAGACAGAAACAGTTGAACCATAACCCTTTAACATTTGTGTGAGGGCAGTATGGACTGATTAGCGAGACCCCGTATCTCAAGGCAGAGAGCGGGGTTTTGCTTTTCACGATGAGGAAAGATAACTCATGACAATGGAAATGAGCGGCCACTGTCCCATATGCGAAGAGATGTATGTTGAATCGTCAGAAACAACAGGGAGGAGCACGCATTATCGATGCAGAAGGTGTGGGGACTTCATCCTTACAAGTACGGCCAGAGCTATGCTCCAAGTCCCCCTTGATGACTATCCAAACGGGCGGATCCTTTTAAGCTACTCTGTCCGGAGAATGCAAGGGAACACACCGCCCACGCTTGACCATAAGACAGTTAAAGCAATCCTTGCAAATTCCAGTCTGCCATCTCTTAGAGAACAGGAGAACAATATAATCCTTTATCTCGGGAACAATAGTAACCCTGGAAAGACGACTATCATTTCACGAGGTCATCTAATCGCCGTCTCTGGTTCGGTTAATCATGAGGGCCTCGGATTCATAATATCTCATCTCAAACAATCAGGCCTTTTGAATCACAGCGTACTTCATTCAGGAGACCAAAGTCTGAGATTAGAGATGAAGGGATGGGAACGTTTCGAGGAAATACGAAGGGGAAGTATCGATAGCAAACAAGCATTCATGGCTATGCCATTCGGGCAATCAGTACTTGATGAAATTTACAAACACTTTAAGAGTGCGGTAGCCCAGACTGGATTTGATCTGCGGCGGATTGATGAGCGGCCGAAAGCGGGACTCATAGATGACCGCCTGCGAGTTGAGATCAGAACATCTCGATTTCTCATAGCAGAATTGACAGAGAGTAACCCAGGAGCATACTGGGAAGCAGGTTTTGCTGAAGGACTGGGGAAGCCTGTGATTTATTCATGCGAGAAGTCTTACTTCGAGAAAGAAGGCTCACATTTCGATACCAATCATCATCTAACAGTCCTATGGGACGCAAATAATATCGACAAGGCACTGGACGAATTGAAGGCAACTATCAGAGCCACCCTGCCAGATGAAGCCAAACTGCAGGACGATAACTGAAATCCCGTTGCTCGAAGAGAACGGGGTTTTGTGTCTTACAATTCTCTTTCTTCCTGAGGAGGGGAAAATGAAAACTTTCGCTTTACTACTCACAGTTATAATATTTATTTTAATGCCCTATTCTGCACAAGCCAGCTCAGTTGACGTATCTGGATATACTGATAAGGGAGTTTATGTAAGCGGAGAGTTGGATATAAACTCTGACGGCTCAGTGGAAGGTTACTTGTACACAACCAAAGGGCGATCAATTCATGTAGAGGGAGAGTTGGAGAGCGGTGGCACTGTAGAGATTGAAAGTGATAGCTGGGGTGGCGGTGGATATGAACTTGATATAGATTGATATAACCAGCTTCAAGGATTTCCATATAATGATCAACATCGGAAACAGGTTTGTCGTTTTTTGCATTACCATTCTGATAATTCATTTTTCCTCTTCAAGTGTCTTCCCCTGGTCATCTGAGACTCACACTTTCATAGCCCAAAAGGCAGGAGTACCAAACCCACAATATGCAAACTTTCCTGATTTAAGTAGAAACGAAAATTATTCTCTGCTCCTTCCTTATCATTGGCACGATGCCTCTCCGAACACAATAGTAACCCCGGACTATATAGATCAATATCAGATTACTGTTGGGAATTATGCAAAAGTTGGTTCAAGTGAATCCAAGCCGATAAAGATTAGAGTCCCTGATCATGCAGGAGTCCTCTATTGGGAGACACTGGAACTCTATCAGAAGATGAAAGGCAAGACAGGATGGGAGTATGATTATTATTTATTCAACATATCCCATTATGTTGGTGATCTTTCCCAGCCCCTGCATAATTTCCCATATGGGGATGAACCAGCAAGCGATGGTAAAGTGTACAGCAAGATAGGTGCATGGTCTAAGGAGAACCACAGAGCCTTTGATGATATTCTTGAGTCATCTTTTCCGTTAGACAAAAAGACAGAGAAGACCTTTGACTCATGGATTGATGTGCCTTCAATAAAATCCACCGATGACCTGAAAAAAGAGATATCAAAAGTAGCAAATGCTTCTATCGCACTTGCTAATCGGTGTTATTCCAAGGGAAGAATAATCACAAAGGAAGAGGCCCTGAAGCAGGTAGCAAAGTCTGTATCGTTATTAAAGGCCATCATTGCAAGCACAA
>Ga0335081_10014237_pt1 | contig 12868 bp, 10 predicted proteins | sample Lox_Sample_35_FD_206713 | JGI IMG/M metagenome (GOLD analysis project Ga0335081, IMG submission 206713) | Soil microbial communities from Loxahatchee National Wildlife Refuge, Florida, United States - Lox_Sample_3.5 | ecosystem: Environmental > Terrestrial > Soil > Wetlands | place: USA...
CGCGGGAGGGAGCGGAAATAATCCGTGCCAGGGATGGAATTTCGGCAGCGTGCCGGTGTTTCCGGGCCTGTGGGATGCGGTCGATACGCCGAGCCAGGTGGAAAGCATCATGAGCGGGTGGAACAGTCAGTGCGGAATCGTGGGCGGATTCATGTGGCTGTATGACGACTTTGTGGGTAATGGCGAGGCCGCGCAGTATGCGAGTGCGATTAACACGGCGGTGGGGAGCAGCCGGTTTACGCTGTCAGGGCCGGGCAGCGTGTATCTGAATCAGAGTGGGAGCGCGGGTGAAGCTATCACGATTAAAGATGCGAACGGCTTCAATGGAACCGTGACGCTGACTGTGTCGACGCTGCCGAAGGGCGTGACGGGATCGTTCCAGGGAACGGGGAATAAGCGGAGGCTGGTGCTGCGTGCGACCTCGGGCGCAGCGACGGGGATTGGATCGGTGACTGTGACTGGAACTTCGGGGACGCTTACGAATTCCTTCAGCTTCACGCTGGCGGTGAGCGCGGGCGTGGGGACGACCGGGACGGGGACGCCGGTGGATCTGTCGTCGGAGTTTAATTTGAACGGCATCTACACGGACGGGTCGACTTATACGAATACGGGCATCGACGGCGATGGATACTCGTACTCGTCGAACCTGTTGACCGCATCGCGGGTGATGAATGGAGTGCTGCTGGATTTCGGCGCCGCGAACCAACTGGACGCGGTGAGCGCGACAGGGCAGACGATTGTGCTACCGGCGGGACAGTTCTCCGGCTTGGCGTTGTTTGCGACTGGCGTGCAGGGGAACCAGGTTTCACAGGCGTTTGTGGTGACGTATACGGATGGGACGTCGACGCGATTTGTGCAGAGTCTGAGCGACTGGTTCACGCCGCAGAAGTACGCGCACGAGTCGGAGGGCGTGGCCATGGCGTATCGAGATTTCGATAACGGGACGAAGGATGCGCGGGTGTTCAATTTGTACAGCTACCGGTTTGGGTTGAATAAGGCGAAGACGGTGGCGAGTGTGACGTTGCCGAACAATACGCATGTGGTGGTGTTGGCGGCGACGTTGGTGCCCTGAGCCTGTTTAAGGTCAAAATCAAAGGCAGCGGGCGAGTCGCCCTCTCCACACGACCAACGTCAACGGCGACGGACAGGAGTGTCCGTCCCACACTTCTATAGCTTCGCTCGTCTGAGGCGGAGGGCGTTGGTGATTACTGAAACTGAACTGAAGCTCATGGCTGCGGCGGCGAAGATTGGGCTTAGTAATATGCCGAAGAATGGGTACAAAATTCCCGCAGCGATGGGGACGCCGATGGCGTTGTAGATGAAGGCGAAGAAAAGATTCTGGCGGATGTTGCGCATGGTCGCTTGGCTGAGGCGGCGGGCGCGGAGGATGCCGGAGAGATCGCCTTTGACGAGGGTGATGCCGCCCGACTCCATGGCAATATCGGTGCCGGTGCCCATGGCAATGCCGACGTCGGCTTGGGCGAGGGCTGGGGCGTCATTGATGCCGTCCCCGGCCATGGCGACGACTCTTCCCTGCTGTTGAAGTTTTTTGATCACTTCGGATTTGCGTTCTGGGAGGACTTCGGCTTCGAACTCGGTGATGCCAAGCTTTTCGGCAATCGACTTCGCAACCGCTGCCGTGTCGCCGGTGAGCATGACAATGCGCAGACCCTCGGCCTTGAGTGAGCCAACCGCGGCAGGCGTAGTCGGCTTGGTCGCATCGACAATCGTCAGGGAACCGGCGTAACGGCCATCAATCGCAACACCCACTTGAGTAGCGCTCGCTGGGGCAATCTCGGCGGGGGGCTTTGATGAGGCGAAAACACCGAGCCCATTCAAGAAATACAGGTTGCCGACAGCAACTCTCTTTCCCTCGACGACTCCCTCAACACCTCGGCCCAATCCGTAGGTGAATTCGTCCGCGTTAGCGAGCCGTAGCTTTTTTTCGTCTGCGGCAGCCACTATCGCTGCCGCCATGGGATGTTCGCTGGCTTTTTCAACGCTCGCGGCCAGCCGCAGAACCTCATCCGCACTCTCAGTATTTGTAGCGGAAACGCTGACCACTTTGGGCTTGCCTTCAGTGAGCGTGCCGGTCTTGTCTACGACCAGCGTGTCGACCTTTTCCAGAATCTCCAGAGCTTCGGCGTTTTTGATCAGGACTCCGGCGCTGGCGCCGCGCCCGGTGCCAACCATGATTGCCATAGGGGTGGCGAGGCCGAGGGCGCAGGGGCACGCGATGATCAGCACCGCTACGGCATTCACTAGCGCATGGGCCAAGCGCGGCTGCGGGCCGAAGAGAAACCATGCGATGAAGGTGATGACGGAAACGGCGACGACCGTGGGGACGAACCAGGCGGAGACGCGGTCGGCCAGGCGCTGGATGGGGGCGCGGCTGCGCTGGGCTTGTCCGACGAGTTGGACGATGCGGGCCAGGAGCGTTTCGCTACCCACGCGCTCGGCGCGCATGAGGAATGATCCGGTGCCGTTGATGGTGGCGCCGATGACTTTGTCGTTGGCAGACTTTTCGACCGGGATGGATTCGCCGGTGATCATCGATTCGTCGATGGAGCTGCGGCCTTCGAGGACGATGCCATCGACAGGGACTTTTTCTCCGGGGCGGACGCGGAGGCGATCACCGGGATGGACTTGATTGAGGGGAATGTCTTTTTCTTCAACCTCGCCACCGGGTCCGTTGGTAAGGACGCGCGCGGTTTTCGGGCTGAGATCGAGCAGGGCACGGATGGCGGCGCTGGTGCGACTGCGGGCGCGGAGTTCCATGACCTGTCCGAGCAGGACGAGCGTGGTGATGGCGGCAGAGGCTTCGAAGTAAACGTCGGGGTATCCACCCATGCGGCGCAGAGAGTTGGGGAAAATCTGAGGAGCGATCGTGGCGACGATGCTGTAGATGTAGGCGACACCGGTGCCCAGGCCGATCAGCGTGAACATGTTTGGGCTGCGGTTGACGAGGGATGTCCAGAAACGCTGGAAGAATGGGAGGCCGCACCAGAGGACGACTGGGGTGGCGAGTGCGAACTCGAGCCAGGGCAGCCGCGATCCGTGGAGAATTTGCATGAATTCGTCGGGCCAGATCATGCTGCCCATGGCGATGGCGAGTAGCGGAGCCGTGAGGATGACGCCGATCCAGAAGCGCAGGCTCATAACGCGGAGTTCCGGATTCTCTTCTTCCTTCGCGGTTACAGTGCGCGGTTCGAGAGCCATGCCACAGATGGGGCATGATCCGGGCTCGGTGCGGACGATTTCCGGATGCATGGGGCAGGTGTACTCGGTGCGCGTGGAGGGCATCGGAGTCTCGGGCTCCAATGCCATACCGCAAGAGGGACAGGCTCCCATTTTCGATTCGCGGACCTCGGGGCACATGGGGCAGACGTAGGCCGTGCTCGAGGAAGCCGGGTGAGGGGCAGGCTTAGGAGCGGGCATTCCCAGCATGACGAGGCCGGAAGATGGCTTATTCAAATACTGCTCGGGATTCGCTCTAAATTTTTCGGCACATCCGGCACAGCAGAAGTAGAACTTCTTGCCTGCGTGGTCGTGGGTATGTTTAGCCGTGGCGGGATTCACGTTCATACCGCATACCGGATCACGCTCTGCGGCCGCGTTGAGAGCGGTGCCGGGCATGCCAAGTTTGACTAATCCTGATGCGGATTTGTTCAGGTATCCCTGAGGATTAGCTTTAAATTTTTCGACGCAACCGGAGCAGCAGAAGAAGTACGTCTTGTCGGCGTGATCGTAGGTATGTTTGGCGGTTGCGGCGTTAACGTTCATGCCGCAGACGGGGTCGCGTTCGAGGGCGGGGTCCGAGTTCATCCTATTCGGTTCGATTGCCGATGCTCTATATTAGATTCACCGGCGGATTTGTGCCGACGGGTTGTCGATTCCAAGTTCATCTTGCGGAAGAGGTTGTTCTCCATGACTTATCTGGAAGTGTTGTATTCGTACGGTGCGATTCCGGGCGAGAGAGAATTGCGCGCGATCGATGCGATGCGCGAGGTGTATGGCGTGCAGTGGGTACAATTCAACGCCAAGGAGCGGACGGTGCGGGTGCTGTTCGACGCGTCGCGCATGAAGCAGGATGCGGTGGCGAAACTGCTACGTTCCGCGGGGATTGATGTTCGGGAGCAGGTCGCGCTGGCGTAGTGGATGTCAGAAGTTCGAAGGCAGAATGCCGAAGTGAGTCTGCGGGTGATTGCCGCGTTCCTTCCATTCTGCTTTTTTATTTGGATCGTGGAACGAGGGTGGGGAGGGCTGACGCTCGGCGAAAAATGCAAGGGGTGCTCACAGAAAACCTCTGGCCGAAGTTATTCTCTGAAGCACCCCGTTGCGCGCCACTTCGTCTGTTCTTGTATATAGCAACTGGTATGCCGAAGCTAAGTTATTCAAAATACGTGGCCAGAGGGTTGGCGGACTGGTAGGAATTTCCAGCCGTGGGGGGAAAATTTACTCCGGGTCTTTAGGGCAAGAAAAGGGCCGGGACGGATGTTGAAAAGTCTTTATAGGGATTCGTGCCGACGGCGAGAAACCCTGGGCTTACCCGTTAGCGGAACTGGCGGGCTATTCTCGAGTATCCCTCCGGTACAGGATTCCGAACCTCCGGTCATAACGACGCTGCGGTGGTGCGGGTAGGGATGCTTCGACTGCGGTTGCGTTCGCCTTCTGCTCGCGCAATCCTCGCTCAGCATGACAGTGGCTCTGAGGATGGTGTGAGTTCTGCGGAGTGATTTGTGCGGCGGCGTTTTCAGTCAGCAGAAAGTTGGTTATAATCGGGAAGAACTTTTTCCTGCCTCATCAGCGCCCTTAGCTCAGTTGGATAGAGCGTCTGGCTACGAACCAGAAGGTCGGGAGTTCGAATCTCTCAGGGCGCACCATTTACTTCATTCGTGATCTGCGGTCACCGTTTCCACTCTAGCCTTTTCTGGGATATGCTTCCCGGCGCAGATCTTAGGAGTATCTCCATGTCCAAACAGCTATTGTTCTTTCCCCTCTGTGTCTTGGTCTTGCTCATCTTGATGGCAACTTCTTTTGCCCAGACGTCTGCCGCGCGCACGCAGTATTTTCCGGATACTACAGACGGGATTCATTTGGAGATGGTGTTTAACTACAACGTGCCGGATCCGAAGGCGGAGGCGGGCGTTGTCGATATGGTGTGGGGATCGAATTATGCGGTGCAGCCCGCTGGGGTTTACAACACCAGCTACATTCCCTACTCCGTCGACAACTTTACGAATTCCGTGGCGTGGTATCAGGCGAACCATCCGGATTGGCTGGAGTATTTGTGCGACCAGAAGACGCTGGCGTTTGAGTTTGGAACGACGACATTGGCTCCGCTGGATTTTGCGAATCCGGCGGTCGAGGCGTATCAGTGGGCGAACTGGGTGGATGCGCCGCTGGCACGGGGATTCGGCGGGATCGCCGTCGATACGATGGCTCTGACGAATGACTGGCAGCGTTGCGGACACTTTGATACGTCGGGCGCGTGGGTGCAGCAGTATACGGGACAGTCGGACGACTCGGCGTTCCGGCACGATGTGCTGGCGTGGGAGGGGGCGACGTATCAGCATGTGCATCACTATTCGAAGACGGCGACGATGCAGGTGAACGTGACGTATCAGTTTGGCGAACCGCGGGCCGACAATCTGCGGCTGATGACGACGACTGATTTGTTGTTCGATGAGCGCGGGTTTACGAACTGGGGATCGATTGAGCGGCATGTGACGACGCCTCCGGAGTGGGAAGGGATCATGAACGCGCTCGAGTATGTGCAGGCGAAGGGCATCTGTTACATGACGAATGGGGAGGAACCGGGGCACAGCATAAAGATCAGCCAGGCGGAGCGGCTGTGGGTGCTGGCGAATTATTTACTGGTGAAGAATCAGTGTACATACGTGTACATGACGGGACTTTCGAACGGGCAGCAAGGATATGGGAGCCTGATCACATTTCCGGAATACTCCACTGCGATCGGACACGCGACGGGCGCGATGACGAAGACGCAGGGTGTGTGGGAGAGGACGTACTCGGGCGGATTGACGCTAGTGAATCCGAGTAACGCTACGGCGACGGTGACGCTGCCTCCGGGAAATTATGTGGACGTAAATGGGAACGCTGTGACTTCTCCGGTGACGATGACGCGGCAGACGGGGGAGATTCTGCTGCGGCAATAGACGAAGAGTGTGGCTGCTTGCGCTGAACCGGAGTTCAACGAATTATCGTTGAAAAACGCAACCATTGGCGGCCACGACGCCTCATCCCATCAGGCGAAAATGGTGCTTACCAAGGTGACTCTCCCGATGCGGGAGGCCAGACCTTCGCGGCGGTAATCTGCTAATCTCAATTTAGCCCTGTTGTTGCCTGTAGACGTGCCGGACGTCTTTCCGGACTAACTTTCCGGACTACGAGTTACAAGAACGATGCCGAAGGAAATACAGCAGCAAGAAGTGTCCGTGTTGTCGGCGGCGAAGAATGGATTGGTGTACCTGACCGCGAACGACTGGCAGTTGATCGTGGACAAGGCCAACCGGCGGAAGTTCAAGACGGAAGAAGTCATAGTGCAGCAAGGCCGGCGAACCTATGGCGTGTACCTGATACTGGCGGGACGGGCATCGGTGCAGATCCCATCCGGGGCGGCCAAGACGATCGGGCCGGGAGAAATCTGCGGGGAGATTTCGTTTTTGGATGACCTGCCGGCGACCGCGACGGTCGTGGCGCTGGATCCGGTCGAAGCCTACTATTTGGACCGGGCGACACTGCAGTCCCTCTTCGAGTTGTTTCCTCATCTTGGATCGCGCTTCTACCGCTCCCTGGCCAGCAGCTTGTCGCGACGTTTACGGGAACTGATCGGCGTCCCAGAACCCATTAAGAAATCCTGACACTAGCGAACGCGTGGGCACTGCCACGATGTGCTAGCCTACACACTGCTTCCCTTCCGGACGCGTAATGGATGGGAGCGTCCCGCGGCCGATCTGCATGATGGATTCCGGAAATCTTCGACTGGCGCTGTTTTCCGCAGCGGTGCTTGGCTTCAGGCACGGGCTGGACTACGACCACATCGCCGCGATCACCGACATCAGCAGCGTACAAGCCAAGGCGCGGGATGCGATGCGCTATGGTTTGCTCTATGTGGCGGGACATGCGACGACCATAGCGGTGTTGGGCACGCTGGCGGTCGCGTTCCGACTGTCGCTTCCGGCGGCGAGTGATCGATGGGCAGAGCGGCTGGTGGGCATCACGCTGCTTGTGCTCGGAATTTACGTGCTGGGCACATTGTTTCGTCCGTCCGCGCACAGTCATGGGCCGAAGACGCGGATCACGATCCTCATCAATGCGATGTTGTGGGTCTACTGGCGCTTGAGCCGCATTTTTGGCGGCACGCGCGTGGAGGCGCCGCAGGTATTTAAAGACGGCTACGGGACGAGTTCGACTTTTATGGTGGGCGTGATTCACGGACTTGGAGCGGAGACCTTCACCCAGGTTTCACTGTTTCTAGCGGCGGCGAGCTTGGGCGGGGCGGCAGGCCTTCTGGGACTAGCAATGTTCATCCTCGGACTAGTAATGATGAACACACTGATGTGCGCTTCAGCGGCGGGACTGTTCTCAACGTCATTTTCGAGGCCGGTCGCCATGCGAGCACTCACGGTGCTCACATCGGCATACAGCATTGTGGTCGGCACCATTTTCTTGTTGGGATCGGCGGACAAGCTGCCTTCGATCACGGGCTAATCACATCGATACCTCGGGAACGAGGCGTAACTTCTATCCAGTTCAGAGAGATAGCGAGCCCAGTGGATTGCAGCAGTCTGGCGTGAGACTTCCCTCTCTATTACCGAAGAGTAAACCCAGAAAAGACGCAAGAGGATGATGCAAGATGTGCAGGAGTTTGCACTCCGGGCGAGGGAGCGATACGGGTTATGGCGCTCAAGTCTTTTATTGTCATTGTGATAAACCAAAGGTGACTTTGGTACCAGATGTGCACTAAATTAGTCGCCCGAATAGCGTTCGCGGTTCTGTGGGAAGATTGCGTGTAAAGTTCACCATAAAAACAAGAAGAAACAACAAAGAGTTTTAGAAGTTCAGGAGGGTTGTAGCTTATGAAGCGCATGCTGTTGATGGTTCTTGTGGCCCTAGCATTACCGATGGCGGCATTTGCCACTAATTCGGTCGACTTCACAAACAGCGGCGGCACACTCTCGGGCTCTAGCGCAGGCTTGACCCTGAGCGGTTCGACGCTCATTGCAGTAAATGGATTGAATGGGATGGGATTGGTGACCGGGACGGACTTGGGATCGATCACCTTCTCGACTGGGGCTCTGGTCAGCGGCTCGCTGCAAGGACAAGTTGGAACGCCGACGTGGTTCGCAGGCGGCGGGAGCTTCATGATCACCTCCAATGGCAGCGACGGATTGCCGAGCGGAGTACTGTTCAATGGCTCGTTCTCGGGTCCGGTTTCGTGGACGCTGGTGACGCTGGCCAACGGAACCCACAACTACACGCTGACGGGCAGCATCACCGGCACCTGGTATAACGGGTCGACGGTGAACGGCGCGACGGTGCAACTCACCATCAACACCGGCAAGGGCTATTTCGACGGCATGACGTCGATTTCGAGTGGTGATACGAACATCACGACGGTGCCGGAACCGGGCACGCTGGGACTGTTGGGCACGGGCCTGGTGGGACTCGCCGGGGTGTTGAAGCGCAAGATGAAAGCATAACCCTTACCATCTCCTGAAAAAGGCCCCGCCGCGAGCGGGGCCTTTGTATTTTGGGCAAGAGAGTCTGAGAATCGGCTAGGGATGCCGATTACCGGAGTAATCGTGGTTCGGGGATTACCGTTGACCCATCCCTTGCCGCCTTCTTAAATTGCCAACAGGGGGTTGTATGAAAGATATCCATGAGGTCCTGCGCCAAAAGCAGGCGAAATACGCCCAACTCGGCAAGCAAATTGAAATGCTGCAGCAGGCTGCGGAGAAGTTGCGGGAAGTAGCACCGTTGCTGGCGGAAAGTGATGAAGAAGACAATGCCGTGCTGGCCGAGGTTGAGGAAATAACCGGCCAGGGCGACGCGCTGGCGGCCAAAGCGGGAGCAAACGGCGGGTCGGCAGCGTCGAAGGGATCGAGGCCGACGGCGCCGCGGTGGCCGTAAAACCCTGGGGCTACAACGGAGATTAACCCAAAGACCGAGCTATGACTCTGCAAGCGTTACTGGTTTCGAGCGACAATTCCGCGGCCGATGTGCTGGGCAGGATCCTGCCCATGCTCGGCATTGCCATGGACCGATCCAGCGATCTGGAAACGACGATGGCACGAATCCAGCAGCAGAAATTCGACATGTTGATCGTCGACTACGACGATGCGAAAGCGGCAGATGAAGTGCTGAAACTGGCACGCCGTCTGGGGACTGGACCGCTTTCGGTCGCGTTGGTCGGAGATCTGGCGAAGGTAAGAGCGATCCTGAGCGAGGGATCGCATTTTGTATTGCACAAGCCGATTTCGGACGAAGCGGCGAAAGCAGGATTGCGGCCGGCTGCGGCCTTGTTGAGCCGGGAGCGGCGGCGGGCGTTCCGGGTTCCGGTGCAAGCTCCAGTTCAGATTACGCGAACGGACGGACGGAAATTCGAAGGCATTCTGCTGGACTTGAGCGAGACGGGCATGGACGTACTGACAGCCGAGTCTCAAGGGGCGGGATCACTGCTGGCGTTTCATTTCCAACTACCCGACGGGAAGCTGGAAATCGACGCGCACGGACAAGTGGCCTGGGCCAATCCGAACGGGCAGACCGGGGTTCATTTTCTTGATCTGACCGATGCCGTGAAGGATCAGTTGAGGGGCTGGGTGAAGGCGGCTGCGACCACGGCGGGAGCCGGACCGAACGAAGCCGTTCCGCATTGCAAGCTGACCGATCTGAGTTTAGGCGGCTGCTATGTGGAGACCGATGCTCCGTTTCCGGAGCGGTCGCTGGTCGACCTGTGCCTGAAGACTGACGAATTGGAAGTTCACACCGAGGGCATGGTGCGCGTGATGCATCCGGGACACGGCATGGGAGTGGAGTTCCCTTCCCGTACTCCCGAGCAGCGGGCACAGGTTGGAAACCTGATCAGCTTCCTGCGCAATTGCCCGGAGACGATGTTGGAGCTGATTATTTCTCCGCGGGCGCTGGTGGCGGATATGACGCAGTTTGAACCGGGCGAGCCTTTGCCGGAAGGCGCCGAAGAGTTGGACGATCCGTTGCTTGATCTATTGCGACGCGGAAATACGATGCAGCAGGAGAAGTTCCTTGGGGAGTTGCGGCATCAACGTAGCCCTGAGGATGTGGCGTCGGCGTAGTTCCTTCTTGCTGTTCTTCTCTCTAGATCCTCTGAACGAACCTAAGCCCCCGCAGTCCCTCAGGGCTAAAGCCGATCCTTTTGGGGGCTCTCAACGGCACGAGTAGAACTCGTGCCCTTCCCAAAATCAATTGGCGATCAGAAAAGCCTCTCGTGGCAGGTCTTTTGGCGGACTGGCGAGGGAGTTTTGCGATGAGCGGTGCGGCGGGCGAGAGCTTGTGGCGTGCGAGAGGCTTTGGTTTGGCGGCCCGAAGAATCGAAGAACCCGGACCCCGTCTCTGGTACGGGTCCTTCAAATCTTCGTGGTCTGTTCCACCCCAATGCGAGTACGGTAACGAAGTTCCGTTGCGCGATGGTTGCACGCAGGTTAAATCTGGATTAAATCGGGCGGTGGAGATTGTAGACTGAGAGCGCGTTTAATCTAGCAGGCACAGCATTCAAACTCTTAGCGGGAGAACTTCTCTGGCAACAACGAGCACGGCAGCAGGGGCGTCTGGCGCGGGTTCTAAAGGCTTGGCGCAAAAACAGTCGCTGCTGTGGATGCCTCTAGCCGTGGTGGCTGCGGCGGCGTTTGCTGTGGAAATTCCTTTCTTCTGGCTCGGCACCCCATCCGGGCACGATGTCGAATTCCATCTTTATTCGTGGCTGGAAGTGTTGGCGCACTGGAAACAGGGCGTGCTGTATCCGCGGTGGGCGGCACTGGCGCATTTTGGATACGGCGAACCGCGGTTCATTTTTTACCCGCCGGCATCGTGGCTGTTGGGGTCGGTGATTGGAAAGATATTTCCGTGGGCGATCGCTTCCTGCGTCTTTATCTGGATCGTGTTGGTGCTGGCGGGATCGTCGATGTTCTTGCTGGCGCGGCGATGGTTGAACCGGCGCGACGCCATTTTTGCGGCAGCTTTGTATGCGGTGAATCCGTATCACCTGGTGATTGTGTTTTGGCGAAGCGCATTTGCGGAATTGCTGGCGAGTTGCCTGGTGCCGTTGCTGGTTTTGTGTCTGGTGAAGGCGCTGGAGGATGAGCGGCGAATGTGGGTGCCTCTGGGACTGATTCTGGGCGCGTCGTGGCTGATCAATGCACCGGCGGCGTTGATGATTCATTATTCGATGGCGCTGCTGGTAGTGGTGCTGGCGTGGCAGAAGCGATCGGCGAGGTTGGCAGTGGTCGCGGCTGGCGCGGTGGTGTTGGGCGCTGGTGTGGCGGCGTTTTATCTGGTGCCGGCGGTATACGAGCAGAGGTGGGTTGAGATTGCGAACGCAGTGTCGGCGGGGTCGCGGCCCACGGATAATTTTCTATTTGTTCACACCGCGGATGCCGAGCACGATGCATTCAATAAGCTCATCTCGTGGGTAGCAGTTCTTGAGATGGTCATTGTGGCTGGGTGCCTTTGGTTATCCGGCACGTGGCGGAGATCGAATCGAAAGTTGTGGAACGGGCTTGCGGGCTGGGCGATTGCTTGCTGCGTGATGATGTTTCCGATCACCGCGATGTTGTGGAATATTCTGCCTAAGCTGGCGTTCATGCAATTTCCGTGGCGGTGGATGCTGTGCGTGAGCATGATGTTTTCGTTGTTGCTCGCGATTGCACTGCGGTCGTGGTGGATGCGCGTGGCGGTGTGCATCGTGAGCCTATTGGTGATTCTGGGCGCATGGCATTGGGCGCAGGCTCCGTGGTGGGACACGACGGCGGACTTGCGCGAGATGCAGGACAACATGGCCACCGGCGTTGGTTACGAAGGGACCGATGAATACACTCCCCTGGGGGCGGAACCGGCGAACGCCGATAAAGAAGCGCGCAAGGTGACCGTGAATGGGACGGCGCACGCCACGATCCGGGTGTTGCGCTGGGACGAAGAGTCGCGGGAGTTTACAGCGGAGATGTCGGCGGCCGATCAATTGGCGCTGAAGTTATTTCGATATCCGGCGTGGCGGGTGGAAGTGAATGGCCAAGTGGTCGAGACTTTGGCACGCGAGGGTACCGGGCAGATGCTTGTGCCCGTTGGCGCAGGGATGAACCGGGTGGAGATCACTTTTATTAGGACCTGGGATCGGATTGTGGGCGGGTGGGTGTCAGTGGTGAGTCTGATTGGGGTGATTTTCTGGGGCGTCGTCCGGCGCCGGCGGCAGGTCTCTTAGGTTCTTCAGTTCCGGGGCGCGCGGGATTCTTCACAACGCCTGAGCTGCGGCTGCGCTCCAAATGATGCCAGTTTTCCTTAGAAGCGGATATGAAGCGAGTTTTGATTGCTACTTCGAATGCCGGAAAGCTGCGGGACTTTGCCGGAGCGGCGGCTGCGCATGGAATTGAGATTGGCGGAATTCCTGACTTCTCTTCCCTGCCGTTGGTCGTGGAAGACGGGCAGACGTTCGAGGAGAACGCGCGCAAGAAGGCGGAGGAATATAGCGAGTACGTGCCCGGGGAGATTGTGGTCGCCGACGATTCGGGGATTGAGATTGATGCGCTGGGCGGGGCTCCGGGGGTGCATTCGGCGCGATATGCGGCGGATGAGCCGCACTTGGCCGATGTGAACA
>Ga0335081_10014238_pt1 | contig 12868 bp, 16 predicted proteins | sample Lox_Sample_35_FD_206713 | JGI IMG/M metagenome (GOLD analysis project Ga0335081, IMG submission 206713) | Soil microbial communities from Loxahatchee National Wildlife Refuge, Florida, United States - Lox_Sample_3.5 | ecosystem: Environmental > Terrestrial > Soil > Wetlands | place: USA...
ATCCCCCGCTTGACGTTCTGCAGCTGCTCGAGCTGCTTCTCGTAGCTGTAATCCAGCGTCTCCGCCGGGTCCTCAGCCCGGTCAAGCAGATGTGAGACCTTCGCCTTGATGACGGTGGACATACGTCCGCTCAGGCCGGGCATCGGCTCCTCCTCGTGTTACGACTGCGGTCGCCCATAAGCCAAAGGGTAATTGCCCGCACCTCACCCAATCCGATTGCCTGCCGTTCACACCTGCTTGACGACCGCGTACACGATCCGCTCGGAGACGTCGATCACCATCTCTCCGATCCGGACGCAGCGGCGGTAGAGCTCGCGGCGGGCGATCCGCTCGGTGCGGTCTTCGACCTCGAGCAGCGCGGCCATCCCTCGATAATAGTTACGTTCGAGCTCTCGTTCGGCGCGGATGGCGGCATCGGCGGCCTCGGTGGCCGCGTCCTGGTCCGCGCTCAGGTGGGCGAGAGCTCGGTCGATGTTGCGCACCGCCTCCCCCAGCAGTCTCGCCATCTCAGCGATCACGGCGTCGGGTGCGCAGGCCATCGCCTCCGATTCGGAGATCAGATCGCGGCTGTAGTCGAGAATCCAGTCGACACCACGCGAGAGCGCGAACACGTCCTCAGGCTCTAGCGGGGTTACGAATGCCGCGCGCAGCGCGCCCAGCAATACGCGTTTGGCGACGTCGCCGCGGTGCTCGGCGTCGCGCACCACCTCGGCCGCAGACGAATCACCGCGAGCCCACGCCGCAAACGCGTCCACTCCCTCGAGCGTCACCGCGACCTGCGCACGGAGCAGTCCGAGCACATCCGGCGTCTCGGGCAGAAACCAGCGCGACCGTTTCACGCCAGCCGATGCCATAGCTCGAACAGCGCGGCGGCCAACAGTCCCGTGATTGGGAGGGTGATCAGCCACGCCACGCCAATGTGGCGAACGACCTCCCAGTGCACGTGACGCCAACGCCACCGGCCGCCGCCAACGCCCACAACCGACGACGCCACGATCTGAGAAGTCGATGTCGGCGCCCCCACGAGCGAAGCGACGAAGATCACCCCGGCCGATGCGCCCGTCGACGCGAGACCCTCGATCCGCTGGAAGCGGTAGATGCCGCGGCCCACGGTGCGAATGATCCGCCATCCGCCCAATGCGGTTCCCGCCGTCAGCGCCACGGCGCACATGACCGTGACCCACACCGGGGCCGCGAGCGTGCTGATCCGGCCACTGGCGAGAAGGAGCGCAGCGATCACCCCAACCGCTTTCTGGGCGTCGTTGGCGCCATGGCTGAACGCCAATGCGGCGGCCGTCGTCCATTGTCCGCCGCGAACCGGTACGGCCCAGCGTCGCGTTGCCCGGCGGGCGATCCGCCTCAGAACGCGAATTGTCAAGAGCGCGGCGAGCGCGCCCAGCGGCGGCGAGATGACCAGCGAGATCAACGTCCCGACCACGCCGACCGGATGACCGCCTTCGATGCCCCCCCAGTTGACCGCATCGGCGCCGCCCTCCGCGAGGGCGGCGCCGACTAGTCCCCCGACGAGCGCCTGCGCTGAGCTCGAGGGCAGGCCCCGCCTCCAGACCGCCAGGTTCCATGTCACGGCGGCGGCCAGCCCGGCGCCGATCACCTGGTCGGCCGCCGACGGCGCCACTGTCACGATCCCGCCGATGGTGTTCGCAACCGCAGCGCCAAGCAGCAGCGGACCCAGCAGATTGAAGACCGACGCCAGCACGATCGCCTGCAGCGGGGTCGCTGCCCGCGTTGCGACCAACGCGGCGACCGAGTTCGCCGCGTCATTGAAGCCGTTGGTGGTCACGAACACGAGTGCGAGCGCGATCGCGACCAGAAACCCAGCGTCCATCGGCTGACTCTAAGGCCCATTTGCACGCCGGGTGGCGCCACGCCTCGATGGCCGCGAACGTGAATGGGGTCCTACGGGCTGTCGTCACAGCTTGTAGCCAATCTCGCGCAGCAGTCGCTTGCGCGCCGCGATGTCGGCCTCGTCCTCCACCCCCAGGGGCGATCCACCGTCGACCACGCCGAGGATCCCGCGACCAGCCGCGGTCTCGGCGACGATTACCTGCACCGGGTTAGCCGTTGCGCAGTAGATCCGGCAGACCTCGGGCACGAGCTTGATTTGGCCCAACACGTTGACCGGGAACCCCTCGCGAAGAAACACGATGAATGAGTGCCCAGCGCCGACCGCAAGGGCATTGCGCACCGCCAGCTCGACGAGGTCCCCATCGTTGCCGGAGCGGCGCACGAGCCGCGGCCCCGAGGACTCGCAGAACGCGACCCCGAACCGCAGCCCCGGCACGGCTCCGGCCAGAGCCTCATGAAGGTCCTCGACCGTCTTGATGAAGTGCGATTGGCCGAGGATCAGGTTCAGCTCTTCGGGCTTCTCGATCGGCACGAGATGGAGCTCGATCCTATCGGCGCCTTCGTTCATTGCGTCCTTCACGTCGGCGACATCCTTCCAACCGTCGTCGGGCCTTGAATCGGCGTTAATTGCGGTCCCGAGTGCGGGAATTACCGACGGCTTCCGCCTGAGTTCGCCGCAGCCGTTGCCGCGAGCTTCCGTGGGGCCGACTGCTCGCTCATGACCGGTTGATCGCCCGCAGCAGCGGTACTCGCATGACCTGCTAGACGCAGACGAGCGCGCCGAGCACCCCAAGCGCGCAGCCGACGAACGGTGGGCGGTGCGGTTGCGGTCAGGCGCGCTGCACGTGTTGCTGATCAACAAGGGCAGTCGGGCGGCCATCGTCATGCTGCATCTCGCAGGGCTCGGTCGCGGCTCGATCTACCGGTTGCGTGCACCGTCCGTGAGTTCACGCTGGGGAGTGACACTCGGCGGCCGGCATCTGAGCACCTCGGGCCGCTGGCTGGGAAAGACGGCGAGCGAGATGGTTCCCCGCTCTGCCACGGGCTACGCGGTGACGGTCCCGCGGTTCAGCGCCGCCCTCTTCGAGGCGCCGCCGGCCTAGTGTGCGGTGGTATGTTCGACCGGTGGACCGTGATGACGCGCGCCGGCTCGCGAACGCGTTGCGGGACCAGCTCTGGTCGACCGCCAGCGACGAGCTTCTAGCGCGGCTCGGTGATCGAGGCGGGATGAAAGTCGGTCTGAACCCGCCTGACGAGGTCGAGGACGAGGAGCTGGTCGAGGTCGTGTGGGACGCGGTCCAGGCCGCAGGGCTCTCCGACACGCAGTAGCGACGCGCCTCGATCCGGGCCGGTGCCGGACCAGCACTACGGCTCGGTAGTTCGCCTGCGCGACCTCGGGATCAAGCCCCGATGAATACCGGGGCCAGCGTCGGCACCGTAGCTTTCGTGCGACGATCTCCGTACAGCCGTCACCCGCTCGCGCCGGCGTTCGTGCTGACACTCGCCGTGTTCGCCGGGGTGGTCGTCGCGTTGTTCGCCGCCGATGCGCTCGGTTACGCCTGCCGCCGCATTAAGCGCACCGGCTAAGAGCTCGAACCGCCCGTGGCCACCTGCGGCCGCCGCGGCGGCGCGGGCGAGCTTGCCTCACGGATGTACTGGGAGACGCTGACGCCGACGTGTGCCGCCTCGGCCTCGCGCAGGCGCCAGACAGAGGTCCTCCCCAAAGCGGACAGTCGTGACTTTCAGCGTCGACCGCGGGCTGGAATCCACGAGGAGAGCTAACACGAATTGCGAATCCGCCATACCGCATACTGGTACCGTGTGGCTCTCACGCAATACGCCAGCGCCCAAGCGGCACGGAGCCTTTGGCGCGGGGCATCGCACATCCGGTCATGGCGTCAGACAGCCGTCAGATTCATTGATACAGCGCGCCGCGGAGTCGCTCAGAAAACCCGAGCGTTACCCCGCTCCGGCGACCGAATCCCGTCCAGCGGAGCACCGGGATCGGTGGCCGTCGTGGTAGATGAGCGCGAGCGCGCGACGGTTGCCGGGGTTCTCGGAGTGCTGGATGTCGCCCAAGGGGTCCTCGCCGATCTCGATCTGGACGTAGTGCTCGAGCGGGTCATCGAAGCCGCCCGTGACCTGACCGGAGCCAGGTACGCGGCGCTTGGGGTCCTGGACCGCTCCCGTAGCGGGCTCGAGCGATTCATCACGGTCGGCATCGATGACGCGACACATCGGTCCGTTGGAGCGCTACCGCGCGGGCGTGGGGTGCTGGGCGAGCTGATCAGCGATCCGCGACCGCTCCGTCTCGCGGACGTCGGGGCTCATCCGCGCTCGTACGGGTTCCCGCCGGGTCACCCGGCAATGGCCACCTTTCTGGGAGTTCCGGTAATAGTGTCCGGACAACCATTTGGAAACCTGTATCTGACCGAGAAGTCCTCAGGTGAGGAGTTCACCGACGAGGACGAGCAGGCGTTGGCGCGGCTGGCTGACCTGGCCGGGGTGGCGATCGATCACGCGCAGCGCTACGGGGACGTGGACGCTCAGCGCTCAGAGCTCAAACGCACGGTGGAGACGCTCGATGCCACGGTGCAAATCGCCAGAGCGGTCGGCGGGGAGACGAACCTCGATGCCGTGCTGGAGCTGGTCGCCAAGCGCGGGCGGGCGCTCGTCTCGGCCCGCGCGCTCGTGATCGAGCAACAACGCGGTGCCGAGATAGTGGTCGCGGCCGCCGCGGGCGACGTGCCGCGTGAGTTGGTCGGACACACCGTCGATCTGCACGAGAGCGTTGCGAGCGCAGCGCTCCGGTCCAGACGTACGCTGCGGCTGGAGGACGAGCCCAACCTGACGCGATTCGACCGTCATGGGCTCGGTCGGCTCGGCGTCCGCGCCGATGCGGGGCTGGTCGTCCCGCTCTTGTTCCACGGCCGAGGGTATGGAGTGCTGATCGCGGTCGACCGCCTCCAAGGCGGGCCGGCCTTCACAACCAACGACCAACGGCTGCTGGAGGCTTTTGCCGTGAGCGCGGCGACGGCCGTCGCGACCGCCGAGTCGGTCGAGGCCGACCGGCGGAGGCAGAGGCTCGCCGCCACGGAGCAGGAGAGGGCTCGATGGGCTCGCGAGTTGCACGACGAAACTCTTCAAAGCCTTGCTTCGGTGCGGGTAGGCCTGGCCGCCCAGCTCAAGCGTCCCGAGATGGGGGCGGCGATCGAGGCAATCCGCGAGGCGGTCGGACAGCTCGAGATCGAGATCGGCAATCTTCGCTCGCTGATCACGGATCTTCGACCCGCCGCCTTGGACGACCTGGGCGTCGAACACGCGATCAAAGATCTCGCCGACCGCGCGCGGGACCGCGGGGTGGAGGTAGAGCTCACGATCGATCTTGCCCGCGAGCAGGAGTGCCGGCCTGACCGGCACGGCAGCGAGCTCGAAACCACGATATACCGCGTCGTTCAGGAAGCCATAACGAACGCGATCAAGCACGGCAATGCCAGGCGCGTCGCAGTGGAAATCGAAGGGGATCACTCCAGCCTCCGGATCATCGTCCGCGACGACGGAGACGGCTTCGACCCCACCGCCGATACGGACGGGTACGGACTGCTCGGGATGCAGGAGCGAGTCGAGCTCCTGGGCGGCACGCTCGGAATCGAGTCCGCGCCAACCGAGGGCACGACGGTTCGAGCAGAGCTCCCGGAACAGCGAGGCCCCGCCCTGCAGGCCGGGTGACCGCGGACTTATCGCTGGCTCGCCGCCGGTACTCGCCCGCGCCGATCGGGTGAGGCCGAGCCCGGGTCGCCGTCAATGGTGTGACCGGAGGGTGCGTCGTGAGTCGGCGGCGTCGAGGGCCTCGATGGCAGCACGAGCAGTACAAGCAAGACGCCACCGAGAACCACTCCGGCGGCGATCTCAAGGGCCACGCTCATACCGCTTATGAACGCCGCGCGGGCGGCGGTGGCGAGCGCGCCGCCGAGCAGCGCGCCGACATGCGTCGCCATCTCTCGAGCAGCAAAGTCCCCATCAGTGAGCCGGTGGTTGCAGACATCACCAGGCCCGCACCGACACCGATCATGATCGCTCCGGTCACCACGCCGGAGTACGTGGTCGTCACGGTCGCGCCCGAGATCTGCCCAGACCGCCGACAACCAGCGCCGGCCTCAGTGCGACTGTCAACTTCGTGCCCAGGCGGCGAACCGCGATCGTCGAAAGCGGGGCGACAACTGCGATCGCGCCCGCCGCGGGAAGCATACGGATCCCGGCCTGCAGCGCGCTGTAACCGAGTTGGAACTGCAGGAACTGGGTCAATACGAACAGCATGCCCATCAGGGCAAACCTCATCGTTGCGGTACTTGCGATGGCCCCAGAGAAGCCCGCTCGCCGGAAGTAACCCAGTCTCAACATCGGATGCGAGGTGCGCGACTCCCAACCAACGAAGCTTGCCAGGGGAGGCCGCCGACGATCGGGCCGAGAGCCACGCCGGCGCCGGTCGTACCGGCCGCATGTGCCAAACAGCGCCAGCCCGACCAGGAAGGTTCGCTTACGCCCAACGCGGTCGGCGATGCTCCCGACACCAGCATCAGTCCGCCGAACACGACGCGAGCGTCAGCCATCGGCTCGCGGTGCGGCGGTCGCTGTCCAACCGTAGGCCGCCGCAGGGCTTCTCGGACAAACCACGATTGAGTCTCGCGGTCCGTCGCGATGTGGATCGGTCATAGCGTTGATGCAGTTGTCGCTACAGCCTGCTGTTCCCCGCTCGCGTTATCCGAGCCCCGCACAGAAGCAAGCCATGCTCGCCCTGATCGTCGCCAACCTTCGCCGCCGGAAGGCCCGCACGGCACTCACCGCTGCGGGTATCGCGATCGGCGTGGCCGCGATCGTGGCGCTGCTCGCCCTATCGACCGGGCTGAATCGAACCGCGGGTCAGCTCGTTCACCTTGGGCGTGCTGATCTGGGGCTGTTCCAGCGCGACGCAGGCGATCCGACCTCGTCCGTGCTGCCGCTTTCCCTGTTGCCAGGCCTCCGCGCCCAACATGAAGTCATCGACGCCACTCCGATCCAACTGGTCGTAAGCACCGTCCCCCGGGCTCCCTCCGCCGTCGTATTCGGGATCGATCCGAATGGGTTCGTCGCCCGCAGGCTCGTGTACACCACGGGTCACGGCCCGGCGGCGGGGCAGGCGGTTATCGGTGACCTGCTGGCCAACCAGTTGCATCTCGCTGCCGGTGATTCGCTCGAGCTCGGCCACCGACCGTTCCAGATCACCGGCGTCTACCACTCCGGCATCACGTTCCAGGATCAGGGAGTGATCACGACGTTGGCCGACGCGCAGACGTTGGCCGGACGCACGCCGCAGGAGACGACCACGATCGCGATCCGCCTCGCCCCCCAGGTGACACCCGCCGCTGCCAGGACCGAGCTCGAGCGAGCTTTCCCGGGTCTCTCGGCGATCTCGGATCCCAGTGAGGCCATCCGCTCCGGCGCCAACAGCGAGCTCATCGGCAAGGCGGTTCTGTTGATCGTGGTGCTGGCATTGATCATCGGCGCCCTGACCGTAGCCAACACGATGCTGGCCGCGGTACTCGAACGACGGCGGGAGCTGGCCCTGCTGTCGACCGTCGGCTGGAGCGGCTCTCAGCTCGCGGCCTTGGTGCTCGGCGAGGCTGTTGCCGTCAGTCTGCTCGGGACAGCCGCCGGTCTGCTGCTCGGCCTACTCGGAAGCAGACTGCTCCCTGCCGTGCTCGGGCTTCAGAGCTTCATTACGCCCGAGCTAACTGCCTGGGGGATCGGGCGAGCGTGCCTGATCGGCGTGACGATCGGCGTGCTCGGCGCGATCTATCCAATCTGGCGGGCCAGCCGCACCTGGTCGGCCAGCACCCTCGCGCAGACTTGATCTAGACGACCCGTCCATCGACCAGACGTACTACGCGATCGGCGCGCTTGGCGACGGCGGCGTCATGGCTGACGACGAGCACAGTCATGCCGTGCGCCTCGCGCATCGAGACGAGGAGGTCGAGCGCGCGGGCTGCGCTGTCCGAGTCGAGTGCGCCGGTCGGCTCATCCGCGAGTAGCAGCCGCGGCTGGTTGGCGAGTGCGCGCGCGAGGGCGACCGCCTGGCGTTGCCCACCGGACAGCTCCGATGGAAGGTGTGCGGCACGTTCGGCAAGGCCGACCTCGGCAAGGAGCGCGGAGCTGCGCCGTCGCCGCTCTCGGCGACCGACGCCGGCCGCGAGTAGCGCCGCTTCGATATTGCTCCGCGCACTCAGGTACGGGAGCAGCAGGTTGTCCTGGAACACGAACCCGACCACGCGCCGGCGGAACTCGATTGCGTGCCGGGGCTCGGGCACCGGCGCCCCGGCCACCGTGATGGCACCGGCGTCCGGCCGGTCGAGGCTGCCGATCAGGTTCAGCAGCGTGCTCTTGCCCGAGCCGGAAGGTCCGGTGACAGTCACGAACTCCGAGGCCGCGACGGCCAGCGACACGCCCCGCAGCGCCCTGATCGGTCCGAAGGACTTCACCACGTCCGCGAGGACGATGTCGGCACCGCGATCGCGCACCAGGCGTGGGGGCCGGTGGAAACTCCGGCCGGCGAGCACATCTGCCGTTTCGCTCATCGTCTGACCGTGATTGGCCAATCGAGCGTGATCGAGCCGAGCCGTGTATGGACAACCGCCTGGAAGGTCAGCGGCATGCCGACGGCGTCGGCGGGAAACCGGATGGTGTCATGCCAGCGACCGTGAACGACCGGATGCGTCGGTGGCGTGTCTCGGCCGACGACCTGTCCGGCGAACGCGAACTCGATGTCGACCGCTCCGCTCAGCGGGTGACCCGCCGCATCGGTAACTACAACGGAATAGCGCCAGTTCTGCTTGACCGTAGGGGCATGATTCTCTGCGTGGAGGACACCCCGAACAGGGCCGGCTGTGACCGACGCCGCACTCTGGCTGTGGGTCGGGGTCGTCGCCGTGGGCGCCGTGGTCGCCGTCGACGATGTGCGTCCACTCGCAGAACTGGTTGAGCTCGACGACGATCCTCCGCATCCCGCCAATCCGCTCGAACGCACGCCGAGGACAAGCGCGGCCACTGCGACCTTTCGTCGGCCCAAGCGCCGATGTCTCTTATCAAGTCCGACCATGATCGCGTTCTACGTTAGGCGCGGCGATGTCTCAAGCCATCCGCCCGACGTCTCGGAGTAGTGCGCTTAACTACTGACGCATGCACCGGACGCGAACCGCAACCGCTGCGAGCGGCGGATCGCGACGGACGTGGATTAGGGGCGACTACGGATGTGTGAGGCGCGCCGGCCGAGCACGATGAGTTCCTGCGTCCAGAGACCCGGAGGAACCTTATGGATACAACACACCTTGAAAGCCTTGACCGAAGCGTCGAAAAGGCACACATCTGGATCAACGACCTCGCCGAAGGGCTCGGCACGGAGAACGTACACGAGGCTTACCGCGTTCTACGCGCATTTCTGCATGCGCTGCGCGACCACCTCTCGGTCGACGAGGCAGCGCAGCTCGCCGCGCAGCTGCCGATCTTTGTTCGCGGCGTCTTCTACGACGGATGGGATCCGAGCAGGACGCCGTCACGTAGCCGCGACGTCGACAGCTTCCTGTCGAGGATCGCTGGCGAGGCAGGACTCGCAGGAGAAACCGAGGCGTCGTTTGCGGCCGCCGCAGCCTCCCGAGTGCTCTGGCGTCACATCTCCGAGGGCGAAAGTCTGAGCGTGCTGCGTGTCCTTCCGCAAACTCTGCGCGAGCTCCTCGACACGCGGGAGTGACCCCGACGCCGCCCGGAGCAATGGTCGGTCAGGGGTTCCCCTGACCGCGCTGCGGCACGATACGGATGACGTGTGCGGCTTCTCGGCGTACGGTCGTTGTATCGGAGTGAATCTGGCTAGTCCGTCGACTGAAAGGAGGACGTGATGCCAGCTACCAAGAAGAAGTCTCCTAATCAACTCCGTGCGACCGCGGCTGCGCATGCGGAGGACGATGCCCGCCGGATCGACCACATCAATGCGTCGCTCGAGGCGGCCCAGAAGGACCTTGCCGCTATCGGTGGAAGCCTCGGCACCGGGGTGAACGACCTGCGCCGTGACGTGAGCAAACTCTTGCGTGACGCGCGCCGTGACCTGCTCAAGATGCGCCGAGCGTTGATGCGCGACGTCGATCGACTGCAGCGCGACCTGACCGCGGCGGCGACCGCGAAGCCGCCAGCCGCCCGTCGGGCGCGTCCTGCCGCCGGCAAGCCGCCAAGCCACCGGCCGGTTGCGTCCGTGCACTGAACAGCGCACGGACGACGCTCCTGAGCGCAACAGCCTGGCGCGACACGGCCCGGTCCGGATTCCGCCGACCGGTGCCGTGCCGCGCAGCGGACAGTGACTCGTTCTGCATCTCCACAACAGATGCGGTGATCGGAAGGCGACGTGCTCGTGTCCAGCATCATCGTGCACACGGAGCCGGCGTGGTCTCGCTTCATCTTGCCGGTCCTCCCCACGAGCCTCACGCCGGCGTTTCCCGAACCATTTGATCCCGCACCCGACGTGAGTAGTTGCCCCACGCGACCGGCATGGGATTACCGATGCGGAGGGCTTCTGCGCTTTGAGAGTCTGCTTTAGAGATGCCCGCATTTGTTGCCGTTCTCGTGATCGTGATCGTCGTGATCGCCCTGGTCGCACTCACGGCGGCGATCCGGATCGTGCGCGAGTACGAGCGCATCGTCGTGTTCCGCCTGGGCCATCTGCGCGGAGAGCGCGGCCCTGGCCTGGTGCTGATCATCCCGCTGATTGAGCGAACTCGCCGCGTCAATCTTCAGGTCGACACAGCCGACATTCCGCCGCAGGACCTGATCACCAAGGACAACGTGACCGTGAGGGTTGAGGCCGCGGTGTTCTTCCGTGTCGTCGATCCGGTCAAGGCCGTGGTGCAGATCCGCGATTACCAGCACGGGGTCCTGCGGATCGCACAGACGACGCTTCGCACCACGCTCGGGCAGCACGACCTCGATGACCTGCTCGCCAACCAGGCGGCCATCAACGAGCTGCTCAAGCAGCTGATCGATGCCGGCACCGAGCCGTGGGGGATCAACGTGGTCAAGGTCGAGACCAAGGACGTGGATCTGCCCGACACGATGAAGCGGGCGATGGCGCGGCAGGCCGAGGCCGAGCGCGAGCGCCGCGCGAAGGTGATCGCCGCTGAGGGCGAGTATCAGGCCGCCGAGCGGTTGTCGCAGGCGGCGGGCGTCATATCTCGCGAGCACGGTGCGCTGACTCTGCGCACCCTGCAAACGCTCGCGGAAGTCGCAAGCGAGCACAACTCGACGCTGGTCCTGCCGATCCCAATCGAGATCTTCGACGCCGTTCACGCAAACGTCCAGAACGGCCAGGTGACGGCCGACGGGGCGCCGGCCGGACGGCTCGCCGACGACGCACGGCGGACGTGATGGGCCCCCTCGGATTCGTCAACTGGCGCATCGTCAACGCCCGGTTCTGTTTGGTGATGTGGATCGCGGCGACCATCCTCGCGTGGGTCATCCTGATTCACCTTGCCCCCACCCCCGACGGCGCCGCTCATAACGCGACGGCGCACGACGCCCTCTATCGGGCCAGTGCCAGCTAGGCACCCGCCCCGCGACGAGGCGCCGGCGGGCACCTTCGCGTCGCTGCGGGTCCGCAACTACCGGCTCTACTTCGCCGGCCAGGCGATAAGTCTGACGGGAACGTGGATGCAGTCGGTAGCGCTTTCGTGGCTGGTGTTCGAACTGACCCGTTCCGGCACCGCGATCGGACTGGTGCTGGCCGCCCAGTTCCTGCCGGTGCTGGCTCTCGGCGCTTATGGCGGTCTGATCGCCGATCGGGTGGCCAAGCGACCCCTGCTGATGGGTACGCAGACCGCGCTGGCGTCGCTGGCGCTGCTGCTCGGCCTGCTCAGCGCAACGCACACGATCGAGCTGTGGATGGTGTTTGTGATCGCGGCGCTGATCGGGACAGTGACCGCGGTGGACAATCCGACGCGTCAGACGTTCGTCATGGAGATGGTCGGCGACGGGCGTGTCCAGAACGCCGTGAGCCTCAACAGCGTTCTTACGAACGCCTCGCGCGCCGTCGGACCGGCGATCGCGGGCGGGCTGATCGCCTCGGTGGGAGTCGCGGTTTGCTTCCTCGCGAACAGCGCCAGCTTCCTCGCGGTATTGGCCGCGCTCGCGATCATGCGACCCGCCGAGTTGCATCCGTCACGGCCTGCCGGGCATGAGCGCGGTCAGCTGAGGGCGGGCTTTCGCTACGTGCGGACGACGCCGGGGTTGCTCGTGCCACTGATGATGATGGCTCTGATCGGAACGCTCGCCTACGAGTTCCCGGTGGTATTACCGTTGCTCGCGCATCAGACGCTGCACGGCGGCGCTAGGACGTTCGGGTTCCTCACCTGCGCAATGGGCGTCGGCGCGGTGGCGGGTGGACTGGTGGTCGCGGTGCTCGCGACCACGGGTCTAAAGCCCCTGACGACCGCTGCCGGCCTGTTCGGTTCGGCGATGTTCGCCGCGGCCGCTGTGCCGACGCTCGCCGGCGAGTTGGCGGCCATGGCGCTCGTGGGGGCGGCCGCCACAGCGTTCATGGCAACGGGAAACAGCACCTTGCAGCTCACCAGCGATCCCAGCTTCCGCGGACGGGTGATGGCACTGTGGACGGTCACGTTCAGCGGGAGCACTCCGATTGGCGCACCGATCGTCGGCGCCGTATCGGAATTCGCCAGCCCCCGCGCCGGCCTTGCGCTCGGTGCGCTGGCCTGCTTGCTTGCCGCCGCGCTCGGCAGCGCTGCCGTCACCCGCACGCCGCCGGGTGAGCGCAACCACCCTCGTTCCGTGCCGGTGGACTGGGCCGCCTACCAGCAGCCGGAGGCCCCCTAAGCCTGGATCCACCGGGTCGGTAGGTCGGTTCCGTCCGGCCGGGAAAGAAGAATGACCTCCTGTGCAGGGCTTTAACGGCTGAAGGCAGCAGCCGGGGCCT
>Ga0335081_10014239_pt1 | contig 12867 bp, 13 predicted proteins | sample Lox_Sample_35_FD_206713 | JGI IMG/M metagenome (GOLD analysis project Ga0335081, IMG submission 206713) | Soil microbial communities from Loxahatchee National Wildlife Refuge, Florida, United States - Lox_Sample_3.5 | ecosystem: Environmental > Terrestrial > Soil > Wetlands | place: USA...
GCGGCGGAGGCGACGAAGATCCCGGTATCGGAGAAGCCGACGCCGCGGCGCGATCCGCCCTCCGCGGGTCACGCGCTGCGGCGCTGGGACATTCCCGCCAAGGTCGATGGCAGCGCGCAATTCGGCATCGACGTGATGCTGCCCGGCATGCTGGGCGCGGCGGTGCGCTGCGCGCCGCGCTTCGGCGCGACGCTCGCGTCGTTCGATCGCGATGCGATCCGGGCGAAGCCGGGTGTGGTCGACGTGGTGCCGGTGCCGGGCGGGCTCGCGGTCGTGGCAAAAACCTATTGGCAGGCGCGCCAGGCGCTCGCCGGCGCGCAACTCGCCTGGAGCGACGCCGGCAGCGGGCTCACCAGCCCGCGCGCGCTCGCGCCGGTCTATGCCGAGCGGATGGCGGGCGGCCCCTTCTTCACTCATCTGGCCAAGGGCGACACGACGGCCCCCGCCACGCGCGAGGCGACCTATCAGACGCCGTTTCAGGCGCATGCCACCATGGAGCCGATGAACTGCACCGCTCGCGTCTCCGACGGCACATGCGAAATCTGGGCGCCGACCCAAGGGGTCGAGATGGCGCAGGTGGTCGCCGCGCAGGTGACCGGGCTGCCGAGCGAAAAAATCCTCGTTCATCGCACCCTGATCGGCGGCGGCTTTGGCCGGCGCCTGCTCGCCGATTTCGTCAAGCAGACGCTGATCGTCGCGCTGGCGGTCGAGCGGCCGGTCAAGCTGGTCTGGTCGCGCGAAGAGGACATGAGCCACGACTTCTACCGCCCGGCGGCGCTGCACCGGATTTCCGGCACGCTCGACTCGACGGGCGCGCTGGTGTCGCTCGCCCATCGCGTGGTTTCGCCCTCCCACATGCTCTACATCATTCCGCGCGGGCTGTTTCCCGGGATCAAGGACTGGACCGAGCCGGCGGCGCCACCCGAGAAGATCGACACCATGGCGGTCGAGGGGCTCGTCGCGCTGCCCTACGCCATTCCCAACCAGCGGGTCGAGCAGCACCGCCTCGCGCTCGACGTGCCGGTGTCGGTGTGGCGCACCACCGGGCACGGGCCGAACAATTTTGCGCTGGAAAGCTTCATCGACGAGCTCGCGACCGCGGCCAAGCAGGACCCGGTCGTGTTTCGCCGCGCGCTGCTCGGCACGGACAGGCGCGCGCGCGGCGTGCTCGATCTTGCCGTCCAAAAGTCGCGCTGGGGCCGTCCGGCGCACCCGGGCGCCGGGCGCGGCATTGCGCTCGCCAAGGCGTTCGGCGGCTACGTGGCGGCGGTCGCCGAGGTTACGGTGCGCGACAATGCGGTGAAAGTCGCGCGGCTCACCTTCGCGGTGGATTGCGGCAAGCTGCTCGATCCCGGCATCGCCACCTCGAACATCCAGGGCGGAGCCGTGTGGGGCCTGTCCGGCATGCGCACCGAGATCACGTTCGAGCGCGGCAGCGCGGTCCAGACGAATTTCGACGCGTTCGAGCCGTTGCGCCTGTTCGAGACGCCGCAGATCGACGTGCATTTCGTCGCGAGCGAGGAGAAGCCGGGCGGCACCGGCGAGCTCGGCCCGGTGCCGGTGCATGCCGCGGTGTGCAATGCGATCTTCGCCGCCAGCGGCGCCCGCGTCCGCACGCTGCCGCTCGCGCGCGCCGGCCTGTCGCTTGCATGAACCTTCGTATGACGCATGGCATGAGGTCCGCATGATCACGCTCACCATCAATGGGCGCGCCGCGACGGTCGACGCCGATCCCGATACGCCGCTGTTGTGGGTGATCCGCGAGCAGCTCGGGCTCACCGGCACCAAATTCGGCTGCGGCATCGCGGCATGCGGCGCCTGCACGGTGCATATCGACGGCGCGGCCGTTCGGTCCTGCTCGTTTCCGCTCGGCGAGGTGGGTCCCCGCAAGATCACCACCATCGAGGGTTTGTCGCCGAACCGTTCGCATCCGCTGCAAAAGGCCTGGATCGCCGAGCAGGTGCCGCAATGCGGCTATTGCCAGAGCGGCATGATCATGGCGGCCGCCGCCCTGCTGCGCGAGAAGCCGCATCCGACCGACGCCGACATCGACGCGGCGATGACCAATCTTTGTCGCTGCGGGACCTATGTGCGGGTGCGCAAGGCGATCCATGCGGCAGCGGCCACGATCTGACGCTGCGGCGCGGCGCATCGGCGCCGGGCTTGCGGCTGCCTGCGCGGCGCTCGCCCTCGGCGCCGCAGTGCCATCCGCCGCGCAAGAGCGCGCCGGCGCGGCGATCTTCCGCCGGATGGCGACGGTGCTGCAGGGTCCGCGCTGCATGAACTGCCACACGCGCGAGGATTTCCCGCGCCAGGGCGACGACCGCCATCGCCACACCTTTCATGTGACGCGTGGTCCGGCCGATCGCGGCGCCGCGGGCCTGCATTGCGCGACCTGCCATCAGGCGGTCAATCAGGCCGCATCGGGCGTGCCCGGTGCGGCCGGCTGGCAACTCGCGCCACTGCGCATGGCCTGGGAGGGGTTGAGCGTGCCCGCGCTCTGCCGGGCGCTGCGCGATCCGCACAAGGGCGGCATGACGCCCGACCGGCTCGTGCCGCACTTCGGCACTTCCCTGGTGCGCTGGGCCTGGGAGCCGGGCCGCGACCGCACAGGCCGCGAGCGGACGAAGCCGCCGATCCCGTACGACCAGTTCATTGCGCTGACACGCGCGTGGGTCAGCAAGGGCGCGGCCTGCCCGTCGGCGGATTGACAGTGTGATTGGAAGGACGGCGCCGTGACCGAGCCGACCGTGGCGCGCGTGAGGGATGGGTCGGCCCGCAGTGTTCCATCGAAGGCAATCGACGGATAGCAAGCGCGCTTGACAGATCGTAAGGTATAACTTACGGTAAGTTATGACTTACGATACTGCCTTGGCCGCATTGGCCGACCCGACGCGGCGACGGGTGTTCGAGCGGCTCAGGGACGGGCCGCATGCGGTCGGCGAGATCGCGCGCGGCATGCCGGTCAGCCGGCCGGCGGTGTCGCAGCATCTCAAGGTGCTGAAGGAGGCGGGTCTGGTGGCGGACCGGCCGGAGGGCACGCGCCGCGTCTACTACATCGATCCGCACGGGCTCGGGGCGCTGCGCCAGTGGCTCGACCAGTTCTGGGACGAGGCCCTCGCGGCGTTCCAAGCCGAGGTCGAGCGCGGCGCCGAAGACAGCAAGGCGGAGAAGAGCGAGTCATGAGCCAGGGCATCATGACGCTGCAGCGCCGCCGCGTCGCGTCGCCTTGTCGACGGCAACTGCTGCGGAAAGCCCTCGTATTGGGGACCGGTCTGGTGGTCGTCCGTGCTGTCCCCGCAATCGCCGCGCCCGCGTCGGCCGTGAAGGCCGCTGCGCGTCAGGACGTCAAAAGTGAGGAGGAGCAGCAGCTGATGCCTGAAATCATGCATCTGATCAAAATTCGCGCCGCGCAAGACCAGATCTATCAGGCAGTGTCCACGGCCGAAGGCATTCGCAATTGGTGGACACGCGATGCTGCGCTCGATGCAAAGGTCGGCGGAAGCGGAGAGTTCGGCTTCTATGGCCACCGGATGGTCATCAAGGTCAAGGTCGCCGAATCAACTCCGCCGGGGCATCTGGTTTGGGACGGCGTTTCCTCGACCGGCGGCGCTTTCGACGGCACCACGATCAGCTTCGATCTGACATCGGAGGAGGGCATCACCTCGGTGTTGTTTGCGCATCGCGGCTTCAAGGCCGATGCGAACAATATCGCCAGCGCAACGACGCGTTGGGGCTTCTATCTTTTGAGTCTGAAACGCTATCTCGAAACCGGCAAGGGCACTCCCAATCCCGAGGACACGGAGCTGATACGCTGACGCCGTCTGGTGCGAAGGCGCATGACATATTGCAGGGCATCGAAACGGAGAAGTGTCAGTCATGAACCAGGCGATCACGATCGCGCCGGTGCGCAAGACGATCCGGGTCAACGCCGGCGCCGCGCGCGCCTTCGAGGTGTTCACCGCCGGTCTCGGCCGCTGGTGGCCGATCGACCACGGCATCGGCAAGACGCCGCGCAAGAGCGTCGCCATGGAGACGCGCCTCGGCGGCCACTGGTACGAGCTCGCCGAGGACGGCACGCGCACGGACGTCGGCCGGATCATCGCCTGGGAGCCGCCGCAGCGCTTCGTCATGACGTGGGACATCAACAGCCAGTGGAAGCCGGACACCACGGTCGGCTCCGAGGTCGAGGTCCGCTTCGTCGCCGAGGGCGCGACCGCGACGCGGGTCGAGGTCGAGCATCGCAAGTTCGAGCAGATGGGCGCGGAGGGCGGCGCCAAGATGCGCAAGGACGTCGACGGCGGCTGGCCGGGCTTGCTGGAGCTGTTCAAGGCGCACATCGAGACCGCGTGAACGGCCCGATCATCATCACTCGCTGCGTTCCACCAACCACGTGAGAGGGAGCCTGTCATGAGCATCGAGATCTTCGCCGTTCCGCCGAGCCCGCGCGCCTTCAAGGTGATCGCGCTCGCCAACCATCTCGGTATCGACATCGCGATCAGGCGTCTCGACTTCTTCAAGGGCGAGCACAAGACGCCGGAATACGCGGCGCTCAATCCCAACATGCTGATGCCGACGCTGCGGGACGGGGACTACGTTTTGTGGGAGGCGAACGCGATCATGCAGTATCTCGCCGGCAAGAAGCCGGAGAGCGGCCTTCTTCCGCGCGAGGAGCGTGGCCGGCTCGACGTCACGCGGTGGCAGTTCTGGGACCTCGCGCACTGGGATCCGGCGGTCGCGATCCTGCTGATCGAAAAGTTCGTCAAGCCGAAGATCCTCGGCGTCGATGACATCGATCAGGCCGCGATCGTGCGAGGCACCGAGCAGTTCCACCGCGCCGCCACGGTGCTCGACGGTCACCTCGAGGGCCGCAACTACGTCAGCGGGGACACCCTGACGCTCGCCGATTTCGCCCTCGGGGCGCCGCTCAACTATGCGGGCGAGGGCTGCTTCCCGCTCGCGCCCTATGGCGAGATCCGGCGCTGGCACGCGGGCCTGATGGCGCTGCCGGCATGGCAGAAAACAGTGGCGGAATCCGCCCCGCATCCCGTCGGCGCCGCCGCGGCCGCCTGACGCAGCGGAACGGCCGCTGACCGAACGGCTGGCTTGCCATCGCCAGGCCCTTGGCCTCTACTCCGCGGGCTTTCCGCCCGGAGCCGAATCCATGGGTCTTGCGGTCCTCGTCATCGGTCTGATCGTCTTCATCGGCGCGCACGTCTTCGTCACGCAGCGCAAGGCGCGCGCCGCCTTGATCGCGCGCATCGGGGCGTGGCCCTATCGCGGCCTGTTTTCCCTGGTCGCGATCGCGGGGATCGTGCTGATCGCGTGGGGCTTCGCCGCGTATCGCGCGGAGGGGCCGATCATGGTGTGGATCCCGCCATCCTGGGCCCGCTACCTCACGCAGATCCTGGTCTGGCCGGCCATCATCCTGATGACGGCCGCCTACATCCCGGGCGACATCAAGCGCACGCTGAAGCACCCGTTCCTCGCCGGCGTCAAGCTGTGGGCGGTCGCGCATCTCATCGCCAACGGCGACCTCGGCGGCATCATCCTGTTCGGCGCGATCCTGGCCTGGGCGGTGTTCGACCGCATCACGCTCAAGCACCGTACCGACGCGGGCGCGCCGCCGATTCCGGTCGGCGGGCGGCGCAACGACATCATCGCCATCGTGGTGGGAACGATCGTCTATCTGGCGCTCGGCCTCGTGTTTCACCCGCTGTTCATCGGCATTCCGGTATTCGGCACTCCGGCGCACGGAATCCTCTAGATGTCGGCCCAAGCTCCGCAGCGACGCATCACCGCGCCCGATATCCGCGCCCGCAAGGACGGCGAGCCGATCGTCGCGCTCACCTCCTATCACGCGCACACGGCACGCATTCTCGACCAGCATTGCGACGTGATCCTGGTCGGCGACTCGCTCGGCATGGTGATGCACGGGATGGAGAGCACGCTGCCGGTGACGCTCGAGATGATGATCCTGCAGGGGCGCGCCGTGATGCGCGGCTCGCAGCGCGCGCTCGTCGTGGTCGACATGCCGTTTGGGTCCTACGAAGCCTCGAAGGAGCAGGCGTTCCTGTCGGCCGCCCGCGTCCTCAAGGAGACCGGCTGCGGCGCGATCAAGCTCGAGGGCGGCCGGCGCATGGCCGAGACCATCGCGTTCCTGGTCGAGCGCGGCGTGCCCGTGATGGCGCACACCGGCCTCACGCCGCAGTCGATCAACGCGCTCGGCTCCTTCCGCGCCCAGGGACGCGATCCGGCCGACTGGGCGGCGCACGAGGACGATGCCAAGGCGGTGTCCGATGCGGGCGCCTTCTCGGTGGTGCTGGAGGCGATGGCCGAGCCCTTGGCGGCCCGCATCACCAAGGAGATCGCGATCCCCACCATCGGGATCGGGGCGAGCCCGGCCTGCGACGGCCAGATCCTGGTGCTCGAGGACATGCTGGGGCTCTCGCCGCGGGTGCCCAAATTCGTCAAGCGCTACGGCGACCTCGCGCCCTCGATCGGCAAGGCGGTGGCGGATTACGCCCGGGAGGTGCGCGAACGCGCCTTCCCGACCGCCCAGCACGTCTATCCCCTCAAGAAAAACGTGTAACTGCGGCACTTTAGGCATCGCGCGGCGTGGCCTTTGCCATCCCGCCGCCATATCTCTATTTTACCCGACATGAGAGGGGAGGCCTCGGAGGCGAGGCCGTCACGGCGTTCCCGGGGGTCGCAGGCCGCGCAAGGCGGGCGGGTCCCGCCGGACAACGCGCCAATTCAGATCGTCCGAGAAGGATTTCCGGCAACGCTCGAGCCGGCTCCCGTGCGCGAAAGGCCATTCCGGTGTCCGATATTTTCGACGAAGTCGACGAGGCAGTCCGCCGCGAGCAGCTCACCAAGCTGTGGGAGCGCTACGGCAATCTGGTGATCGCGGTCGCGGTGCTCGTCGTTGCCGGAGTGGCGGCCTGGCGCGGCTACGATTATTGGCAGACCAAGAAGGCGGCCGAGTACGGCGGCCAGTTCACCGCCGCGGCGGTTCTCTCCGAGCAAGGCAAGCACGCCGAGGCCGAGCAGGCGTTTGCACGCATCGCCGCCGACGGCACCGCCGGCTATCGCGTGCTCGCGCGCCTGCGCGCGGCCGAGGAGCTCGCCCAGCGCGACCCGAAAGCGGCGGTGGCGGCCTATGACGACATCGCGGCGAGCGCGGCGACCGGCCAGCCGCTGCAGGATTTCGCCACGCTGCGCGCCGGCATGCTGCTCGCCGATACGGCGCCGCTCGCCGATCTCACCCGCCGGCTCGAACCGATCGCGGGGCCGGGCGCGCCGTTCCGCCACAGCGCGCGCGAGGTGCTGGCCTTCGCGGCCTGGAAGGCGGGCGACACGGCGGCAATGCGCAAATGGACGCAGCTGATCCGCGACGATCCCGAAACGCCGTCGGCGGTGCGCGAGCGCATCGACGTGCTCACGGCGGTTGCGGGCGAGAGCGCAAAGGGCTGAGGAGGGCACGATGCGGTTCATGCGCGGCACGGTGCTCGCACTTCTCCTGGTCGCTTTCGGCGGCGTGCTCGCCGGCTGCGAATCCATGGAGGACTTCCAGTTCTGGGATACGAAGAAGAAGCTGGCGGGCGATCGCAAGGAAGTCTTTCCCGGCGGCGTGCCGGGCGTGACCCAGGGCATCCCGCCCGACCTCGTGAAGGGCTACCAGGAGCCGCAGCAGCCGGAGACCGATCCGGCGGCGGTGGCCGCGCAGGAGAGCGCGGAGAAGATCCAGCCCAAGCCGGACGCGAAGCCGAAGCCCAAGAAGGTCGCCAAGCCGCGTCCCGTCCAGCAGCCGCAGCAGCCGGCGTCCGCCGGCCAAGGCGGTTTTCCCGGCCAGCAACCGCAGCAGGCGCAACAACCTCAGCCGACGCAGGCGCCCTGGCCGGGCAGCCAGCCGCAGGCGCAACAGCAGAGCGGCTGGCCGCAGGCGCATTGACGCCGCGGTCTGACGCACGGGCCGACGGCGATTGCGAGCAGGGGCCAGCACAACGGCCATGAGCTTTTCCGTCGCGATCGTCGGCCGCGCCAATGTCGGCAAGAGCACCCTGTTCAATCGGCTGGTCGGCAAGCGGCTGGCGCTGGTCGACGATCAGCCGGGTGTGACGCGTGACCGGCGCGAGGGCGAGGCAAAGCTCGGCGATCTCGCCTTCACGGTGATCGACACCGCCGGGATCGAGGATGCGGCACCCGACACGCTGACCGGCCGCATGCGCGCACAGACCGAGGCGGCGATCGCGGCCGCGGATGCCGTGATGTTTCTGGTCGATGCCCGCGCCGGCCTGATGCCGAGCGACCATGCGATCGCGCAGCTGGTGCGCAAGTCCGGCAAGCCCGCGATCCTCGTCGCCAACAAGAGCGAGGGCCGCGCCGCCGAGGCCGGTCTCTACGAAAGCTATGCGCTCGGCCTCGGCGAGCCGATCGCGCTCTCGGCCGAGCACGGCGAGGGCCTCGCCGATCTCTACGCCGCCTTGCGCGCCGCGCTGCCGGAGGAGACCGAGCCCGCGGCCGAGGCGGACGCACAGGAGGCGGCGCCGGCCTGGGCGCCCGAGCGGCCGATCCGCGTCGCCGTGGTCGGCCGGCCGAATGCCGGCAAGTCGACCCTGGTCAACCGCCTGCTCGGCGAGGAGCGCCTGCTGACCGGGCCGGAAGCCGGCATCACGCGGGACTCGATCGCGGTCGATCTCGTCTGGCACGGACGGCATTTCCTCATGCACGACACTGCCGGGCTGCGCCGCCGCTCGCGGGTCGACGACAAGCTCGAAAAACTTTCGGTCGGCGATGCGCTCGAAGCGGTGCGTTTCGCCGACGTGGTGGTCGTGCTGATGGATGCCGACGCGGCGCTCGAGGACCAGGATCTGCGCATCGTCGACCTGGTCGAGCGCGAGGGCCGCGCGCTCGTCATCGCGGTGAGCAAGTGGGACCGCAACGACCGCGCGCCGGGCGCGATCGGCAAACTGCGCGCCGAAGCCGAGCGCCGGCTGCAGCAGGTCAAGGGCGTGCCGCTGGTCGCGGTGTCGGGGCTGACCGGCGAGGGGCTCGATCGGCTGATGCAGGCGGTGGTCGACATACATGCGGTGTGGAACAGGCGCGTGCCGACCAACGCGCTCAACCGCTGGCTCGAGGGCGCGATTGCGGCGCATCCGCCGCCCGCCGTGTCGGGCCGCCGGCTCAAGCTCAACTATATGACTCAGCCGAAGACGCGGCCGCCGAGCTTCGTGCTCTTCTGCACCCGCGCCGACGCGGTGCCGGACGCCTATCTGCGCTATCTGGTCAACGGCCTGCGCCAGACTTTTGATCTCCCCGGCGTGCCGATCCGCATCGCGCTGCGCGAGAAGGACAATCCGTTCGCCGGCCGGGCGAAGAGGCGATGAGCGGCGCTCGGCCAAATGGATGCCGTCGTCGCCCGCGCAAGCGGGCGATCCAGTAATCCCGATCGCCCGAGGTAATCACGAACGCTGCGGAGTACTGGATGCTCCGCTTTCGCGGAGCATGACGAGCCGGAGTTCCATGGCAGACGTTAGATTCTCCCAACCCCGCAAGGCGGCCGTCGCCTTCATCTTCGTCACCGTGCTGCTCGACATGCTGGCGCTCGGCATCGTGATCCCGGTGCTGCCCAAGCTGATCGAGAGCTTTCTCGGCGGCGACACGGCGCGCGCGTCCGAGATCGTAGGCCTGTTCGGCACCGTGTGGGCGCTGATGCAGTTCATCTTCTCGCCGGTGCAGGGCGCGCTGTCCGACCGCTTCGGCCGCCGGCCCGTGATCCTGATCTCCAATTTCGGGCTCGCGCTCGACTATCTCGTGATGGCGCTCGCGCCGAACCTCACCTGGCTGTTCGCCGGCCGGGTGGTCTCCGGCATCTGCACCGCCAGCATCTCGACCGCGTTCGCCTATATCGCCGACGTCACGCCGCCGGAGACGCGCGCGGCGCGCTTCGGCCTGATCGGCGCAGCGTTCGGCGTCGGTTTCGTGGTCGGCCCGGCGATCGGCGGGTTGCTCGGCGCGCTCGACCCGCGGCTGCCGTTCTGGGCGGCGGCGGGATTCAGCCTGCTCAACGGCTGCTACGGCCTGGTTGTGGTGCCGGAATCGCTGCCGGCGGACCAGCGCGCGCCGTGGTCGTGGCGCAAGGCCAATCCGGTCGGCGCGTTGATGCTGCTGCGCGCGCATGCGGAGCTCTATGGGCTCGCGGCCGCGAACTTCCTCGCCCAGATGGCGCACGTGGCGCTGCCGACGGTGTTCGTGCTCTACGCCGGCTACCGCTACGGCTGGGGCGAGCGGCCGGTCGGCTTCACGCTCGCGCTCGTCGGTGTGTGCGCGATCGTGGTGCAGGCCGGACTGGTCGGTCGGTTCGTCAAGCAGTTCGGCGAGCGCGCCACGCTCGTCGTCGGGCTCCTCGCCGGCGCGCTCGGCTTTGCGGTCTACGGCGTCGCGACGAGCGGTCTCGTCTTCTGCATCGGCGTCCCCGTGATGGCCCTATGGGGCCTCGCCTCGCCGAGCGCGACCGGGCTCATGAGCAAGCGCGTGTCCGCGTCCGAGCAGGGCCAGCTGCAGGGCGCCAATGCCAGCATCCAGGGCATCGCCAACCTGATCGCGCCGGCGATCTTCTCGCTGATGTTCGCCTATGCGATCGGCGCAGGGCGCGACTGGAAGCTGCCGGGAGCGCCGTTCCTGCTCGCCGCGCTGCTGCTGATCGCCGCGGCGGCGCTGGCATGGCACGTCACGCGGCCGCGCTGATGGTGCGGCGGCTCAGCTCTCGGTCGGCAGCCGATAGGAAATGAGCTTGCCGACGCGGAAGTCGTAGAGCTTGCCGGTCTCGGTCATGCTCGGCAGCGCGAGTGCCACGATCTTCTCCGCCACATCCTCGACCGGCGGCAGCGTCATCGGATCCTCGCCGGGCATCACGGCGGCGCGCAGGCTGGTGCGGGTCGGGCCGGGATTGAACACGTTGACGCGGATGTTGGTCGAGGCGGTCTCGGCCGCAAAGGTGCGCGCGAGCGCCTCGAGCGCCGCCTTGGAGACGCCGTAGGGGCCCCGATAGGCGCGCGCATTGTGGGCGGCGCCGGACGAGATGAACACGGCGCGGCCCGCATTGGAGGCGCGCAGCAGCGGCTCGAAATGGCGGATGAGCTGAAAGTTGGCGGTGACGTTGATCGCCATCACGTCGTCCCACGCCTTCGGCTCGACATGGGTGAGCGGCGAGGATGGTCCGCCGATGCCGGCATTGCCGATCAGCACGTCGAGCCGGTGGTAGCGTTCATCGAGCGCGGCGGCGAGCCGCGCGATGCCGGGAGAATCGGTGAGGTCGAGCGGCACCAGGGTCGCGCTGCCGCGGTGTCTGCGGATCGCGTCGTCGAGCTCCTCCAGCCCGCCGACCGTGCGGGCGACCGCGATCACATGGGCGCCGGCGCGCGCCAGCGCCAGCGCGGTGGCGTAGCCGATGCCGCGCGAGGCGCCGGTGACGAGCGCGATGCGGGCGGCGAGAGGAGGAGGCATGCGGGGACTTTCTACTCGTCATGCCCGGCCATAGCCGTTCGAAGAACGGCGTCGCTTCGCTCGCCTTTGTGCCGGGCATCCACGTCTTCGGCGGCCCACTGTTTTAAAGACGTGGATGGCCGGGACAAGCCCACGGCCATGACGGGAAAGCATGATCGGAAAGGAAGCCTCAGCTCGCCTCCGCCAACAGCGACAGCTGGCGCGGCGAGGCCTCGTGGGCGTTCTGGTCGGCGAGGCCGGTCGGATAGTCGCCGGTGAAGCAGTGGTCGGTGAATTGCGGCCGGACCGGGTCGCGCGCCGTCTCGCCCATGGCGCGGTAGATGCCGTCGACCGACAGGAAGGCGAGCGAGTCGGCGCCGATGATCTTGCGCATCTCCTCGACCGAATGATTGGCGGCGAGCAGGTTCTCGCGCTCCGGCGTGTCGATGCCGTAGTAGTCCGGATGGGTGATCGGCGGGGAGGCGATGCGGAAATGCACCTCCTTGGCGCCGGCCTCGCGCATCATGCGCACGATCTTCATCGAGGTGGTGCCGCGCACCAGGCTGTCGTCGATCAGCACGATGCGCTTGCCGGCGACCACCGCGCGGTTGGCATTGTGCTTGAGCTTGACGCCGGACTCGCGGATCGCCTGGGTCGGCTGGATGAAGGTGCGGCCGACATAGTGGTTGCGGATGATGCCGAGCTCGAACGGAATGCCGGAGGTCTGCGCGTAGCCGAGCGCGGCCGGCACGCCCGAGTCGGGCACCGGCACCACCACGTCGACGTCGGCGCGCGCCTCGCGCGCGAGCTCGTGGCCGAGCCGCTTGCGGATCTGATAGACGCTGCGTCCGCCGACGATGGAATCGGGCCGGGCGAAATAGATGTACTCGAAGATGCAGGGCCGCGGCGGCATCGGCGGGAACGGCTTGAGGCTCTGCATCGGCTCGTCGGAAAAGACGACGATCTCGCCGTTCTCGACGTCGCGCACGTAGCGGGCGCCGATGATGTCGAGCGCGCAGGTCTCCGAGGTCACCACCGGGCAGCCCTCGAACTCGCCGAGCACCAGCGGGCGGATGCCGATCGGGTCGCGCGCGCCGATCAGCTTCTTGTTGGTGAGCGCGGCGAGCGAGTAGGAGCCTTCGAGCTGGCGCAGCCCCTCGATGAACTTGTCGATGAAGCGGCCGCGGCGCGAGCGCGCGACGAGATGGAGGATCACCTCGGTATCGGTGGTCGACTGCATCATGGCGCCTTCGCCGACCAGCTGGCGGCGCAGCGTCAGCCCGTTGGTGAGATTGCCGTTGTGGGCGACCGCGAAGCCGCCGGCATTGAGCTCGGCGAACAGCGGCTGCACGTTGCGCAGGATGGTGGCCCCGGTGGTCG